>Ga0157369_10009978_pt1 | contig 10847 bp, 9 predicted proteins | sample C25metaG_FD_113461 | JGI IMG/M metagenome (GOLD analysis project Ga0157369, IMG submission 113461) | Corn rhizosphere microbial communities from Kellogg Biological Station, Michigan, USA - C2-5 metaG | ecosystem: Host-associated > Plants > Roots > Rhizosphere > Soil | place: USA: Michigan... | reverse complement strand
GCGCCTTCAACCCAAGCACGCCAAGCAGCGGCAGCATATAGAACGGGTTGATCAGGTTCGGCAGGGCTTCGGCGGCGTTGTAGATCTGCACTGCCCAGCCGAGGTGGTATTGCAGGTCGTTGGCCACCTGCATCACGTAGGGCGCTTCGATGATCCATTTGCCGCCGCCGGACGGGATGAAGAAACCAAGGATCGCCGAATACACACCCATGAGCAGCGCGTAGGTGTCGTGGGAGGCGATGCTGACGAAGAAGGTCGAGATGTGATGCGCGAGGGTTTGCGCATCGGCGCCTTTGACCGTGGTCATCAGCGCGGCGATCGAACCGTACAACGGAAACTGGATCAACACGCCAGTGGTGGTCGGCACCGCACGGGCCACCGCATCGAGGAAGCTGCGCGGCCGCCAGTGCAACAGCGCGCCGAGCATGATGAACAGGAAGTTGTAGGTGTTCAGCCCGGAAATCGCAGTGATCGCCGGTTTGGTCGAGAACTCGTGAAACAGCCATCCTGCTGCCAGCAGCACCAATACGATGATCAGCAACGGGCTGTGTTCCAGCCATTCGCCTGGGCGCGTGCGTGGTTGCAGCGGCGGCAGATTGAACGCCGGGTCGATGCCGCAGGCCTTGGCGTCGCGTGCCGAATTCGGCCCGGGCGCGGTGGCGTAGGCGATGATGATCGAAATCACGATCAGCGCCAGCAGCATCACCCCGGACTGCCAGAGAAAAATGGTCTCGGTGAACGGGATCACGCCAGTGATCGACAGGATCGACGGCGGCAGGCTGCCGGGGTTGGCCTGCAACTGTGCGGCTGACGATGACAAGCCCAGCGCCCACACCGCGCCAAGTCCCAGGTAAGCAGCAGCACCGGCGGCGCGGTAATCCATTTTCAGGTCGGTGCGGCGGGCGAGGGCGCGTACCAGCAGCCCGCCGAATACCAGCGACAGGCCCCAATTGAGCAGCGATGCAACCATCGAAATCAATGCCACCCAGGCCACGGCGGAGCGGCCGTTTTTCGGGATCCGTGCCAGTTTGTCGATCAGTTTGACCGCAGGCGGAGAACTGGCGACGACATAGCCGCCGATCACCACAAAGGCCATCTGCATGGTGAAAGGGATCAGGCTCCAGAAGCCGTCGCCGAACGCCATCGCTGCAGCGGTGGGTTTGGCGCCCATGGCCAGAGTGGCCAACGCAACGATGATGACGGCCAGCGCGGCGAATACCCAGGAATCGGGAAACCAGCGTTCGGCAAAACTGGAACAGCGCAGGGCAAAGCGCGCGGAGCGGCTATCTTCGATATCAACGGCCACAGGAAGTACCTCGGATTTTTTATGGTTATTTTGATCCGTGGGAGCAGTCGCCCGGCTCGACAGCCACAGAGAACCCTGTGGGAGCGAGCCTGCTCGCGAAGACGTCGGCACATTCAGCATCAGGTTGTCTGAACTGACGCTTTCGCGAGCAGGCTCGCTCCCACATGGGCGGCTGGTCGGTGTTGGCGTGGTCCCTTGGACAGGCACTAACAGTAAATCAAGCGCCGCCCTTTTGTTGAGCAAGTTTTCGCAAACCGAGACTATGGTCTGACGGGTTGTCGATCCGCGCTTTTGCGTAGACCATGAGCGCCTTGGTTTTTGCCGATGCCCGAGTTCTTTGTCATGACTGCCAACTCCCCAGCCCGACCGGCGCCGTTCAGCCGTGCCGACTACAAGACCCTCGGCCTTGCGGCGCTCGGCGGGGCGCTGGAAATCTACGATTTCATTATCTTCGTATTCTTCGCGCTGACCCTGAGTCAGCTGTTCTTCCCCCCGGAAATGCCCGAGTGGCTGCGCCTGCTGCAGAGTTTCGGCATCTTCGTCACCGGTTATCTGGCGCGGCCGCTGGGCGGGATTCTGATGGCGCATTTCGCCGACCGTCTGGGCCGCAAAAAGGTGTTCAGCCTGAGCATCCTGATGATGGCGCTGCCGTGCCTGCTGATCGGGATCATGCCGACCTACGCACAGATCGGCTATTTCGCCCCGTTATTGTTGTTGGCGCTGCGCATCCTGCAAGGTGCGGCGGTAGGCGGCGAAGTGCCGAGTGCCTGGGTGTTCGTCGCCGAGCATGCGCCTGTCGGCCATCGTGGTTACGCCTTGGGAGTTTTGCAGGCTGGCCTGACCTTCGGTTACTTGATCGGCGCACTTACCGCGACCTTCCTCGCGCAGGTTTTCACGCCTGCCGAAATACTCGATTACGCCTGGCGCTATCCGTTTCTGCTCGGCGGCGTGTTCGGCGTGGTGGGCGTTTACCTGCGCCGCTGGCTCAGCGAAACCCCGGTGTTCATGGCCATGGAAGCGCAGCGCGAGGCGCGGGTCGAGCTGCCGCTGCGCACGGTGCTGCGTGAACATCGTCTGGCCATGCTGCCGGCCATGTTGCTCACCTGTGTGCTGACCTCGGCGGTGGTGGTGTTCGTGGTCATCACCCCGACGATGATGCAGAAAACCTTCGGCATGACCGCCAGCCACACCTTCGGCCTCAGTGCCTTGGGCATCGTTTTTCTGAATATCGGCTGCGTGATCGCCGGACTGCTGGTCGACCGCATCGGCGCTTGGCGCACGGTCATGCTGTACAGCCTGTTGCTGCCGCTGGGCATTGGCGTGTTGTATGGCTGCCTGATCATGGGCGGGCATTGGATCGGCATTGCTTATTCGGTCGCCGGTCTTGCTTGTGGGGTAGTGGGTGCGGTGCCTTCGGTGATGGTCGGGCTGTTTCCGGCGCGGATTCGAGTGTCGGGCATTTCCTTCACCTACAACATTGCCTACGCCGCCTGGGCAAGTATCACACCGCTGTTGTTGATTGGTCTGATGCCGTGGAGTCCATGGATCTGCGTGATCTTCTGTGCAGTGATGGGCGCGGTGGGAGTTCTGACAGCGGCGTATTTCGGTGCGCGCATGCCACGTACCGGACCGTGTCAGGCGGCCGGCGCTGCCTGATCCGCAAGCGCCGGATTATTTTCGACTGACGGGTCTGGCGCTGGCTTCAGAAAAGCTGCGCAAGGCCGATGGCTAGGTTGTATCCGCTAACTACCCTGCCATCGGTGCTTTCCCATGTTCAATAAACGCTTGAAACAAGAGCTGGCCGCTCTGCGCGAAGAACTCTCCAGCCTTGTACAAGTTAAGGAAAGCCTGGAAAGCGAAATGCTCGCGCTGACCCTTGAGCCCGACGGGCGGATTCGTTCGGTCAACCAGAATTTTCTCGATGAAATGTTCTACAAGAGCCAGGACCTGATCGGCCGGGCAATCGAAGACATCGTGCCGGCCCACGTCAAAACCGACGAATTCCATCAGCGCTTCAAAAACTCGATGAGCCGTGGCGAGCATTTTGCCGGCGCCGTGCGCCTGTTGCGCGGCAATGGCGACGAGGCGTGGCTGCGTTCCATCGTGCAACCGGTGCGCTCGTCCGATGGCCGGATCAGACACATCTCCTTCTACGCCAGCGACCTGACCCGCACCATCGAAGCCTCCCGCGAGCATGAGAACCTGATCGGCGCGTTGGTGCGCTCCACCGCCGTGATCGAGTTCGATCTCAACGGCAATGTGCTCAGCGCCAATGATCGCTTCCTCAACGGCATGGGTTACAGCCTAGCGCAGATCAAAGGCAAACATCACCGCACATTCTGCGCCCCGGATGAGTACAACAGCGCCGAGTACCAGAACTTCTGGCGGCGCTTGAACAGCGGTGAGTTTGTCGCTGGCCGCTTCAAGCGTATCGACAGCCATGGTCGTACGGTGTGGCTGGAAGCGTCCTACAACCCGGTGGTTGATGCCAACGACAAACTGTACAAAGTGGTGAAGTTCGCCACGGTGATTACTGATCAGGTCAATCGCGAGCAGGCGGTTGCCGACGCGGCCAGCATCGCTTACAGCACTTCGCAACAAACCGTCAGCACCGCGCAACGGGGCACCACGGTCGTCACCGAAGCGGTGAACGTGATGCGTGATTTGTCGCGGCACATGCAAGCCGCCGGCGAAGGTATCGAGGCGCTGAACGAGCAGTCGCTGGTGATCGGCACGATCGTCAAAACCATCAGCGGTATTGCCGAACAGACCAACCTGCTGGCGCTCAACGCTGCCATCGAAGCCGCCCGGGCCGGCGAGCAGGGCCGTGGTTTCGCCGTGGTCGCGGACGAGGTTCGGCAACTGGCCTCGCGCACCAGCCAGGCGACGGACGAAATAGTCGGCGTGGTACGGCAGAACCAGGAAATGGCCCGCAATGCCGTGGCGCTGATGACCGACGGCAAGCTTCAGGCTGAACAGGGCCTGGCGCTGGCGGCGGAGGCGGGCACGGTGATCGTCGAGATTCAGGACGGTGCGCAGAAAGTGGTGGATGCGGTGGGACAGTTTGCCAATCAGCTCTCTCACTGACACCGCACTGATCGTTCCCACGCTCTGCGTGGGAATGCCGCCCGGGACGCTCCGCGTTCCTTCGCTGGCGTGACGCAGAGCGTCACAGGATGCATTCCCGCGCAGAGCGAGGGAACGATCACCGAGGGGCAGCGCCGCATCTGCTCACTCCCACAGGTCCTGTGTTTCGCCAGTGACAGCGCTACAATCGGCTCCTTTTCCTCCGGAGCAGATCCCATGAGCGCCTCCCACCGCCGTCCGGTGCCCCTGAACAAAGCCTACCGCCTGCTCAACCACGGGCCGACCGTGCTGGTCAGCGCCGCTCACGACGGCCAACGCAACATCATGGCCGCCGCCTGGGCCATGCCGCTGGATTTCGAACCGCCGAAAGTCGCCGTCGTCCTCGACAAATCCACCTGGACCCGCCAGTTGCTCGAAGCCTCCGGCACTTTTGTGCTGAACGTGCCTTGCGTCAATCAGGCCGATATCGTGCAAACCGTCGGCAATACCTCCGGCCTGGAAATCACCCGCAAGCAGGGGCACGACAAATTTCAGGCGTACGGCCTGCACACCTTTGCCGGCGAACAGGTTGAAGCGCCGCTGCTCGAGGGCCGTGTCGCCTGGCTCGAATGCCGCCTGCTGCCGGAGCCGCGCAATCACGCGCAATACGACCTGTTCCTTGCCGAAGTCATCGCCGCCCAGGCCGACGAGCGTGTGTTCAGCGATGGGCGCTGGCATTTCGAAGGGCAGGATGGATTGCGCACGCTGCATCACGTTGCGGGCGGGCATTTCCTGAAGATTGGTGACGGAGTGGACGGCAAGACGTTGGCGGTCTGATTAATTCCTGGGAGAAGGCCTGCTGCTCGACAGGCCTTTTTTCAATGCAGTGTTTCAGTCCCCCAACGCTTCTCCCTCACGCCGAGGATCGGCACCCCCCGTGAATGTCGCTTTGCCCTGCGCATCCTTCACCCGCATGATCGCTTGGGTGCCGCTGGTCATGTCGATTTCGCTGAGCGTGTGGCCCTTGTCCTTGAGTGCCTGAATCAGCGCTGGGCTGAACTGTCCCTGTTCCAGTTCGGTGGGGCCATTGCGGCTGCCGAAGTTGGGCAGGTTGATCGCACTTTGTGCATCGAGGTTCCAGTCGAGCAGGCCGATGGTGGTTTTGGCTACGTATTCGATGATTTGCGAGCCGCCGGGCGAGCCGACTGTGGCGACGAATTCACCAGTGTTGCGATCAAAGATCAGCGTCGGCGCCATCGACGAACGTGGGCGTTTGCCCGGTTCGACGCGGTTCGCGACTTTCTGCCCGTTCTCTTCGGGGATGAACGAGAAGTCGGTCATCTGGTTATTCAGCAGAAAACCCTGAACCATCAGGTGCGAGCCGAACGCGGCTTCGATGGTGGTGGTCATCGACACGGCGCCGCCGAGGTCGTCCACCGCGACCACTTGCGAGGTCGAGATGCGCAACGGCGAGCGGTCCGGTGCGTAGGCAACCTGTACGCCCGGCGGTGTGCCCGGTTTGGCGCTGCCCATGCTGCGCTCGCCGATCAGGCTGGCGCGGCTGGCCAGGTAGGCAGGATCAAGCAACCCTTTGACCGGCACCGGGACGAAGTCGGTGTCGGCCACGTATTGCGCGCGATCGGCATAGGCCAGACGTTCAGCCTCGGCGATCAGATGCACCGCTTGCGGCGCCGGTTCGATGCCGGCCGGCCTATTGCTGTTCACTGGTTTGAGCGGGGTCAGCGACAGGCGTGGGTCGCGAGTCTCCAGCGCCTGCAATGTGCCGAGAATCTGCGCCACGGCAATCCCGCCCGACGACGGTGGCGGCATGCCGCAGACCTGCCATCGCTTGTAGTCGGTACACAGCGGCGCGCGCTCCTTGGCCTGATAACGCTGCAAATCGTTCAGCGACAGGCTGCCGGGATTAGAGTGTTGTTGTACCTTGGCAACGATCTCTTCGGCGATCGGACCTTTGTACAGCCCATCGGCACCTTCGCTGGCGATGCGTTTGAACACGGCGGCCAACTTCGGGTTTTGCAGGCGCGTGCCGACGGCTTTGACGCTGCCATCCTCATTCAGGAAGTACGCAGCCATGTCTGGCGACTGGCGTATCAGTGGATCGGCAGTTAGCAGCGAATGCAGGCGCGGGGAAATTGCAAAGCCTTGCTCGGCCAGTTTGATCGCTGGCTCAAACAGCTTCGCCCAAGGCAAGCGACCGTGTTGTCGATGCGCCAGCTCCAGCGCGCGCAATACACCGGGCGTACCGACCGAGCGGCCGCCGATCTGCGCTTGCGTAAAGGCCATCGGTTTGCCGTCAGCCTTCAGGAACAGCTTCTCGGTGGCCCCGGCCGGGGCCGTTTCGCGGCCATCATAGGTGCGCACCTGCTTGCCATCCCACAACACAATCATCGCCCCGCCACCGATCCCGGAAGACTGCGGCTCAACCAGCGTCAACACCGCCTGCATCGCAATCGCCGCATCAATCGCCGAACCACCCTGACGCAACATCTCCCGCCCGGCTTCGGCCGCGAGTGGATTGGCAGCAGCGGCCATGTGTTTATTGGCGTGTCGGGTTTGCAGATCAGTGCGGTAACCGGAAGCGGCTTCCGGTGCCAGCGGCGACGAAGAAGAGGGCGGGGCGTTGCATGCGGTGAGGGTCAGAGCGCTGACAAGCAGTGTCAGGGCTGGCAGGCGAAAGCGCTTCAAGGGCTGGGCTGGAAACACGCGGGCTCTCCGTCCGTGGGGTAAAAGTCTTCGGGGACTTTATCGAGCGGGCCGGCGGGGTGCAAACTGCGTGGGGATTACAGCCCTCCCGCTCAGCGGCCGCGCCAATCGATTGGCCGACAACGATGCCCTTGTGGGAGCGAGCCTGCTCGCGAAAGCGGTAACTCAGGCGATGCGATCTTCTTGAGAGTGATGCAGGGTTAGTGAGTCAGAAACTTATTGCTTGAAGCCGGGTAGACCATGGGTACAGCGCCACTTTTTCACGATTTCGGTAATGCCCTCGGCTGTTTGTTGTTTCATATCCTCGGGCCAATAGATAAGGTCAGTGCCCGCTGGGTGCTCACACAGACGTACAAATTCAAATAACAGCGGATCGAGAATCTCGTCTGGGCTTGTGTTGGCTGCAAGAACAGATTGCACAAATATCAAGAATTCTGCTTCGGTGTAGTCAGCTATGCTTTGCTTGGTGCGTTCTCTTATCATTGCTTGAAGCCCGACAGCCCATGGTCACTGCGCCATTTCTTCAATGAGTCAATGATCCCCTGTGCCGAGTCATCGGCGCCATCTTCAGGGTAAAAAATCAAATCGGATCCTATTGGGTGTCCACAAATCAAATTGAAGTGAAGAACGAGCTTGCTTTCTTCTTTCTCGCTCCCCTCATTTCCGACAATGCGCTCAAGGAGGTTGATGAATTCTTGCTCGGTGTAATCTTACAAATCATCTTTAATAAGGAATTGCGTTGCCATTGCCTATCTCATGCACGAATCTTGGATATGTTGTGACGCAATAAATCGTAACAGCCAAAGTTAACTCAATGGCTCGAACTCTCAACGGCACGACTTATCAAGAGTCTTTGAACCCCGGCAATCCTTGTGCTGCTCGCCAGTCCCTGATACTTTGCATTACCCCCGCAGGCGAGTTATCCGCACCAGGCTCCGGGTAGTAGATCAAGTCCGATCCTGCTGGATGCTCGCTGATTGTCTCGAAGTGTGCCAACAGTAAATCAGCACGATCATCGTTATCAGCCTCTTCATCCTCTTTCGCGAGCTCTTGTAGTAGCGCGACGAATTCGGCCTCTGTGTACTCAGAAATGCTGGCTTTTAATAAGGTGTCTTTCATATTTGCCTATTCACGCCGGTGTATATCTATATGGTTCCGAGGAGTATTTACTCGAAGGTTATCTAGGTCATATACGCCACCGCCGTTGGATATTTTTTCGAGATGGTGAATTCATAAGACTTTCTACCGCCGACTCTATCGGCTTTACGCACTCGTGGCGCCTTACCCTTACGCATGCGACCAACATTCTGTTCAATCAACTCACCTCCCGATGCTGACTCTGCAACCGTTTTCCAAAAGGTTGCTCTGAATGAGTCTAAGTTTTTGAATTCTCGTCCTCGTAGAGAGTTGGCAACGTCTTTTGGAATCGGAACCCCCACGCCCGAATCAGCCCCCGCAAGCCATATCCCCGACACATCCTCCCCCACCCCCGTAACGATCCCCGGCGTCTGCCTCGCCGGCCTCGAATAAACCACATACAACGACTTCAGCCCGGTGTCCGCCGGGAACACCAGAATACAATCCTCGGCCGTTTCATCCTCGCCCGGCAGTCCCTCAATCTGGCTATCGGTGTTCTCCGGGATCGGGTGGACGAGGATCGGGTCGAGTGCCTCACCGTGGTCGGGATAAACCAGCGGAGGCATCGACCCCAACGGCCCGCGTTGCGGTGTCCAGAGAATGGTGATGCCGTTGAGCTTGGCCTCCATGGCGGTCTTGTCGGCGTTCCACTTGACGTTCACCGTGCGTACGGCGTCGTCGCCAGAGGCGCAGGAGTGGATGCCGTAGACCCGCAGATCGCCTTCGGCATCACGACGAAACTGGAAGCGCACGCGCGTGGTGGCGCGGCTCATGCGGCGTAGTTCTTCGTCGGTGTGAAGCGTGCCGTCGGCCATTTTGCTCGGCAGCATTCCCAGCACAAACACGCTGGCCGGCCCGCCGGCGCCACGGATGGCCCAGTTCAGGCGCTGTTGCAAAATCCCGCCGCCGGCCAGACGCCCCAAAGCCAGGTCGGCGCCTATTGCCGTTGCGACAGCGGTACTGGCGGATGGCATGAGCATGGCGCCGGCGACCATGATCTTGCCGAAGTTGCTGGCTGGCTCCTCGGCAGTGCCAGCGTCCGTGCGACACCAGTTGTCCGGCGTGCAGGACTTGGCAAATACCCTGTCTTCGCGTGGCTTGGGCGCAGGCCACTCATCCTTCTCGATGTACACCGGCTCCGGCGCTTTCGGTGGAAGCAAAGTAAACCAGGCCCTGCCACCGCTATACGGATTTAATAACCAGTCATCGTCGAGAAGGTATTTGTATTGAGGCATGCCAACTCCCTGCATGGCGCTGAATCGAGCCAGGGGAGCTTGTCGGTCGAAGGGCAATTCGGGAGAGAGGGGCGGGTGCTTGCAGTGATGAAAAATCCAGTTCTTACGTGAGCAAAGCCTGCTTCCTACAGGGCTATCTCAGTCCAGCGGTTTTGCGCCTGATTCAGGCAAAACCATTGTCGGTCGCGCCTGTAGTCTTTTCCTTTGAATCGCTGATTACGCCGGATTTCTCTTACAGATTATTCGGGTCGACAGCCTACACGGCGTTGCCTGAGGATGGTTTCTGTACGGTTCCCAGGAGAGGCTTCAAAAGAAGGATGAGTCCGTTGGTTTTCTATTCTGATTTCAGTCGCACCCGGCATCACCCAGACTTGAGGTACGCGCCCGTTGACGCCCATCGACCCCGTCCGCTCGATCAACTTTATCAGCTGGTAGTTTGTCCCTTTAAAGGTACACTGCATGTATGAGGTGCAGCATGTTCACACCGACAATGGTGTCGATGTGTACCAGTGCTGGCTTGATTCGCTTCGAGATTCCAGAGCCAAAGCGCGTATCACCACAAGAGTGGATCGGGCCGCTCTGGGAAATTTCGGTGATCACGCACCGGTAGGCGATTCAGTCTATGAGTTGCGTATCGATTATGGCCCCGGGTACCGGGTGTATTACGTCATTTGCGGCACGTTTGTTTTACTTTTGCTGGGCGGTGGAACAAAACAAAGGCAGCAACACGACATCGATCAATCAAAAGAAATCTGGAAGGCGCTGAAGAGGTAGCTCAATGAAAAGCGTAAGCAATCACGAGGACAGTGTTCTCGAAATGCTGCGCACGGACGAGAATTTCGCTCTCGAATATCTCGTTGCAGCATTGGAAGAAATTGATGAAGAGGGCGGTGAGTCTGTGTTTCTCACCGCAGTGCGACGTGTGGTGGAAGCGAGAGGCGGTTTTGCCGCTGTCTCCAACGCAACCGGACTCAATAGAGGCAATCTTTACCGCCAATTTTCAGCAGATGGAAACCCAGGCCTTTCGACGCTACTGAAGGTACTGTCTGCTGTGGGGCTCGGTTTGTCGAAGGAGGTCGCTCACAGTCAGGATGATCAGGAACACACAGCAGCGTGATCCACCGTGGTAATAAGAAGCTCGGCTCGATGTCGGGCTTTCTGATTTTTTCCCTGCGGCATTTCTCTGATGGGGCACGTGGAATTGATCCGCTGACATTAAGCGGTAGGTTGCGAGTGAAGCAGAGCGCAACTTTTCCCAAGGCATAAAAAAACGGCCTACCTTTCGGTAAGCCGTTTTTAGTACTTGGTGGCTACACAGGGACTTGAACCCCGGACCCCAGCATTATGAATGCTATGCTCTAACCAACTGAGCTATGTAG
>Ga0157369_10009977_pt1 | contig 10847 bp, 10 predicted proteins | sample C25metaG_FD_113461 | JGI IMG/M metagenome (GOLD analysis project Ga0157369, IMG submission 113461) | Corn rhizosphere microbial communities from Kellogg Biological Station, Michigan, USA - C2-5 metaG | ecosystem: Host-associated > Plants > Roots > Rhizosphere > Soil | place: USA: Michigan... | reverse complement strand
GGTCACGCGCTTGCGGCAAGGAAAGATCCGCCGTCAGCTCCGCCAGTTGTGCCGGAACACTAGTCGATGATTCGCTGTGGGCAGGAATTTCGCTGACGTGGGCGTACAGAGCCTTCGACAACTCATGCTGCTGATTAAAGCGAAGTTCAGCTTGTCGGTAGAGGGGTTCCGCCGCGATCCAGTTGTTGTCCCACGACTTCTCGTCGGCTTGTTCCAGCAACGCCTCTGAGGAGCCCGGAATCCTCCAATGGAGGACGAGATATCCAACAACACCCAACAGGACAGCCAGGATCAATCCGGCAGCGATGCGAAGAGTGGGGGAGACTCTGAGTCGCACTGCGCACCATTTCCCTTGAGCCAATTCTGCCAAAGATCACGCGACTAGATCAAATGTTCCCGAGATTGCCAGCCGAACCTACCGCCTCCACCAAATGAGCGATTCAGCCTGAGTCAGCTTTTGACCTACTCGATCCTTGACGGTCGCACAGACATAAAACGCGCTGGCTGCTGGCCGGTGAGGAGAACGGTGCCAGATCGACTTTCCGACGAGCCGGTCGGTTAGATCAGGAGCCGATAGTCATACGGAGCTGATCCGAAATGATTCAGATACTGTCCGACGCGCGCGATCGCGCTCGCCGACTCGAGGCTTGCTGGTAGCCGTGAGTAGTAGTCAAAGTGATTCCAGTTCATCTTCGATAAGCCTAGGATTTCGGTAACCACCTGCGACAGATCGGAATCTCCCCGAAAGCGGGTGAGGAAAAGCGGTGCGGGGATGCGGCGTTTCCCTTGAAAATATTTGAATCTAGGATTCTGCACGCTGGGAGCATGTCCGTGTACCCACAGAAGGGCGGCGTTGTCGGCCAATACGATAGCTGCTCCTCGCGCCACAGGAAAAGTGTCAATCGTAAGCTTCTGGTTTTGAACCTTAGACGCTAAGAATCTGATGGATTCTTCCGTGTTGATCTCGATCAACTCAATGTTCTGAACGCCCTCTAAACCTTGGACCAGTCCCTTCTGCTCATCCTCGGTGAAGTGAGTTCGCTTGTGGATCACCACACGATGCGGCAAGCGCATCCGCGCATCGTAAAAGAGTTGCCGTATGGTTTCACCCGTCCGGCGAGCGTCGTCCAGTGACATGTACGGATTGCGACCTCGGATGATTGGGTTTTCAATACGTCCAAGTCGAAACTGCAAGCCTTCCCCTCGGGCACTATAGATGTGACTGCAGCCCAGCAGAATCTGGTTCGTTCTTGGCGCGTGGGCATCAAAACTGTATCCGATGCCTACGAACGCGCTGTCTTCATCCAGACATTCGAGGCGCCATGGCGTGCGCATGGTCTTTGCATAGAGCGCGAGAGACAGCCACCACTTCACGCGTGCGGCGGGTTTGGGGACCACAGTTCTTTCCCGCAGGAATTGCGTGCTCTGACCGTTACGCGCCGCATATGCTTTTACGAAGTCATGCAAGTTGAAGTGTTCGTCAGGACTATTAACAATTTCGAATGGTGCCCATTCTGTCGGAACATAGACCACAACTATTGCGCCTGGTTTGACAGCCCTTAAGCGATCAAGCCCGACACAAATGCCCCGCGCAATACGCTTTGCCACATCAAGGACATCTCCTGTGAGCTCTACATTCAATTCTTGCCACGTTGGATCGCCCGGAAGTGAATTGATCAGCGGCAACCAAAAAGCTGCGCTGAAACCTGGGAAGTCCTGAAGATAGTCCCGTTCGGTCTGAGTCGCTTGGCTTCCGGTGTTGAGCTCGCCAAGAAACGCCGAAAGAACGCGAGCTGATTTTTTGGTGCAGATGGCACCAAGTTCAGTCGATGGAGATACGCCAGAAGTGGAGAGTGAATAGTCCCACGGGCGATTCCGTACTAAACCGAGGAGCGGGTTATTTTCTTTGATCTCACCATTGCCAGATTTCGATGCGAACAAGAGCTTGGCGTCGGGATAGACCGTACCACGGAGAGCGGCATGGCGATGAAACTCCTGGGGCAATTCCGGTCGATCATTCTGCGAAAGTCCCGCATAGAGGGGCGACTTACGAATCCGAAAAACCTGACCACTCCGATCCTGGAGATCGCGGTCTGTAATCCTGCTCGTCCACGCTTTTATGTCGTCGTCATAAACGTTGTTATGTTGGTAGCCGTATACTGCGTTGCGAAGGATCTTCGTAGCGTCCTCGTCGGCAAACTCTCCGTTCGGCAGCTTCGCAATGATTTCAGGAGTGAGGAGGACGTGTAGCTGCCCTTTGAGATGAATCAATCGAAAAGAGACGGCCTTATAAAGTGCGAACGATCCTTGCGGGATCGTCTTTCGAGTGTACTCTTTGGTTTCCCATACGGAACGATCGTTGTGGTCGAAACCGAATGATTGCGCAACGGTATGCACCAGCCCGACGCGCATCAACCCCATGAGTTTCGGGTCGGCCCCGACATCCTCCGGGGAGATGCGCAATGCTAGTGGCGGCTTCAGTAAGGAGTCGCCCAAGCCCTGCCGGATGTCAGCGCTCGTTGCAAGGAACAGGGCACCTGTAGGAGTCGACACCCATGCACCCTGTTGTCTAGCCATGCGCTGATTGATCCAGCGCCGGGGTTTTTCGTCCAAGGGGAAATGCAATTCGACGCTAAGAACCTCGCATGGTATCGCAAGTGGATAAGCATTACTTTTGACCAGAGATGTCAGTTGGCCTTGGCCCGAACTAAACCGGCTCTTCGCGTTCTGGTTGGCATCCGATACCGATAGCACAGTCTTCGCACTTTCGAGATCACCGTTCCGCAACATGCGTAGTGCGAGGCGTTCGATCAAATCATCGAAGCCATGCATGGATACGTAAAAAGCTTCATGCCCTCGCTCCTGAGCGAGGGCCAAGAGAGCGGCAACCTCTGGACTAGGCCCAGGCTGCATCCCAGCCCAATACAACCGGCCTGCTTGCGGGCTAGAGTACGACTCACGCAGAGCAGCCATCAGAGAACTATCTCGTCCGCTATAACCGACCACCAGTAAGTCGTGATCCTTGAGATCGTGGATAAGCCCTTGGCGTAGCTGCGTCTCTTGCTTTTGCAGCTCATCTTCAGTGTTTTTCAACTCGTCGTAGCGATAGTCACCATGGAGCGAGACAACGCGCAGAGAACCCTTGCTGGCGGGCGTGAGAATCCGATCCTGCGTGTCCATTCCGATTTCAAGACACTCTACATTTGCTGCTGCGCAAGCACGATTGGGCAGCCCATCGAAATTTGTTGTCCAGACAGTTCGCACAATATCGTTGCGGACTAACAGCGGCAGCAATTGGTATCCCAGATGTGGCTTTGCCTTAGTGACGTACCCCTGAAAGAAGCCGCGCCGATCTCGAGGAGTTGGGTAGCAGGCATTCGCGTAGAAAGAGTATTCGTTCTCCGCCCCGCGAAATGGAAAACCGCCCCGGGCATCCAGCCAATCCTGAATCCGTTTCCTGGCGGCCGGTAAAGAAATTTCGCCGACCACCTCACGCAACGTCGGATTGTTAGTGGAGAATATGTCCTGCTTCCACTCCCAAATACATCGTTCGGCGGATGGCATGCCAGAAGATATGGACGCGCCCGCTCCTAGAAGCAGACTCAGAGGCCGGGCCGTATTTATGGCTATCGACCGAACCAAGGCATCAAGTTGAAGTGTTGCCGTCAATTTTGGAGGCATATTATTAACTGGCAACATGATAGAGCCTAAGAGGAGCGTCGAGGAGTTATCTCCAACTTCGTACCTTCATCATGCACCTTCGTCTGGGCGGGAGGGCCTTCTTCGTAGTGCCCTTCGGCGGACATTCTTGGGTGAACGGCTTCTCCGCTGGAACCTTTTGGGGGGAGCTTGTTCGGCGGTGGCGGCTAAGCGCACTGCTTTTCTCTATCCGCGCAGCTGCGGTATTGGTAGCTGCGGCATCGCCGACGTAGAAGGCGCTGCTGCGCGCGATTGCGACACGTAATCCTTCGTACCGAGACCCCACAATGAGTCGATGTTGCGAAGGTAGGTGATGACCCGATGATCGTCCGCCGCTATCAAACCCCGCACATCCGTTTGGTGAGGGCTACCCAGCGAGCGGTCGAACATCCCCACCTCAGCGGGCCAAGAATCTCTGTTGCTCGTGTGGGCGGAGATATCGTTCAGCTTCCTGACGTAGTCGTCGAGTCTAGCCTCGGTGTCGGCGTAATAGAACTTCGCGGCCAATATGGCGGTCAGCGTGCCTTTTCGTTCACCGATGAACTGGATAGGCGAGAGCAGTCCCGCCATGTAAATGTCCTCAATTACATCGATCACGCGGGTGTCGTGATCCTCATCCCAGATGACGGCAAAATCGTGAATTTGGGGCACGTGCAACGGCGCACGGATTACGTCTAGCCATTCGACAGAACGGAAAACAGAATAGTGAGTTCCACGTCCGAGATGTCCCACTGGTGCGGGCTCGTCGTGAAGACACGCAAATAGAGAGGAGTAGGCGGGTGTGTTCATAGGGACTCCGATTTCGTCAGCGTCAGTGTGAGTTTCGTTCACGGCGGCATCGCTTTCGGCGACCCCGCAGGTCAATTCATATTTTCTCACATCTTACAGAGAGTTTTCAGTTCCGATGAATGTCTGTGGGTGTCTGAACCTGCCCTGCTGATGCCTGACGCGCATCGCTCTTGACTAAAAAGGTCTTGGACGCCTGTGGAATTTTGGGGCACTCTCGTGGAAAAGGAGGTCGCTAATGGCACAGGTGGTCGCAAAATTTCCCCCTCGCTCAGTCGACAATCATTCATTCGGCGTTCCTGATTTTGAACCTCTGCTCAACAGCCATCAGGCCGCACAGCTATTAGACATTCATCACAAGACCCTTCAAAAGTTGGCTCGCCGCGGTGAGATTCACGGCTCCCATGTTGGTAAACTCTGGCGTTTCCGCGCGTCCGACCTGAACGCTTGGTTGGAACGGCAGGAACGAGCGAGCTGACCCTCGATCACCCAAGACTGATCAAGGCTTCGCGCGCACCTACTGACGCAACGGAAAAGAGCATGCTCGACCTCTGCCGCGTACTTCGGTACGCTAAAAACAGCCATCCGTGGCGCCTATCCAGGAGAGAACATGCCTAGGCGAACACGGTATCAGCAAGGAAGCGTGCAACGCGAAAAGCGGCAGAGTGGGGCCGACGTTTGGGTCTTCCGCTGGTGGGAATCCACCTTTGACGGAACGAGCAGACGCCGGAAGGCAATAGTCGGTACCGTTCAGGCATTTCCGACTGAAGCATCCGCGCTCAGAGCTGCCAAAGCGTTGCGCATTGACGCCAACCAACAAACCCCGCATTCAGAAAGCGGGCCGGAGACTGTTGCCGATCTGGTCGCTCATTACCGGCTCAAGGAACTGGTCGGTGAGAACCAGGGACGCAAGTCGTTTTCGACGCGAGCCGGCTACGAAAGCTACCTAAATGGCTGGATTCTTCCTCGTTGGGGGGATCACAGGCTTGAGCACGTCAAGTCAGTAGCAGTTGAAGAGTGGCTGGACAGCATCAAGCGGGCAAAGGGCACGAGAGCGAAGATTCGGAACATCATGAGCGCCATCTTTCATCACGCAATGAGGTACGAGTGGGTTGAGCGCAACCCAATCAAGCTCGTGCGTCAGAGCGCGAAGCGAGAGAGAACGCCCGACATTCTCGAACTAGCGGAGTTACAACTTCTTCTCAGCAAGTTGGCCGTTCGAGAGCGCACGCTCGCTCTTCTCGACGCGGCAACAGGACTTCGCGTCAGCGAACTGCTCGCACTTCGCTGGTGTGATGTCGATTTTGAGAATCTGGAACTTCGTGTGACGAGGTCGATCTGGCATCAGGTCGTGGGCAACTGCAAGACGGAAGCCTCAGCCAAACCTGTCCCTATGGACAGTTACATGGCCGAGGACCTTCTGCGATGGCGTCGCCAGAGCGTCTATGCGTCAGACGATCACTACGTCTTCGCTAGCGAGACCATGAAGGGCAAGCAGCCCTATTGGCCGGACAATCTGATGAAGCGGCATATCCAGCCAGTTGCGAAAGCAATTGGCATCCACAAGAAAATCGGATGGCACACTTTTCGACATTCCTTCGGCACATTGCTGAAGGCAAACGGAGAGGATGTCAAAACCGTTCAGGAGCTCTTGCGACACGCGAACAGTCGGATCACGCTGGATGTTTACACGCAGGCAGTGAACTCGAACAAGCGAGCTGCACAGAGCAAGGTTGTAAGGATGATCGTGTCAGACGTGGGTCAAAAGGTAGAAGAAAAATACCCGCAAATTCGGTAGTAGCGGGCTTATTGGACCTTTATCGGACCCTGATTTGATTGTCACTGTGGGGCCACACGTTCCGTAAGTATTTTGGAATGTATGGCGGGGACGACGGGGCTCGAACCCGCGACCTCTGCCGTGACAGGGCAGCGCTCTGTATTACCATTTCAAGGAAAATTCCATGACAATCAAACATATGGCTGAACCTCATTGGATCGATGAGCACGATTGGCTTTGCGCAGTGGAATTTCTAAACGACGATGACCCAGAGGGTAGAGATCTCGCTGCGGATACGATTGGCTACCTACTCGGCTATGCGCACCTCACGAACACTCGATCGTTAGCGCTCCTCGGTGATCCAGACATGTTGGCGTATGAGATCTTGTTTTCATTCTCCTCTCCCACAGAGAAGAAACGATTCTTGGATCTCATCCGATCAAACAACGAGCTAGGAAATGGTTACGTGGACAACGATCTCATCGAGCCAGAAAAGGAAGAGATCCGACATGCGCGACCGTTCGCGGCCGTTTTGCCTAAAGCGGCGTTGACGCGCGCTATGCTGGTTGCTACAACGATCGCCAGTTCTAGCTCACAATTCATGTCCTGAATGGTGCACGTTTTGCGTGTTAAACCGCAGGGACCGCGGGCTTCAAAGCGCGCGGAGTTTGCGCATTTGCGGAAAAAATCGTCCTACGGACCCCGGTTGCTACCTTTAGTTCCTACGAGTATCTAAAAACTCCCTGCTGATACCCGGCGAGCATCAGGCTTGACGGAAAAGGTCTTGGACGCAAATGGAATTTCGAGGCATTCTCTGCGTGAGAACCTTGCTCGCGGTGAATCAGATCTGGGAGCCGTTTTGAACAGCAATGCACAGATGCTCATGGATGCCCGGAAGCGCGAACGAGGCGAAATCATAATCGAGGTGTGTACCCCTATGAATTCTCGATTCCTAACCGAGTCCGAAGTTTCAGAGCGAACCCAAATCAGCCTCGCAACACTGCGTAGATGGCGGCTGGAGGATCGCGGACCGAAGTATCACAAATTTGGAGCACTGGTCCGATATGGCGAGGAAGAGCTGACTCGCTGGGAACAGACTCAACCGACCGGCGGGGAAAACCCCACCCAATCGATCCCAGTGAAGTCCGTGCGAAGCAATATGCTACGGCGCAAATCAGGGTGAGTTGACCTTTCTCCATCCTGGAGTGCACATCGCGTTTGACCTGGCGCTACGATGGTGAAGAGTGATCAGCAACTTAAAACGTGACGGAATTCCGCTGGAGTGAATCTTGAGTCTTTTTCAACGTGGCGACATTTGGTGGTACGAATTCTGGTTTGCTGGCCGGCGCATACGCGAATCCAGCAAGTCCCAGTCCAAGACTGTGGCGAAATCGGCAGAGAAGAATCGCCGCCGTGAACTGGAAGAGGGATTCAACAGCGTTTCGGACGTGAGACGCGAACGAATCCGTTCGATGGGTGAGATCGCGGATGAGTTCTTCGAGGAATACAAATTGCGGCTTCCGCAGTCGGCAACTTTCGCTGAGTACGCCATTGGGCATATCAAGCGTCTCGTCGGCGACAAGATGCTCGTCGACATGAATGAGGCGTCAATCATCAAGTACCAGAACGAACGCCTTACCGAACGTGCAGCTCCAAAGACCGTGAATGAAGAGGTTGGCTTTTTACTTCGCATCATGGGTGACTTGGGCGATTTATTGCGTGTGCGACTGAAGAAGAAGAAGAAACTCAAGCTCAAGGTCAGAAACGATATTGGCAAGGCATACACGGCTGAGGAAAAGGAGCGCATGTTGGCAGCTGCTGCCAACGCACGGTCTCCTCACATCTATTTGGCGCTCACTTTGGCGCTGAATGCCGGTGTGCGAGATGCGGAACTTCGTAGGCTCACCTGGGCACAGATCCTTTTTGCGAAGGGTTATCTCGTGGTCGGGCAAAGCAAAACGGAAGCCGGAGAAGGCCGCACGATTCCATTGAACTCTTCATTGCTTCCGGTGTTGAGGGAATACGCAGTCTGGTACCGAGAGAAGTTTGGCGAAACGCGCCCTGGCTGGTACGTCTTTCCCTTTGGAAGACCCCGTCCAAGTGATCCGACCCGCCCCATCACAACGTTCAAGACGGCCTGGCGAAATGTCCGCAAAAATGCACAAGTGACGGGGCGGTGGCACGACAATCGGCACACGCTCATCACGGATCTCGCGGAGAGCGGTGCAGGCGATCAGACCATCATGGACATCGCTGGCCATGTCTCCAAACGCATGCTGCGCCATTACAGCCATATCCGGATGGAGGCGAAACGCTCGGCGCTTGAATCGATCGTCAAGAAACCGACAAACTGGATCGCAGGCTCGACAGCGAACTCGCGATCAGCTGATGGGGCCAAGAGTGTGGGGTACCCACATCGAGCACAGGCTCATAGAAATGGGATCGAAGTGAAGTCTAAACCCAGATTAGATTGCCCAGAATCACCCACGATTTCGCAGCATTTTGAAGGGGAGTACCCACAAAAATCCCCACAATCGGTCGTTTCTGAAGTTCATCGGGGAGTTGTAAGGAATCGCAAGTCTAAGAAAATAATTGGCTCCTCAGGTAGGACTCGAACCTACAACCCTTCGGTTAACAGCCGAATGCTCTGCCATTGAGCTACTGAGGAGTGAGTGGCGTTGAATTGTCCTCTTAAAAGTTAACAGACCGGGCGAATGGCGTCAAAATATCTGGGTGTATCGATCATGTCGGATGGACCGAGGCTTCGATTTAGCCGCAACGGCCATCCAATCCGATTTGCGCCATTCGCAAAGGAGTGACTCATGAGACTGCCTGACGGATCAATATTGCGAAATGCCGCCTACTTCGGGCTTGGCTTGGCATCGACAATCGCAGACACCTTCAAGGACCGCACCCGGAACAAGCGCGAGTGGACCCGCGGCAAGGTCGTCGTCATCACCGGTGGCTCCCGTGGACTGGGTCTGGCTCTTGCCGAAGAGTTCGGCAAGCGGGGCGCACGACTGGTTCTGGCAGCGCGAAACGAGCTGCAGCTCGCCGATGCACGGAGACAGCTAGTGGAACGCGGCGCGGTGCGCGGCGCAGACGACGTCCTGATCGTGGCAGCAGATCTTCGGCAGCCCGGCGAGGCTTCCCGTCTGATCGATGAGGCGACGCAGCGCTTCGGGAGGGTGGACGTTCTGATCAACAACGCTGGCGTCATCACGGTAGGCCCAGTCGAGAACCAGCCTCTGGAACAGTTCAGAGAAGTCATGGACTCCAACTTCTACACCGGCCTTCATTGCACCCTCGCCGTTTTGCCCCAGATGTTACACCGGAAGGATGGAGCGATCGCGAACGTAACCTCGATTGGCGGCAAGATCTCTGTGCCTCATCTGCTTCCCTACTGCGCGAGCAAGTTCGCCGCTGTTGGGCTATCGGAAGGCCTGGGGATGGAGCTTCGCTCCCGCGGGATTCGCGTTACGACAATCTGTCCGGGCCTGATGCGCACCGGATCGCACCGCAATGCCTATTTCACCGGAGACGCAGCGCGCGAGTACCGCTGGTTCAGCCTTGCTGCGAATATGCCGGGGGCTTCCGCTTCCGCCCGTCATGCTTCACGTAAAATCGCGAATGGCATCGCGGCTGGTTGCGCGGAGATTACGATCACGCCGCAAGCTTTGGTTGCCGCGCGCCTTGGAAACCTCTCGCCAGAAGCAAAACGGATCGCGATGGTGGCGATGCATATGGCGCTGCCCGACGCGATGGAAGGGCAAAACACGGCTCACCGAGGCGAACAGGTGCGTGAGCGTGAGCTCTTCCCTGCTGCAACCATCGGAACCTCGGCAGCGCGCAGGTACAACCAGGTTGGCGACTTCGCCGAACCGTGAGGTCAGTCATGCGACGAGCGGTTCTTTTATCGGCGCCACCAGGTCCGGCCTTGAACCCGCTCCGGGTAACTCTCCGGGGTTCCACGGTTCTATCCAGTGCAATACGATAGCAGTATGGTTCGCATTCAATCGGAATACCAGGGTGACCTTCACTGCACGTCAATCCACACTCCATCAAAAACTGAGCTGGCTACAGATGCGCCCGTCGATAATCAGGGCCGTGGAGAGAGTTTCTCTCCTACCGACCTCATCGCGACCTCGCTCGGCACGTGCATTCTCACCACGATGGGCATCGTGGCAAGAACACTGGCTTTTGACCTCACGGGTGCGACTGCAACGGTTGACAAAGAGATGAGCACCACCGCTCCCAGAAAGGTCAATCGGCTGACGGTCTCCATTCGAATCCCCCGGACAACCACCCCAGAGAACCAGCAGCGCCTCGAAAATGCAGCACATACATGCCCTGTCAAAAGAAGCATTCATCCGGACATTGAAATGCCAATCGAGATTCATTGGGGTTGATTCACTCATAATAACGATCTGGGTACACGCCGCAGCAGCTTCGACACACCAGAACCGTGCTCCCATCAGCTTGCAATCCAGACAGGAGATCTCACTCCATGAAGTTGAAACTACCCGACGGTGATTTCCGCGCCTACCTTTTCGATTGTGACGGCACTATTGCCGATTCGATGCCG
>Ga0157369_10009976_pt1 | contig 10848 bp, 10 predicted proteins | sample C25metaG_FD_113461 | JGI IMG/M metagenome (GOLD analysis project Ga0157369, IMG submission 113461) | Corn rhizosphere microbial communities from Kellogg Biological Station, Michigan, USA - C2-5 metaG | ecosystem: Host-associated > Plants > Roots > Rhizosphere > Soil | place: USA: Michigan... | reverse complement strand
TGCTGCATTGGTCGGTAGGTTTTGCTTAAGAATCAGTGAACTGCGAAAAGTTTGGACGATACTAGCCACGAAGTTACCGAATGTCAAAACAAATTAAAAAAAACAATCGGGGTACCGTCGTAATTGCTGTGATTCACCCTTGCAAGCTCGCTTCCAAGAGTTTTCGCGTATACGGATGGGCCGGATTGGAGAAGATTTTTTCGACGTCGCCTGTTTCGACGACCGCTCCGTTTTGCATGACCGCCACGCGGTGCGCCATCGCCCCGATCACCGCCAAGTCATGACTGATGAATACGAATCCGAGGTTGTACTTGTGCTGCAGGGCCGTCAGCAGCGTCAGCACTTGCTGCTGAATCGAGACATCGAGCGCGCTCGTCGGCTCGTCCAACACGAGCAAGCGCGGTTCGAGCACCAATGCGCGAGCGATCGCGATCCGCTGCCGCTGCCCGCCGGAGAACTCATGCGGATAGCGAGCGAGCGCCGTTCGATCGATCCCCACTTCGCGCAGCACCGCGATCACCTTATCCCGACGCGCGGCCGGGCCGAGCTGCGGCCGATGCAACGCCAGGCCCTCGCCGACGATGCGTTCGATGGTCTGGCGGGGCGATAGCGAACTGAACGGATCCTGAAACACGACCTGCATGTTGGATCGCAGCGCCGTCTGCTCACGGCCGCGGTAGCTCGACAGCGGCCGTCCTTGGAATTCGATCGAACCTTGCACCGTCCGTTGCAGCCCGAGCAGCGCCATGGCCAGCGTCGATTTGCCCGATCCCGATTCGCCGACGATGCCGAGCGTCTCGCCTTGCCTGACCGTCAGCGTGGCGCTCGTCACGGCCTCGAAGCGGCCCGAGCGGAACCATCCGCGCAGGCCGGCTGCCTTCGTGGCGAACGAAACGGAGACGTCGCGCGCATCGAGTAGCACGGGCGCGATCGGCAGCACCGGCGCGACCTGGCGTTGAGGGCGGCTCGCGATCAAGCGTTGCGTGTACGGATGCTGCGGCGCCTCGAAGATGCGCTCCACCGGCCCGCTTTCGACGAGGATGCCGCGCTCCATGACGGCCACGCGCTGCGCGAAACGCCGCACGAGGTTCAGATCGTGCGTGATCAGCAGCACGGCCATGCCGCGCTTTTGCGCCTCCTCGCACTGGATGTCGAGCAGAAGGTCGACGATTTGCGCCCGGATCGTCACATCGAGCGCCGTGGTCGGCTCGTCGGCCAGCAAGAGGCGCGGCCGGCAGGCGAGCGCCATCGCAATCATCGCGCGCTGGCGCTGCCCGCCCGAGAGCTGGTGCGGATAGCTGAGCACGCGCTGCTCGGGCTGCGTCACGCCGGTGCGCGCCAGCAACTCGATCGCACGCACGCGGCCCTGTTGCGGCGAGACGCCCTCGTGCGCCACGATCGTCTCCGCAATCTGCTCGCCCACCGTGAACAGCGGATTGAGCGCCGTCATCGGCTCCTGAAAAATCATGGCGATTTCGGAGCCGCGCAGGCCGCGCATCGACCGTTCGCTTTGACTAAGCAAATCGTTGCCCGCGAAGCGGATCGCGCCGCTCAGTTGCGCATCGCGCAGCAAACGCAGGATCGCAAGCGCCGTCACGGTTTTGCCGGAGCCCGATTCGCCCACGAGCGCCACCCGCTCGCCATGGCCGATTGCGAAGGTCAGGTCGTCGACGGCGACCGTATCGCCGAATGCAATGCGCAGATGCTCGAGCGAGAGCAGCGGATCCGCCTCAGCGGTAGCCCCGGATCGCGCTTCATGGGCGCCGCCGGCTGCGCTCATTGATTGCCTCCCGCGCGCATCGCATCGGCGATCCGCGTATCGAGCGCATTGCGCAATGCATCGCCCATAAACGTCAGCAACAAAAGCGTGGCGACAAGCACACCGAACGTCGAGAGCGAGATCCACCATGCGTCGAGATTGGCTTTACCCTCGGAAAGCAGTTCACCCAAGCTTGGCGTCGGCGCCGGCACCCCTAGGCCGAGGAAATCCAGGCTTGTCAGTGCGAGGATCGAGCCGCTCATCCGAAACGGCAGAAACGTGATGACAGGCGTCATGCTATTGGGCAACACGTGACGCCAAATGATCTGCCAATTCGAGAGCCCGATCGCGCGCGCGGCCCGCACATAATCTTGCGTGCGATTGCGCAAACACTCGGCGCGGACGTAATCGGAGAGGCCGATCCAGCCGAACAGCGAGAGCAACACCACCAACAGCACAAAGCTGGGCTCGAAGATCGATGCGAAGATGATCAGCAAATACAACTCGGGCAGCGCGCTCCAAATTTCGATCAGACGCTGCCCCACGATGTCGATGCGACCGCCGAAATAGCCTTGCACCGCGCCCGCCGCCACCCCGAGCACGCTGCCGATCAGCGTCAGCACCAAGGCGAATTCGACCGACACGCGAAAGCCGTACAACAGCCGCGCAAACACGTCCCGTCCTTGAGAATCGGTGCCGAGCCAATTCTCGTGAGAAGGCGGCGCGGGATTGGGTTCGCGCGAAAAGTAGTTGAGCGTGTCGTAGTAATAATGATTCGGCGGATATAACGCAAAATTGCCCGGCAACGCGAAGCGATGGCGCACGTAGGGATCGAGATAATCGGCCGGCGTCGGGAAATCGCCGCCGAAGGCGGTCTCGGCGTACGTCTTGGCGATCGGGAAATAGAATTTGCCGTCATAGCGAACCACGAGCGGCTTGTCGTTCGACCACAACGGCCCGGCCAGGCTCGCCGCGAAAGCGACCACGAACAACACGAGGCTCCAATAGCCGAGGCGCTGGGCTCGAAAGCGCCGCCACACGCGCCGCATCGGCGACGGCGAAGCGAGGACGCTCGGCAGTTCGCTACGCGGCTGCGCGTCGGCGCCGGTACGGGGGCGAGCTTGACTCAACGTTAGCGCTCCAATTGTTCGAATTGAATCCGCGGATCGACCCAGACATAGCAGAGGTCCGACAGCAGCTTGGTGGCAAGCCCGATCAGCGTGAAAACGTAGAGCGTGCCGAGGACGACCGGATAATCGCGACGCACGACCGATTCGTACGAAAGCAGCCCAAGGCCGTCGAGCGAGAACAATGTCTCGATCAGCAAACTGCCCGTGAAGAACGCCCCGATGAAGGCGGCGGGAAACCCGACCACGAGCGGCAGCATCGCATTGCGAAACACATGTTTCCAGAGCACACGCTTCTCGCTCAAGCCCTTCGCTCGGGCGGTCAACACATATTGTTTTTTGATCTCGTCCAAGAATGCGTTCTTGGTCAGCATCGTTACCACCGCAAAGCTTCCGACGACCGAGGCCGTTACCGGCAGCGCGATATGCCAGAGATAGTCGACGATTTTTCCGCCAAGGCTTAGCTGCGAGAAGTTATCGGAAACCAAGCCGCGCAGCGGGAAGATCTGCCAGAACGAGCCGCCGCCGAACAGCACGAGCAATAACACGCCGAGCACGAAGCCCGGAATCGCGTAGCCGATCAGCACCACGAGGCTCGTTGCGACGTCGAACGGCGAACCGTTGCGCACGGCCTTGGCGATACCGAGCGGCACCGATATGAGGTACGTCAAAAAGAACGTCCACAAGCCGATGCTAATCGACACGGGCAGCTTCGAGACGACGAGCGACCACACGCTCTGATGATGAAAGTAGCTCTGTCCGAGGTCGAAGCGAGCGAAGCGCGACAGCATGAGCCAATAGCGCGTGAGCGGCGGCTTGTCGAAGCCGTATAACGCTTTGAGCTGAGCGAGCTGTTGCGCGTCGACGCCCGAGTGCGTGCGCAACCCGAACGCCCTGCCCTGCCCCTCTTGCGATCCCTTGCGCAACTCGTACGCCGCTTGTTCGACAGGGCCGCCCGGCACGAACTGGATGACGGCGAACGTCACGGTCAATACACCGACGAGCGTCGGGACCATCAGCAGCAATCGTTTGAGAACATAGCTCCACATAATCTTGTACCCGTGGATGAGCGAAGCATCAGCGAAATCGGTATTCGACCATCGGCTCAGGGCTTGCGGTCATCGCGTTCAATTCGCCTCGCCCCCTTTGGTCGACGAAGGCGAAGACGCGGCAGAAGACGATCGCGACGGGGCGAACCACCACGTCGAGATGATCCAATCGTTCGCCGAATAGTACAGCGGCAGCGTCGACGGATAGCGCAGCGTCTGCTTGTAAGCCACCCGATGCGTCGTGCTGAACCATTGCGGCACCACGTAGTAACCATGCATGAGCACGCGATCGAGCGAGCGCGCCGCGTCGACCAATTGCTCGCGCGTCTGCGCATGCACGAGCGTACGCAGGATCGCGTCGACGGCCGGCGATTTCAGCCCCATGAGATTGTCCGAGCCTTGCTGGTCCGCCGATTGGCTACCGAAGCGCGAGACCTCCTCCGTCCCCGGCACCTGAACGTCGGGATAACGCAGCGAGGTCATGTCGAAATCAAACGTGTCGAAGCGCTTTTGGATCAGCGCGAAATCGACCGTCCGAAAGCTTGCCTCGATGCCGAGTTTTTTCAGATTGCGGATGTACACGCTCGCCACAGGCGCCATCGCGGCGCCTGAATCGTCGAGGATTTCGAACGTGAACGGCTCGCCCCTCGCATTGCGTAGCGCGCCGTCGCGGTAATGCCAGCCCGCTTGCGCCAACAGCGCGCGCGCCTTGAGCAGATTGGCGCGCAAGGATCCGGGTGGATCGGTGTTCGGCTGCACCGTCATCGGGCCGAACACCGCGGGATCCAACTGGGCGCGCAAGGGTTGGAGGATGCGCAATTCACCCTCGCTCGGCATTCCCTTCGCCTGCTGATCGCTGTCGGCGAAGTAGCTATCGAGCCGGGTGTAGCCGCCAAAGAAGAGCTGGCGATTGAGCCATTCGAAGTCGAAGGCAAGGTCGAGCGCTTGGCGCACGCGCACGTCTTGAAACAGCGGGCGCCGCAGGTTCATGACGAAGCCTTGCATGCCCGCGCCGTTATGCTGGCGAAATTCGCGCTTGATCAACTCGCCGTTATCGAAGCGCTTGCCCACATCGCGACGAGCCCAATTGCGTGCAATGTACTCGACGAGCGCGTCGTATTCGCCGGCCTTGAACGCTTCGAGCCGCGCGGTGCTGTCGGCGTAGAGCTTGTAGGTAATGCGATCGAAATTGTTCGTGCCGACGCGCACCGGCAAGGCCGCGCCCCAGTACGACGGATTACGTCGGTAGGTAATGGTGTGGCCGCCGTCGTAATGTTCGATGACGTAGGGGCCGCTGCCGATCGGCTGCTGAAACGCGAGCTGGTCGAACGGGATGCGCGTCCCGTCGCCTTTGAGCCCCCACTTGTGCGAGAAAATCGGAATGCCGCCTGCAATGAGCGGCAGTTCTCGATTCGGCTGGCGAAATTCGAAGCGAATCGTGGCGGCGTCGACAACGACGGCTCGCGTGATGTCGCCGTAAAACACCGCGAACTGGGGCGCCGCTTTCGGGCTCTTGAGCGTATCGAACGAGTACTTGACGTCTTCGGCCGTCACCGGATCGCCGTTGGAAAAACGGGCCTGCGCGTTCAGATGAAACGTGACAGAGAGACGATCGGGGGCGATCCGAATGTCGTCGGCCAGGAGCCCATAGGCGGAAGCGACTTCATCGGAACTCCCCGTCGTCAAGCTCTCGAACAGCAGCTCGATCCCTGGCGCGGGATTGCCGCGCATCGTGAACGGGTTGAATTTGTCGAAGCTCGTGAGCCGGTTCGGGTTGGCGAGGACCAACGTCCCGCCCTTGGCCGCGTCGGGATTCACATAGTCGAAGTGCTTGAAGCCGGCTGCGTACTTCGGTTCGCCGAACTGGGCGATCGCGTACACCGCTTTGGCGGGCGGCGCCGCGCCCAGCGAGCAGATCAAACTGCAGGCGATCAGTAGACGCCGCACGGCCCGCTGCCGCATCGTTCGTGGCGCATCGAGGCGCCGGCCCATCGTCGTCGTCACCGTCATCGGAAGATCGGAAGTGGCAATGTGAGAGAATTCTACCCAAACCCGTATCCGCCTTCGCCGCGCCGCGCTTGCGCACGCGGCGCCGGGCATCGCCAACACTAGGAGAATTCATGGGCTTTCTCGCTGGAAAACGCATTTTGCTAACCGGTCTGCTGTCGAACCGTTCGATCGCATACGGCATCGCGCAAGCTTGTAAGCGCGAGGGCGCCGAACTCGCCTTCACGTATGTCGGCGATCGCTTCAAAGACCGCGTGACCGAATTCGCCGCTGAATTCGGCAGCGAACTCGTCTTTCCTTGCGACGTGGCCGACGATGCGCAAATCGACACGCTGTTCGTCTCGCTCAAGCCGCACTGGCCGACGCTCGACGGCCTCGTCCACTCGATCGGTTTCGCCCCGCGCGAAGCCATCGCCGGCGATTTCCTCGAAGGTATGTCGCGCGAAAATTTCCGTATCGCGCACGACATCTCCGCCTATAGCTTCCCTGCCCTCGCGAAGGCCGCGCTGCCGCTGCTGTCGGAGAACGCCTCGTTGGTGACGCTGTCGTACCTCGGCGCGGAGAAGGCCATCCCGAACTACAACACGATGGGTGTCGCGAAGGCCGCGCTCGAAGCGTGCGTGCGCTATATGGCCGGCTCGGTCGGGCCCAAAGGTATCCGCGTCAACGGCATTTCGGCTGGCCCGATCAAGACGCTGGCCGCAAGCGGCATCAAGGGTTTCAGCAAGATCCTCGATTTCGTCGAGCAAAACGCGCCGCTCAAGCGCAACGTCACGATCGAGCAAGTCGGTAACGCCGCTGCATTTCTGTTGTCGGATCTCGCCAGCGGCGTCACGGCCGAGATCATGCACGTGGACAGCGGCTTTAACGCTGTCGTCGGCGGCATGATCGGCGAAGCGGGCGAATAGGCCTGCTTCCCTCGCCTTTGCCTCTGCATTTGCGCGCCCGCGCACCGCGTTGAGCGAAGCACGGGCAGCACGCATTCTCCCCAAAAGAAAAACCGCCTGGCGCTTGCCGAGGCGGTTTTTCTTTTTTCCCGATTCCAACACAAGCGGCTCGCGCCTGCGCCGAATCGCTTCCCTGATTGCCTATCACCTGCCGACCTGCGGCCGCCGGATCACATGCGCCGGCCAGCCGCATCCTACGTTTGAATAGGGTTAGCGGTCCCAACCGCGGTGTTCGCCATGGCCCCAGCCGTGCCCCCTACCGTGATCATGATCCCAGCCGCGATGATGGCGATACCAGTCGTCGCGGCCCCACCAGCGGTCGCCGTCCCAATATCGATCGCCATGCCAGCCGATGATGATCGCCGGCGTCGCATAGACGGGCGCGGGCTGATAGATCACGGGCGGCGGGGGCGGCGCATAAACAGGCGCCGGCGCGACGTACACGGGCGCCGGGACGCCAATGTTGACGCCGATATCGACTCTCGCCATCGCCGCGGTAGATGCGCCGATGGCAAGCGCGCCGACGAGCAACGAAACGATACGGGCAGCGGGCTTCATGATTTCACCTCTTCAAATACGTAGCGTGGTTGGATCGAACTATAGCGCGGCGCATCCGATAGGCGTATTTCAAACTTGTAACTGTTGCTGCAGAACATCCGCGTCGCATAAGTTGCGCCGCAGCATACGACGGCGCGGCCGGCCTTCGTGCCGAAGCCTTCTCGCGCCTTAAGGCTGCAACGGGCCACGCATTCGTCAGTCCCTGGCGATCGGCTCCGTCAATGCATTTGCATAGCGCATGACGGCGTTCGCGATGCGCTCGGCCGACGCGGGATCACGCACCGCGCGCGCCATCGTCACGCCACCCGATAGAAGCGCGAGCAGCGCGATCGCGCGGTCGTCGTGGTCGTCGCCCGGCAGATCGCGCAAGCCGGCTGAGACTTCGTCGATGATCGACCGCAGCACCTTTTCGTATGCCTCGCGGGTCTCGTCGTCGGCACGCATGACTTCAGGCGAGAGACTCGGCAATGCGCAGCTCTCGCCGAGTTCGCAAGTACGTCGCGGGCCCAGATAGAAAGCCACAAAAGATTGACGCCAGCGGGTACCGTAATCGGCCTTCAGCGTAGCAATCGCCTCTTTCAATTGGTCCATGCCGGACAGGACCACAGCGCGGAACGCTTCGCTCTTCGATTTGAAATGGCCGTAGAACGCACCGTTCGTCACCCCCGCCTCCTTCGTCAGCGGGCCAATGCCCGAACCTCCATATCCTTCACGCCGAAAGAGCCGGGCCGCAGCATCCAAAATTCGCTCACGGGTCTCGTGCTTGTGTTCGATCGAATAACGCATAAAAAATCCGTACAGAGTGAACACTCTCTATTGCATAGAGAGTGGTTGGTATGTATTCTATAGAGAGCAATCGCTATTTATATCACGTCCCAGTCTACCTATCTGGAGGTATTGCTATGCCGATCACTTTAACTGTGCCGGAAGGCGTTTTCGATGCTGACGCGCAGGCGAAGGTTTTCGCCGAGTTGACAGACGCCCTGCTTCATATCGAAGGGCTGCAAGACAACACATTTATGAGGCCCAACGTCGTAGGCACGCTGAATGTACTCCCGCGAAATCGAATTTTCGCAGGCGGCGTCGCCGCGCCGGCGGCCTTCGTCGAACTGAAGCTACCGGCGGTGGCGCTTGCGACGGCCGAAGCCAAGCGACGGTTTGTCGAGCAGGCGACCGACATCGTCACGCAAGCATCGGGCGGCAAGCTGGCGCGCGAGCGTGTGTGGGCGAACGTCGTGTATGCCGAGGACGGCGCGTGGGGCATTGGTGGGCGTGCGTTCGATAACGCGGCGCTCGGAAGCGCCATTGCGGCGGCCGCGCGGTAACCAGTTGAACTCTGGCCGCCCGCAGTCATAGCGACGTGGGCATCGCGTCCATTCGCGCTAAGTGCAAGGCGAAGCCCCCGCGAACGAAAAGCCGGGTCGCGGGGCTTTGATGCGCGTCAATACACCTTGCTCGCGGCGCGGCATGCTGCATTGGCAGATTACGCTCCACGCTAGGTGGCGGGAGATCGCGCTCGGTCGATTCCCCGCTTTGCCGCCTAGCGCTCGCCCATGCAAGCCCCGGAGGCGCTCATGTCCATCCTCTCCCCCCGCTTAATCGCCCTTTTGCTTGTGCTATGCGCCCTCGCGAGCGCCCGAACATTCGCGCAGACAGCACCCACCCCCGTCGCGCGCAACGGCGTCACCTACATCACGGGGGGCATCGGCGAGGACGAGGTCCAGGCCTTCCGAGCGGCCGCTGCAACTTACAACATGCGAATTACGCTGGCCTCGAAGTCCGGCCATTATCTTTCCGACGTCGACATCAAAATCACTTCCGGCCAGCGGGAAGTGCTCTCTGTGCGCACCGAGGGGCCGTTTTTGTTCGTCAGCGCACAGCCAGGCCGCTATCAGATCGTCGCACAAGACCGGAACCTAACCGAAACGAAGCAGGTGGTGGTGCCAGCGCGCGGCGGCGTCGATGTCCGCTTTTACTGGGACGACCCTGACCGCCACGGCGTGATGCAGTTATGTCGGCGTTGCCCGAGGCCGATTCAGAAGTAGGAATGGCGAATGCTTACCGTCGCACGTGCCGGATCGCCTCGTTCAATGGCGCGGACTGCGGCGCTGATCCGCCTCTGCGGGCGATTTCACCGCCCGCCGCCATACGAGCCTTCGGCGTTCGAGGAGCATCTTCCAATCGAGCTTCGTGAGGATGTACACCAGCCCGAGCAGGACGATCTGCGTCACGACGAAGTAGCCGCTGAGGTAACGCCCTTCGAACTGCGACTCAGTATCGACGAAGGCGGAGGCGAGCCGGCCAAGGTGGGTCCAGGCCGCATAACTCACCGTACGACCGACGAAGAATGCGGCCCCGATCGCCACAAGCGGCATCCCGGAGAGCCCATAGGCGATAAACAGATAGTTCGAAGGAAACGGGCTGAACGAGTAAAGGAAGAATGCGCCGACGGTCAGCGTCCTGTGCTTTTCGAGCCATGCCCTGACCACGTCGATATTTTCGCGGTCCGATTCGCGCATCAGCCGTCCCCGGACCAGCCTGCGCGCACAACTCGCCAGAATCAGTCGGCCAAGCGTGGCCGCGCCAGCGGCAACGAACGCGAAGGCGAGCGGGCTGCCCTCGGGTACGTTGAAGCCGATCCACGACATGGCCATCCATGTCGGCGGCGCGAACGCCGGCATCAGATTGATCAGCAGCACGATTACGAACAGGATTGCCAGCGTCTCCACGCCGCGCCTCCGAGCCGAAGGGATCGAATTTTCTATTCTGTGGATTCGCGTTGCCGACGCACTTGACGTACGTCAAGCGTTTGTTAGCGATGTCCGCCCCGATTTGTCGGCCTGTGAAGCGGTGCAACGCTCTGACGTAGATCAACAGTCGCGGCGTCCACTGGGTTAGTGTGGTTGGAGAAAGACGACGACGATCGCCCTCCCCACCCGACATGGAAGCATCGCTTTCACCATGCAAAGCCCGTTGCGCTCGCTCGATCTCGCCCTGCTGTTCATCGCGGCGCTCGGGCTCGTCACCGGGCTCATCTTTGCAGCACTCGGACAAAGCTCGATCGCGCACGCGTCGTGGACTGCCGGTGCGTTACCGGTCGCGTTGGCGCTGATTGTTTCCATCACGCAAGCGCTACGGCGGCGCGAGGCCGGCGCCGATGTGCTCGCATTGCTCGCCATTGGTTTCGCGCTAGCGCTCGGCGAATATCTCACCGCCGCGGTGATCGCGCTCATGCTGGCAAGTGGGCGGGCGCTCGAGCGCTACGCCCAGGAACGGGCACGGCGCGACATGACGGCGCTTCTCGCCCGCGCGCCGCGCTATGCTAATCGTTTCGAAACGAGCGAATGGCGCCGCGTGACATTGGACGTCGTTCGTCCGGGCGATCGCCTCCTCGTACGCAG
>Ga0157369_10009974_pt1 | contig 10849 bp, 8 predicted proteins | sample C25metaG_FD_113461 | JGI IMG/M metagenome (GOLD analysis project Ga0157369, IMG submission 113461) | Corn rhizosphere microbial communities from Kellogg Biological Station, Michigan, USA - C2-5 metaG | ecosystem: Host-associated > Plants > Roots > Rhizosphere > Soil | place: USA: Michigan... | reverse complement strand
TACCGTACCGTTGGCTAGGCAGTCCCGTACTGTCGACTAGGAATTACCGTACCGTCGGCTAGAAAATACCGTACTGTTGGCTAAATTACCCACAACCGAAATCCTCTACATCCCCCGGACCTGCTGGGCTCTACAAAAAGCGCGCACTCCCTTAATCCTTTCTAATCATTTTAATCAGGCTCGGTGATTACCATGAGCAAGGTCGAAACGAGCAGCGGCAACGTCTATGACGATCTTGGCCTCCCCGAAGCCAAGGCCATGCAGGCCAAAGCACAGATAGTGGCCTTGATATGCCAGGCGATTGAGGCAAAACGGATGTCGCTCGATCATGTAGCCAGGGCGCTAGGAACCACCAAGAATGTGCTCGATAGACTACTGACCGGTCACTTTCAAGCGTTCTCACTCGACGAACTGGAACGCATGCGAAAGGAGATTCAGGAGTGCACGAAGACTTGACTAACGTGTCCGTCGATCAGCCCTGCTACTGGTGGGAGTACTTCACCACTCAGGATGAGAATCCGCTCGGGCTACCCGCCTGAAGAGGATTTTCGACAGCACGGAGCTCTGTGAGCTCATCACGTGTCCCAGTGAGCCTGTTGTGCCAAACGGTTTGACCCGTTGCTGATCAGGCGTCTGCCTCTGTTTTTTCACATAACGTCTCTAGAAAGCACGAGCCTTCGCTTGTTCGATACTGACAACATTCGGCCCCTGTGCACGCCAAAGACAATTCACCCGAAGCGAAACAGGGAAAGATTCCGGCTACGCCAGAATGCGCCAATAAAATGGAGGTTTCAGTGCCGGCTATGAGGGAAGAATTCCGGCTTTATCATCCAAAACGGGTAATTGCACGACTAACCCACTCGTTTGCATTCGGCCTGACCAGTCATTTACATCGGATTTGACCAGCTCATTGCGTAGCCATGACCGACAGAGAACGACCCAACGCGGCCCTTCGCGAACGACAGCCAAAAGGAGACGTTCAAAGTCATCCTCTACCTAATAGGGGTCATTTGAGCCGGCTATAGCGTTGGCCTTTGGCGCCTCAGTACTGGACACGCGTGGAGAAATTGATATATTCAATTTGGTTGAATTTTATAAATTCAATCAAATTGATTGTCTTTTCCGTTGCTTTTTTTTTCGCCACGTCAAGGGTTTTCGATGAAAAATGGGATCGGTGTCATTACAGGCGACTTGTATAAGTCGTCTGTAGGGTACGAGAGGGGTTTGCCTTATCTAAAGAGCATGGAAACGGTTCTTAAGAACTTGGAAAGCTTAGATATGTTTTCAATACAAAAAATCGATATATTTAGAGGGGATTTTTTTCAAGTTACTTTAAACGATCCGGCCTACTTTCTTGATTTGGCAGTATATCTTCGTTCGTGCCTAATATCTCTCAGCGACGACATTGAGACAAAGTATGATGCTCGACTATCACTTTCATATAGCGAAATGGATTTATCCACAGAGCTAAGAGATCGATCTTACTTTGAGGAAGCATATTTATTATCAGGCAGAGGGCTCGATAATATGCCGAAAAATACAATGATGGATTTCAACTCCAACATTGAAGGTTGGCATAGATCATTTAACGGCCCAATTAGACTGCTTGATTTTATTGTTGGATCACTGTCCAAGCCCCAGGCTCAAGTGTTATCTAAAATCATCCTGGAAAGAAAAATTAATGTCCTGGAGTTATCAGCGATAACAGGGAAGACACAACAAAATATTTACAAGCTTATGGATAGAGGGGGCATAAGACAAATCTATGACTTCCTGGAGTACTCAAGAGATCAAATTCATTTTCTGAGGCGCTAAAATGAGTGTTTATTTGCTGCTTTCACTTCTTTTGATAGGACACGTGCTGTGTGACTTTTATTTTCAGACAGAAAATTGCGTGAAAAAGAAAAAGTTTTTGAGCTTCGATCAACTTGATGACTTCCTAATTTCGCATTCACTCCACGCCTTGACTCATGCAGTACTAATAACAGCAACTGCAGTGGTCTGGTTTTGTAGTAACCCCAGTGTAAGTGACCGCATCTACTCACTTAAAGAATGCTTTTCTTTGTTTTTTGAAATGGCCGCAATTTTGTTTTTGAGCCACTTATTTATCGACATGCTCAAAGAGCTTTTTTCAAGCAAGGTCAGTTCTTATAGTTCTCTTATTTTTCTGGCTGATCAATTGCTCCATGTTTCAATTATATTCTGGCTGGTTTTAAAGTTTTTTTATAACATGGAGTATTTAGGTATAAAAGCCACCGTCCATGTCGAGCTACTTACAGTAGCCATCTTCCTGCTATCATTGTTTTTGCTACTTAGACCGGCGTCTATATTTATAATGTTGTTTATGAGCAGCAAAAAAATTGGAGGAGTATCTGACAAAATACAAATAACAAAAAGTTTTTTGGCCGGGGCTTATTACTCAGAGCTAGCTAAGCATTACAGCTCAGACATTTCAGGGACTGCGCTTCACGATGCGCTGGAGAAAAGCAAAGTCAAGGCCGACAAACTAGTTGGTTTTTTAAGCAATGGAAAACTTGAAGTAAGCTCTAACAGAGCTTTTGACTCGAATGGCGCAGGCAAGTGGATAGGGTATATTGAAAGGGTGATGATATTTGTTTTTTTCATCTTCAATCAGCCCGCTGCCATAGCGGGAATTATGGCAATTAAAACTGCATTCCGCTTTAATGACTTAAAAGATGATAACGACAGTGCACGATCGGAATATATTATGATCGGCACTTTCCTAAGCTTTTTTATTACAATGATAGTTGCTGCCACTGCTAAATTTTCGATTGAGTCGATATGGGATGGTAGTCAGGTAAAGATCATGGATTTTGATATTCTGCACTGGCTGAATACCTACATTTTTGGCTTCTGAGTAGACAACGCGTGAGTCAATTGGTACTGAGCGCCACCAACGCATGGGAGGGCGCGAAAAAACCAATTTGGTTGAAAAACAAAAAAACAACCAATTTGATTGTCTTTATTGACGTAAAAAAAATTAGTCCGTCAAGAGCGTTTTTTGATTTTTTTGCTTTGAATTGCGTTTCCTTTATTCATAAGGGATATATCTGAGTTCTCAGCAGCGATGGGATCAGCATCCGCTTTTGGCGGGAAACAGACGTTCAAGCCAGGTTCGTTTTCGGCTCGGCTCAGGCCGATTTCGACCCATGGCGGCCTATCACAGCCGCCTAGAAAATCCGTTCCACTGGCTGTGAATTTACGGTCAAACCCTAGAAGTTATCGCCATGGTGCATGGTTCGCTCATACCTATGGCGTGAGACCGAAAATGGCGTGCAACTAACTTGGACCCATTCCACGAAATGTACCTCCACAGACTGAGGATCGACACGAAGGGTGTATGCACGCGGCTCAAAGCTCTGTAAATAAGTGGGTTCAAACGGTAGTAGGTCATCTAGTTCGGGTTGGCGCTGATGGTTGTCATCCACGGCTACTTCTTTTGTCACCTCCTCTAAAACCGAGTAGTCGATTTCGAAACCATCTTCGTCGTGGAATCCAGACGACGCAGAGATCTTGGCACCTTTGGGTGTCGGTATGGGTTCGACCTTTGATGCCTTGTGGAACAGCACGACATTACGCCCCTCTTTTGCCTGCGCGGACTGAAAAATAATTCCGTCAAGCGCCGGTTCATTCTCTGTGGCAAGGAAGTCGGCAATTGCTTGAGTAGCGAGATAGTCCAAGGCCTGATCGTCTGGCATTACCGCACGCGTCATGCGTTTTCCAACGGAGCGTAGAAACGCTACCCGTTCAAGGCGATCTTTTAGAGTGAGGTCGAAAATGCTACCTGTGTCATGTGCATGCTCCAGCGAACTAAGATCTAGGAGACGCAGTGGCCGAAGGATGTTGAACTTAGCGACAACGACTCGGCTCCCTACAGGGGGGCGAACTTCGGCGACTGCCGACTCTATGCTTGTCGCGCTATAGAAAACCGAAATCCCTTGGGCATTCATCCGGCCGGCTGTGGCGAGACGCGCCGGTGGTGGGCCAAGTTCTTTGTCTGGGTGACATAGAGCTTTCAAGAGCGGCGCCTCGGACTGAAAGACACGAGCACGATAGAGATGATTCAGTGGAGACTGCGGCCCGGCGTCGACTACCAGCGGCTGATCAGTGATCGTCTTAAGCGAGTCGATGTTGCCGAATACCTCGGTCAGGTGGGCAGCGGCACTTCGGCTGAAGAATCTAGCTTCGTTCTGGATAGATCGCTCAAAATTGCGCCAGTCTTCTCGCCATGCTTCGTCGGTTGCCCCCTTCTCTTCGTAATGACACTCAGCTGAGAACTCAGTCTCGCCGTCTCTGTCGAAAGGATCATAGTTAGTGTATTGGTCGTCGAGGATGGCCTGCACATCCTCCGCAACTTCTAGTTCGATGTTTGCTGCATCTTGAAAGGCTTCGACAGTGGGCTGACCCTCGCGGAACCATTGATAGGTAGATTCACGATCAGCCAACATACGTTCCTGCCATGAATCAGGCTCGTCAGCCGTTAGGGTGAAGTGATGATCAAATGCAGTTTCGATCCTCTTCGCTAGCTGCTCAAGCGCCCAGGTGACTTCCGTCTGATCACAGTAATCGCATTTCGCGGTTACCCCGGTGGTCGCGACTTCATTGGATAGATACTCCTCACCGATGCACTCATGGCAGATCCGCTTGGCGTTGAGTTCGGCTATATCATCGGGATGCATGGTACTTGTCCTCTCGACCTCTTGACGTATGGGATTCTCGCGGACGCAGGTGAAGTTAAGTGAGTTTGGCGCGAGATTGTGGGCCTGATGAACGTCTTCTATTAGCCCAGGCTGTATGGAACCTGCAGTGGAGTAGGTTTGACAGCCAGAATTGGACCGAAAATCGCGCTCCTACACAAATTTACAGGCTGCTGATTAACCAAACGCTGCCAGATTTACGTAGCAACGCAGACTTCAAAACGACGCATGCGTTTTCACACTGCCTGGGCCGATTGCTGCCTGTCATCACCGACAGCAATGGGAAGCTCGCTGCTGGTCATGGTCACGAAGCATGCTGGGCAACTCCGATGCAATCGGGGGGGCAAGTGGAATGCAATTTCGCATTCAAACGTCCTGAACACCAGTCCTAGTCTAGATACGCCGCCCCAGCCAAATGATATCGACACCGGGGATAGCTAGGATGACTTGTCGCACTGACGATCATTAGCAATCAACCTTAAGAGATTGGTTCTCACTTGTATCCACTAACCTTGATTGCTCTTGAGCGCCGCGCGCCCTCTTCACACAGCACGTCACAAGAAATAACCGGAATCTCACAACCTTTACCTAAATCGCGTATCACGCGCTTACTTGCGGCCTAAACTTCAACTAAGCCTGACAAACACATGGCAATGTCCCCACAAATGCCTGACAAAGGCATGACAGCCCACTCGATTCCTGACAAATGCCCTGTAAACACCTGACAAACACATGTCAGCCAGAAGAAATCAGCAACCCAATAAAAAATACAGGCACGCCATGGATGTATACACATCCGGTGCCAAAGGGAGCTCCCTTTGAAACCCCTTTGCTCTACGAGCTGGTAACCGCTTCGAAGCTACGAACTTGAAGTGGCGCACAGCCTTGGAAAAGGCTACGTCCAAGCCAAACGCTGGCAAGGCACGGTCAGCGTAAAAAACGCAAGCTCCATACCCGCTATATCAAGTCTTTCCAGCAGCCTGTATTCAGTGCGGATGAAATTGACGCCATGCAGAAAAACGTGCAAAGCGGCCACCACGTGCCCACTCTCGCCACACACCGCAACCATGTACAAAATCTCAAACACCATAGTGATCCGACAGCCGAGTTTGGTCGGTTTTGATAGACTACAGATGACTTTAAACGACTTTGGACAGACAGCACCCGAGCATAATTGCCATGAATACCGAACCGTGGGTTACTGCCGAGCACGTTGCACAACATCTTGGGGTGGCGAAAGACACTGTTTATCGCTGGCGGGAACAAAGGAGCTTGCCCGCGCATCGCGTGGGGCGGCTGTGGAAATTTCAGCTGTCAGAGGTCGATGAATGGGTGCGGACAGGCGGCCCCAATGAGGCCGGAAACACCCAAACCACGAAATAATACTGAAGATTAACAAGCGCCGGGCAAACAGACCTCGTGGCTTAATGGATGAGACAACGCATGAGCACACTGGAAATTAAACGTGATGACAAAAATAGAAAAATCTGGAGCCATGCGCGCAGCAAATGGCTTGTAGAAACACCAGAAGAAACAGTACGACAGGAATACTTGCTCGTACTGGTCAATGAGTACGGCTTTAACCTTCCTCAGATTTCCGAGGAGATGGATTTGACCGGCCGTGGTTCCGCCTCTTCCCGCGCAGATTTTGTTATCTGGCGGACCCCTCAGGACAAGGCCGACGAAAACGCCCCATTCATTATTGTTGAATGCAAATCCGATAATGTGACAATTAAGCCACAGGATTACACTCAGGGTGAAAATTACGCTCGTATCTGCGGCGCTCCGTTCTTCGTCACCCACAACTCGCGAGAAACCAAATACTGGCGGGTCAAGAAAGACAAAGTGCCCGGCTATACGGAAGAGATTGAAAACATCCCCCATGGCGACGCCTCGGACAAAGACATTGAGGAGCTGCTTTCCAAGCTTCGCGCCTTCAAAGAAAAAGAGTTCGCCGACCTGCTGCACAAATGCCACAACATCATCCGCAACCGGGAGAAGAAAGACCCGGCGGCCGCCTTCGATGAAATCGCCAAGGTTTTGTTCATCAAGGTTTACGTGGAACGCTCTCTCCTGACCCGACGCAACAAGACCAACCTCTTTACCGTCGACGTGCTGAAAAGCCAGTTCGCCGAGAACCCGCTCGACAACCTATTTCAGCAAACCAAAATCGCCTACGCCACCGACAAGATTTTCGATGACGATGAGCGCATCAACCTAAAACCTGCCACCGGCGAGGCCATCGTCAAGGAACTGGAGAAATACAACCTCTCCGACACCAGTGAGGACGTGAAAGGCGTGGCTTTCGAGCGATTCCTCGGACGCACCTTCCGGGGCGAGATCGGCCAGTTCTTCACCCCACGCACTATCGTCGAATTTATGGTGCATATGCTCGACCCCAAAGAAGGCGAGATTACATGCGATCCGGCTAGCGGTTCAGGCGGTTTTCTGATCCGAGTATTCGAAATCGTCCGGGAAAAAATACTTGCCGACGCCGACCGAGAGTACAACGTGTTCAAGGCCAAAGTCGAAAAAGACGAATCTCTCAACGAAGAGCAGCGCGCTAAGAAGCTTCAGGACAAATTCACCCAAATACAGGTGCTTATTGACCAGAAAAATGAGGGGTCCCGGATGTGGAAGCTCTCAAATCGCTGTATCTATGGCACCGATGCCAACGACCGCATGGCACGTACCAGCAAGATGAACATGATCATGCACGGCGATGGCCACGGCGGTGTCCATCACCACGACGGTTTTTTAAATGTTAACGGCATCTTCGAGGGGCGTTTCGACATTATCCTCACAAACCCACCTTTTGGAGCTAATGTTGAGCCTACCGATAAAATTCTAGAGTCAGATATCAAGGTAAGCGCGGTTGCCAAACTGCGCTATCTCGATGAGTACGGAGATCTCTATCTTGAGGCTCAAAATCGTGTGCAAGCCGCATTAAACAAGCCCATTACCAGTCTGTTCGAGCTACCTAAAAGCGATAAAGCGAGGATTAAGACCGAAGTGCTCTTTATCGAGCGCTGCCTCGACCTGCTCAAGCCTGGCGGTCGCCTCGGAATTGTGCTGCCGGAAGGCATTTTCAACAATCCATCACTCACCTACGTGCGCGAGTTTGCCGAAGACCGCGCCTTCCTCCGCGCTGTGGTTAGCCTGCCGCAGGAGACCTTTGTCAGCTCTGGGGCCAGCGTGAAATGCTCGTTGCTCTTCCTACAAAAGTTTACTGAAGAGGAACAGCAGACGTTTGACGAAACCTATGCTACCGCCAAGTCCGAAATCGAGGCCAAATACGCCTACAAAATCCAGGCGGAGTGCGAGCACCTGGAAAGCGAAATAGCGGTGGCGAAGCAGGCTAAGGACGTCGAGCGGCGCAAGCTCCTGCAGAAAGAGCTAAAAGATTATTTGAAGGCAATGGAAGTCCAGCAGATTGCTGAGACGCGGAAATTGCTCAAGAAGCGTTTCGATTACCCCATTTTCATGTACGAGGCGGAAAAAGTCGGCATAACAGCCACTGGTGAAGAAGACCAGAACGAACTCTATCCCAACGCCAACCAGCCCTACTATTGCGACAAGACCTGTTTGGAGTGGTATCGGGAGTTTAGGTCAAATCCCGACTCGTTGCTGGAAACTGGGGAGTAGGAAATGGAGCTTCGCCGAATCAAAAGAAAACCCGTTATCTCTCAATGGTCGGTGCTACCACGCTGGGACTTTAAAAGCGCTCGCGCAGCCCTTTTTGCCCAGCGTCACCCGGATTTCGTGCCGCTCGGAGAGTACGCCGATGAGGCAACGGAATTAGTGGATCCAAGGAGCGAGCCCGAGAAGGAATGGCCGATTTACGGTATCAGCAATGAGTCGGGTGTGTTTCTTAGCAAGCGTCAAAATGGGGCTGAATTCAACTCAAACTACAAACGCATTCGCCAAGACTATTTCTTTCACAACCCAACACGGGCCAATGTTGGCTCCTTGGGTAGGGTTCCAAATGTCCCGCCGGACGCAATAACTAGTCCGGAGTATCAAGTATGGAAAACACGGCCGAGCTTGCTACCATCATTCGCGGAAATCCTGATTAAAACCGATTTCTTCTTGGATCAAATCGAATGCCACAGGGTCGGAGGCGTCAAAGAGCGGCTGTTCGTCCAAAACCTGCTTGAAATTCCGGTACCTATACCACCCATATCGACCCAACTGAAGATTGTGGCCTATTGGGAGTCTGCTCAACGAGAAGCTAGTGCAGCTGCTGATTCCATTAAGAAAGTCGAGAGAACGCTGGAGTTAGATCTCCTAAAAAAAGCGGGAGTTGAAGTACCTTTTGTCGAAAAAAGAAAAGGGCAATTTTCCATCACATTTAGACAGAATGAACGCTGGGATTCATTCTTTTTCCGAAAAGATTTCATTTCGCTTGAGTCTCAAATTAGTTCCAATAGACACATAAGCCTTGGAAATGCATTGTCCTTCAGCAGTAGGGGTTGGAAAGCAGAAGACTTCCCCGAGGGAGAATTCAATTACATAGAAATTTCGTCCGTGAACAAAGTAAATGGAATTACCTCGACGAAAAAAATCAAGCTGGACGAAGCCCCCAGTAGGGCAACAACACTAGTCAATGAGGGCGACATAATAATTTCAACAACGCGGCCATATTTGGGCTCATTCGCAATAATTGACAAGAGCCACGATGGTTGCGTGTGCTCTAGCGGATTTGCGCTGGCCGACAGTTTGAAATCTAAAGAAATTACTAAAGATTTCATTCTTTTCTTCCTAAAAAGCCCTGCAGGATTAAGGCAAATGGAAAGAAGAATGTCAGGTGGGCTATACCCTGCGATAGTTCAATCAGAACTCGAAAAAATACTTTTGCCCATTCCAGACCTGAGAATACAAGAAGAGATCGTTGCAGAATACAAAATTGGCATAGATGAAATACAGAAGCTGCAACAAATCACCAAAAAAAGCGAAAAGGACGCCCTGAAAACTATTGAGAATACGCTTCTCGGGGCTGGCCATATGGAGGTGTTTTAATATGTCATCGGGCCGCCAATACATCGAGTTCGAGGGGCTGTTTGCGGAAAGCGTTCTGGGTATTTTCCGCATCATCCGTGGTTTTGCCGATCTGCGCGATTTGGCGGCTATCTCGGTACCCTACAAGATGGAGGAAGGTGAGCAGGCCTTTCGAGTAGTAGGCCATCAGCGGGGGGAATCGTCAAAGCACGCAGAGGAGATCAAAAACTATCTAGAAAAGAGTGAAAACCGTTTTCTTCCAGAGGTCATTCTTTCCGTTCGTGTGCCGGTCCATCTGCTGGTTAATCGAGGCGAAATAGACCAGGACGAGCTGGGGCTGGGAGAGACAGTTTTCGGGGTTAAAAGCGCCGACGGCGGCTTGGTTGATATCTCCCGGCGCAATTCGGGCCAGACTATGCGCATGCAGCGGTTGCGCGTGCGCCGCGGCGATCTAGAACAACTCAAACAAGACAAAATCATCCGACGCATCGACGGAAATCATCGCCTGCACCTTGCCGAGCAGCTCACCGAAGACCCCAACACCCCGACAAAGTATCTTGCTCCTTTCTGCATGGTGCTGCTCGGCTCAACGGACAGCGATGCCGACGACTTCGCCGAATCGTTGATCTTCCACACCATCAACAGTACCGCCTTGCCACTAGAGTCAGAACACAGCTTACAGCTGCTACTGGGGCAGGACCCTGCGCACGCGATGACGCCGGATAACGAATTCGATTACAACCCTGCGCTACACCTAACAAGGCTTTTAGCCGAACGGCTGCGAGGTTTGCCGCAACCTGCCCGGCAACGATTTGGCCCGCGGCCTTTGACTGCGCTATGGGAGTCAGCTCGAAACTTGATCGCTATGGACGAGGCCATCACCCAAGATCGGCAAACCTTGACCGCCTTTTCCGATGATCTATTTGCCGCACTGGCGGATATCTCTACCAGATTGACCGTATACCACCCATCTCTGTGTAGTACCTATGGCTTTTTCGAGTTGGCAGCACGGATTTGGCGCGAAGCGGAGGAAGAGGATTACGAGCAAAGAGTTCGGTGGGCTGTGAACTACCTCGACAGGATTGGGCACTGGCTCGGCGGCCAAGGAATCACAAGCTTGCTTGATCCTTTAT
>Ga0157369_10009973_pt1 | contig 10849 bp, 4 predicted proteins | sample C25metaG_FD_113461 | JGI IMG/M metagenome (GOLD analysis project Ga0157369, IMG submission 113461) | Corn rhizosphere microbial communities from Kellogg Biological Station, Michigan, USA - C2-5 metaG | ecosystem: Host-associated > Plants > Roots > Rhizosphere > Soil | place: USA: Michigan... | reverse complement strand
CTGATCCTTAACTACCAGCGCGAGGTTGCGCTGCGTGGCGGGCCTCCGGGCAGCCCGACTATTGCTGACTTCGGCGTGAATGTGTGGCAGCCCGCTACCGGCCCGTTCCTTTCCGCTTCCATCACCGGTTACTTCGGCGCGAGTTCTTCCGCGTTTGCTGCATGGCTGAGGAACAATTACACGTTCAACGATGACGTGCACTGGATACGCGGCCGCCACAACATCGGCTTCGGCGGTCACTTTGAGCTCTCGAAGTTCGACGTAACCAATGTGTTCCAGTCGTACGGCGGCTTCGGCTTCGCTGCTGTCACCCAGAACATCAGTGGCACCACCTACAACTATCCAAATGCGTATGCGAACTTCCTGATGGGGTTCATGAGTTCGTTCCAGCAGGGCAACTTCGAGCTGGTAAACGATCGCAACCACTTCCCGGGTGTTTATGTGCAGGACAGCTGGAAGGTGAACTCGCGCCTGACGCTGAACTACGGCGTTCGCTGGGAGTATTTCGCCCCCTGGACAGACAAGGCCAATTACCAAACGCAGTTCAATCCGGACGCCTACACCAATCAACGTAAGACGCAGTACTTCAGCACCCTGCCCGCGGGTTTCTTGTTGGGCGGCGATGCGGGCGTTCCAAAGAACGGCGTAAAGGACAAAGCCACACAGTTCATGCCTCGCGTGGGCTTCGCGTGGGACGTATTTGGCCATGGCAAGACCGCAGTCCGCGGCGGATTCGGCATCTTCTATCAGGACCGTCTGCCCGGGTTCTTCAACCTGTCGCAATCCAGCTTCGTTCCCAATACGATTTCGGTTGCGCTTACCAACCCCGGCTTGTACTCACCCACTGCAGGCGCAAACCCCGGCGGTCCATTCAGCAACCCGTATTGCACTGGCTGCGCGGTGGGTGCTTATCCTAACCCATTCCCGTTCACAAAGCCCTTTAGCGCGAACCAGGTGTTCCCCAACGGATTTCAGGTGGGCGAGTACGAGCCAAGCGGCGAATTTAAAATACCCGTCACCAACGATGCCAATCTGATTGTGGAACAGCAGCTCGCAGATCACTTGTCGTTCCGGCTGGCGTACGTGGGTTCGTACTCACGTCATCAGTTCGTCAATCTGGAGTTGAATCCCGGCGTTAATAACGGCAGCGGTCTAAGCCTGAATCAGCGCCGGGTGTATAACACCGCTCCCGTTATCGGCCCCTGCACCAAGGCTGCGGGCTGCGCGGCCAACTACTCCAACATCATCGATGCTGCGATGATTGGCAACGCCAACTACAACTCGCTGCAGGCTTCACTCGAGAAGCGCATGTCGCACGGGGTTTCGGTGCTGTTCAACTACACCTACTCCAAGGTTCTGGACGACATGCCGCAGGTCACTCGCACATCCAATACTGAAGACCTGAATGCAGGCGAATCGTATGTTTATCCCTTATACCCCGCCAATGCGGTAAACATTCCCGCGAGTGCGTATGTCTCGGATATCAAGGCGCTCGATCGCGGCGTCTCGGATATCGATCACCCGAACGTTCTATCGGTTTCCTATGTGTGGGAGTTTCCCAAGCTGCACTCTGGCTCCGGCTTACTGAACTACATCGCCAATGGCTGGCGGACGAGTGGAGTCATCCAGCACCGCTCCGGAGACTCGTTGACTGCGTGGGCAGGCACTGAGCGCTCCCAGACTGGGCTCGGGCAGGACCGGGCTCAGCGCGACTTCACGAAGCCGGCGTACTCGAGCGAAGCAAACGGAGGAGGTGCATGCGTGGCGGGTAAGTCGTGCCGCAACTGGTTCAACAACTCCGCCTTCACGCTGCCCGCAACCGGCGGTGCCGGCACAGGGTTCGGTAACGTCGTGAAGGGCTCGCTACGTGGTCCGGGCTTCACGAACTGGGATGCCGCGATGATCCGATCATTCCCGATCTGGCGGGAATCGAATCTGCAGTTCCGGGCCGAGTACTTTGACGTGCTGAACCATACGGAATTCGCCAATCCTGCTACGAGCCTCAGTAATGCGACCACTTTCGGTACTATCACATCGACGCAGGGCGGCCCGCGCATCGCGCAGTTCGCCATGAAACTGGTCTTCTAACGCAAAAACGTCAACACGAGTGAAGCCCCCGAGCAGGTTTGCCCGGGGGCTTTTTTCTGCTCTGGAGCGGGGACGTCAGGCAAGTAGAGCACTGACAGATGCGAGTTTCTGCTCGGGTCAGGCCAGTGGCGCCAATATTCTCCTGTGAAATTGGAATTTCACAAATAAAAGCGGAACGTGTAAGCTTAGGTCGCTTGGGATGTGAGATTCAGCACCGCTACGTGCTGGCGTAAAGCCGGGAGGAACTTGGAATAATGCGTATTTATCTATGGGCTTTGATGGCAGCGATGGCGCTGAATCAGTCGGCAGTGGCACAGAGCCTGTCGCCGGACGAGGCGCAGCGCCAGCTTGACGCAAACAATGAGCCCATGAAAGTAGGCGAGGCGGCGGCGAAGGACGCGGCGGCGGTTAAGGATGCCGAGACCGGATGGTATGCCGCGGCGCTGAAGACTCGTGATCGGCGGCTCGAATGGTGGCGCGAGGCTCGCTTCGGATGCTTTGTGCATTGGGGCGCGTACTCCGTGCTGGGTGGTGTCTGGAAGGACTATCCGAACCCCGGCTATGCCGAGCACATCATGCGCAAGGATAAGATCCCGCTGGCCGTGTACCGCGCGCAGGTGGCGGCAAAGTTTCATCCGGATGCTTATGACGCGAAGTCGTGGGTGCGGCAGATGAAGGCGGCGGGCATGCAATACGTCATCCTTACGTCGAAGCATCATGATGGGTTCGCAATCTGGCCGTCGGATGTGAACAAGTACAACATCCGCGATGTGGCGCACTTTAATCGCGATCCGCTGAAAGAGTTGGTGGAGGCAGCGCATGCCGAGGGGATGCATGTTGGCTTCTACTACTCGCACGCGTTCGACTGGGAAGATCCGAACGCTCCGGGCAATGACTGGGACTATCAGAACCCGGGCGGCGACAAGGGATTGTTTGGCGGAATCAATTGGTATAACCAGCATCCGGAGCTGATTCCGCGCGTTGAGAAGTATGTCTATGGCAAGGCGATTCCTGAGTTGAAGGAGTTGATTGCGAGGTACCACCCTGACATTCTGTGGTTCGACACGCCGAGTAAGCTGCCGTTCTTTGAGCAGGCGGCGATTGTCAAGGCGGTCCGCCAGGCTGATCCCAATGTGGTGATCAACGGGCGCGCGGCTCGGACAGCAGGCGTGAACCTGGGCGACTATCTGGACACAAGCGACAGGCCGGAAGAACTGCGGCCGACGCCGGGTGACTGGGAGGCGATCCCGACGACGAACGAGTCGTATGGCTATGACAAGCTGGATCCTGTGCATAAGCCGGTCGCGTACTTCATCCAGCTACTGGCGAAGGCGTCGGCAAAGGGTGGCAACGTGCTGCTGAACATCGGGCCGCGAGGCGACGGCACAATCGATCCGCCAGACGCGCAGATTCTTGCAGGCATCGGGAAATGGATGGCGGTGAACGGCGAGAGCATTCATGGCACCCAACGGACTCCGCTGGACCGGCAGGTGTGGGGAGACTCGACCGTCAAGGGCGACACACTCTACCTGCATGTCATGCATTGGCCGTCGGACGGGAAGCTTTTGGTCGGAGGCTTGCTGAGCGACGTGAAGCAGGCTTACCTGCTGAGCGATGCCTCGAAAAAACCGCTGAAGACGGACCGTGCCGGCAAGCAGGACCTGCTGGTGCGAGTGCCCGCTTCGGCTCCGGATGCTGTGGATACGGTGGTTGTGCTGAAGACCGATGGGCCGGTGGAGGGACGCATGGGCCGTCTGCTGCAGGCGGAGTCTGTGCCGAACCGGCTGCTCGGATTTGATGCGACAGCAACGGGCAAGGCCTTCATCTATGGCGATGGCAAGACGGCACAGTACTACGTCGACGGGCTGGAGAAGCGGGGCAATCTGTTGACGTGGCATGTGCGAGTGGATCGTCCGCAACGCTTCGCCGTCGACTTGAAATACAGCACACCGAAGTCGAATTACATGGCAGGCGGCAAATTTGTCGTGAAGATGGGAGAGACCGTGCTGACGGCACCCATTGAAGCGACCCCTACTGCGCGACAGATGAAAACAATACGGCTGGGAGAGTTGGAGATCAAGCCCGAGGCGCTGCAGGACATTACCATCACAGTAGAAGGCGGCGGCGAGCCGGTGCACTTCTTCGAGCTGGACCTGAAGCAGCCGTAGCAGGCGTGTGGCAGTACACGGTTTTTCCGAACATAAATGTGCGCCGACTCCGAGGCGTATCCCAGCAGTATGGCCCAGCTCCACATCAGATGCGGAAGGCTCCACGACATAATGGCCGGCCGCAATTAACCAGCTGATGAGAGCAGGCACCAGGAGCTCAAAGAACGTTGTGGCTGCAAACGCCGGAGGTGCGTTCTCTCCATTTGGAGAGCATCCAAACGGACCACGGTGTTCTCATCTGTTGATGAGCGGGTTGGCCTGTTAGCAACAACTGAAAGGCTACCCGGTACGGTGCTCATTCTGTTTCGTTTGACGATCAGATCAGGGTGAAGCACCGCTTGACACTGTTAAGCGGTTCGGCGTAGATTTGCGCGGTCTTTACGGGCCCGGGAAGCAGTCATTCGAGAGCCCTAAGTGACTTACTTCGCTTCGATAAATTATCACCGTAAATTTTGTTGTTGGGCTTCGCGCCTCGCCAAGCAATAGACTTCACTGAAGCCATAAAGAATCTGACTGTCGCGTGCGTTCCGTAAGGTGCCATTTTGCCTTCAATCAGAACTGCTCCAGCAACACGATCGATGCACGGGCTCGGTGTTTTTTGCGCGATCGCCGCCTCAACATGGTTAGGCGGAGCGGAAGCTCCCACTAAGCTCGTCAGCGCCGGCTTTTCTCCAGTCATGATTTCGCTGTGCATGATCGTGGGAGTGTTTTTCGCACGGTGGACGGTGCCGACACTTCTAAAGGGCACATCGTATGTCATGTACGACCTGAAACAGCGTCCCCATCTTATGATTTGGGCTGTACTCGCCGGCGGTATTTGGGCTGTCGCAAATACATTGACGATTGTTGCTGTACGCGATGTTGGGCTGGCAATCGCATTTCCTCTCTGGAATATCAATTCGCTGGTTGGCCTCTTTTGGGGATGGTTGTTTTTCGGAGAATTGCGCGGCGCTGGAGCCAAGACCTGGATCAGTGTTCTGGGTGGAGCGATAGCCATCATGATTGGGGCTGTCGCCCTTTCGTTTGCTTCAGCCGGCTCCGGCACTATCTCCGCGCATCGAGTTGTTTCGGGGATAGTCGCTGCTCTCGGCGCGGGACTGCTCTTGGGCACAATGTATATTCCCTATCGCAAGGCTTATCTTTCAGGACTCAATCCCCTTTCCTTCGTGACTATTTTTACGCTTGGCGAATTGACGATTATTGGGCTTCTGGCGTTTACACTGCACGACGGCGGCAGTTCGACGTTGGTTCAATTGAAGGCACTCAAATCTTCCACGCTGTGGCTCTTCCTGGGGGGATTTTGCTGGGTCATTGGCGATCTCTTCCAGCAGTACGGCACCAAGTACGTAGGCATCAGTCGAGCGATTCCCCTGTCAAATACCAATCAGCTCTGGGGGTTGGTGTGGGGTGTTCTTGTGTTCGGAGAATTTATTCACTTCAGCCGATCCACTCAGTTGGTTATTTTTTCCGCTTCGGCGCTGATGATTCTAGGTGCTCTTGCAATCAGTTCGGCTGCCGCGCCTGCCGGTGAACGCGCTTCCTGCATCCAGGCCATCACCCGAGAATGCACTCGATACAGTATGGATCTTGATCAAACCATTACCGCGCAGAGTGGCGAGGAGATGACATCCAGCTACCTTCACAGACGGCACTGGTGGGACTACATGATTCTTGTCTGCGCTCTGGGGGTCTTTGTCCTGTCTGCCGCCTACGCGAAACGACCCCCACTGGCCATCAACTATGGCTATGCAATGATGCTGGTTGGAGTAATGCTGCTATTTCTAGTAGCTGGTGGGTGGGCGTTGTGGAAGTGCACACGGTTCGCATGACGTGGACGTGATTGGCAACTCACGCTGTTCGATTCGGCCGCTCGTCCATCGTAGGGTTCTCAATTGACGCCAAATCGCCAATGCGGTTCCAGATGCGCTGTTCTGGAAAATCGCTAGGCCTCTTATCGCCAATACAGCCTAATTCAGAGATAATATGCGTGCCATGTACCCTTGTTCGTTCCTTCGGCCTGAGAGGTGTAGATGCCAGGGTATTACGATCTTTGGACAGTATTCTGCTCATTCCTGATTGCGTTCCTCGCGGGCTTCGTCGCTTTTGAATCTGTAGACCACACTCGCTATAGCGAAGCTGTTCGCGGCTGGGTTTTCTTCGGCGGTGTCACTCTCGGTCTCGGCATCTGGTCCATGCACTTCATGGGAATGCTGGCGTGGCATCCGCCTTTTGCTCTCTTTTACTCGGTCGACAGAACACTTCTTTCGGTGCTAGTCGCGATATGTGCATCGTGGCTGGCCCTGCACCTGGTTGCGCAGAACCTCTCGCGAAGATCGCTCGCCGTCAAAGCTCTCGGGGCTTTACTAGTCGGCTCCGGCATTTGCGCGATGCACTACATAGGAATGTCAGCACTCCACTTTAGTGGCCATGTTATGTGGGACCGGCGGTGGGTTGTGTATTCGTTTGTTATCGCGGTCACGGCCTCGTGGGCTGCGATGGAGATGCTGAACCGAAGCGGCGCCGGAATTAGGAATCTCACTCCTCGGTTACTCGCCTCGGTTGTGATTGCTTGCGCGATCTGTGGAATGCACTACTCGGGGATGAGAGCGTTCATGCTGGAAGATGACGCCGTAAGCGTGCATCTGCCGGCATCCTTCAGCGGCCTTGCGCTCGCGCGGGTAGGGGTTGGTAACGCGATCGCGTTTACGTTTGGGCTGCTCGTAGTTTCTTACCGGGACAAGGCGCGCTGGATTCAAATGGCCCATGAGGCCCGTCTGCAGGCAGAGGAATCAGCTCGGAAACTGGAGGGACTTGCGGCTGCCGGAAAGATAGCGGCTTCTGTCGCGCACGAGATCAACAACCCACTTGAAGCTGTCATGAATCTGCTTTACCTCGCTCAATCTGGAGAGGTGGGGGATGCAGAGCATGAATACCTTGCGACAGCACAAGATGAGCTGAAAAGGATCGCGGCGATCACGACACACACGCTTAAATTCTATCGGCAGCAATCTTCACCGACTCCCGTTTCAATTCCAGAACTCTTTGAGTCAGCGCTGGCCCTCTTCCAGACCCCGCTGCGTGCTTCGCGCATCACTGTTGTGCGACAGTGGCTTCAGAATTTGCCACCAGTCGTTTGCCGTGAGGGTGAGATCAGGCAGGTTCTGGCAAATCTGATCAGCAACGCAATCGATTCGATGCCAGACGGGGGCACCTTGGCACTGAAGGCCAGCGCTGCTGCGAACGGTCTGGACATAGAGATCTGCGACACCGGTCCAGGAATTCCAGCAGAATTTCAGAACAGGATTCTGGAGCCATTCTTTACGACCAAAGGACGCAACGGTACGGGACTCGGGCTCACAATCAGCGCAGAAATCATCGCCCGGCATGGCGGTGCTTTGAACTTCGAAAGCGGGCCAGACCGGGAGCAGGCCGGCACCTGCTTCAAATTGTTCCTTCCGTTCCAGCAGACGGAGATACGAATCAGCAGCGCCGCACAAATGTAGGCATTTGAAATAGAATCCTGCCTCTGCCTCCTGCACTGAGTGCATGCTCGCGGCCGCACTTGTCGAGCCTGGATCAGTACCGCGAGTCGGATTAGCTTGTCGGCTGGTCAGTGGTAAGGAGCTTGTCTACCTCTGAGTGCAGCGTAGCGGTGATGACGTTCTCAGGCTCGGTCGCCGCGAAGCGCATCGACTGCCCGACGCGTACTTCAAGCATCCCCGAGCGAAACCAGCGATACCTCCGAGCCTTTAGCTCGCCCAGCCCGCGGAGCGCCACGGGCAACACCGGCGCGTAAGATTGCCGGGTCAGCAGGCCGATGCCCGGGCGGAAGCTCGCCAGTGCACCCTCCGGCGAACGCGTTCCTTCCGGAAACACGATGACATGGAAGCCGCGGTCCAGCGCCTCGCCAATGTGGGCGAAACTGCGCTGAAAATCTCTCTGGCGGGGCAGAGGAAAGGCATTGAAGAGTGCTGTAATGAGCAGCCAGGCGGGCGGCCCGAGCGGGTTGAGCCACCACGGCTGCATGTTGCGGGCGTGGCGAAAGTCTTCGAGCATCTCGCCGGACATGGCCACTGCTGTGCGGTTGCGTATCGCCCGAGGTAAAGCAAAGAGCAGCAGCGGCACATCATATGCAGTGACGTGATTGGCGACGATCAGCATAGGTTCGTTCACCGGCAGGGTTTGTGCGCGTGACGCGCGGAGTACCCGGGGTGCAGCCAGCAACCAGACCAGTGGCCGCACCATGCATTCCACAAACATTGCGCGAATCCAGCGGAAAGGCCGCATCCAGGGCCAGTGCGGGTACAGATAACGCGATACCTGCTGCGGTCTGGCCTGGGGCTGTTCCTGTTCTTGTTTCTGTTCTCGTTCTGGGGTTTTGGGCTCAGTCGTACTCTCAGACAAATTGGAGACGTTGGGGCTTTGCGCGGTTTGCGGTGCTACGACGGTTTGGTTGACCTCTCCTTCTGTCTTGCCGGCCCCAGATGCAAACTGCCGCAACTGGCCCAGGGTTTCTACGCCAGCAAATTCCTCCTCATCGAGTGCGACGCCCAGCCGCTGCTCGAGCGCATCCAGCAGTTGCACTCGACCCAGGCTGTCGAGGTGCAGGTCCTCCGCCAGAAGCAGTTTGTCAATGTGGCCGGCAGTTTCCTGATCCACTGACTGGTGTTCTCCCGTGATGCGCGATATCAGAGCCAGTAGCCAGTCGGAGCTTCCAGCGGAGGTTGGCTTTCCGATGTCTGAGTCCCGTTGATCCGATTCCCGTTCGCTCAGCCAGTCGGTAACGGCAGCTCGTTTTACCTTCCCGGTAGAAGTGCGTGGGAGGTCGGGTTCAGGCCAGATTGCCCAGCGGCGAATCCGCTGATATTCGGCCAATCGGGCGTTCGACCTCTGCACAATCTGAGCGGCCCGGTCAGGTGCTGCCCGCAGAGCCAGAACAGCGCAGGGCTCAGGGCCTAAGGCTGTATTGACCGGCACAACGGCGCAGGCCGCCACCTCCGGCTCTTGTTCGAAAGCGGCCTCCAGATCTTCGGGATGGAGATTGACGCCGGCGCCTGTGACAATCGTCTCGCTCTTGCGGCCAAGGAAGCGTAGCTCTCCTGTCGTCTGCGCTTCTGCCAGGTCCCCCGTGGGCAGCCACTCTCCTTTGCGCGGATGCAACGAACCCCCGCTCCAGGTTGCGGGCGAAACCATGGGACCGCGTACCAGCACTTCGCCGTCAGGCTGCAGCTTCACCTCTCGACCAGGCAATGGCTTGCCCAGCGTACCGTGTGCCACACGGAAGGGGTGATTGAGGGTAATCAGGGCAGCTGTTTCGGTCATACCGTATCCCTGCACCAATACAAAGCCGAGGGCGTTCCAGAACTGTTCTATCGGGCCGGAGAGCGCGCCGCCACCAGTGATGAAGGCCCAGAACTTAAAACCGAAGAGGGCATGGATATCACGGAAACGCCACCACCGCTTGCCTGCGGAGATGTTCTGCGCGGCGGCCAGGCGCGCCGGAAGGCCCGGGTAGTCCACCTCCAGATGGCTCTTGAGCATCGCCAGTACGCGCGGCACGGCGATGAACACCGAAATGCGCTCGCGGCGGATGGACTCGATCAGCCTCGATGCCGTAAGGCGGCTCTCAAAATGGACTTCGGCGGCAAAGATCGGTGGAATCCACAATCCCATCATCTGCCCGAAGACGTGGCTCAATGGCAGCGTGTGGAGAAAGCGCAGCGGATGAACCAGCCGCTCGTAACGCAGGTAGCCACGAGCACCGTTCTCAATTGGTTCAAGACTGGCGAGAACATTCCCATGGGTGTGGACGATGCCTTTCGGTTCGCCGGTGGTGCCGGAAGTGAAGAGGATCTGCAGCGGCGTTTCATGTGAGAGCCCAGGGACTGGACCGGCTTCCGCTAAAGGAAGCGCAGTCGGCCAGTCTTCCAAAGAGAGCGTTGGCCATTCGCTGTACAGAGTGAGAAGCAGCGCGGCATCGCCCACTATCAAACGTGGCCGCACATCGGATGCCACGCGCGCTGCGAATGCCGGTGTTCCATACGCGTCAAGCGGGACGACCAGTGCTCCACGCAGCAGGCACCCATAGAACGCCGCGATCCACTCGGCGCCGTTCTCAGCCCACAGCACCACTCGCTCGCCCACCGCGATGTTGCGGGTTTCGAGCAGTGCCGCAAAGCGCCCAGCCAGCGTTGCAATCTCCGCGTAGGTTGTGACTTTGCGCCGATTACCGACATAGCGGACAATGGCTTTCTCTTGGCCCAGGCGACGGAACTCGTCGAGCAATGCAGCCATGTGAGGGCGCATAGAGACGCTCCAGTAATAAAAGGTAATCTACTGGCGCGTACCACGGATATTGCGATGCACATCGGCCGTGCGCACATGCTCGCGCCGCAGGCCCAGCCCCACCATCCGCGCCAGCAGCCGCTTGAGACCGGGCAGATGCACGATCACTTTCAGCAGCAGCGGAGCACGCATAGGCCCCGTGTGTGCGAAGATCTTCCGCAGTCCTTTGTGCACGGTCACCTGCATGCGCTGGGTCGCGCGCACCGGAAGCGTCCGCCGTTGCTGCACGCGCTGCAGCAACGCGTCGG
>Ga0157369_10009970_pt1 | contig 10853 bp, 8 predicted proteins | sample C25metaG_FD_113461 | JGI IMG/M metagenome (GOLD analysis project Ga0157369, IMG submission 113461) | Corn rhizosphere microbial communities from Kellogg Biological Station, Michigan, USA - C2-5 metaG | ecosystem: Host-associated > Plants > Roots > Rhizosphere > Soil | place: USA: Michigan... | reverse complement strand
GCGGTGACGGGCGCGCGGATCTGGGTCGTCAACAAGGTCGACTTCTCCGACAACCGCAACCTGATCGTCGCGGCCGTCACGCTGGTGCTGGGCGCCGGCGACTTCTCGCTGAAGATCGGCGGCTTCGGGCTCGGCGGAATCGGCACCGCGACGTTCGGCGCGATCATCCTGTACGCGATCCTGCGCAAGGAAAAGGAACCGGGGCCGGTGGTTTGATTTGATTTGGGTGCGGGCGGTGCAATGCCGCCCGCTGGCAACAATCGTTCACGATATTGGATGGCGCGTTGCCGTTCCCGCATCCGATGATGACCCGGCGCCGCCGGCACGATACTGCGTGCGCGTCCACTCCAGCCCCCCATCCGCCGTCCGACGTTCCTGACAGTTCTGCCCGTGGGCCCTCGAGAGGCTTTGTGGTATACGTCTGACCTTATCGCGACCGGTCGGGAAAGACACAAGCACTGTCAGTCCGACCGCCGACGATCGTTTGCTGGCGCATTCCCGGGCCCCACGGGCGGCCCCGCGGCACTTCGCGCCCGATTCGAGGGACAAGAACAATGCAGAAGACGGCACAAGCCCTGAGAGAACTTGCGCTGGGCCCGCAGCACAACCGGCAAGTGCAGATCAGCTTTCCGGACGATGACGCGCCTTACAAAATCCTGTTGCCGAACGCATTCGAGGCGTCTGAAGCGCTATCGCAGGATTTTGCGTACAAGATCGAAATCCTGTCGGATAACGATCACCTTGCTCCGAAGGATTTCATCAACAAGCGTGTGACGATCAGCGTGGCACGCGGCGACGGAAGCCGACGATATTTCAATGGCCATATCTTCGCGTTCCGGCACGTTCGCACGGACGGCGGCTGGGTGTTCTACGAGGCACACGTAGGGCCGTGGCTGCGTTATCTGAAATACAGCCAGCACAATCGCCTGTTCCTCGATCAGAACCTGCATGACCAGACAGCGACCGTTCTTCAGGAATACGGCGTGTTACCCGAATGGGCGTGGCAGGTCGGTGAGGACGATCCGCGCATGACGATGGCCTGCCAGTTCGACGAAGACGACCACAATTACCTTCATCGGCGCTGGGAACACGCAGGCTATCTGTACTGGTACGAACACACGGCCACGGCGCACAAGTTGACTGTCTCCGATCCGACGCGCCCCGCGCCCACGATCGATGGCAGCAATCATGAAATCCGCTTCCACAATGGCATGGGCGCGGAGGAATCGGACAGCATTCTGAGCTGGTCTCCGTTTCAGCAGACCACGTCGACGCATGCGGAACTGTCCCGCTTCGACTTCAAGAGCCCGACGCCGACTCGCGTTCAGACGAGCCTGTTGAACCCCGAATCCACGCTACCGCCACTCGAATGGAACGAGTACGTCGGCGCATACGGTTATCGGAACATGGAACACGGGTACCAGATTGCCAATCGCCGGATGGAGGAAATCGAAGCGACGATCAAGCGCTTCGACGCGAAGGGCAACAATCGCTTCGTGCAGCCGGGGCGCTGGTTTCGACTGACGGACCGCTATGGCTCGGCATTCAGCCGCGATAAAAGCGACGATGAATACTTGATCGTGTCGGTCAGGCACGTGGCGACGAACAACTATCTGCAGGACACGGGTGTACTGGCGGAATACCGCAACGAATTCTCGTGTGTTCCGAGGGCGACCCCGTGGCGACCGGGGCGCGGCTTCAACAGCGTCGACACGAAGATCCTCGCACCGCAGACGGCGACGGTTGTTGGCCAATCCGGTACGAGTATTCATACCGACGAACACGGTCGCGTCCTGATCCAGTTCCATTGGGACCGCGATGGCAAGTACTCGACATGGGTGCGGGTTGCAAGCGGCTGGGCCGGTGGCGGGCAGGGTATGGCGGCGCTGCCCCGCATCGGCTCCGAGGTCATCGTGCAATGGCTCGATGGCAATCCGGACCACCCGATCATTACGGGCCGCGTGATGAACGCGCGTAACGTGCCGTCGTGGAAGCTGCCGGACGAGAGTGCGCTGATGGGCATTCGCAGCCGGGAGTTGAACGGGGCGGACGGAAATGCATCGTCCGGCCGCAGCAACCACCTGATTTTCGATGACACGGCGAACGCCATTCAGGCACAGCTTCGGTCCGACCACGCGGCCAGCCAGCTTTCGCTCGGCAAGATCACGCGGATCGAGGATTGGCAGGGGCGCAAGGATGCCCGTGGCGAGGGCTTCGAGCTGCGGACGGATGAGATCGGCGCGATCCGCAGCGGGAAGGGCATGGTGATCAGCACGGAGGTGCGTCCGGCCGCGCAGGGGCATCTCTCGGACGTGAGCGAACCGGCAGCGCGCCTGACCAAAGCGCAAACGTTACACGCGCAGTCGGCCAAGCTCGCGCAGCACTATCAGGCACAAGACAGCGGAGCGGGCCAGACGCCGATCGCCGACGCGCTGAAGTCGCAGGTGGACGGCATCCAGGGCGCGGGGGCGACGGGCAGCAGCGGCAAGGGCGATTTCCCGGAACTCAACGAAGCGCACCTGTTGCTGGCAGGTGCGGCCGGCATCGCCGTCACGACGCCCGCGACCGCGCACGTGACGGGCGGACAGCACGTGGCTGTCACGGCCGGTGACAGCGTATCGGTCGCGACCGGCAAATCGTTCTTCGCTAGCATCTCCGACAGGTTTTCGCTGTTCGTGCACAAGATGGGCATGAAGCTGATCGCGGCGAGCGGCAAGGTGCAGATACATGCGGAAAACGACGAGCTGGAGCTGCTGGCGAAGAAGGTCCTGTCGATCATCAGCACGACGGACTGGATCAACATCACGGCGAAGCAGGGGATTCGCTTGACGGCAGGTAACAGCCAGTTCGAGGTCAGCGCGAAAGGCATCGTTGGTTATACGCCCGGCGAGAACAAGGTGCATGCGGGCAGTCACGATACGGTCGGGCCGCAGAGCGTGCCGGCCAAATTCCCAGGATCGGATTTGTGCTCGCAATTGGCTGACGGTGCCGCGCAGGCTGGCAACGCGTCGATTGCATTAACGTAACGCTATGACGACCAATCTTTTGCCGATGCAGGCCGTCCCCGCGCCTGCGGAAGCCTTGACGCACGGCTTCCTGTTGATCGAACCAGCGACGCTGGCCCACGTGCCTGCACTTGGGGCGCTTGATATGCGCCCTTGCACGCCTCGCGTACTCGCGCATCGGGAGGAGTTGATGCCACGGCTAATCGACGTGGCCGCGCTCGACGAAGCAGATCAGGCTACCGTGAGCGAATCGTGGGACGCGGAAACTGTCGCGGACCGTCCCCCTGTCGTCTGCGCGTGGCTAGATAGTGATCTCGATGGTGATTCCCTCGTCGAGCACATCGCTCGCTTCCTTGTCGGGCCCGGCGCGGATGGCAAGCCAGTATTCTGGCGTTTCTACGATCCCCGCGTACTGGCGTTGACGCTGGCGATCTTCGATCCGGTGCAGCGACAAGCGTTGCTTGGGGCGATCCAGTCCTGGCAATTCGTCTGGGCGGGGCACCGGTGGAGCATTCCCGGGCCGGGCGTCGCGACCGATCTGCTCTACGGGCACGCGCCTGCGTGGCCTCGTCCCGACCAGTGGCCGCGAATCAACCGAAGTGATGCCGCTACCCAGGTGGTCGATCGGTTATCCGACGTGCCAGTTCAAGAGGCTGCATTGCTGCCGGCCGCGCTCGATCGGTTATTCAGCGATGCCGCCCAGTTTGGGCTTACACATGCCGATGATCTGGCGGACTACGCATGGCACTGCGTGAAATACGGCTCCGAATTCGAACAGCACCCAACGCTCATTGACGCGAGGCGCGCAATTGTCGACGGCCGTGTAACGTGGCCTGAGATCGCGTCACGCTTCACTCTCGACGAACTCCAACAACTCGAACAATCATCCCGCTTGTCAAAGACGGAGAGGATCGAATCATGACCGCTAGTTGTCCGTTGTGTGATCGCAAGTCGCTGCTGTTTTATCCTGTACGGTACGCAGTTGCATGCCCGCGTGGCGCGGCCAAGGCACCGGGATTGTCCGGTAATTTCAAGATCGATAGTCGCGCGCCACACTCGGTTGCGACAGCCAAATACACGTTGCGGGCGTTGCGACCGGGCTATCTGTACACCTATGACGAAAGGCGCCGCCGACTTCGCGCCTACACGGTGCTTGAAGATGGAATTATGTGGAGCTTCCCGCCGAGTTCGACACCGCCGCCGGCCGATGCCGAGAATCTGATGACTCAGGGATGTGCAAATGCCGGTGATTTGTCGTTCGAGACGCTTGGCCGCTGCGTAGACATCGAATATACGCCCGGCTGCGATAACCCGGCGGGCATGAATTTCTGGATCGGCTGGTCCAATGTGCGGTGGACCAAGGAACTTGTTTTTAACAAGATCCACGACGTGAGCTGGCGGAAGCGGCACATGCAGTGCATTGAGGTGGCGAAAGTGCTGGCGGGTGCTGCCGATGATACTGCGAGCTTCGAAAAGGATCATTCAAAGATCGCGCACTTTTCGTTGAACGAACAGGCGATGAGGGACGCGTTCGGGTTCAGCAATCGGGACCCGAAAAGCGAAATTACTCAGGGTAAGCGGAAGCTGCCGCCCCGGATCATCGACGCGATGCGAGCGACGCCGAACAAGCAGGGATTTATCTTGGCAGTGAACGATCCCGTTGGTCTCACCAACGATCTTGCTCAACTGACTGTGCCCAACTTGGACAACGGGTTCGACGAACAGATGTACTGGAAGTGGACATCGGCGCAGCTGCTTGAGCGGGCCGAAGCTGGAATCCGAGCCCATGCAAAGGCGATAACCGGTTTTACCTATGGGGTTTCGAAAAGCGTCGCGGATGTCAACGTGGCCAACATGAATGCGCGGCAACCGGCCGTTTCCGATCCGATCGGGTTCTATCATGTGATGCGTGCCTGGATCAAGACAGGCGACTTAGACCAAGCAGTCAAGGATGTGTCGCGCAAGACGGAGAACGTTCCTGCAACGCAGGAGGCGGCGGCGAATGATGATTGGGACGATGCGGCGTTCAAGGTTGGACCTGATGGTAAGCGAACTAGCGTACTCGATGAAGATGCGCTTAAGCGCTTTCCGCAGGAGTATCAGCAGGCGCTCGATGCGTTCAAACCGAAATGGCAACCGCTGGTACAAGCGCATGCTGACTGGTTGAAATCGCAGTTGCTCGCGGAGTGGATGATCGGCGTGCACGATTCCAACGATTTGCGCAGCGGTTACGCTTATAGCGAATCGTGTGCGCAGGCAATCGGCGCAGCAGTTGGTACCGATGCGTGTAAGAAGGTGCTCGACGAATGGCTGAATGGTCAGGCAGCGAATATCCGCAATCTGTATGCTCGTGCTCTGATGTTCAATCAAGACGCGATGCTGAAGGCAGCGGATGCGCAAGTTCATGGGTCGGATATCCAGTACGAGAACTTCCTGAATCTCTACAAGCAGGCATTGGAGAAGGTCGAGAAGTCCCACAGGACCGATCTGTTCGACCGACTCATCATGACAACTGCCAACCACGTCGTCGGTATCGTCACAAAAGGGGCGCGAGGCTCCGCGTTCGGTTTCGTGACCATTCGCCTTGCGATGCAGTCGGGGGTGCGGCTCAAGCCGTCACAAGTCAGTAAACTCGCGCTTCGCGATTGGAGCTTGGAGCAAGCCCGAATCCTCGGCGTCAAGCTGGACGGTAATCGAACCGAGCAGCGTGCGTCGGCGACCCAGGTCGGGAAGCAGGTAATAAAGGCTGCTCCGCCAATCGACCCGAATATTGTTGCCTACGAGATGGACGTCGATGCCTTGGTCCGGGATGGGAAACTGGAAGCAAGTGCAATCAAGGCTGTCCGAGTGCCAGGCGTCGATACAGCGCAGAAATGGCTCAATTCCTCGACGGATTTCAACCTCGGCGTCGTGACCGTGATTTTCCAGTTGGCAACACTAAGCTTCGCTGCGATGGATTGGAATGACCGCGATAAATTTAACCAGACCGAAACCAGTCTGAAGGCAATGGGTGCGTTTGCATCGATCATCGGGAGCGTCGTCGAATATTCGTCGAAGGCGATAGCGACGGCGCCGGCTCATCCGTTGTCGGCATATCTCATGAAGGGATGGGGTATCTCCAGAAAAGGAGCAGTGGCCGGTGTGTGGATCGGTCGTGGATTTGGCGCGGCAGCTGGTGTTCTCCTGGCCGGTTTTGATCTTCTCAAGAATGCCCCGGAAGCTTTCCAGAATCGCGAAACGAAACTGGGATGGCTCTATATCGTAAGCGGGACTCTTGGTGCGTATGTGGCCGTTGCCGCACTCTTTAGTCTCCCGCTTACGTGGCCGGCCTTGATTTTTTCAATCATGATTGGAATCGCAGTTGCGTTTGTCAAAGCATCTGCGCTCAAAGATTGGGTGTCGCGTTGTAAATTCAGTAAAGGAGAACATTACGATTCGCTCGCGGCCGAGCTCAAGGCTTTCACTTCGGCAGCGGGGGGCTGATGTATGGACGAGCGCGTCATGAAGAAGTGTATCGGTAAACCGGTTCCTGAATGGGACTGGGCACATCGCCTGTCCATCAGTCAATCGGCCGGCCCTGACGTTCAGGATTTCGGGGCGACATTTAGCATTAATTCGATCTATATGGACGTGATCGAGCCATCCTTTCTCGAAAAACAGTGGTTTATTACTGGGGTTGTGCTTGCCTTTTTGTTTATAGGGATCGGGCCCTACATCTATTGGTTGACTAACATTCGCTATCCGTATGCTGCAGATGCGATAGGGAATATTTTTGCAGCATGCGTTTCTTTTGGATTTGGCTTTATAGTCTGGAAGCTTGGGCGCGGTCTGTTCTTTGGACTTTGCTATCGACCGATCCGCTTTCATCGCGGAACACGGAGGCTGTACGCGATTCGCGCGCGGCGCTTTTTCGCAAAACCTAACGAAGGCGATATTGTTTGGGAGGCACCGTGGACGGAAGATGCGATTTTCTGCTTGCATCGTGAAAACACTGCTTTCGGTACGATATTCCACATTCGTCACTACACAATCGACAATCACGGCAACGTGACCAAGGTGTTTTCGATCGGACGTGAGTGGGCCGGGATATGGCAGGTTGAAATGGCACTTGCGCAGTGGAACTACTGGTGCGCATACATGAGCGACGGTCCGAATGGTCTACCCAAACCGATGCTATTTCACACGCAGCGCGAGACGCCACGCGAGTCGTTCCTGTTTTCGCTGTATAGCTTCGGGATGCGTGCACCAGTTTTAATTCGCCTGCTGATGATGCCGCTGATTCTGGTTTTTACCGTTATGCGAATCATTGCGAATTCGACCTGTCGCGATCCTGTCTGGCCTGCTGCGATCGAAAAAATCTCCGTGATTGCGCCCGATGACCCATACGCGGAACCACGTTCCGGAACACCTGTCGGATGGGCGGATACGATTTTGGCTCAGCAGCGCGGCGAGTACCCGAATGATCCGAAGGCCCGCGTCGAAGGCTGGGCCGGTGAAACGGATGGGCGAACGCACGCTTCATCTTGGCTCGACAAGCCGACCACCCGCGCAACTTGAAAGGCATTCGAGAACCGGTTATGAAATTTGCCACCACGATATGTGCGACTGCATTTTGTTTTTTCGCCTCAAACACGCACGCTAAATGCGACGATGTCGGCCGCCTTGCGGCGGCTATTGCGCTCGCGCATCTCAAGGAGGAAGGGCTGACGAATAACGACAAGATCGATTTCAAGAAAACCCAGTGGAAGCAACTCGCCGTTCAACATCTCGATGCGCCCGAGGCGGTCGGCGAGGACGAGTACCGTTACGTGCACGATATAGTCTTCTCGGAGAAACACGGAGCGACCATCGAGGTCATCACGACTAGCGTCGCGACGCAGCGCGAATCTTGCGCGATGTCGGACACAGATGTGTATGTCGTATCGAAACGGTTTCGCATTGAAGAGTGATGCGCGTGGTGTTTCGACGCGCTGAAGGGCCCCTGATGGTCGAGGGAACTGGAGTCAGCACACGATGAAAGACGAAAACGGACGCGGCGTGATTCGCCTGCACGATAAGACGACTCACGGTGGCGAAGTGATTACCGCGAGCGACGATTTGACGGCGCTGGGTGTCCCGGTCGCCCTGAAAGATCACCTGACGGAATGTCCGAAGTGCGGCGGTCAATTCCGGATCATTCCGCAAAACAGTACCCGCAACCATCACGGTACGCCGGTCGCCTTTCACGACGATCTGACAGAGTGCGGGGCGCGACTGATTTCGTCGCTTGAGTAAGCGACATTGAGTACGAGGGAGTCGACGGATCGGATGGTGAAAACAGCATTGACCGATGCATTGCCGCGCAACTCCGTGTTGATTTCCGACGCCCAACGCCAAGCACTGCGTGTCGACATTTGGCAGCGACTCGTTACTGCGCTGATGCGCTCGGGCGACGCAGTCACCGATCCGAAGCTCGCACGCTTGCCTGGTCCGGTTCGCTACCATGTTGTCGGCCCCGCGATTCTCGACGCCGAGGCGACCGGATCGGCTTCATCGGACAGCGCCCAGCGTGAAGTGAGCGGACATTGGCGGCGGCCGCACTTCCCGATACAGCCATACGGCCCACAAGCGGCATGGCGCAAACTGATCTTCGTCGGTCCAACGCTCGTGCGTCCCGATCGAGTGGGGTGGTAGCTGCATGGATCACCTGCTGTTGCATTACGAATACGAACTCGGGTTGTTCGCACGGGCGCTGGGCGATTTCGCTATCCGGTACCCGAAGATCGCGGCTCGGCTCGGTATCCAGAGCGGCCGAACCGACGATCCGCATGTGACGCGTCTGATTCAGACCTTTTCGTTTCTTGCCGCGCACCTCGATTCGAAGCTGGCCGACGACTATCCCGAGTTCACCGAGGCGCTGCTTGAGGTTGTCCACCCGCACTATCTGCGAACCGTGCCGTCGTGCGCGATTGCCCGATTCGAACCACGAGCGATCGTCGGTCAACTGACGGAGCCGGTCGTCGTGCCGCGTGGCATGGCACTGCATGCGCGCACGGCCCCCGTGCGATTCCAGTCGACGTACGATGTGACCATCTCGCCGTTGCAAATCCGATCCGCGCGGTATGCACCGACGACCATGGCACCGTCGGCCGTGAGATTGCCGGCAGACGCAACGGGTGTGCTGTCGATCAGCTTCACGTCGGCTGCCGGGACGTTCACGGGGGCCATTCCGGACGGCCCGATACGGGTTTACCTTTCTGGCGAGCGGCCGTTCGTCTCGTCGCTGCTGGACGCTTTGCTGTTGCGTGCGGCTGCCGCGTACGTTGAGGTAGATCGATGTGGGCGCTGGCGGGCCATGTCGAAGGTGCCGTTTGAACCGGTCGGTTTCTCCGACGACGAACGCTTGTTGCCGGATAGCCGAACCACCAGCCGGACTGCGACCACCTACCGTTACCTGCTGGAATACTTCGCGTTTCCGGAACTGTTCGATTTTGTCGACCTCGACCTGGGACGCATGCGGCGTGCTGCAAGCGCGCCCGACGCTCGTGAACTGACCTTGCATGTCGTATTGCGTGATACGCCTGTCGACTCGGTCGCCGCGCAGGCACTCGCGTCGGTCGACGCAACGGCGTTCAAGCTGTTTTGCACGCCCGTCGTGAATCTTTTCTCGCAGCCGGCCCAGCCCATTGTGCTGAAGGGCGAGGAGGCCTATCCGGTCCAGCCCATGCGACTGGCTAAACATTCGCAGCTGAGCGTGTATTCGGTCGATGCGGTCTATCTTGGCGAGTTGTCCAAGAAAAATCGTGAAGACGATGACGTGCCGCTCGAAATCGATCGCCCGAGAATCCCGGTGCGGCCTTATCAGGCACTCAGTCACGATCCCCACCCCGACCCGACGGCGGTCTATTGGGTAGCGTTTCGCGATCGCGATGCTGGATCGCATGGCCGTCAAAGCATGATGCTGTCGCTGGTCGGACTGGACGGACAATCAGCCCGTCCGAAGCTGCCGCAAATCGATGTAATGACGACGGTGACGAATCGCGACCTGCCGGCGCGTTTGCCGATCGGCAATCCAGTGGGCGATTTGCTGCTCGAGAACAAGACGCTGGATTGCCCGATCCAATTGATCACTCGGCCGACGTTGACGGCGGAGTTGCCGCGTGGCTCCGGCGCATTGTGGCGCGTGCTGTCGACGTTGTCGCCGCATCCGCTGGACCTGACGCGCGAGGGGCTGTCGGGGCTGAGGGCCTTCTTGCGGCTCCACGCGGTATGCACGACGCCGCTCGCGCAGCGCTGCATCGACGCGATCACCGATCTCAACTACAAGCCTGCGATCAAATGGATGTCGCTCGATAGTCAGTTTCCGTCGTTCGTCCGTGGCATCGAAATCACGCTGTCGTTTGACGAGACGGCAACGCGCGAAGTCAGCCTGGTCGTGTTCACGAAACTGCTCGAACGGTTCTTTGCGCCGTACGGGCCGATGAACAGCTATGTTCAGCTGTTGGTCTGTTCGGCGCGCACCGGCCAGGAACTGACGCGAGGCGCCGCTACGCGGGGAGTGCAGCCGCTGATCTGATCGCGGCCCAGAACCGCGCCGTTCGAATATCGCCCCACCTTCTGCGACCGCGCCACAATGCGTAGCTGGACGAGGACTGGCTGGTCGGGCGACTTGTCCCTCACCGTGAGCGCGACGCGTCAGGCTTTCAAATTCGACTGCGCCTGCAGCCACACACAGAACTGCGCGACGAGCGGATCCTCCGCCGGCGCGCGCGGCGCGATCCACCAGTAGCTGCGCGTCGCGATGCGCGGCCCGTCGAGCGGCATCACCAGGCGCCCGCTCGCGAGTTCGTCGTCGATCAGCGGCAGCGG
>Ga0157369_10009968_pt1 | contig 10855 bp, 8 predicted proteins | sample C25metaG_FD_113461 | JGI IMG/M metagenome (GOLD analysis project Ga0157369, IMG submission 113461) | Corn rhizosphere microbial communities from Kellogg Biological Station, Michigan, USA - C2-5 metaG | ecosystem: Host-associated > Plants > Roots > Rhizosphere > Soil | place: USA: Michigan... | reverse complement strand
GATTACTACAAACTGTTTATTGCCCTGGAAACTGCGTGACGTATTGTCAGCGCCCATGGATAACTGGATCGCGTTGGTCAAGGCCAACATGGAAGACCGCAAGGTCACGCAAGGTGAACTGGCTGAGCGCCTGGGCATGTCCCAGGGCGGCGTCGGCCATTGGCTCAACAAGCGCCGTGCGCCGAGCCTGGTGGACATGAATCGGGTGCTGGCGGCGCTGGGGCTGGGCTATCTGGAAGTCGCGCTGGATATTCGCGAGCGGGTCGATGAGCCGCCTGCGGAGAAAAACTACAACCCGTATTTCCGTTATCCGGTCAGCGATTGGAATGGGTTGTGCGAAGTGCGTGAGCCGCGTACACCTTACGGCGCTGCCCGCTTCGAGCTGACGGATTACCATGCCCGGGGCGAAGCCTTCTGGCTGCCGGTCACCGGCGACGCCATGACCGCACCCAGTGGCCTGAGCATCAGTGCGGGCATGATGATCCTGGTGGACCCGGCCATTGCCGCCGAGCCCGGTAAATTAGTGGTGGCCCAGTGGGTCGGGAGCCCCCGGGCGACCTTTCGCCAGTTGCTGGAGGAGAGCGGCCAGCGTTACCTGGTGCCGCTCAATCCCACCTACCCGAAGCAGTTGCTGACCGACGATTGCCGCCTCCTGGGGGTCGTCGTACAGGCCACGGCAAAATTTTAACCAGCCGTTTCAAGCTCCACCAAAGTGCAACCTTCGGCAACCATTTCGCCTTCCTGGCAGAACAGTGCCTTGACCACCCCGGCCTGGGGCGCACGGATGCTGTGTTCCATTTTCATGGCTTCCAGCACCACCAGTTGCGTGCCGGCTTCCACCGGTTGGCCCACCTCTACCAGCACCCGTACGATGCTCCCATTCATCGGGGCTGTCAGCCCACCCTGATGGGATTGGTTGGCCTCGACTGCAGCAATCGGATCGAACAGCGATACGCCGCGCATCTCGCCGTCCCAACGCAGATACACCGTGTGGTCATGGCGTACCGCCAGATGGCTGCGACGCACGCCCTGTTGTTCGATCAGCAACTGTTCGCCACGCAACTGTGGCGCCTGGGCGGCCTGCGTCACCAGTCGGTCCTGGCCATTGCAACTCAAATGCAGTGACATCTCGGCAGGCAGCCCGGCGCGAAAGCCGCGTTTATCTGCCCAGGGTCCATCCGATGGTGGCAGGCTCTGCATGAATGCCGCGGCGGCCGCCTGCCAGAATTCATCACCCAGTTCACCGGCCTCGGGCAACAACTCATCCTGATAGCGCGGAATGAATCCGGTATCCAGTTCCGCATCCGCAAACGCCGGATGCCCGATAATGCGCCGCAGAAAACCCAGGTTGGTCTTGAGCCCGCCGATGGCAAACTCATCCAGCATGCCCAACAACCGCAACCGCGCCTGTTCACGGTCCTCGCCCCAGGCAATCAGCTTGCCGAGCATGGGGTCATAGAACGGCGAGATGTTGTCGCCTTGCTCGACACCGCTGTCCACACGGCGCCCTGGTCCGGGTGCGGATTCGCGATACAGCGCCAGGTGCCCGGTGGCAGGCAGGAAGTCATTGGTCGGGTCCTCGGCATACAGCCGCACTTCGATCGCATGGCCGACCAGCGGCACCTGTTCCTGGGTGATCGGCAGCGCCTCGCCCTGGGCGACACGAATCTGCCAGGCCACCAGATCCAGGCCGGTAATCGCTTCGGTGACGGGGTGCTCCACCTGTAGTCGCGTGTTCATCTCCATGAAGAAGAAATCGCCACGCGCGTCGAGCAAAAACTCCACAGTGCCGGCACCGACATAACCGATGGCCTGAGCCGCACGCACAGCCGCCTCGCCCATGGCCTTGCGTTGTTCAACACTCAACCCCGGTGCCGGCGCTTCCTCGACGACTTTTTGATGGCGACGCTGAATCGAGCAGTCCCGTTCGTTGAGGTACAGTCAATGCCCGTGTTGATCGGCGAACACCTGGATCTCCACATGACGTGGCTTGAGCAGGTATTTCTCCACCAACATCTGCCCATTGCCGAAAGACGACAGCGCTTCTCGCTGGGCCGAAGCGAGCGCCTCGGCCAACTGGCTGACGTCCTCGACCACCTTCATGCCCTTGCCGCCGCCACCGGCCGTGGCCTTGAGCAGTACCGGGTAGCCAATGCGCTCGCAGGCGGCGCGGAAGGTGTCCAGGTCCTGGGCGTCGCCGTGATAGCCCGGCACCAGGGGTACGCCTGCGGTTTCCATCAGCGCCTTGGCGGCCGACTTGCTGCCCATGGCATCGATGGCGGAGGCGGGCGGCCCGAGGAAGATCAACCCGGCGGCTTCAATTGCACGGGCAAACCCGGCGTTCTCCGACAGAAAACCATACCCCGAATGGATCGCCTGGGCGCCGCTGCACTGGGCGGCGGCGATCAGCTTGTCGATTTGCAGGTAGCTGTCGGTAGCCTTGCTGCCGCCCAGGTCGACGCGGATATCCGCCTCACGGCTGTGCCGTGCATCGCGGTCGATGGCGCTGTGCACCGCCACGGTGGTCAGGCCCATGGCCTTGGCGGTGCGCATCACGCGGCAGGCAATCTCGCCACGGTTGGTCACCAGCAGGGTTGTCAATGTACTCATGAACGCGGCTCCTGGGGCTGCCAGCTCGGTGGACGTTTTTGCAGGAACGCGCGCAAGCCTTCCTGGCCCTCGGCGCTGACCCGGATGCGCGCAATGGCGTTTTCGCAATAGCGGCGCAGCGCTGGGGTGAGGTCACCGTTGCCCACTTCGCGCAACAGGTCTTTGCTGGCGCGCATGGCAGCCGGGCTGTTGTGCAGCAGGTTGGCGATCCACTGTTCGACCTGATGGTCCAGCTCGCCGATCGGATAGCTTTCCGCCAGTAAGCCGATGTCGCGCGCGCGCTGGCCGCCAAAGCGTTCTGCGGTCAGGGCATAGCGCCGTGCTGCGCGTTCGCCGATGGCTTGCACCACGAACGGGCTGATCACCGCCGGCGCCAGGCCGATGCGCACTTCCGACAGGCAGAACTGCGCATCATCGGTGCCAATCGCCATGTCGCAGCAACTGATCAAGCCGAGTGCGCCCCCGTAGGCCGCGCCTTGCACCACCGCCAGGGTCGGGATTTTCAATTTGGCCAGGTTGTACATCAGCTCCGCGAGTTCGCGGGCATCGTCCAGGTTGGTGTGGTAATCCAACTCGGCCGACTGCTGCAGCCAGGCCAGGTCGGCGCCGGCGCTGAAGTGCTTGCCGCGCCCGCGCAGGACCAGGAAGCGCAGGGACGGATCGCCTTGTACCCGATCGAGGGCGATGATCAGTTCGCGGATCATCTCAGCGTTGAACGCGTTGTTCTTGGCTTCACGACTGAGCCACAGCGTGGCAAAGCCACGGGAATCGGTGATCAGTTCGAGGGTGTTGAAATCGCTCATGGGGTACAGCTCCATTTACATGCGGAACACGCCGAAGCGGCTCGGCTCGATGGGGGCATTCAGCGACGCGGACAAGGCCAGCGCCAGCACGTCACGGGTCTGCAACGGGTCGATCACACCGTCGTCCCACAGGCGTGCGCTGGAGTAGTAGGCGTGGCCCTGGGTTTCGTACTGGTCGAGGATCGGCTGCTTGATCGCGGCTTCTTCTTCCGTGCTGAACGCTGTACCGGCGCGTTCGGCCTGCTCGCGCTTGACCTGCACCAGCACCCCCGCCGCCTGTTCGGCGCCCATCACGCCAATCCGTGCGTTCGGCCACATCCACAAAAAGCGCGGGTCATAGGCGCGGCCACACATGCCGTAGTTACCCGCGCCAAAGCTGCCGCCGATGATCACCGTGAACTTCGGCACCTTGGCGCAGGCCACGGCGGTGACCAGCTTGGCGCCGTGCTTGGCGATGCCGCCGGCTTCGTACTTCTGGCCGACCATGAAGCCGGTGATGTTCTGCAGGAACAACAAGGGAATGCCGCGCTGACAGGCCAGCTCGATAAAATGCGCGCCTTTTTGCGCGGCTTCGGCAAACAGAATCCCGTTGTTGGCCAGGATCGCAATCGGGTAGCCGTGCAGGTGGGCAAAGCCGCACACCAGGGTGGTGCCAAACAGCGCCTTGAATTCATCGAACACCGAACCGTCCACCAGCCGTGCAATCACTTCGCGCACATCAAACGGCTGCTTGGCGTCGGCCGGGATCACGCCGTACAACTCTTCACTGCTGTACAGCGGAGCTACCGGCGAACGTTGCAGCAACTGGCCTTGTTTGCGCCAGTTGAGGTTCGCCACGCTGCGCCGGGCCAGCGCCAGTGCATGCTCATCGCTGTCGGCATAGTGATCGGCCACCCCGGAAATCTTGCAGTGCACATCGGCACCGCCGAGGTCTTCGGCACTCACCACTTCACCGGTCGCCGCCTTCACCAACGGTGGACCGGCGAGGAAGATGGTGGCCTGGTCGCGCACCATGATTGCTTCGTCGGCCATGGCTGGCACATAGGCGCCACCGGCGGTGCACGAACCCATCACCACCGCAATCTGCGGGATGCCCTGGGCGCTCATGTTGGCCTGGTTGAAGAAGATCCGCCCGAAGTGCTCGCGGTCTGGAAACACTTCGTCCTGGCGCGGCAGGTTGGCGCCGCCGGAGTCCACCAGGTAGATGCACGGCAGGCGGTTCTGTTCGGCGATGGTCTGGGCGCGCAGGTGTTTTTTGACGGTGAGCGGGTAGTAGGAGCCGCCTTTGACCGTGGCGTCGTTGGCGACGATCATGCATTCGACGCCTTCCACGCGGCCGATCCCGGCAATCACCCCGGCGGCCGGCACGTCTTCGCCGTACACCTGATGGGCGGCCAGTTGGCTGAGTTCAAGGAACGGCGAGCCCGGGTCGAGCAAACGATTGATACGCTCGCGCGGCAGCAACTTGCCGCGTGAGGTGTGTCGCTCCTGTGCCTTGGCGCCGCCGCCTTGCTGCACGTGGGCGAGCAGGGTGTGCAGGGCGTCGACCTGTTGGCGCATCGCCGCGCTGTTGGCGGCAAACTCCGCCGAACGCGGGTTGAGCTGGGTGTGCAAGGTGGCCATGGTGCGCTCCTTCAGCGGGTTTCGTTGAAGAGTTCGCGACCGATCAGCATCCGCCGGATTTCACTGGTGCCGGCGCCGATCTCATACAGCTTGGCGTCGCGCAGCAGGCGCCCGGCCGGGAATTCGTTGATGTAGCCGTTGCCACCCAGGATCTGGATCGCGTCCAGGGCCATTTGCGTGGCGCGTTCGGCACTGTAGAGGATCACCCCGGCGGCGTCCTTGCGCGTGGTCTCGCCACGCTCGCAAGCCTGGGCCACCGCGTAGAGGTAGGCGCGGCTGGCGTTGAGCTGGGTGTACATGTCGGCAACCTTGCCCTGGATCAGCTGGAATTCGCCGATGCTCTGGCCGAACTGCTTGCGGTCGTGAATGTAGGGCACGATCAAGTCCATGCACGCTTGCATGATTCCGGTAGGGCCGCTGGAGAGCACCACGCGCTCGTAGTCGAGGCCGCTCATCAGCACTTTCACGCCGCCGTTGAGCGCGCCGAGGATGTTTTCTTCGGGCACTTCCACCTCATCGAAAAACAGCTCGCAGGTGTTGGAGCCGCGCATGCCCAGCTTGTCGAACTTGTTGCTGCGGCTGAAGCCCTTCCAGTCGCGCTCGACGATAAACGCGGTGATGCCGTGCGGGCCTTTTTCCAGGTCGGTCTTGGCGTAGATCACATAGGTGCTGGCATCGGGGCCGTTGGTGATCCAGGTCTTGCTGCCGTTGAGTACGTAATGGTCGCCGCGCTTATCGGCGCGCAGCTTCATCGAGACCACATCGGAGCCGGCGTTTGGCTCGCTCATGGCCAGGGCGCCGACGTGTTCGCCACTGATGAGCTTGGGCAGGTATTTGAGTTTCTGCGCGTGATTGCCGTTGCGGTTGATCTGGTTCACACACAGGTTGGAGTGTGCGCCATAGGACAGCGCCACCGAAGCCGAGCCGCGGCTGATCTCTTCCATGGCCACCACATGGGCCAGGTAACCCAGGCCGGCACCGCCATATTCTTCTGGCACGGTGATGCCCAGCAGGCCCATGTCACCGAACTTGCGCCACAGGTCGGCGGGGAACAGGTTGTCGATGTCGATCTGCGCCGCACGGGGCGCGATTTCCTTGCCCACAAAGGACTGCACCTGGTCGCGCAGCATGTCGATGGTTTCACCGAAGGCGAAGTTCAGGGACGGGTAACTCATGGACAGGCACCTTAATGTGAGCATTGTTGTTGTGTGGATGGGGCGCCAGGGGAGGGCGCTCACCTTTACGTTAACGTAAGCTTGCGTTACGGCGCTGTCAATCGTAGTTTACGTTTACGTCAACCTACAAAAAAGACAACAGGGGTCGTTATGGAACAACCGAACCAGAGCTACAGCCGCGGCTCACAGGACAAGACCTTGCTGGCAATGACGATTGGCCAAGCCTTTGACCGAACCGTTGCGCAATTCCCCGATGGCGAGGCCCTGGTGGTGCGTCATCAACAACGCCGCTACACCTGGCGACAACTGGCGGAGACTGTCGATTTGCACGCGCGGGCGTTCATGGCCCTGGGCATGCAAACGGGCGACCGCCTGGGCATCTGGGCACCCAATTGCGTCGAGTGGTGCATCAGCCAGATTGCCAGCGCCAAGCTCGGGGTGATCCTGGTCAACATCAACCCGGCCTATCGCAGCAGCGAGTTGGACTACGTGCTCAAGCAGTCCGGCTGTCAGTGGCTGGTGTGCGCCGGCTCATTCAAAAGCTCCGATTATCACGCCATGCTGCAGGAGCTGAAACCGGACGTGCGCGGCCTCATCAGTCTCGATCCCAACCCGCCCACAGGTTTCATGCCGTGGTCGCAACTGGCCGCGCTCGGCGCTGGCATTGCGCCCGAACAGTTGCACAGTCGCCAGGCCAGCCTGCACTTCGATCAGCCCGTGAATATCCAGTACACCTCCGGCACCACCGGCTTCCCCAAGGGCGCCACCCTCAGTCATCACAACATCCTCAATAACGGCTACATGGTCGGCGAAAGCCTGGGCCTGACCGCGCAAGATAGCCTGGTGATCCCGGTGCCGCTGTATCACTGCTTCGGCATGGTCATGGGTAACCTGGGCTGCATCACCCATGGCACCACCATGATCTATCCGAACGACGGCTTCGACCCGCTGCTGACCCTCACCACCGTCGCCGAAGAACGCGCCACCGGTCTTTACGGCGTACCCACCATGTTCATCGCCCTGCTCGATCACCCACAGCTGGGCGACTTTGACCTGTCTACGCTGCGCACCGGCATCATGGCTGGCGCCACGTGTCCCATCGAGGTGATGCGCCGGGTCATCAGCGAACTGCACATGCGCGAGGTCCAGATTGCCTATGGCATGACCGAGACCAGCCCGGTGTCGCTGCAAACCGGAGCGGACGATGACCTGGAGCGCCGTGTGACCACGGTCGGGCGCACCCAGCCACAGTTGGAAAGCAAGATCATCGATGCAGACGGCAACACGGTGGCGCGTGGAGAAATCGGCGAATTGTGCACCCGTGGCTACAGCGTGATGCTCGGCTACTGGAACAACCCCGACGCCACGCGCGAGGCCATCGACGACGCCGGCTGGATGCACACCGGCGACCTGGCAAGCATGGATGCCCACGGCTACGTATGCATCGCCGGGCGCAACAAGGACATGATCATTCGCGGCGGCGAGAACGTGTACCCGCGTGAGCTGGAGGAGTTTTTCTTTACCCATCCGGCGGTGGCGGATGTGCAGGTCATCGGCATTCCGGATGCGCGCTACGGTGAGGCTATCGTCGCCTGGATCAAGTTCCACCCCGGCCATGTCGCCAATGAACTGGAGCTGCAAACCTGGTGCAAGGGCCGCATCGCGCACTTCAAGACGCCCAAGCACTTCAAGTTCGTAGAGGAGTTTCCGATGACGGTAACGGGCAAGATCCAGAAATTCCGCATGCGCGAGCTTTCCATGGAGGAGTTGGGGGCAGGGCAGGAGTAAATCCCTGAATGCACAAAGGGGACCCGAGGGTCCCCTTTAATTTGTCGTTGCGTGCTCTTTTTTTATTATTGAGGGGCGGTCTATTGTTGTTTTTGGCAACCGTTACCCTTTACCGCTGTTTTTGGCGACCCCCATCCGGGATCAAGAGCAAACGTATTTTTTTGAGCGCTGATCTGCTTCTTCGTGATGATCCAACCAGTGGGCAGCTACCTGAGGTAGTTTTATTTTTCTCTGACCGGTTGCGGGTTTCGGCATGCCGTACCCTGCGAAGCACATCTTCTCCAAAAAAATCTGTTAGCTGCGTCTCTGCCGTGTTGTTTTTGTTATGTCAGAGTCGTTTCGTCTTATTTTTATTAGGTTTGGCGCTTTTTATTCTTGTTATGCGATAGAGATAGCAGAAGCCGTGCCAACTTTTTAAAACCCTTTAAAATCAATGAGTTGATTTTTGCGTAGGGATTGGCCTACGGCAAATACGACAAAATATGTTCCCGTGTTACTCGATGTGTAGGCGTGCGGTAACACATTGTCACGGCTAAGCTACTCAACCGGCGTTACGCGCCTTGGCCACACGCGATCCTGTTGGCCGGCCCAGTACGCTGCTGATCTGCTGCCCCGCGCCAATCAATGCCTCAAGGTCGATACCGGTCTCGATGCCCAGGCCGTTGAGCAGGTACAACACGTCTTCGGTGGCGACGTTACCGCTGGCGCCCTTGGCATAGGGGCAGCCGCCGAGGCCCGCGATAGAGCTGTCGAACACCGTAATGCCTTCCAGCAGGCTGGCGTAGATATTCGCGATGGCCTGGCCATAGGTGTCATGGAAGTGCCCCGCCAGTTTGTCCCGTGGCACCTGCGCCCCGACCACCTCGAACAGCCGCCGCGTGGCGCCTGCCGTGCCGGTGCCGATGGTGTCGCCCAGAGACACCTCGTAGCAGCCCATGGCATATAACTCCCGCGCCACCCCGCGACCTGTTCCGGCGCGATCTCGCCTTCATACGGGCACCCCAGCACGCAGGACACATAGCCCCGCACGCTGACCCCATGCTGCCTGGCCGCCGCCATGATCGGCGCGAAGCGCTCCAGGCTTTCATTGATAGAGCAATTGATATTGCGCTGGGAAAACGCCTCGGACGCAGCGGCAAACACCGCCACTTCCTTAACGCCAGCCGCCAGCGCGTCCTCAAACCCGCGCAGGTTCGGCGCCAGCGCACCATAAGTCACACCGGGCTTGCGCTGGATCTGCGCAAATACCTCGGCGGAACCGGCCATTTGCGGCACCCACTTGGGCGAGACAAAACTGCCGACCTCGATATAGCGCAAGCCGGCAGCGCTGAGGGCGTCCACCAAATGGACCTTGTCCGCCACGCTGATGGGTTGGGCTTCGTTCTGCAAACCATCGCGCGGGCCGACTTCCACCAGGCGCACGTGTGAGGGGAGGGACATGGCAATTACCTTCTGATCAGTGGTCGGCCTGGCGCAGGGTGTGGGCCAGGGCCTGGGTGCAGCGCTCTTCGGCGGTGTCCAGTTCCAGCTTCATCTGTTCGATGTCCAGCAGTTGCTGTTCCAGCTGCTCACGGCGCTCGGCGATTTTTGCCAGCATGCTGTTGAGTTGCACGTGGTTGCCACTGGTGGGGTCGTAGAGTTCGATCAGCTCGCGGCACTCGGCCAGGGAAAAACCGATGCGCTTGCCCCGCAGGATCAGTTTGAGGCTGACCTTGTCGCGCGCCGAGTAGATGCGCTCCTGGCCCCGGCGTTCCGGGGCCAGCAGGCCTTGTTCTTCGTAGAAGCGAATGGCGCGGGTGGTGATGTCGAGCTCGCGGGCGAGGTCGGAGATGCTGTAAGTCGTGCTCATGGGGGCGCTCAAGGAGGTCTTGGCGTTAAGCTACTGGCAGGTTGACGTAAACGTCAAGGGTCGCGGCGTGACCCATCGGGGGCAAGCCCCCTCCCACAGGGGGCTCGCTAACCTCACGCCTGTTGTTTATCCAGCTTCTTCTCATGGGCCGTGACCTGCTGGCACAACTCGATCATCTGCTCGCGCATCCAGCGGTTGGCCGGGTCCTGGTCGGTGCTTTCGTGCCAGTACAGATGGGTTTCCACCGGCGGTACGTCGTTGACCGGCAGGTTGAACCAGTGCAGTTCATGGCGGCGGGCGAAGCGCTCGGGCACGGTCATGACCATGTCGGTCTGCTGCAGCACCTGCGAGGCCATCAGGTAATGCTGGGAGCGCAGGGCGATCTTGCGCTGGATGCCCATCTTGCCCAGGGCCAGGTCCACATGGCCCAGACCGTTGCGCCGGCTGGAAATATGGATGTGGGTCAGCCCCAGATAGTCATCCAGCGTGAGCTTGTCCTTGCCGGCCAGCGGATGCCCCTTGCGCATGGCACACACGTAGCGGTCTTCCATCAGCTTGACGTGGCGAACCTGGGGGTCGGTGTTGAGCGGCGCATCCACGGCAAAATCCAGGCGCCCGGCGGCCAGTTCCTTGGTGGTTTCGCGGCGCTTGGACAGGAAACTCTCGATCACCACCTTGGGCGCCAGGCGGCGCAGGCGCTGGAACAGCAACGGCAGGATCACCGCCTCGGTGAGGTCGGTCATGCTGATGCGGTAGGTCTTGGCCGCCTGTTGCGGGTTGAAGATGCGGCTTTCCTGCACTGATACCCGCAGCAACGACAGCGCATTGCGCACCGGGCCGATGATGTTCTGTGCCATCGGCGTCTGCACCATGCCCTGGGCGGTGCGCACGAACAGCGGGTCGTTGAAGGTCTCACGCAGGCGCGCCAGCGCGTTGGACACCGCCGGCTGGGTGATGCCGACAATCTGCCCGGCGCGGGTCAGGTTGGCTTCGGTGTAGATCGCGTC
>Ga0157369_10009964_pt1 | contig 10856 bp, 11 predicted proteins | sample C25metaG_FD_113461 | JGI IMG/M metagenome (GOLD analysis project Ga0157369, IMG submission 113461) | Corn rhizosphere microbial communities from Kellogg Biological Station, Michigan, USA - C2-5 metaG | ecosystem: Host-associated > Plants > Roots > Rhizosphere > Soil | place: USA: Michigan... | reverse complement strand
TTCGCCTGTTCCACGACAACGCGCTGATCTCCAGCATGCACACGCGGCTGTTCTTCGGCATGTTGCTGCGTTGGCCGCTGATCCTCTGGCGGCGGTGGAAACCATGAGCGAAGAAGTCGACAAGAAGCACTGGGCCGACCGCGAAGAGCGCGGCAGTTTCCTGCTGATGAAATTCACCGCGTTCGCCGCCAAAGTCCTCGGCCGCCGCCTGCTCAGTCCGTTGCTGTACGGCATCGTGCTGTATTTCTTCCTGTTCGGCCGCATCGCCCGGCGCAGTGTCTGGCAGTACCAGCAGCGGCTGGCCGAGTGGAGCCGGCGCGACGACTTGCGCCCGAGCCACTGGCGGGTGTTCGGCCAGTTCATGACCTTTGCCGATTCGCTGCTCGACAAGCTCGACGTGTGGAACGGCAAGCTGAGCATCGAGCAGATCGAAATCATCGACCCGGCGCTGCTGCGCAAGCAATTGCGCGGCAGTCGCGGGCAACTGCTGGTCGGCGCGCATCTGGGCAATCTCGAAGTCTGCCGCGCGCTGGCGGAAATCGGCGAAAAGGTCACCATGAACGTTCTGGTGCACACCAAGCACGCCGAGCAATTCAACCGCCTGCTCGGCGAGGCCGGGGCGACCAATCTGCGCCTGATCCAGGTCAGCGAACTCGACCCGGTGATCATGCTGCAACTGCACGAACGGCTGGAACGCGGCGAGTGGCTGGCGATTGCCGGTGACCGCGTGCCGCTGCACGGCGGGCGCAGCGTGACGGTGGATTTTCTCGGCCATCCGGCGCCATTTCCGCAAGGCCCGTGGTTGCTGGCCGGCCTGCTCAAATGCCCGGTCAATCTGCTGATGTGCCTCAAGCAAGCCGACGGCCACTATCGCCTGACCCTCGAACCGTTCGCCGACGCGGTGGTGTGGACACGCCGCGAGCGCGAGCAGGTCATTCATCAGTGGGCCACTCGCTACGCGCAGCGCCTGAGTCACTATTGCCTCGAAGCCCCGCAGCAATGGTTCAACTTTTACCCTTTCTGGAAGACCGATGACAACGCCAACCCATGAGCCGGTAATTTTCGGCGAACGCCCTTTGCGCATCGAAGACGTGCTGGCCCTGGCCAACCGTCAGGCACCCGTGCAGTTGCAGGCTGACGCCGACTATCGCGAGCGCATCGCCAAGGGCGCGCTGTTTCTCGATTCGCTGCTGGACAAGGAAGGCGTGATCTACGGCGTCACCACCGGTTACGGCGATTCCTGCGTGGTCGCGGTGCCGCTGCATCATGTCGAAGCCTTGCCGCGTCATCTCTACACCTTTCACGGTTGCGGCCTTGGCAAGCTGCTCGACGCGCAGGCGACCCGCGCGGTGCTGGCGGCGCGTTTGCAGTCGTTGTGTCACGGCGTTTCCGGGGTGCGCGTCGAACTGCTCGAACGTCTTCACGCGTTTCTCGAATACGACATCCTGCCGCTGATTCCCGAAGAGGGTTCGGTGGGTGCCAGCCGCGATCTGACGCCGCTGTCCTATGTCGCCGCAACCCTGTCCGGCGAGCGCGAAGTGATGTTCCGTGGCGAACGCCGTCAGGCTGCCGACGTGCATCGCGAGCTGGGCTGGACGCCGCTGGTGCTGCGTCCGAAAGAAGCGCTGGCGCTGATGAACGGCACAGCGGTGATGACCGGCCTCGCCTGCCTCGCCTTCGCTCGCGCCGATTATCTGCTGCAACTGGCCACGCGCATCACCGCGCTCAATGTCGTCGCGCTGCAAGGCAATCCGGAGCACTTCGACGAACGCCTGTTCGCCGCCAAACCGCACCCAGGGCAGATGCAAGTCGCCGCGTGGCTGCGCAAGGATCTGGCGATCGACGCGCCGACCGCGCCACTGCATCGCCTGCAGGATCGTTATTCGCTGCGTTGCGCGCCGCATGTGCTCGGTGTGCTGGCCGACAGCCTGAACTGGCTGCGCGGCTTCATCGAAACCGAGCTGAACAGCGCCAACGACAACCCGATCATCGACGCCGAAGCCGAGCGCGTTCTGCATGGCGGGCACTTCTACGGCGGGCACATTGCCTTTGCCATGGACAGCCTGAAAAACCTCGTGGCCAACGTCGCCGATCTGCTCGATCGGCAACTGGCGTTGCTGGTCGACGAGCGCTACAACCACGGCTTGCCGAGCAACCTCTCCGGCGCACCCGCCGATCGGGCAATGATCAATCACGGCTTCAAGGCGGTGCAGATCGGCACCAGCGCCTGGACCGCCGAAGCGCTGAAAAACACCATGCCGGCCAGCGTGTTCTCCCGCTCCACCGAGTGCCACAACCAGGACAAGGTGAGCATGGGCACCATCGCCGCCCGTGATGCGATTCGCGTGCTGGAGCTGACCGAACAGGTCGCCGCCGCCACGCTGCTCGCCGCCAACCAGGGCGTGTGGCTGCGCGCTCAAGCCGCCGATGCGCGCCCGCTGCCGCCGGCACTGGCGGCGATGCACGAGGAACTCGGCAAAGACTTCCCGCCGGTCATCGAAGACCGGGCGCTGGAAGGCGAACTGCGCCTGTGCCTGCAACGCATCGCCGCGCAACACTGGAGGCTGCATGCGTAGTGCCGGAGTGCTTCACGCCGATACCGAGATTCTGGTGCCGTTTTTCGACGTCGACACCATGCACGTGGTCTGGCACGGCCATTACGTCAAATACCTCGAAGTGGCGCGCTGTGCGCTGCTGGACAAGATCGGCCATAACTACACACACATGGTCGAGTCGGGTTACGCCTGGCCGATCATCGATCTGCAACTTCGCTACGTGCGCGGTGCGGTGTTCGGCCAGCGGCTGAACGTGCGAGCCAGTCTGGTCGAGTGGGAAAACCGTCTGAAGATCAATTATCTGATCACCGACCTGCAGACCGGCGAACGCCTGACCCGCGCCAGCTCAGTGCAGGTCGCTGTCGAAGTCAGCAGCCGCGAGATGCAACTGGCTTCACCCAAAGTCTTCACCGATGCCGTGGAAAGGATGCTGCGATGAATGTATTTTTCAGAAGCCTCGGCGCACTGACGCTGCTGGCCGTGTCGTCATGGGCCAATGCCTTCGACCTGCAACAACTCAGTGAGCAACTGGCGAAACCGGACGTTATCCACGGCCAGTTCATTCAGGAAAAACACCTGCGCGCCCTGCCGCAGCCGCTGATCAGCAGGGGCAGCTTCGTTCTCGCCAAAAATCACGGCCTGCTGTGGCTGTTGAAAACCCCGCTGCAGCAGGACTACCGCATCACCGCCAAGGGCACCGCCCGCCGTGATACCAACGGCTGGCAACTGCTGCCGAACAAGAGCGCCGGCGCCGAGCAGAACCGTTTGTTCCTCGCCGTGCTGCAAGGTGACAGCAGCGGTTTGCAGCGCGATTTCGAACTGGCCCTGAGCGGCACGGCCCAGCAGTGGCAACTGACCCTGACGCCGCGTTCGGTGCTGCTCAAGCAAGTGTTCAAGCAAATCAACATCGACGGCGGCGCCCTGGTACAAAGCATCGAACTGCTGGAAACCCAGGGCGACAGCACACTGCTGCGCATGCAGGACAGCACGGCCGAGCAACCCCTGAGCGAAGCGGAGCAACATGACTTTGCCGAGTGAACGCAGGCTGCCCTGGCTGTTTCTGAGCCTGCTGCTGGCCGTCGTCGCGCTGGCCGCCTGGCAATGGCGCGACGGTGCGCCGCTGTCGGCCAATCTCATGGAACTGGTGCCCGGCACCAATCCCGACGCGCTGGAGTCGCGCGCCGAGCAGCGCATGCAGGAGCCGCTCAACCGCGAAATGCTGGTACTGGTCGGCCACGCCGATCGCCAGCAAGCGCTGACCATGGCCCAGCAACTGGGCGAACAATGGCAGGCCAGCGGTCTGTTCGAAACCGTGCAGTGGAACCTGCAAGCCGACTTGCCGGCGCTGCGCAAGCAATTGCTGCAAGGGCGTTTGGCGATGCTCTCGGCGGATGACCGGCAACTGCTCAGCGAACATCCCGAGGTTTTCATCCAGCAGCGGGTGCAAGCGCTGTTCGACCCGTTCAACGGCTTTACCCTGGTGCCGAGCCAGGACGACTGGCTGGGCCTGACCGGACGCATCCAGAACGGCCAGCCGAAACACGGCGCGGTGCAACTGGACATCGGCAGCGGCGCATTGGTCGCCGATGCCGACGGCAAGAGCTGGGTGATGCTGCGTGCGCGTACCACCGGCAACGCCTTCGACATGAACCTGCCGCTGCAAGTGGCAGAGCTGCTCCAGCGCAGCCGCGAGCAAGCGGCGCAAAGCGACGTGCAGTTGCTCGCCGCCAGTGGCCTGCTCTACGCCGCCAACGGCCAGCAGCAGGCCACTCGCGAAATGACCTGGGTCGGCGGCGGCGCCACGGTCGGGATTTTGCTGTTGCTGCTGTTGGCGTTTCGTCGCTGGCGCGTGCTGCTGGCGTTTGTTCCGGTGCTGGTGGGCATGCTGTTCGGCGCGGTGGCCTGTGTGGCACTGTTCGGCCACATGCATGTGATGACGCTGGTGCTCGGCTCAAGCCTGATCGGCGTCGCCGTGGATTATCCGCTGCACTATCTGTCCAAAAGCTGGAGCCTCAAGCCCTGGCGCAGCTGGCCGGCCCTGCGCCTGACCTTGCCGGGGCTGACCCTGAGCCTGATCACCAGCGTTATCGGCTACCTGGCGCTGGCCTGGACACCGTTCCCGGCATTGACGCAGATCGCCGTGTTCTCCGCTGCCGGCTTGCTCGGTGCGTATCTATCTGCGGTCTGCCTGCTGCCGGCACTGCTGAGCAATGTCGAACTGCGCCCGGCGCAATGGCCGCTGCGTCTGGCAGAACGCCTGATTCATCTGCGCGAGGCGCTGCTCGGTCGCATGCGCACGCCCATGCTGCTGGCCTTGCTGATCGCCTTCTGCGTCGGCGGCCTGATGCAGCTGCAGAGCAAAAATGACATCCGCCAATGGGTCGGCGCGCCGCAGCATCTGACCGACGAAGCGCAGACCATCGCGCGCATCACCGGGTATCAACCGACCAGCCAGTTCTTCCTCGTCCGTGCGGCCAATCAGGAGCAACTGCTCGAGCGCCAGGCGGCGCTGAGCGATCGACTGCAACAACTGGTCAACCTCGACAAACTGCAAGGTTTTCTGGCCCTCGATCAACTGGTCAGCGCGCCGAGCCAGCAACAGCAAGTGCGCGAGTCACTGAACAAGCTGCCGTCGTTCTGGCAACCGCTGCTCGATCTCGGCGTGCCGGTGACGGCGTTGCAAAACGAATTGCAGCAATTGCAGACCCTGCCCGCCGAAGACATCGACGCCGCGCTGGCTGGCCCGCTCGGTGAGCCGTATCGCACGCTATGGCTTGGCCCGACTGAAGACGGCGTTGCAGCAATCACCAGCCTGCAGGGCTTGAACAATCCGTCATTGCTGCGCGTGCAGGCACTGGACTTGCCGGGAGTGGTGCTGGTTGATCGCCTCGGTGATCTGAACAGGGTGTTTGCCGCCACACAGGTCAGCGCCGCCGAACTGAAACTGGCCTCCTGCGTGCTGATCGTGCTGGTGTTGATCTTGCCTTTCGGCCTGACTGGCGCGTTGCGTATCGTCGCCCTGCCACTGCTGGCGGCGCTGTGCAGTCTGGCCAGCCTCGGCTGGCTCGGTCAGCCGCTGACCCTGTTCAGCCTGTTCGGCCTGCTGCTGGTGACGGCGATCAGCGTCGATTACGCAATTCTCATGCGTGAACAGGTCGGCGGCGCGGCGGTGAGCCTGCTCGGTACCTTGCTCGCCGCTGTGACGACGTGGCTGTCGTTCGGTCTGCTGGCGGTTTCCAGCACGCCGGCGGTGAGCAACTTCGGCCTGTCGGTCAGTCTCGGTCTGGCGTTCAGCTTCATGCTCGCGCCGTGGGCCGGGCGCCATGAACCGGCTGCGGAGACAAGCGCATGATGGTCTTCGGCTTCTGGTTGCTGGCCTTGGCGCTGTTTGCGCTGGCGACCCGGGTCGGCCGGCATTTCGGCCTGATTCCGATCGTCAGTCAGTTGCTGCTGGCGAGCTTCGGTTTGCCGTTGCTGATGTATTTCTGGATCGAACCGGGCTGGCAGCTCAGCGGCGCACAACTGATCGCTCCGCACTGGCTGAAAAACCTCTACAGCCTGAGCTTCGCCTTGCTGCTCGGGCACATCCTCAGCGATGTCATCGATCTGCGTCTGGATCGCCAGAGCGTAAAAATCGCTGTGCCGAGTTTCGCTGTGCCGTTCGCTCGCGGGCTGGCGGTCGCGTATTGGTTGCTGCCGTCGCAGCCGTGGCTCAACGCACTGGCCATCGGACTGGTCTTCGCGATTACGGCGATCCCGGTGTTGTACCTGTACCTGCGTCACATCGATTACCCACCCGCCGCCACACGGCGTCTGGTGCAGACCGCAATTCTCATCGACCTGACCTGCTGGACGCTGTTCGGCCTCGCCCAGGGCAGCCTGCACCTGAGCAGCCTGTTGCTGCCCGTGGCCATGGCCGGCGTGCCGCTGCTTTTGCACCTGCTGCGCGTTCGTCGCCCACTGACTTACAGCCTCGGCTTCTTCGCCCTGCTGGTCATGGCCGAACATTACACACTCAACGCGCTGATTTTCGGCATCGGCTATCTGCTGTGCATGGCGCTGCTGAAGGTGCCGTTGGTGCTGCCGTTGCCGGCGCGCTGGATGAGCCGCTTGCAAACGTGGATCGCAATCCCGCTGGTCCTCACGTTCGGCATCGTCCAGATCGACGTGCACAGCGCCCTCGCCAGCCTCGACGCCGGGCAATGGGCGGCGCTGCTGCTGTTGCCGATTGCCAGTAAACTGCTCGGTAACTGGCTCGGCCTCGGTTGGGCTGGCGCCTCGTTCGCTGGCGCCAGTCGCTAGCGCGAAAGCGTGCTGTTGAACATTCGCGGCCTCAGCGAAATCGTCTTTCTCAATCTGTTGTTGCAACAACAGCTCATCACCCCGGCGCTGTATTTCGCGCTGATGCTGATGGGCCTGATCGCGACGCTGCTGCCGGCCCTGACCGGCCTGCATCGCGCGCCTCTGAATCTGAACAATCCCTTGCCCCGGAGCTCACGTGCCAATCGTTGAAATGGAATCCCGTCAGGTCGTGATCATCGGTGCCGGCCCGTCCGGCGCTATCGCCGCCGCCCTGCTCAAGCGCAAGGGTCACGATGTGCTGGTGCTCGAGCGCCAGCACTTCCCGCGCTTTTCGATCGGCGAGAGCCTGCTCAGCCACTGCCTGGATTTCGTCGAAGAAGCCGGCATGCTCGACGCCGTCAACGCCGCCGGGTTCCAGCGCAAGACCGGCGCGGCGTTTGCCTGGGGCGAGCGCTACAGCGCTTTCGATTTTGGCGACACCTTCACCGCCGGCAAGCCGACCACATTCCAGGTGCAGCGCGCCGATTTCGACAAGTTGCTGGCCGATCAAGCGGCATTGCAAGGTGCGGAAATCCGCTATGGCGATGCGATCGTCAGCGTCGATTTCGATCAGGCGAAACCACTCCTTGATGTGCGCCGCGAAGATGGCAGCGAGTACCGCGTCGAAGCCGATTTCGTCCTGGACGCCAGCGGCTATGGCCGCGTGTTGTCGCGCCTGCTCGACCTCGAAGCGCCTTCGAATTTCCCGGTGCGTCCGGCCGTGTTCACCCACGTCGAAGATCACATCGACAATCCGGCGTTCGACCGCGAAAAGATCCTCGTCACCACCCATCCCGAGCATCGCGACGTGTGGTTCTGGACCATCCCGTTCAGCAACGGTCGCTGCTCGGTGGGCGTGGTGGCGGCTGAGGAACATTTCTCAGGACGCGACAGCGACCTCGATGCCTGCCTGCGCAGTTTTATCGCCGAGACGCCAAGCCTCGCCGGGGTTCTCGATAACGCGGTCTGGGACACCCCGGCGCGCACCCTAGGCGGCTACGCGGCCAATGTGAAAACCCTGCACGGCCCGGGCTTCGCGCTGCTCGGCAACGCCGCAGAATTCCTTGACCCGGTGTTCTCCTCCGGCGTGACCATTGCCATGCGTTCGGCGAGCATGGCTGCCGGCGTGCTGCATCGTCAGTTGCAGGGGGAAGCGGTCGACTGGCAACGTGAATTTGCCGAGCCGTTGAAACGCGGTGTCGACACCTTCCGCTGCTATGTCGAAGGCTGGTACGCCGGCACCTTCCAGGACGTGATTTTCTATGAGGACAGCCAGGCGGAAATTCGCCGGATGATCTGCTCGATCCTCGCTGGTTACGCCTGGGACGAGCGCAACCCGTTCGTCAGTGAAGCGCGGCGCCGGCTGAAGATGATTTCCCAACTCTGCGCGCAGGACGCCCCATGAATTACTTGAGCGACAGTTACGTCGAGGAAACCCGCTTCGGCCTCTGGTTCCTGCGCAGCCACACCTGGCAGCACCATGTGCTGCGGGTGGCGATCAACGATCTGCGTGGATTATTCAGTGAGCCGCTGCCGGAACACCCGGTGCTGCTGGACGCCGGTTGCGGTCAGGGCAAGTCGTTCGGCCACCTGCACCAGACCTTTGCCCCACAGCGCCTGATCGGCGTCGACGCCGACCCGCACAGCTTGCAACTCAGCGCCGCAGAGGCCACGCGCCTGGGCATGCCAGTCGAGTTGATCGGCAGCGATTGCGCCACGCTCAACGTCGCCGATGCCAGCGTCGATCTGCTTTTCTGTCACCAGACTTTCCATCATCTGGTCGAGCAGGAAAAGGCCTTGGCCGAGTTCTATCGCGTGCTCAAGCCGGGCGGCTATCTGCTGTTCGCCGAGTCCACCGAGGCTTACATTGATACCTGGGTGATTCGCTGGCTGTTCCGCCATCCGATGCAAGTGCAGAAGAGCGCCGCCGGCTATCTGCAGATGATCCGCGAGCAGGGTTTCGAGTTTGCCGAGCGCAATGTTTCCTACCCCTATCTGTGGTGGAGCCGGTCGAAGGATTTTGGTTTGCTGGAACGGTTGAGGTTGAGCAAACCCAAGCCATTCGGTGAGCGCGAAGAGACGCTGGTGAATGTCGTCGCGCGCAAGCCATTGCAGGAACCTGTCTGATGTACGGCTATCGATCTGAACACCTGAAACTCTGTGGGAGCGAGCCTGCTCGCGAAAGCGGTGTATCAGTCAGCAAAGGTGGCGAATGTCAGATTGCATTCGCGAACAGGCTCGCTCCCACAGGGATTGCTGCGTGGCTGGTGATCGTTTTGTCAGCCTTGCTGCTCAGCGCCTGCGCCAGCCAGCCGCCACTACCAGCGGCCAACCCGACGCTGCCCCTGCCGCTACAACTGCACATCGAGCGCGAGCAGGCCGGGCAGCGTCAGGACTGGCTGCTGGTGATCCAGCGCGAAGGCGCCGGCACGCGCTGGTCGATGATGGATCCGCTGGGCATTCCCCAGGCCCGCCAGCAACTGATCAACGGGCACTGGCAGGCCGACGGTCTGCTGCCGCCAAACCCGGAGGCACGGGAGCTGTTCGCCGCATTGCTGTTCGCTTTGACGCCTTCCGCCGAGCTGCTGCGCAACTATCCCGACGCCCGGCAAACAACCGATCAGCGCTCACTGCCGGCACGCTGGAACGTCCGCTATTCACAACCGTTGAGCTTCCAATTGAATCTGCCCCAAGGCCCGCACTATCGCGTTTCCCAGTTAGGTGAATCGACGCCATGACCGCTTACCTGAATGCCCTCGGCGTGATCTGCGCCCTGGGCCGCGACAAGTCTGAAGTCGCGCGCAATCTGTTTGCCGGCGACTGTTCGGGCATGCGCCGCGAGTCCGGCTGGGTCGCTGAACGTGAGCTGCCTGTCGCCGGCGTGCACGGTGAATTGGCGGCGATCCCGGCCGAACTGATCGAGCACAGCAGTCGCGACAACCAACTGCTGCTGGAAGCCGCGCTGCAGATTCGTGACGACATCAACCGCGCGATCCAGACCTATGGCCGTGAGCGCATTGGCGTGGTGCTAGGCACCAGCACCTCGGCATCGACGAGGCCAGCCGGGGTCTGGCGCATTACATCCGCGAGCAGCAGTTTCCCCGCGAATACGACTATCGCCAGCAGGAACTCGGTGCCCCGGCGAATTTCCTCGCTGAGTGGCTGCAACTGTGCGGCCCGGCCTACGTGATTTCCACCGCCTGCACCTCCAGCGCCCGCGCGCTGATGAGCGCTCAGCGCCTGCTCGATCTGGGCCTGTGCGACGCGGTGCTGTGCGGCGGCGTCGACAGTTTGTGCAAGCTCACGTTGAACGGTTTTTCTTCGCTGGAAGCCGTTTCAGATGAACGCTGCAATCCGTTTTCCGCCAACCGCGACGGCATCAATATCGGCGAAGCAGCGGTGCTGTTCGTGATGAGCAAACAGCGCGGCGAAGGCCCGGGAATCGCCTTGCTGGGTGCGGGCGCCAGCTCGGATGCGCACCATATTTCCGCGCCGGAGCCGAGCGGTCGCGGCGCCCTGCAAGCGATGCAAAAAGCCCTTGGCCGCGCTCATCTGCAAGCCGGGCAAATCAACTACCTGAACCTGCACGGCACCGCCACTGCGCACAACGACGCCATGGAAAGCCTGGCGGTCGCGGCGCTGTTTCCCGAAGGCGTCGCCTGCTCGTCAACCAAGCCGCTGACCGGTCACACCCTCGGCGCGGCCGGCGCGCTGGAAGCGGCGTTCTGCTGGCTGAGCCTGAGTGCCGAAAACCCTGAACAGGCGTTGCCGCCGCACATCTGGGATGGCCAGGCCGATCCCGCGCTGCCGCCGCTCAACTGGGTGACCGCGAACGAACGCCTGACGTCCATTGCACCGCGCTACCTGATGAGCAACTCGTTTGCCTTCGGCGGCAACAACGTCAGCCTGATAATCGGAGACGCCCCATGAGCCACTGGCCGCTCGCCGAACTGCTGCCGC
>Ga0157369_10009963_pt1 | contig 10856 bp, 15 predicted proteins | sample C25metaG_FD_113461 | JGI IMG/M metagenome (GOLD analysis project Ga0157369, IMG submission 113461) | Corn rhizosphere microbial communities from Kellogg Biological Station, Michigan, USA - C2-5 metaG | ecosystem: Host-associated > Plants > Roots > Rhizosphere > Soil | place: USA: Michigan... | reverse complement strand
TGCCATCGGGCTTGCGGCAGATGGCGAGCGCCGCGGCGAACGGCCGGTTGGGATAATCCCGGCTGATCGCCTGCGGCATCGCTTCGGGAGTGTCAGGCATGGCGGCGTGACCTATTCAATCGCCACCGCCTTGCCCTCGAGCACCTTGTAGATCTCGCCCCCTTCATCGAGGAACGCGGCCGATTTCTCGGCCATGCCCTTTTCGGCATAGTCGCGGACTTCCTGCGAGATCTTCATCGAGCAGAATTTCGGCCCGCACATCGAGCAGAAATGCGCCAGCTTGGCGCCTTCCGCCGGCAAAGTCTGATCGTGGAACTTCTCGGCGGTCTCCGGATCGAGCGCGAGGTTGAACTGATCGCGCCAGCGGAACTCGAACCGTGCGCGCGACAACGCGTCGTCGCGCTCCTTCGCTGTCGGATGACCCTTCGCAAGATCCGCCGCATGCGCTGCGATCTTGTAAGTGACGACGCCATCCTTCACGTCATTGCGATCCGGCAGGCCGAGATGCTCTTTCGGCGTGACGTAGCAAAGCATCGCGGTGCCGAACCAGCCGATCATCGCCGCGCCGATCGCCGAGGTGATGTGGTCGTAGCCCGGCGCGATATCGGTCACCAGCGGGCCTAGCGTGTAGAACGGCGCCTCGTGGCAGTGTTTGAGCTGAAGATCCATGTTCTCTTTGATCTTCTGCATCGGCACATGGCCGGGGCCTTCGATCATCACCTGCACATCATGCTTCCAGGCGATCTTGGTCAGCTCGCCCAGGGTCTTGAGCTCGCCGAACTGGGCTTCGTCATTGGCATCCGCCGTCGAGCCGGGACGCAGCCCGTCGCCGAGCGAGAAGCTGACGTCATAGGCCTTCATGAGCTCGCAGATTTCCTCGAAGCGCGTGTAGAGGAAATTCTCCTTGTGATGCGCGAGGCACCACTTCGCCATGATCGAGCCACCGCGCGAGACGATGCCGGTGACGCGCTTCGCCGTGAGCGGGATGTACGCGAGCCGCACGCCGGCATGGATGGTGAAGTAGTCGACGCCCTGCTCGCATTGCTCGATGAGGGTGTCGCGGAACACTTCCCAGGTCAGGTCTTCGGCCTTGCCGTTGACCTTCTCCAGTGCCTGATAGATCGGCACCGTGCCGATCGGCACCGGCGAGTTGCGGATGATCCATTCGCGGATGGTGTGGATGTTCTTGCCGGTCGACAGATCCATCACCGTGTCGCCGCCCCAGCGGATCGCCCAGACGAGCTTGTCGACTTCCTCGGCCACAGAAGAGGTGACGATGGAATTGCCGATATTGGCGTTGATCTTCACCAGGAAGTTCCGGCCGATGATCATCGGCTCGCTTTCCGGATGATTGATGTTGGCCGGGATGATGGCACGACCGCGTGCGATCTCGTCGCGCACGAATTCCGGCGTGCAGACATCGGGGATCGAGGCGCCGAAGCTCTCGCCGGTCGGATCGAGCTTCAGGTTTTCCCTACCGAGATTCTCGCGGATGGCGATGTATTCCATCTCCGGCGTGATGATGCCGGCGCGCGCATAGGCGAGTTGCGAGACCGACTTGCCGCCCTTGGCGCGCAGCGGCTGGCGGCCGGCGCGATCGAAGAGCGGCACCGGGCTCGTCTCTTTGCCCTCGAGGCCGTTATCTTCCGGCTTCACCTCACGACCGATATAGCGCTCGACATCGCCGCGAGCGAGAATCCATTTCTCGCGCATCGGCGCGAGGCCGGCACGGATATCGATCGATACCGCCGGATCGGTATAGGGGCCGGAAGGATCATAGGCGCGGATCGGCTTTTCCTTCGAGCCGGGCTCGAGATCGATCTCGCGCATCGCGATGCGCAGATCGGCATGCTGCTTGCCGGGGACGAACACCTTGCGCGACGCCGGCAGCGGGCCGGTCGAGACTTTGAAGTTTTGGCCGATAGCGCCTTCGGGCATGACGATCTCCTTCCCGAAACGAGGGATGATCCGACCCGGTTTTCTGGCGAGAGGGTGGCGCGAGGTTTCGATAAGCGCCGTTCCTGTCCCTACGCCGGTACGATCCGGATCAGGTTCAAAGGGTTTGCGGCGGCTTTGCCTCGCCTCGTCTCAGCTCCCGCGTCAGGGGCTCCCCTCTGGAACGCGTCCAGTATGGATCGTGACAGTCCGGCGTCAAGCACCTCCCACGCCGGCTTCCGGCCGCCGTGCTAGCATGGCCGCCAGGGGACGGACATGCGATCGAGGACCATCATTTTACTGACGCTGCTGGCTGTGCTGGTAGCCAGCAGCGCCAAAGCCGCCGACTACGTCAAAGTCGGCGTCGTCAAAGTCGCGGCCAACGGGCCCAATTTCATCGCCATGGGCATGGTGAAATTGGAAGTGCGCGGCGATCAAGTTTTCGACAAGCGCTATGTCGTGCCGCTCGCGACGCAGTAGATTGATCGGACAAGGAGCACATCATGAGCCCGCAGCGCCTGGGGACCTCTGCTGTCATCGCTATCGCGCTGTTGGCGCTACCGGCGATTGCCGCGACCAAGGCCAAACCGAAAGCCGAGGCCAAGGAAGCGCGGAAGCTCTTCACCCTCACCTCGCCCACCCTCAAAGATAACGTGATGCTGCCGGTGAAATATGCCGGCAACAATTGCCGCGGCGGCGGGGCCGGAAAGAGCATCTCGCCGCCGCTTGCCTGGTCGAATGCACCGCCCAGCACCAAGAGCTTCGCGCTCATCATGATCGATCCCGACGGCGCGCGCGGCATGGGCTCGGTGCATTGGGTCGCCTACAACATCCCGGCGGCGCGCAAATCGCTCAAGGAAGGCGAAGGCAATCGCGAGGCCAAAGACGTCACCGAAGGCAAGAATTCGCGCGGCACCAACGGCTATACCGGGCCCTGCGGTCCGCCGGCCGATGCGCCGCATCATTACATTATCCAGCTTCTCGCGCTCGACATCGCCGCCGGCACGCTGCAGCCCGGACTCGATCGCGACGGGCTTTTGAAAATGATCAACGGCCATAGTCTCGGCCCGGCCAGCCTGGTCGTGCGCTATCGCCAGGCAAAGCCCTGATCACGATCACCAACCTGGAGGAAACTAGCATGTTGAAGCACGCCGCTCTCGCCGCCGCCGCTTTGGCGCTGGCTTGGACCATGAGCACCGCGCCGGCCGGCGCCGCCGATCAGAAGCCGCGGCCGAAGCTCTTCGTTCTCTATTCCTCGGCGATGAAGTCCTTCGGCTACATGCCGGAAAAATATGTCGGCTCCAATCCGAACGGGAATTGCAAGGGCGGCAACGTTTCGTTGCCGCTGTCATGGGACAACGTGCCGGCGAACACCAAGAGCTTCGCCATCCTGATGTTCGATCCAGCGGCGCGCGCCGGCACGGGCTTCTCCCATTGGGTCGCTTACGGCATTCCCGGCGACAAGAAGGGACTGAAGGAAGGCGAGGCAAACAGCGAGACGGCCTTCGGCGCCGGCAAGAACGGCGCCAACGGAGCCGGTTGGCGCGGACCATGCCCGCCGCCGACGGACTATCCGCATCCCTACACCATCACCCTCGTCGCGACCGACATCGCGCCGGGCACGTTGCAAGCGGGGATGAACCGCGATCAGCTCCTGGCGGCTTTGCAAGGCCACGCGCTCGGCGTGACAACCTTCATCGCCCGGTCACCCAAACCATAGGGGCGCCGAAGCCGGCAAAAGGCAGCTAGGAGCCCGAGACCTAGTCCGGATCGATCACGTCGGCGCAGGCATCGGTCGGTGCCGCGGCGACGTGACCGACCAGCGGCACGATTTTGAGCCCGGCCGAGCCGACGCGGCAGGGTGCCGCGACGACACCGCAGCCGCTCAGCGCGAGCGCGACAAGCAACAGCGTACAAAGCTTCATGGCAGGAGAACGCGGCACCGCGGCAGCGGTTCCGCGCGTGGAGCTCAGCGCTCGCCGCGCAGCACCTCGAAGCGCAGCGGCACCGGCTCCCCGAGCCACAGCGGATAGATCGCATGATCGCGATAGCCGTTGCCGGTCTCGGGATGGACGAGGATGCGGAGGCCTTGGCGATTGAGCATTAGCCACGGCACCACCTTCGGGAATTCGCTCGCCGTGAACGCTATCTGATACATCGAGATCGGATGCGGCCCGACCGCGTCGTCATGCCAGCGGCCGAGCTGCGTATTGAATTGCTCGCCGACCGCCTGACGCAACCGCGCCGCGGTCTCGCGACTCTCCGCGTCGTAATAGATGTGCGCGTGGTAGCCGGTGATGAGCGCGGGATCGAGGGCCATGGATAGATCATAGACCAGCCGGCCGCGACGAAGAAGAAGGTTGCGCCGGGGCCGCCGATGCGCCAGCTTTCGCGCATGCGCAGGCTTTGTACCCTTGGACTTGTGGCGCTTGTTCTCAGCGGCTGCGGCTTGCCGGCGCCCTATCAGACTTACGCACCGGACCAGGCGTCGGCACCGCCGCCACCGCCGGCGCCGCTCATCGTCTACGGCGCGACGACAACCACGCCCGATATGGTGCCGGATGCTCCCGTGCTCGCGCCGGTACCGGTGTCCCCGACGCCGAGCAGCGCGCCAGCGAGCAACCGAGTCGCAATCTGCTACAACCGGCTTTGGAACAAGACCGACGACGTCAAGACTGCCGCAACCCAGGCTTGCGGCGGCGCGCCCGCGCCGCAGGTCACCAGCCAGGGCATCGATATCGATGCCTGCCCGCTGCTGACGCCGACCAAAGCGGTCTTCGCCTGCAGCGCGCCGAAGACTCCCTAGCCGCGCCCGAGCGCCGCGCTTTCAGGACTGAAAAAGGCCGGACATGAAAAAAGCCCCCGGAGCGCTCGCTCCGGGGGCTTTTCTTCGCCGGTAGACGGCGAAATTACATGGTCTTCGGGGCCGAGCTGCTGCTGGGCTTCGAGGTCTTCTTGGTGGTCTTCTTCTTGGCGGTCTTCTTTGCCGAGCTCTTCTTGGCAGGCGCCTTCTTGGTCGTCGTGGTGGTCGGCGCATTGGTCTGGCCCTGCGCGTGCGCCACGTACGGCACGGTCGACGCGCCGACGAACGCGAGCAGAGCAAACGCGGAAATTAACGCCTTCATTCTTTGATACTCCTGAGGTTTCTTCTTGAGGTGCGGGCAGGAGGGCTATACCGCACCTGTCCCGATCGTTCGACCGAACGCAATACATCCGAATAGTAACATGTTTCGACGTATTGGCGACAAATTTCCCGTCGTAACATCACGATCTTGCGCGTATGTTGCGCGCAAGTCACACGCATAGCATCGAAACAATTCTCCACTCATCGGCAACGACACTGTGTCGGCCAAGCATCGCGCGCGGCTTGCACACATCGCGCCGCGCTTGCGCCAATAGCTTGGATTTGACGTGTTTTTTAGGCAAATTTCTCAAGTATTATTCTCGATTTTTACAATAATAATGAATGATGCGCCACGAATTTTACTATTGAACGTGGCGTTTATATTACCCGTTTAATTCCACATTAATGGGCGCTGGAGAGGATACGCGCGTCACCAACCTGGTCCAGGAGACAAAACGACCATGTCTATTTTTAAGAAGCTTTTTGCCGACGAGTCCGGCGCAACGGCCATCGAATACGGCCTGATCGCGGCGCTCATCGCCGTCGCGATCATCACCGCGGCGACGACCGTCGGCACCAACTTGGGTGCGACGTTCACGACGATCGGCGGCAAGCTCTAACCAGCTAGCTGCCTCGTTAGAGGCAAAGGAAGCCGTCATCCGCGATACGGAGCGGATGGCGGCTTTCGCTTTTTTGGGCCGCCGCGCGCGACTCGGCGCGGGGTCGTAGATCGTTAGCCGGGACGACGTACCGTCGCGGCCGATTGGCCGAAGAGGATCTTTGCCACCTCGGGGTCGGTGTTCGACCGGTTCGACTGATAGGCCTTGGCCTTCTCGTAAGCGGCCTTCACCCCTGGCCGGTTCGCCATCGTATCGAGCCAGCGTTTCACATTCGGGAATTCGTCGATCTTCTGCTGCTGCCGTTCCCAGATTGCGACCCAAGGATAGGACGCCATATCGGCGATCGAGAAATCGCCGACGAGATACGGGCTGCTCGCGAGTTGCTTATCCATTACGGCGTAGAGTCGGCTGACCTCTTTGAGATAGCGATCCATCGCATAGGGGATTTTCTCCGGCGCGTAATGAACGAAATGGTTGACCTGGCCCGCCATCGGCCCGAGCCCGCCGACCTGCCAGGCGAGCCATTCGAGCGTCTTGAAGCGGCCGCGCAAATCTTTAGGTAGGAACTTGCCGGTCTTCTCAGCCAGATAGATGAGGATCGCACCGGATTCGAAGACGCTGAGCGGCCCGCCCTTATCCGCCGGCTCGGTATCGACGATCACCGGCATGCGGTTGTTCGGCGATATCTTGAGAAAGTCGGGCTTGAACTGCTCGCCCGTCTGGATGTTGACCGGCTTGATCGTATAGGGAATGCCGGCTTCTTCGCAGAAGATGGTGATCTTGTGCCCGTTCGGCGTCGGCCAATAGTAAAGCTCGATCACGTTAAGCCCTTCCGTTACGCGGTATTTAGGAACTGTGGGGACATGTGGATGAAGCGACAAGCCGGCCCGGCAGATGCGCCAGCAAGCCGGCCATGAAATCCTTCGGGTCTGCCGCGCGCATCGCTTCGCCCATGACCGCGATACCCGTGGCGCCAGCCTCAAGACACGCGGCGGCGTTGCCCGTATCGACTCCGCCGAGCGCCAGCACGGGCAATTGCCAAGGCCCGCGCAACGCATCGAGCCCGAGCGCCGGCCCGTAGCCGGGCTTGCTCTGGGTGAGGAAGATCGGGCTAAGCGTCGCGTAATCCGCACCCGCGGCGGCGGCCTTCGCCACCTCCGCCGCACCATGCGCCGAAATGCCGATCAGCACTTTTGGGCCGAGGACGCGCCGCGCTTCAGCGACCGAGCCTTGTGCGGGCAGATGAATACCGATGTCCAGGGCCGCGGCGGCTTCGAGATCGTCATGCACCGTGATCGTTGCACCGCATTTTTTGCCGAGCGCGACGAGACGCTGGAGCAGCGCGCGGCGCTCGGCCGCCGGCATATCCTCCTCGCGCAAACTGAGCCAGCGGCAACCGCCGGCAAAGAGCGCGGCGGCGATGTCTTCGAGCGGCGGTTTCGCCTGATGGCGATCGGTGATGGCGAGAACCGCCGGGATCGGCAGTTGCAGCAGCAGGCTCACCCGCCGACGAGACCCAGCTGCGGGCTCGAGGGCTCGGCCTGTGTCCGCTTCGGGATGCGGCCTGCGAGCCGCGCGCCGCGGCCGGCATCAACCGCGTAGCGCATTGCCAGCGACATGCGCACCGGATCGCGCGCCTTGGCGACAGCGGTGTTGAGCAACACGCCATCGCAGCCCAATTCCATCGCCTGTGCCGCATCCGAGGCGGTGCCGATGCCGGCATCGAGGATCACCGGCACCGGGCTGGTCGCGACGATGCGCTCGATCGCGTAAGGGTTCGCGATGCCGAGGCCGGTGCCGATTGGCGAACCCAGCGGCATGACCGCCGCGGCGCCGAGATCGGCAAGCTTACGACAAGTGACCGGATCGTCGTTGCAATAGGGCAGCACGATGAAACCGTCTTTCACCAACTGATCGGTCGCGACGAGAAGCTGCTCGACGTCGGGATAAAGCGTCTCGCGATCGCCGATCAGCTCGAGCTTCACCCAATTGGTCTCGAGCGCCTCGCGGCCGAGCTGCGCCGTCAGCACCGCATCCTTCACCGTCGCGCAGCCGGCCGTGTTCGGCAGCAGCGCATAACCGTCGAGCAGATCGACGAGGCTTTCGGCATAGGCTTCGAGGCTGATGCGCCGTAACGCCACGGTCACCAGTGCCGGCTGCGCCGATTGCAGCGAATCGAGTAGCACCTGCTGATTGGGATAGCCGCCGCTGCCCATCAGCAGCCGCGAGCCGAAGCTGCGGTCCGCAATGGTGAGTGCGTCGGTTACGGTATGTGTCGAATCGGGTGCCATCTCAGCCACCGCCGAAGGGCTTCACAATCTCGATGCGGTCACCCGCCGCAAGCTTGGCCGCAGCCCAGCCGCTTGCCGGCACGACCGCCCCGTTGAGCGCGACCGCGACGCCTTTCGGCTTGGTGATGCCGCGTGCCGCCAAAAGCTCCGCCACGGTGACGGCGCTCACCTGCTCGTCCTTGCCATTGACGCGAATGACCGCGTTCATGCCTTTTCCTTGGCCGTTGCCTGCGCCGTTCCTAGGCGTGTCCCGGCGAACCGCGAAATCGCGAAAGGCCGGATCACCTCGGCGACCTCTTCTTCCAGGATATAGCGCGCGATGGCGTCCGCCGTCACCGGGGTCAGCAAAATGCCATTCCGATGGTGACCGGTCGCGTAAACGAGTCCTTCGATCTCCCCGGGCCCTAAAAGCGGTGCGTCGTCGCGCGAGCCGGGACGGAAGCCGACCCACATCTCGTCGATCGGCAATTCCTCGACGCTGGGTAGTGCACGCCATGCACCTTCGAGCAGCGAGTAGACGCCGCCGGCGGTGAGATCGCCGTTGAAGCCGCGCTCTTCCGTGGTCGCGCCCACGATGAGGCGGCCATCCTCGCGCGGCACGAGATAAACGCGCGGCGTCCAGACGACGTGGCGCAAGATCGGCGCCGCCGGATCCATGCGCAACGCCAGCATCTGGCCCTTGATTGGCCGCACCGGAGGCCTAGCCGTCGGCGGCAGGCCGGCGATCTCGCCCGACCAGGCACCCGCGGCGAGCAGAACCACGTCGGCATCCACATGCCCATTATCGAGCGCGATACCCGTGATACGGCCGGCCGCGCTCTCGATCGCCGCGACTTTCGTATGCTCATGCAGCTTGCCGCCGGCGGCGATGAATGCCGCGCGCAGCGCGCGCACCAGCTTGCGGTTCTCGACTTGGTGGTCGCTCGCGCAATAGACCGCGGCGGCAAGATTGGGATGGAGATAAGGCTCGCGCTGGCGCGCTTGTCCGCCCGTCAGCCATTCGAGCGCGATGCCATGCGCGCGCTGGAAGTCGTAGGTGTAGCGAAGCTGCGCCGTGTCGTCGCGATTGAGCGCGACCATCAACGTGCCTTCCTGGCGCAGCTCGACGCTTTGCCCGGAAGCCGCTTCGAGCTCTGCGGCGAAACGCGGCCAGGCATCCTGGCTGGCGCGACAGAGGCCATGCAGCGCGAGCTCACCCGGCTCGGTCTCGACACCGGCGGCGAGCATGCCGGCCGCGGCCCAGCTCGCGCCCTTCCCGGCCTCGCCGCGCTCGAAAATCTCGACCGCGCAGCCGGCCTGCGCCAGCCGCCAGCCGACGGACAGACCGATCACGCCGCCACCGATGATGGCGGTTTTAGGCTTGCTGCGTGTTGTTTGGCCGTCCATGGGCTCCCTTCGCTGGCATGACCCAGACAGGTTCCGTGGGTATGATCTCAGCCGGCCAATCGCCGGCACCCCAGCCGTGTCATCAAATTGAAGCGCTCGGGACCTGCCGTGGCAAGGGCTTTGTTATTGCCCCGCCGTGACGGAGAGCCGCACGATCGCTCTCCGCCCGAACCGCGTGCGTCAGCGAACCTGCGAATCTTCCGCCGCCAGCGCCAGTTTCGGCCAGCGCTCAAATAGAGCGCGCAAGCCCAGCGCCCCGCGATACGCACGAGCTGATGGCCGAGAGCGTGTCCGCTAGAGCATGGATGCGGGGCTCGATCTCGAGAACGGCGCGACGGCGGAAAGCTTCGTCGACGATATCCCGCAATCGGCGATGATTAGGTTCGTCCATCGAGAATATATTTGTCGCAAGCGCGCGGACGATGGTCGGCATCCACCACCGGAATCCGACAACGTCGCCATCGTCCCGGCGCAAGGTGAACGTCTCGCTATCCGTCAAGACGCGCTCGGCCAATTCCTGTGTCGTCGTCGTCGATCGGACCCCGCCACTCTGAGCTTCTCGATCGTTGCTACCGGATCGCGAAAAAAATCCTGGGTGGCAGAGTCCATTCGCATGCCGCTTCTTCACGAACAAAGCGTCTCCGGCGCTGGTCTGCGCGATAACGACAGGGATATATATGTGTCTTGCTACGGAATTTTTCGAAAGGCGCGACGTGGCTGCTAAGCAATTGAAGACGCCAGACGGCTTCCGTTGGCGCCCGGCGCGCGAGCCGGTGAAGCTGCCGATCCGCGGCCGCTATGTGACGCTCGAGCCGCTGAAGTCGCGCAGCCACGCTGCATCGCTTTACGAGGCGACACACGGACCCGGGCATGACAAGCAACTCTGGGATTTCATGTTCGTCGGACCGTTCATCAACCGCGCGGATTTCGCGCTCTGGCTCGCCGCCTGTGCCGATTCCGAAGATCCGCTGTTCTTCGCCATCGTCGACAAGCGGCGCGGCGCGCTCGGCATGGTGAGCTTCATGCGCATCAATCCGGGCCATGGCGTGATCGAGCTCGGCAACATCTTCTTCGCCGCGCCATTGCAGAAAAGGCGCGGCGCGACCGAGGCGATCTTCCTCATGCTGCGCCAATGCTTCGAGCGCTGGGGCTATCGCCGCGTCGAATGGAAATGCGACGCGCGCAATCGCCGCTCGCAGCGCGCGGCCTTGCGTTTCGGCTTTCAGCGCGAGGGCTATTTCCGCCAGCACATGGTGATCAAAGGAGACAGCCGCGACACCGTGTGGTTCGCGATCATCGATCGCGACTGGCCGCGGCTGCGCGATGCGTATCGGCACTGGCTCGCGCCGGCGAATTTCGACCGCGAGGGCCGGCAGCGCGCCAAGCTCAAAGCGCGGTTGCGAGGATATTGACCGCCAGCGCCAGCACACCGGCATTAAAGAAGAAGGCGAGCACACCATGCGCCAAGGTCAGGCGGCGCATCGGCTTCGAGAGCACCTG
>Ga0157369_10009960_pt1 | contig 10858 bp, 12 predicted proteins | sample C25metaG_FD_113461 | JGI IMG/M metagenome (GOLD analysis project Ga0157369, IMG submission 113461) | Corn rhizosphere microbial communities from Kellogg Biological Station, Michigan, USA - C2-5 metaG | ecosystem: Host-associated > Plants > Roots > Rhizosphere > Soil | place: USA: Michigan... | reverse complement strand
GCGCCCGTACACGACGAGCGCGGCGGTGACGAACAGCGCGGAGCCGAGCCCGACCCAGACGGACGAGGCGACCGCCCCGAGCGCGACCGGCAGCGACACCAGGAACGGGTAGACGCCGCCGAACTCCGACAGCACGTTGCCCACCTTCTGGTGGTGGTTGAAGACGTTGCTGCGCAACCGGGTCAGCTCGCCGGAGGCGTTCGCGTAGATGCTCAGCGACACGGTCGTGGCGACCGCGGCGGCGATGAGGACGATGCGTACCGCGTCGGGGTAGTTGTCCGAGGTGAGCGAGATGCCGAGCAGGAAGGTGATCGCGGCGAGAATGCCCGCGGTGAACTGGACCCCGGCGTCGGTCTCGGCCGACTGCAGGGAGGCGATGTCCTCGTCCTCGAACCGGGACATCTCGACGACGGGACGGCCCGGCGGCCCGGCCAGCGCGGTGAGCGCGTACCTTCCGGTCGCCAGCATCGAGCCGATGTGCGACTGGGCCGACGCGGGCACGATGAAGCGCTCGTCCGGATCGACGTACTCCGACTTGACCTTGTACTGGCAGTAGTACCGGTCGCGCCCCGGCCCGAAGTAGTCCGTCAGCAGCCGGCGCACGACGAACCCGCGGGACAGCAGCAGGCGCAGCATCGCGAAGTTTCCCGGGCCGGTGACCGTCGAGATGGACCGCTTGTCCCGGGCCGTGTTGACGGACTCCCGCTCCAGCAGGTCGTCCAGCAGCAGGGAGGCGTAGCCGTGGCCGCGCCAGTCCGGGTGCACGCCCAGACCGCTGATGTAGATGTGGTCCTCGACCGGTACCTCGTACAGCAGTGACGCCACGATGGTCCCGTCGACGGTGAGGATGCGGGCACAGCCGGACGCGACGGCCTGTTCGATCTCGCCCTCGGCCGCGCGTTCCCGATCGGGGTCGTCCGGCGGGAAGCACAGCAGGTCCAGCTCCTCGAGCGCGGCCAGGTCGGCGCTCGTCGCACTTCGCAGTACCGCGCGCATCGTCGCCCCCGCCCGGGTGTCCCTTGTGGAGTTGGGTACCTGCCATTGTGCCCGTCGGGATCAAGGCGGCGTAGGGCGCGGGACCGTGGAATCCGGGCTCCCGGGGGGTGCAAGTCCCCGAGGGCCCGGACAACCTGCCCGCCGTACAGATGGTGTCAGGCGGCGGGTTCGGCCGGCTGAAGCGACCGGACCTCGGCGAACTGGATCAGCGCGGCCCACCCCGAAGAGCGAGGTCGGCCACCCTTTCGGCCACCGTGCGGGCGCGGCGTGCCCTTGGCAACGAAGTGTTGCCAAGGTGGCGGCTCAGGGAAGGAACACCTGCACCGCGCCGTCGACCTCCCGCACCGCGAGATGCGGCAGCGGCGCCGGTACCGTCGGGAGCTGGTGCCGCAGCAGTTCGCCGCCGAGAGCGAAGGCGGCGTTGTGGCACGGGCAGGCCAGCTCCGTCGCCGTCGCGTTCAACCGCAGCCGGCAACCCAGGTGCGTGCAGACGCCGGACACGGCGCTCAGCCGGCCGCCGGTGCGTTCGACGAACCCGTTGAGGGTACCGGCATCGAAGGCGAGCACCGTGCCCTCGGCCAGGTCGGCGCTGGCCGCGACGGTGTGCCAGGTACCGGAGTTCGGGCGCAGCGTCACGCCGGGGCCGGTACCCGCGTCGGTACCCGCGCCGGTACCGGTCAGCGCGTGGTCGAGCGCGGCGCCGCCCGCCCCGCCCACGGCAGCGGCCGCCGCCGCGACCGAGGCCACCTGTACCACCCGGCGCCGCGTCGGCGGTCGCGTGGCCGGCGACGGCGCGGCGGTACCGAACTCGGTCGCCAGGCGCCGGTGCAGCGCGGCCACGAAGTCCTCGCGGGGGGCACCGCCGCCCGGGCGGGCCGCCCGCAGAGCGATCGCCGCGCGTACCTCGGCGGCCTGGCGCTCGTCGGCCGGGAACGGGCGGGGACGCCGCCCGCGCAGCAGATCCTCGACGTAGCGTCGCAGCCGACGGGTGTTCATGGTGCCAGCCTTTCATTCACCGCGGCCGCCTCGCGCAACGCCCGATGCTGCAACACCTTCGCGTTGCCGACGGTGATGCCCATCTCCTCGGCCGCCTCCTTGACGGTGCACGCCTCCAGGAACCGCAACTGGAGGATCCGCCGGTACCGGTCGGGCAGCGCGGCCAGGATGCGGTCCGCGCGTACCGCGGCCGCGTCGTTGACGGGCGCCTCGGACAGGACGTCCTCGAAGCGGTCACCGTCGATGGTCGTGATCTGCTGCCCGAAGGTACGCCGCCAGTGCCCCGCCAGCACGCTGCGCGCGGTTGTCAGCAGGTAGGCGCGCACCTCGCCGACGCTCGCGGAGGTACGCAGCGGGCCGAGGGCGGCGAGGAACACCTCGGTGGTGAGGTCCTCGGCGTCGCTGCGGTTGCCGACCCGGCGGAACATGAGCCGGTACACCCGCTCGACGTTGTCGCGGTAGATCGCCTCCCAGTCGGCGTAGCTGTCCGGACCCACGAGATGCAACCGTGGCATCTCACCGGTACCCGTGTCACCCCGTATCCGGGAAGGCTCACGCCCGGCCACCTGCACCACCTCGTGTCGATCGCGCACCCATGGTCCCGTCATGGATAGCGAGCCGGGTTACACGTAACCGGGCCGCGTATCCAGGCACGGGGTCCGCGCCCGCGGACCACAATGGACGGTGGGGAGACTCATGAGGAACCTGAGACTGGCGCTGCCGGTTGCGGGGTCGGCGTTGCTCGTCGTCGTGGCGGCCTGCGGGGCGACCGGTACCGCGGCGGCGCCGGACGGCCCGGCGCCGGCGACCCAGGCGCAGACTCACGCCATGCCGACGCAGTCCGCGGCCGGCCAGGGCAGCCCGATCCAGGACGGCAGCCCGGCCCAGAAAGGCGGCCAGACCGACTCAGTGGCGATCCGGAACTTCGCGTTCGCGCCCGCGATGGTGACCGTCCCGGTCGGTACCACCATCACGTGGACCAACGACGACCAGGACGCGCACACGGTCAGCGCCACCGGCGGCGCCTTCAAGTCGGCGGCGCTGAACAACGGCGACACGTTCCGGTTCACCTTCAGCAAGCCCGGCCGGTACGACTACCTCTGCTCCATCCACCCGTTCATGACGGCGACGGTGGTGGTCACGCCGTGATCGAGATGACGCGCCGGCAACTGTTGCGGCACACCGCGTGGTTCGGCTCCGCCGTGGTGCTCACCGTCGCCGGCGGCGAGGTGGTCAGCCACGTCGCCGACCAGCCGGTACCGGCGGCCGCAGCCGATCCGGCCGCGCTGCGGTTCGTCCAGGTCAGCGACAGCCATCTCGGCTTCACCGGCCCCGCCAACACCGCGGTCGAGGAGTCCTTCGGGGACGCGATCGCCCAGATCAACGCGCTGCCCTACGAGCCGGCGTTCGTCATGCACACCGGCGACCTGACGCATCTGTCCACGGCGGCCCAGTTCGACCAGGTGAAGCAGATGATGCACGGCCTGCGTACCGGGCAGGTGCTCACGGTACCGGGGGAGCACGACTCGGTCGACGACGCCGGCCAGAAGTACCGGGCGGCGTTCGGCGCCGGTACCCGGGGGGACGGCTGGTACAGCTTCGACACGCGGGGCGTGCACTTCATCGCCCTGGTGAACACGCTGAGCCTGGAGAAGCTGGGGCACCTGGGCACCGAACAGCTCGACTTCGTACGGCAGGACGTGGCCGGGCTGTCCAGCGACACGCCCATCGTGGTGTTCAGCCACATCCCGCTGTTCGCGATGTACCCGGCGTGGGGCTGGGGTACCGACGACGCGGTGCAGGCCCTCGGGTACCTGCGCCGGTTCTCCTCGGTCACCTGCCTCAACGGGCACGTGCACCAGCTGTTCACCAAGACCGAAGGCAACGTCACGTTCCACAGCGCGACCACCACCGCGTACCCGTTGCCCCAGCCCGGCAGGGCGCCTGCGCCCACGCCGGTGACGCTGCCCGCCGGCAAGCTGCGCGACGCGCTCGGTATCCGCGAGGTGAGCTACCGGGCCGGCACACGGGCGCTCGCCATCAAGGATCGGACGCTGGCATGAGGCTGGTCGGGATCCTTAGCCGCCTGGGCATCGCGGCCGGCCTGGCCCTGACCGGGTACCTGCACGCCGATCTCTACGTCCACGGGTACCGCGGTCTGCACGTGATCGGACCGTCGTTCCTGTGGCTGGCGGGCGCCTCGTTCGCGCTCGCCGCGCTGTTCGTCGTGGCCGCGCTGCTCGTCGTGGCGACAGCGGTGCCGGAGCCGGCGCTGCTGCGGCTGGCCGCCGCCGCACTCGCGGCGGGTGCGCTGGCGGGCTTCGCGCTGTCCCGCACGGTGGGGCTGTTCGGGTTCCTGGAGCGCGGCCTGCAACCGGCGCCGCAGGCCCTGCTCAGCCTCGTCGCGGAGTCGGCCGTGCTGCTGTTGGCGGGAGGCGGCCTATGGTCGGCGTGGCGGCGTGGGGTCGCCGCCGCGCCGACTCCTGACTGACCGGCCCCGGTCAGCGTTCGACGGTCGGCGACGCTCGCGGAGCCGGCCCCGGTCAGCGTTCGACGGTCGGTAGGATCGGGGCCGATGCCGATCTCGCCGTACGTCGCCGGGCTGCGCAAGCGCGTGGGCAACGACATGTTGATGCTGCCCGCCGCGGCCGCCGTGGTGGTCGACGGGGCCGGGCGGCTGCTGCTCGGGCAGCGTGCCGACGACGGCCGGTGGGCGCTCCCCGGCGGGATTGTCGACCCGGGGGAGCAGCCGGCCGAGACGGTCGTGCGGGAGGTCTACGAGGAGACCGGCGTGCACGTCGCCGTCGAGCGTCTCGCCGGCGTGGTGCTGCGGGAGGCCCACTACCCGAACGGCGACGTCTGCCAGTACCTGGTGGTGTGGTTCCGCTGCCGGGCCACCGGCGGTACGGCACGGGTCAACGACGAGGAGTCGCTGGCCGTCGGCTGGTACCACCTCGATGACCTGCCGGCGGGGATGGACGCGTTCGACCGGCTGCGGATCGACACCGCGCTGGACGACTCCGCGGTGCCCTGGTTCGCCCGGCCGGGACAGTCCTACGAGTGGCTGCCGCGGCCTCTCCCGCCCCGTTAGGGAAGGTCCGACAGGCTCACCGGGCGCAGGCCGCGCGACCGCACCGCTGCGATGATCGGAGGTACCGCGGCGATCGTCTGGGAGCGGTCGCCGCCCGCGTCGTGCAGCAGGACCACGGCGCCGTCGTCGAGGCCCGCGGTGATCCGCTCCTCGATGGTGGCGGTACCGGGGCGGGTCCAGTCGGCCGCGTGCACGCTCCAGAACACCGGGGTCAGGCCGGCCGCCCGGATGTCCTCGAGCACCTCGCGGCTGACGTGCCCCTCGGGCGGCCGCAGGTACCGCGGCTCCCGCCCGGTCACCGTGCCGATCAGGTCGCGGGTGCGATCGATGTCGGCGCGCAGTTCCTTGGCCGTCTGCTCGGTCATGCGCGTGTGCTCCCAGGCGTGTACCTCCACGGCACAGCCCTGCCGCACCATCCGGCGCAGCAGCGGTTCGTTGCCGGGGATCTGCGAGCCGAGCACGAAAAAGGTCGCCGGGGTTTCGGTGCGTTCGAGGATGTCGAGCAACTGCCCGGTCCACGGCGGCTGCGGGCCGTCGTCGAAGGTGAGCGCCACGCAGCCGGCGCCGGCACCGAGCTCCGGCAGCCGGGTGATCGGGGTGTCGATGACCTCGCTGCGGTCCATGCCGGCAACCTCCCGGTCGAGTAGCTTGTCGGATCGACCACCGGGCGGCGATCGAGAGTCGAGTAGCTTGTCGGATCGACCACCGGGCGGCGATCGAGAGTCGAGTAGCTTGTCGGATCGACCGCCGTCGGCGATCTAGAGCTTGAAAGCCTCGCTAGCGATCGCCGGACCGAAACTTTCGGCCCGGCGAATCCTGGCGAGTCAGCCTAAGATGCCGCGTCGACACCGGTCAACCTGCCTTTAACCGGGCGCAATCCCGTTGACGGTGGCCAATCTGATCGGTCCGCCGTTTCGGCGAGATTGCGGAAAGTTTCGCGAAGGCTTGGCTCAATGGCCATGGTGGCGTACAACTTGGTACGGCCGACCTCGCGTTTCAGCCGACCGCCAAAGGTACTGCCGCGGATGACGCAGACGCCGAACCGCTGAGTGGTACGGGACCGGCCGGCCGAGGGACGGTCGGCCGGCCGGTTTCCCACCTCGTTTGCCCTCTTCCAACCTTCGAAACTTTCGGGCTAAACTGCCGGGGAAGATCGCCGGTCGGGTGGCGGTCAATGGGGGTATGGCAATGACAGTACGAGGCAGGACAACGATGTCGGAGGTTGCCGCGGCCGCTGGCGTCTCGGTACCGACAGTGTCCAAAGTGGTCAACGGGCGACCGGACGTCGCCCGGGACACTCGTGAACGGGTGGAGCGGCTGCTGCGCCGGCACGGGTACCAGCCGCGCGCGGTGCGGCCCGGGCGGCGGGTCGGCCTGATCGACCTGGTGTTCGTGGACCTGGGCAGCGCCTGGGCGATGGAGATCCTGGCGGGTGCCGAGGAGGTGGCGCACCGCGCGGGTACCGGCATCGTCGTGTCCGCGGTGCACGGGCGCAACCGGACCCGGCCGGACCGGGGCTGGCTGGACAACCTGGCGGCGCGCCGCTCCGACGGGGTGCTGCTGATCCTGTCGCAGCTGTCCGGTGACCAGCAGGCGCTGCTGGACGAGTTGGGCATCCCGGTCGTCGTGGTCGATCCGGCGGGTCAGCCACCGCCGGGCATGCCGTCGGTCGGCGCGGCCAACTGGGCCGGCGGGCTGGCCGCCACCGAGCACCTCATCGGGCTCGGGCACGAGCGGGTCGCGGTGATCGGCGGCCCGGGCGACGTGCTGTGCAGCCGGGCGCGGGTGGACGGGTACCGGGCGGCGATGGGCGCGGCCGGGCTGAAGGTGCGCCAGGGGTACGTGCGTTCCGGCGACTTCCGCAGCGGTACCGGGTACCGCGAGACGTTGGCGTTGCTGGATCTGCCGTACCCGCCGACCGGGATCTTCGCGTGCTCCGACCAGATGGCCCTCGGCGCGTACGAGGCGCTGTACGAGCGCGGGCTGCGCACCCCGGAGGACGTCAGCATCGTGGGCTTCGACGACCTCGAGGAGGCCCGCTGGGCGGTGCCGCCGCTGACCACGATCCGTCAACCGTTGACGGAGATGGCCGGCATGGCGACCCGCATGTTGCTGACGCTCATCGCGGGCGAGGAGCTCGAGTCGACACGTGTCGAACTGGCCACGCCGCTCGTGGTGCGGGCCAGCACGGCCGGGCCGACGCGAGGCTGACCGCCGGCACCGCCGGTACCGCCGACGCGCGCGGATGTCCCGCGGCGTCGGCGGATGCCGTCGGCGCTAAATCTCCCAGCGCGTCGCGCGCCAGAGGCCACCGGCCACGCAGGCGGCGGCGATCCCGAGCGTGACCACGGTCGCCCAGGTGTCGTCCGTGCTCCACCCGACCAGCTGAAGGCGCGCCGGCAGCGCGGTGAACGCGTTCGGCCCGACGTGGCGTACCCCCGGGATCAGGTCCGCGAACGGTACCGCGACGAAGACCGTGGCGAGCGCGACCCCGATCGCGGCCACCTGGCCGCGCAGTACCGAGGCGGCCAGGAAGGTGACCGCGACGGCGAACACCGCGCCGAGGCTGGACACCAGGATGCCGGTGGCGGTCGCGCCGGTCCGCGGCGCGCCCAGCAGCAGCGCCGTCTCGTACGCCGCGGCGGCGCCGCCCAGGGCGCTGGCGATCGCGGCCGCGACAGCGGTGGTGACGAGCCGGGGGAGCAGCAGCGCGGCGCGTTGCGGTACGTGCGTCAGGTAGAGGGCGGCGAGCGGGGGATTGGACCGTACCGAGAAGGCCAGGCCCGCGATGACGACCGTGACGAGGGTACCGAGCGTGGTGATGTTGCCGAAGTAGGCGCTCATCCCGTCCGACGGTTTCGGCGCGCTCACCGTGATGTGGATGTACCCGTCGCCCGTGGCGCCGCTCAGCAACTGCCCGAGGTACTTCGTGAGCAACGGCTCGGCGAAGCCGAGTACGAGGAAGACGGCGGCCAGCATGATCCATCGTCCGGTACGGAACAGCCGCAGCCGCTCCAGTCGCCACAGGCTCATGCCGGTACCTCGACCATCTCCAGGAACACCGACTCCAGATCCGCGCCGATCGGATTGAAGGCGACCAACTCCGCGCCGCTGGCGGTGATCTCGGCGGGCAGCAGGGTCTCGCCGGCACGCACGCTGGTCGTGTCCACGCGCAGACCCTGACCCTGCCCGTACGGCCGGACCGCCGCCACCCATTCGCGCTCGCCGAGCCGCTCGGCCAGCGCGTCGACGCCGGAGCGCAGTTGCAGGTGCCAGCTCGGCCGGGTGTACCGGTCCAGCAGCTCCTCGACGGAGCCCTGGTAGATGAGCCGGCCCTCGCGCAGCACGCCGATGGTGTCGGCCACGCGCTGCACGTCGGCGAGGATGTGGCTGGAGAACAGCACGGCGTGGTCCCGGCCGAGCGCGGTGATGAGCTCGAGCACGTCCGAGCGGCCCTGCGGGTCCAGCGCACTGGTCGGCTCGTCGAGCAGCAGCACGTCCGCGTCGGTGGCGAGGGCGACCGCGAGGCCGAGCCGCTGTGTCATGCCCCGCGAGAAGCCGCCCACCCGGCGGTCGCGCGCCCCGGCGAGCCCGGCGAGCGCGAGCGCCTTGGCGGTATCGGCCGTCCCGGACCGGTCTCCGGCCGGGCGATGCGGTCCGAGCCCGGCGAACAGGTCGACGGTCTCCGCGGCGGTCAGCCACGGCTCGAACGCGGGCGTGTCCGGGCACAGCATCACCCGCGCGGAGGTCAGAATCTCGCCGGAGTCGGCGCGGCGCAGCCCGGCGAGCAGCGACAGCAGCGTGGTCTTGCCGGCGCCGTTGGGCCCGACGAGCCCGTAGACGCCGCGATCCGGTACGGCGAGGTCCACCGCGTGCAGGCCGACGTTGTCGCGGAACACCTTCGTGAGGGCGCGGGTGCGCACGGCGTCACCCGTGCTCGCCACGCGCGGACGGTCCGCCGGTGCCAGGCCGCCCGGGGAAGGCGCCGCGCCGTCCCCGGCCGGGCGCTCGCCACGGCCGATGATCAGGTAGACGATGCCGCCGAGCGGGATCTGCGCCAGGACGATGAGCGCCCAGACGAGCTTGGGCAGGTACCGCGCGGGGCGGCGGACCAGCTCGACGAAGCAGAAGGCGAGAAACGCCAACAGCAGTACGGCGATCGGCAGCCAGACGGCCGGGTTGCGCATCTCAGCTCGCCTTCTCCGGGGGAATCACGAACAGGCCCGCGACCTTGCCATCGGCGCTGAAGCTGACCCGCCCGACCTGCTCGCCCACCTCGAACCGCAGCGGGATGTCGACGACGGTGTAGTCGCCGAGCTGGTGCGCGCGGGGCGTACCCATGTGCTCCTCGTACCGGCCGAAGGTGCCGGCGATGGCGGCCCAGGCGCCGGCGACGGCCGCCGCGTCCGGCAGCGCCTCGGCGACCCTCGCGTCGAAGTCGCGGCGCACCACGTCCCAGTTGCCCTCGGCCAGGTTGACGAACAGGGCCACGGCCGCCTCGGTCGCGCCGGGCAGCAACGCCGCGTTCATCGGGGTTCCGGTGCGCGGGTCGATCGGGCGGCCGAAGCGCTGGAACGCGGCCTGCCGGGTGGTGCCGAGCACCTCGCCGATCTCGGACCAGCTGTGGCCCGCGTCCCGGGCCGCGTCGACCGCGTCGTGCAGCCGGCTCTCCGCCTCGCGCACCGCCGCGAGGGCCTTGGCCAGCGACCGCAGCGGTTCCGTGCCATCCATGTCGTAAAGCTTGACTTGACGGCCCGGGCTTGTCAATGTGACCTTTACGGGCTCGTCCCGATCCCGCTGGCGCCGGGCCGCGCTGCGGCAGGTGGCGTCGCAGTACCGACGGCGTCGACCTCGTCCTTCTTGGAGATCAAGGGATCTGCCGCACGCGTCGCAGGTCGTGGGCTCGTCGATGTTCGCCATGGCGTTCCCGTCTTTCCGTGCCGGTATCAGCACGGAAATCGTATCAGCATGCGCACGGAATCAGTAGGCTGCCGAGTCGAGCAGGCGCCGTACGGCGCCGAGGTCGCCGTCGACCGCGACGCCGCCCGCCGCGAGGACCGCGTCGAGGGTGGACGGGTCGGCCAGCAAGCCGTTGAGGGTCGCCGGCGTCGTGGTCAGCGCCGCGTCCGCCGACCCGGGCTCGCCGCACTCCACGTGTACCCGACCGGACGCGGTGCGGACCGTCCACATGCGACGGTCGAGCTCGACGCGGTAGGTCGTCCGGGGTTCCCCGCGCCGAGGTCGGGCGATGCCGCGCAGGTAGAGGAGCACCGACACGGCGCCGAGCCCGGCCGGTTCGGGCAGCGGTACCCGCAGGCCCCAGGCGCCGAGGGCGAGCACGACGGGTTCCAGCTCGCGTCCCGAGTCGGTCAGCTCGTACACCCAGGAGCCGGCCGGCGGTGCGAGCAGGCGGCGCCGGACCACGCCCCGGTCGGTCAGCTCGCGCAGCCGGTCGGTCACCAGGTTGGCGCTCGCGCCGGGCAGGCCGGCGCGCAGGTCGGAGAAGCGCTGCGGGCCGAGCAGCAGCTCGCGCACGATCAGCATTGCCCACCGCTCGCCGACCGCGTCCAGGGCGCGGGCGATCCCGCAGGCGTCGCCGTAGCTGCGGGTGGTCGGCATGGTTGCAACGTACTACCTCGCGGTTGTTTTTAACAACCACGAGGAATAGGGTCGGGGTATGGGACAGCCAGTCGTGCACTTCGAGATCATCGGTACCGACCCGGCGCGCCTGCGCGGCTACTACGCCGAGCTTTTCGGGTGGGACTTCGACACCTC
>Ga0157369_10009958_pt1 | contig 10858 bp, 12 predicted proteins | sample C25metaG_FD_113461 | JGI IMG/M metagenome (GOLD analysis project Ga0157369, IMG submission 113461) | Corn rhizosphere microbial communities from Kellogg Biological Station, Michigan, USA - C2-5 metaG | ecosystem: Host-associated > Plants > Roots > Rhizosphere > Soil | place: USA: Michigan... | reverse complement strand
GCGGCAACTTCCTCCTGTACGGGGCGACGGGCAGCGGCAAGACGGAGGTGTACATCCGCGCGTGCGAGGCGGCGCTCGCCCGCGGCCGCGGCGCGATCGTGCTCGTGCCGGAGATCGCGCTGACGCCCCAGACGCTCGGCCGCTTCCGCGCGCGCTTCGGTGACCGCGTCGCCGTGCTGCATTCCGCATTGAGCGAGGCGGAACGGCGCGACGAGCGGGAGCGGATCGCGTCGGGCGAGGCGCCGGTCGTCGTCGGCGCGCGCTCGGCGGTGTTCGCGCCGGTGCCCTCGCTCGGCGTCATCTGCATCGACGAGGAGCACGATCCGTCGTACAAGCAGGAGTCCGATCCTCGGTACGACGCGCGCACGGTCGCCGCGAAGCGTGCGGCATTGGAAGGCGCCGTCGCGGTGTTCGGCTCGGCGACGCCGCGGCCGGAGTCGTGGGCGACGCTCGAGCGGCTCGAGCTCGGCGGCCGTATCGCGGCGCCGCTGCCGACGGTGCGGGTGGTCGACCTGCGCCGCGAGGCCGGATATCCGCTGTCGGCGCCGTTGCTCGCGGAGCTCGGCGGGATCGCGGAGCGTGGCGGCAAGGCGATCCTCCTGCTGAACCGTCGCGGCGTCGCGCCGGCGATCCATTGCCGCGCGTGCGGCGAAACGCGACGGTGTCCGAACTGCGACGTCGCGCTGACACTGCACGGGGACGGCTCACTCCGCTGCCACCACTGCGGACGGATGGAGACGCTCGGCGAGGTCTGTCCCGCGTGCGGCTCGGCGGAGCTCGCGCGCATCGGCGCCGGCACGCAGAAGCTCGAGCGCGAGCTTGCGAAGCAGGTTCCGGAGCTCGAGGTGATCCGTCTCGACGCCGACGTCGACGACGTGCGGGAGCAGCTCGAGCGGTTCATGTGTGCCGACCGGGCCGTGCTCGTCGGCACACAGATGGTCGCGAAGGGTCATCACTTCCCCGGCGTGGAGCTCGCCGCCGTCGTCGATGCGGACACCGGTCTCGGGATGCCGGACTTCCGCGCGGAGGAGCGGACGTTCCAGTTGCTGACGCAGCTCGCCGGTCGCAGCGGCCGCGACGCGCCGGGGCGGGTGGTCGTGCAGACGTTCCAGCCCGACGCGCGTGCGATCACGTACGCGGCCCGCCACGACGTGAAGGGGTTCAACGACGGGGAGCTCGAGCGCCGGCGCGCGCTCGGCTACCCGCCGTTTCGGCATCTCGTGCGGATCGTCGTCACCGGGCCCGAGCTCCCCGACGCGATGCGTGCGCTGGAGGAATTGCGCAGCGGCCTCGGCGACGCAGAGCTGCTCGGCCCGGCGCCGCTCCTGCGGCTGCGCGGCAAGCACCGCGCGCAGCTCGTCGGCAAGACGGATCGCCCGCGCGCCCTCGCGACCCGCGCCGCCTCGCTACTCGGGGCGGCCGCCCCCGCGATGCGCCGTGCCGGACTGAGCGCCGTCGTCGACGTCGATCCGCAGAGCCTGTAGATCCGCCGGCCGGCGCGCGAGAATCCACTCCGCGTCGAGCAGCTCGCGCTGATACGGCTTGCCGTTGATCTTCACGAAGTCGCGCGTGCGCGGGTCCATCGGCAGCCGCGCCTCGGCGGGGAAGTTGCGGTTGTGCCGTTCGATCAGCTCGTTCACCTGCGCGAAGCTCCACCGTTCCGCCGTCTCGCGCCAGATCCGCGCGAACTCCTCGGCGTCGGCGGCGTCGTACGCGAGTTGCCGCCAGGCCGCGTCGAGCTGCTCCTCGTGCAGCTCGATCTCGTCCTCGATCGCGCGCAGCCGGCGCATCCACACGGTCGGGCCGCCGAGCGCGCGGATCGCCGAGTCCGCGTCCGGCCGGAAATTGCGCAGCCGCTGCGCCAGCGGCTTGCCCTTCACGGGGCTCGTCTCGAGGTCCTCCTGGAGCAGCTTCCGGTCGCGGCGGTCCTGCGGCGTCTCGGGCCGGATCGCGCCCTGCGACATGATCTCCTTGACCTCTCGCGGGTCCATCGGGCGGTAGTGTGCCGACCGCATGACGGACGCCGACGAGCGCATCGAGGGGCAGGTCGTCGAGGAGGAGCTCGACCCGGAACGCGAGACGCGTCGACGATTCGCGCTCGCGCAGATCCGCCAGTATCCGGATGCCGCGCTGAAGATGCCGGCGCGCCCGGTCGCGGAGTTCGACGAGCAGCTCGTCAAGCTGGTCGAACGGATGAAGCAGCTGATGCAGGACGCGAACGGCATCGGCCTCGCCGCGACGCAGGTCGGCGTGCTGCAGCGACTCTTCGTCTTCCAGCCGGAGGACGCCGACGCCGTCGCCGTCGTCAACCCCGAGCTGCAGGACGTGAGCGAGGAGACGGACGTCGCCGACGAGGGCTGCCTGTCGATCCAGGGGATCACCGTCCCCGTCGAGCGAGCGCTCTCGCTGACGCTCGTCGGCAAGGACGAGCACGGGGCGGACGTCCGCTTCGAGCTCGAGGGCTACGAGGCGCGGTGCGCGCAGCACGAGACCGACCACCTCGACGGCGTGCTGATGATCGACCGGACGACGCCCGAGGCGCGGAAGGAAGCGCTCGCGATCCTCCGCCCCCGCATCGTCCTGACCTAGTGGCGCAGCTCACCGTCGCGGCTACCGCGCCGTTCGGGGCCGACGTCCTGAAGCGGCTCGCACGCAGGCACGAGGTCGAGTTGCTGTTGACCCGGCCGGACCAGCCGCGGGGCCGCGGCCGCACGGTGCAGCCGCCGCCGGCGAAGGACGTCGCCGACCGGCTCGGCATCCGCGTCGAGCAGCCCGCGAAGCTCGACGCCGAGGTCGAGATCCCGACGGCGACGGTCGTCGTGTGCGCATACGGCCTGCTCATCCCCGAGGTGCTGCTCGAACGCGGCCTATGGCTGAACGTGCACCCGTCGCTGCTCCCGCGCTGGCGCGGCGCGGCACCCGTCGAGCGCGCGCTCATGGCCGGCGACACGCACACAGGGGTGACGATCCATCGCACGATCAAGGAGCTCGACGCGGGCCCGATCGCGGCGCAGGAGGGGTTCGACATCGCGTCGGACGACGACGCCGGCGCGGTCTTCGCGCGCTGCGCCGAGATCGCCGCGCGCCTGCTGGACGACGTCATCGCCGCGCCGCGCTTCACGCCGCAGCCCGAAGAAGGCGTCACGTACGCGGAGAAGATCACGCCCGCCGACCGCGAGCTCGACCCGGACCGGCCGCCGCACGAGCTCGTCAACCGCGTGCGCGCGCTCTCGCCGCACATCGGTGCGCGGCTCGGCGATCTGATCGTCTGGGAGGCGCGCGTCGCCGTCGACGGGACGTTCGAGCCGCTCGAGGTGCAGCCCGCGGGCGGGAAGCGCATGGCGTACGACGCGTATCTCCGTGGCCGCCGTTAGCCCGGCGCGCCGCGCAGCGTACGAAGTCCTCCTGCGCGTCTTCGAGCAGGACGCGTACGCCGATCGCGCGTTCCGCACGGCCGCGCGCGAGCTCGACGATCGCGAGCGCGCCTTCGCGCAGCGCCTCGCCTACGGCGCCGTGCAGCGCCTGCGCACGCTCGACTACGCGATCGAGACGCTCGGGAAGCGGCCGGTCAGAAAGCTCGACCCGCCGGTGCGCGCAGCTCTGCGCCTCGGCGCGTACCAGCTCGGCTACACGGAGACGGCACCGCACGCGGCCGCGAACGAGAGCGTCGAGCTCGTGCGGCGCGCCCGGCTCGAGCGCGCCGTCCCGTTCACGAATGCCGTCATGCGCCGGCTCGCAGCCGGCATCCGCGAGCTGCTCGACACGCTGCCGGAAGGTGCGCTGAAGGAGTCGTACCCCGACTGGATCTACGACACGTTCGTCCGCGATCTCGGGGCCGAGCAGGCGGTGCTGCTGATGCGCGCGATGAACGAGCCCTTGGAGACGGTCGTCCGCGGAGAGCACGTCGGCGAGCCGACCGACGTGCCGGGTGCGTACCGGGTCGACCGCGTCGACGACCTCGCGGTCGCCGAGGGGCGGATCTGGCCGCAGAGCCGCGGCTCGCAGGTCGCGGGTCTCGCCGTCGGCGCACAGGACGGCGAACGTGTTCTCGATCTCTGCGCCGCGCCCGGGGGCAAGACCGGGCAGCTGCGCGGCGACGTGACGGCCGTCGAGCTCGACCCGCACCGGGCGAGCGAGCTGCGCGCCAACCTCGCGACGATGCACCACCCCGCCGTCGTCGTCGAGGCCGACGGCACGCGGCTGCCGCCCGAGCTGACCGGGTTCGACCGCACGCTGGTCGACGCACCGTGCTCAGGGCTCGGCGTCCTCGCGCAGCGCCCCGATCTCAGATGGCGCGCAAGCCCGCTTCCCGAGCTGCAGCTCGAACTCCTGAAAGCCGCCGCCGAGCGGACGAAGCCAGGCGGGACGATCGTCTATTCCGTCTGCACGATCAACGCCGACGAGAACGAGGCGGTCGTCGACGCGAGCGGGCTCGAGATCGATTCGACGCTTGCGGAGGAGTGGCCTCAGTTCCGCCATCCCCGGCGGCCGGAGTTCCTCCTGACGCTGCCGCACGTCCACGGGACGAGCGGGTTCTTCGTCAGCCGACTGAAGCCGTAGAGTCAGAAAGCGGCACGTGGCCTGGCGCGACTGGATCCGGACAGTGGAGATCGAACCGTCGCTCTACGCGGCGGACTTCGCCAATCTCGGGGAACAGCTCAACATGCTCCTTCGCACCGGTGCGCGCGTCTTCCATTTCGACGTCGGCGACGGCCACTTCGTCGAGCCGATCACCTTCGGCCCCGTCGTGCTCGCGGCGGTCGCGCCGATCGTGCACAGCTTCGGCGGCGCGGTCGACTGCCACCTGATGGTCGACAACCCGGTCAAGCACTTCCCGCAGATCGCGCGCGCGGGCGGCGACAGCGTCACGTTCCACTTCGAGGCCGTCGGCGACGTGCCGGCGACGATCGCGGCCGCGCGCGAGCACGGGCTCGGGGTCGGGGTCGCGTTCAATCCCGAGACCGAGCCGGCGTCCGTCGCGGCGGTCGCGACGGCGGCGGACATCGTCCTCTGCATGAGCATCCATCCCGGCTACGGCGGCCAGGAGTTCATGCCGCAGGCGCTCGAACGCATCCGGGCGCTGCGGCAATTGCTGCCCGACGAGATCCACATCCAGGTCGACGGCGGCATCGACGACCACAACGTCCGTTCGGTCTACGACGTGGGTGCGACGTTGATCGTCGCGGGCACATCGATCTTCGGCCGAGAGGATCTGCAGCGCTCCTACCGCCGACTCGTCCAGGCGCTCGCGTAGATTGGGCAGATGAGCGAGCAGTGGCCGGCCGAGAAACCGGACGTTTCAGACGTCGAGGACGAGCTCGAGGAGGCCGAGTCGGAGGTCGAGGACGCATACGGCGAGCCGGACGATGCCGACGACGAGCCCGAGCTGCACGTCCACGAGCACTCCGACGACGACGGGATCGAGATCCCGAGCGACGTCGAGCTGCTCGAGGGAGAGGTGCGCTCGACGCGGCGCGGTGTCGGCATCGTCGCCTCGCGCGAGGAGCCGGAAACGACGAACACGATGCTGACCGCCGCGTTCGCCGCGCTCGAGGAGGCCGGCGTCGGGCGCGAGCACGTCACGCTCATGCTCGTTCCCGGCGCGTTCGAGCTCGCGCTCGGTGCGATGGCGCTCGCGAAGACGCGCCGCTACTCGTGCGTGATCGCGCTGGGGGATGCATCCGACGATCCCGTGATCGCCGCCGAGGCCGCATCCGGGTTGCAGCTGGCCGGCCTCGAGACGGGCATCCCGGTCGCCTTCGGCGTGCTGACGGCAGGCGGCGACGCTGCGGAACGCGGTGCAGACGCGACGAAGCGCGCCCTCGAGATGGCGGATCTCTTCCAGCAGCTGCGGGCGAGCGCAAAGGCCGTCTGACGAGGCAGTTCCGCTACCATGCCGCGCCGATGAGCAAGGTCTGCGCCGTTTGCGGGAAGAAACCGAGCTTCGGTCATCACCGGAGCCACTCGATGGTCGCCACGAAGCGCCGCTTCGACCCGAACCTCCAGCGCGTCCGCGTGCTCTTGCGGGGCAAGGCTCAGCGTGCATACGTTTGCACGAAGTGCCTCAAAGCCGGCAAGGTCCAAAAAGCTATCTAGCGCGCTGGCGGCTCGACCGCCGGGCGGACAAGCTCGCACGCCGCCCGCACGGCCGCGAAGCGCGCAAGATCTACGGCTCGCCGACGTCGCACGACTTCCTCTGGCCGCAGCTGCTCGACGCATTGCAGTTGAACGAGGACGACCGCCTCCTCGACGTCGGCTGCGGAGGCGGCGCTCTCATCCGCCACGTCCGCGAGACGATCGGCTGTCAGGTCGCGGGCGTCGACCACAGCCGGGAGATGGTGAAGCTCGCGCAGCCGTACGCAGCGCTCGGGGACGCCGACGCGTTGCCGTTCGAGACCGGCTACTTCACCGCGGTCAGCTCGATCCAGGCATTCATGTTCTTCGAGGATCCGGTGCGAGTCCTCCGCGAGATCCGGCGCGTGCTCGACCCGGAGGTCGGCCGAGGCGCGATCTGGACGACGGCGCCGGAAGGCCGCGGCACCCCGGCGTCTCCCGAGCCGATCGCGAGCCTCGGTCACTTCCACACCGACGAGCGACTGCTCGAATACTCGCGCATGGCCGGCTTTGCCGAGCCCCGGATCGCCGTCCGGGACGATTGGGCCCAACTCTTCGTGGTCCAATGAGCGGATGAGCGACATCGACGTCGTCCGCCGGCTGGCCGATGCGGCGCTCGCCTCGCTCGAGGCGAACCGCGAACGGATCGACGATCTCAACGTCTTTCCTGTGCCGGACGGCGACACCGGCACGAACCTGACGATGACGGTGCGCGCGCTCGTCGAGGCTCTCGGCGCGACATCGGCCGCGAGCCGCGAGTCGCTCGCGCGCGACGTCTCGCGCGGCGCGCTCATGGGCGCGCGCGGAAACTCCGGCGTCATCTTCTCGCAGATCGTGCGCGGCGCAGCCGACGTGCTCGCTCACGACGACGACGTTCCGCGAGCGCTGCGCGCCGCGTCGGACGCCGCATACGGCGCCGTGCGGAAGCCGGTCGAAGGGACGATGCTGTCGGTGATCCGAGAGCTGGCGGAGGAGGCGGAGGCGCATGCAGGCGACTCTCCGCCGGAGCTCTTCGCCGCACTCGTGCGGCGCGGCGAGGAGGCGGTCGCGCGCACCCCCGAGCAGCTGCAGGTGCTGCGCGACGCGGGCGTCGTCGACGCCGGCGGCGCCGGCCTGCTCGAGCTCGTGCGCGGGCTCACAGCCGCCGTGCGCGGCGAGCCGCTGCCGGAGCCGCCGCCGCCGACCGGGGGAATCGGGCTCGAGGCGATCCACCAGGAGCTCTCGAAGTACCGCTACTGCACGGTCTTCCTGATCGAAGGCAAGGACCTCGATCGCGAAGCGCTCGAGCCCGAGCTGGAGCAGCTCGGCGACTCCCTGCTCGTCGTCGGCGACGCGAGCGCGATCAAGGTGCACGTCCACACGGACGACCCGGGTAGAGCACTGTCGGTCGGCACGCGTGTCGGCACGATCGGCCGCATCGAGATTGCGAACATGCACGAGCAGACGGTGGAGCGCGAAGAGCGGCTGCTCGCCGCCGTCACCGAGTCCGGCGTCGTCGCGGTGGTGGCCGGCTCCGGCAACCGCAGGCTGTTCGAGAGCCTCGCCGAGCCGGTCGGCCCGATCCGCATCGTCGAGGGCGGCCAGACGATGAACCCGTCGACCGCCGACCTCATGCGTGCGATCGAGTCGTTGAACGCGACCGAGGTCGTGCTGTTGCCCAACAACTCGAACGTGCTGCTCGCCGCCGAGCACGCGGCGAAGAACGCCGATCGTCCGGTCGAGGTCGTGCCGACGACGTCGATCCCCGCCGGACTGGCGGCGCTCCTTTCCTTCGACGGGGCGCGCAGCGCAGCCGACAACGCCGCCGAGATGCGCGACGCGATCGCAGCGGTCGCGACGGGCGAGGTGACGGTGGCGTCGCGTGACGTCGAGCTCGACGGCGTCGCGATCCGCAAGGGCTCCTGGCTCGGGCTCGCCGAGGACAAGCCCGTGATCTCCGACCAGGACTTCGACGACGTCACGTTCGCGGTCGCAGACCGACTGCTCGCCGGCTCGCGCGGGCTGCTGACCCTGCTCGTTGGCGACGAGGCACCGCAGCTCGACGCGGTCCTCGCGCGGATCGAGTCGGCGCACCCCGACGTCGAGGTCGACGTCCAGCAGGGCGGCCAGCCGCACTACGCGCTGCTCCTGTCCGCCGAATAGAGTCCCGGCAATGGGGCGGGCCGTCCGGATCCTCCTGGTCGAGGACAATCAGGTCTTCCGCGACGCGCTCGAGCTCCTGCTCGGAATGCGTGCAGACGTGGAGGTCGTCGCGGCGGTCGCCGACGGCAGCCAGGCGTTGCCCGCCGCCGAGAAGCACCGGCCGGACGTCGTCCTGATGGACTACCGCCTGCCGGGGATGGACGGCGTGCAGGCGACGAGCGCTCTCAAGGCGGCGAACCCGGAGCTCGGCGTCGTCGTGCTGACGGCGTCTGCGAACTCGCGCGAGATCGAGGCGCTCTACGCGGCGGGCGCGACCGCGTGCCTGACCAAGGACCAGGAGCTCGAGACGATCGTCGACACGATCAAAGCGGCCGCCGCGTGAACTTGACCGCGGCGAACACCGCGATCGTTCTCGACTCGACGGCAGATTTTCCCGACGCGCAGGAGCACTTCCCCAACTGGCGTGTCGTGCCGCTGTACGTCAACTTCGGGACGCAGAGCTACAAGGACGGGGTCGAGCTGACGGCGCACGAGTTCTACGAGCGGCTGCGGACGTCGCCGGAGCTGCCCACGACCTCCCAGCCGACGCCGGGCGACTTCGCCGCGTGCTACGCGGGCCTCGGCGCGTACGAGCGCATCCTCTCGATCCATCTCGCCTCGAATCTCTCCGGCACGTACCAGAGTGCGGTGTCGGCGTCGGACGAGCGCGTACGCGTGATCGACTCGGAGACGGCGTCGGTCGGCATCAGCCTGCTCGCGCTCGCGGTGCAGCGCCGGCTCGAGCGCGGCACGACCGACGAAGAGGTCGACGAGCTCGTGACGCGCTACATCGCGACGCACGGGCTGCTGTTCACCGTCGACACGCTCGAGTTTCTCGCACGCGGCGGGCGCATCGGGAAGGCGAAGGCCTTCGCAGGGCAGCTCATGAACGTCAAGCCGATCCTCTCGATCCGCAACGGCGAGGTGATCCCGCTGAAGCGCGTGCGCGGCAACCGCAAGGCGTTCCAGGAGTTCGTCGACGCGCTCGACACGCAGACGCGCGACGAGCCCGGGCTGCGCGTCGGCATCGCGCACGCAGATGCGCCGGAGCGCCTGCGCGAGCTCGAGAAGATGGTGCGCGACCTCCGTCCGCAGGCGCAGATCGAGCAGGAGACGAGCCTCGGCGCCGTGATCGGCGCACACGCAGGCCCCGGCACTGTCGGCTTCTTCTGGTTCACGGACGACGACGCCTAGGACGTACTGGATCGGTGGGGGCACCGGCGGCGGCAAGTCGACCGTTTCGCGCGCCCTCGCAGCGAAGCATCGTCTCCGCCGGTTCCCGATCGACGCGTTCTGGTACGCGTACGAAGGTGACACGCCCCGCAAGACGCCGGACGAGCAGTGGTTGCAGACGCCGCCGGAGGAACAGGCGCGCGAGTTCGAGGAGGTCTCGCGGCGGATGCACCTGCGCGTGCTCGCCGACCTGGCGGCGCTGCCGATGCCGACGCTCGTCGAGGGGCCGCAGGTGCAGCCCGACCTCGTCCCGCACGGCGACCGCGCCGTCTTTCTCATCGGCACGCCCGAGTTCCAGCGCCGGGTGCTCGAGCCGCGACTGATGCCGTCGAGCGACCCGGTCCTCGCCCTGAAAAACCGGCTCGCGAAAGACCGCATCTACGCCGACCGCATCGCCGACCGCGCGCGGGAGTGCGGGTTTCCGGTCATCGACGTCGACGGGACGCGCGACCTCGTCGACGAGCTGGCGGAGCTGCTGCAGATCGAGCCCGAGCCGATCGACCTCGTCGCAGCGCGCCGCTGGGAGAACGAGGTCGTTGCTGCGAATCTTCGCGCATGGCTCGTTTCGCCCGAGGCGCCGAACCGCGAGCTCGGCCCGATGACGTTCGCATGCGAGTGCGGCACGCCCGGCTGCGCCGAGCGCGTCGAGCTGACGCTCGACGAGTTCTTCGCCGGTGCTGTCCGGTCCGCGCATTAACGTCCGCGTCGCTCTGGCGCCGAGCACGATGACACCGATCCGTCGACAGACGGTCTTCGCCGGTCTGGACCAACCGCAGACCTGGCCGCCGACCCCACGCGCACCGAAGCCCGAGCGGCTCGAACGCGAGCTCGACGCGTTGCCCGGCGTCGGCGTGACGCTCAAGCGCAAGCTCGGCAAGCTCGGACTGGAGACGATCCGCGACGTGCTCGAGCACGCCCCGCGGCGCTACGAGTCGGCGGCCGACGAGCTGCCGATCGCGGCGCTGCAGCGCGCCGAGGACGAAGTCGTCATCACGGGCGAAGTCCTGAACGTGACGAAGCGGCCGCTGCGCGGCCGGCGCACGATGGTCACGGCGCGTATCAGCGACGGCACCGCGACGATCAGCGCCGCCTGGTTCAACCAGCCGTGGCTCGCCGACCAGCTGAAGCCGGGCACGCACGTGCGGCTGCGCGGGAAGCAGGGCCGCTACGGCTTCGACGTCAGGTCGTACGACGTGGGCGACGCCGGGCGCGCGACCGCCGACTTCGCGCCCGTCTATCCGGCGGCCGAGGAGATCGCCGCGAAGACCGTGCGCCGCGTCGTCGACGACGCGCTGCCGAACGTCGTCCACTACTTCGACTCGCTGCCTGC
>Ga0157369_10009957_pt1 | contig 10859 bp, 6 predicted proteins | sample C25metaG_FD_113461 | JGI IMG/M metagenome (GOLD analysis project Ga0157369, IMG submission 113461) | Corn rhizosphere microbial communities from Kellogg Biological Station, Michigan, USA - C2-5 metaG | ecosystem: Host-associated > Plants > Roots > Rhizosphere > Soil | place: USA: Michigan... | reverse complement strand
CGACGGCATTATTTTTGAGCCGGTAGGTGGAACGGCGATGCCACAGGTCGCAAGAGCGGCGGCAGCCGCGGGGATTGCGTGGGTCGTACTCAATCGCGAAGTGGAATATATTTCGGAACTGCGCAGCACTTACAAGGTACCCATTTTCTCCATCAGCTCCGACCATGAGCAGATCGGTCGCATTCAAGGAAGCCAAATCTCAGCCATGCTTCCAAAAAGCGGGTCGGTGCTGTTAATTCAAGGCCCGGCAGAAAGCCTGGCTGCCAGACAACGAACTTCAGGAATGTATGAAACCAAACCGGCTGACGTTCAAGTGAAACTCATGAAAGCCAACTGGACGGAAGCGAGCGCCTACAAAGCGCTGACTTCCTGGCTAAAACTTTCGACGTCTCAGCAGGCACTCATTGATGTGATCGCCGCACATGATGATTCCATGGCTATCGGCGCGCGAAAGGCTTTTCAGGACTTAAATGACATGAACCTGCGGTCCCGTTGGCTTAAAGTTCCGTTTCTTGGTATCGATGGGGTCCGAAAGACCGGACAATCATGGGTCCAGCAAGGGCTGCTCGCCGCAACTGTTATTGTTCCAACTAATACCGGCAAAGCGATCGAAATGCTGACGCATGCACTCAACACCGGAACTTTGCCTCCCGCGAAGACGTTGACTGCTCCCAAGTCGTTCCCCACCATTGAGGAGCTCGCAAGAAAACCCATCCAAAAGAGCCAGGCGGCAAAGACCACATAGGAGCCTGGGACTGCAATTTTCAGTTCCAGAACCTCTTAGAAAAGCTTGCGTACCGGGTTTTTCGGAGCTAGGATTCCGCAACGCAGGCCAGGAGGCCGCTCATGACACACAAGCCCGGCTGGGCTCTGGCGTTTCTCTTTTCATTTGTGAGTTTGTTCACCTTTAACCCGCTCGCCCCGACAGCATCTGCTCAGGTTGATACGATCGTGATCCCTGCGGGCACGCCCGAGGACAACGATCTGAACACCATTGGCAACGAGCATGACGCGCAGAAAAAAGTTTCGATGTACCAGGATTTTCTGCAGAAGTATGCTTCGAATCAGCCTGCCGTCGCGTACGCCAACTGGCAGCTCTCGCAGTACTACCAGAGCACCGGAGACTTGCAGAAAGCGCTGGAATGTGGCGATAAAGCTGTCGCAGGGTCTCCGCACAATCTGGATATTTTGACTTCGCAAGTCACCATAGCGCAGCAGCTCAAAGATAATGCCCACATATTCAGTTATTCCATTCAAGGCGGCGAGGCTTTCAATTCGATCGCGAAACAGCCCAAGCCGGCCGATATGACGGATGAGCAGTTCGCGTCGACGGTCGCCTCGCAGAAAGAGGCCAACAAGAATGCGTACGAGTTTTTCGAAGGCGCAGCCTTTAACGGAATCGCGGGCGAGAACGACGCAAAAACCAGAATGGACTACATCGAAAAATTCACCGTCACTTTTCCCAAATCGAAAATGGACGAGCAGGTAACTTCGTACGCTATGCTCAGCCTTTCACAGTTGCAGGACAATCATCGCTTAATCAGCTACGCCGAAAAGGCATTGGCTGCCAATCCAAATAATTTGCCGGCGCTGCTCCTGCTGGCCAACAACTATGTTGACAGCTCGGAGCCCGGAGCTTTAGCAAAAGCAGTAACGTACGCGCAGAAGGCGATCGTGGCGGCGAAAGCCGACGACCCCGCCGCCGACAAATCGCAGAAGATTTCAGCCGGCGTCGCGCATTCCGTTATGGGCCGGGCCTACGCCAAGCAGTCCAAGACTCTGCCTTCGCTCAGCGAACTGAAGTCAGCAACGGCGCTGCTCAAAGGAAACGACGAGCAGCAATACGCGGTTGCGGCCTACTACCTGGGATGGGATTACGCGAAGGTGAACAAACTCACCGAGGCACGAGCCATTTTGAACGAGGCCGCGGCAATTCCCGGGCCAGTGCAGCAACCGGTAAAAGATCTGCTAACCAAAGTAAACACGGCACGCGCGGCAGGAAAATAAAACTTACTTGCGCGCGAGCTCGTCAGAAAGAAGTCGGGCTTTGTACGCCAGGGTCTGAGCGCGATTGGTGTCCGCCGAGGCCGCGGCCGCCCGCGCCTGCCGCACGTAAGTGTTGATCTCCTCGACCATGTTCTGCTGTGCCTGCGTAAGCTGACGGCCCGCTACCCGCTTCAGGTTTGCATCCGTAGCAGCCAATAAGCCGGCAGTGTTCGCGCGCTGAGTCTTTGCCTGAGCGGGGTTCACCGCCGGAGTCAGTTGCGCCGAGCCTTCCTTTGCCCCTCCATTTCGTACCACCACTTTGCCGGGGTCTCCGTTAGCGCTGGGGGCCGTTACTTTTGCTGACGAATGGTGATGGATCTTGCGCTTCCGATGCTTCAGAACCGGCGGCTTCGGTGCGGGGGAAGCTTTCTCTCCGGTAGTGGTGGTTGGCGCGGCCGGATTATTCGCAACCGGCGGCGAGGTTTGAGCCGGCGGGTTAGCGGACGGCCGGCTTTGTTCCTGGATATCTTGATCCGGAGATGTCGCCGGCGTCTGCTGCTGCCGTAGAGTAGACGGCCAAGCCGAGGCGTTGCACAGAAGCACTACTGCAAATGTCAGACGAAGGGATGCTCTCATTTCAGGTTCCCGAGAATAAGCTAGGTGCGGGCTGCAGCTTCCTCCAGTGAAGAAGATCGCGTCTCAGCCAAGGGCAGGCGTAAACGAAAAGTTGTGCCCTTCCCTTCTTCCGATTCGAAATCAACCGATCCATAGTGCCACATCATGATCTGATAAGTCTGGGCCAAACCGATTCCGCTGCCACTTTTTTTAGTGGTGAAATACAATTCAAAAATTTTATCCTGAACGGCAACTGGAATACCCGTGCCGTGGTCCCGAACTTCAGTGATCACTGCGTCTTCGTTCCGATGCGCGGTGATCGCGAGATTCCCGCCATCGGGCATGGACTGGACGCCATTCAAAACAACGTTAAGCATCGCCTGCTTGATAAAGTCAGCGTCAATTTTGACGGGGATGGGGTCAGGAGGAAGTTCGCGCACCAGGTTCACACCGTGCTGTTCGGCGTCCGGCGCGGCCAGCAGCACAACTTCTTCGAGTACCGAACGCAAGTCGGTTTCTTCCAGGTGCAGATCGCGAGGCCGGGTGAAATCCACCAGAATCTGCACCACTCGGTCAAGGCGATGAATTTCACTATCGATAATATCCACGTGACGGCTGGTCGCGGGATCGACATCCTGCAATTTGTTGCGCAGCAGTTGCAGGTGCAGCACGATTGCGTTGATCGGGTTCTTCACCTCGTGGGCGACACCGCGGGTGACCCGGCCGCTGGCGGAAATTCTGCGTGAAAGTTCGATCTCGTCTTCGATCCGGCGGACCGACTCGGCATCGCGCATAGTCAATAGCGCGCCGATCTGGGTGCCCCTTTCTCGGATGAAATCCAACGAAACCTGCACCCGGCGGCCATTGGACGCTTCCATTTCGCGCTGCGCCACATTGTGCCTCAGGCGAAACGCGTCGAGCATTACGGAGCCGAGCGCCGACTCTGCCGAAAAAATTTCGCCAGCCGTGCGACCTAATAGTTCGCCGCGCGAACGGCCAAGAAAGCTTTCAATCGCTGCGCTGACCAGCACCACGCGCGAATCGCGGGTAAACAGCATCAATCCGTCCTGCAGGCTGGACATGATCTGGTCGACGTTGCTCTTAAGTGCCGAAAAAATTTCTCGCGTGTCGCGCATCTGGCGGCCGAGAGTGGCAATTTTCATACTGACCTGGCCGTATTCATCGCCTCCTCCCTGCGTATCTTTCAACGCATTCCCATCGGCAGCCGCCATGTTGTCCAGACTGCGGTTGATGTGCTCCAGCGGCCCGAGCGCAATGTGCGACAGTAAGGCGGCCAACATCAGCGAGCACAGTACGGCCACTGCCGAAAGCGTAAAGGCGCGCTGCAATCTCGGCGTGAGCTCATTGCGAAGAAAGACAGTGGAGACGCCTACATGGATGCTGCCGAACATCTGGCCATTCAATAACAGTGGAATGTGGACGTCGTAGACTGTTGGCGCGTGATAAACCAGTCTTAATTTCCTTCGGAAGCTGGCGTTTTGCAGAATCGAAAAATCCGGGCGGTCCTCAATTTTCTTGCTCACAAAGTTTGGGTCGGTATCGAGCAAGGCCTTGCCGTCTACATCAAGGATGGCTGCGTCGTAGATCGTTGGCCAGCTTCCCACAACCGACTCCAGCATAGTGTTCAAATCGCGGTCGGTGCCCAGGTAATAGGCAATGCCACGGCGCAGAGCTTCAGGATTATTAGTATCGATACGAGTACTGCTCAAATCAGGGGCAGCATTGCTGGCCAGGAACGCAAGTTGCGAAGTTAAATAGGAAGCCGTCTCATGCGCGGTGTTGATGCCCTGCCGCAAAATTTGCGAGATATACAGATAGGAAGCGCCGGTGACCAGCGCGGCCACCATGAAGGTTATAGCCAGTACGATTTGGGTCCTGCGACGCATGTGATTGGAACATCAGCTTTCGGGCACGCCAGCTGACGCGCAAAAATACTTATGGCTCCTTCACTTCCTCGACTTCTTCCCTTTCTTCTTTCTCGTCTTTGTCGCGGCCGGCGCCATCCGATCCTGCGCTGCCATATTCTTTCAACTTATTGTGCAAAGTCTTAAGGCTGATCCCCAGAATTTCGGCAGCCCGAGTCTTGTTGTTGTTGGTCGACTCCAAAGTTTTGAGAATCAGCAAGCGCTCGGCTTCACCCACGGTGGTTCCAACACCAACTCGGATGGAATCGGCATCGTCGACTGAGACGCGAATGGGCGAGTGGCCGAAGCCCGGCGGCAAATGCTTGGTTTCGATCACTGGCCCTTCGCAGACAATAACCGCGCGCTCCAGGGTGTTACGCAGCTCGCGAACATTTCCCGGCCAGTTGTAATTGCGGAAAGCGTTGAGTACGGCCTCGCTCACGGTGGCAACCCGCCGGCTATGTTTCGCGCTCATGTCGGCAAGCAACGTTTGCACCAGGTCCTGAATATCCTCGCGGTGTTCGCGGAGCACCGGCATATGAATGTTGAACACGTTCAGCCGATAATAGAGATCGTTCCGCAGCTCGCCTCGCGCCACCGCTTCATCAGGAACTTTGTTGGTGGCGGCCAACACACGCACATCCACGGTGGTTTCAGTCTTGCTGCCCAAGCGCCGTAATTTGCGGTCTTCGAGCACCCTCAGCAACTTGGCTTGCGTAGCGATGGGCATTTCGCCAATTTCATCGAGCAGCAGCGTCCCCCCCTCGGCAAGTTCGAAACATCCAGTGCGACGCTCGAGCGCTCCCGTAAACGCACCCTTCTCGTGGCCGAAAATTTCGCTCTCAATCAGCGTCTCCGGAATTGCGGCGCAATTAATCGCAACAAACGGGCGTAGGCGCCGCGGGCTTAGCTCGTGAATGGTTCGCGCGACCAACTCTTTGCCGGTGCCGCTGGCGCCTGTAATCAGAACCGACGCGGTGCTGGGCGCAACCATTTCGATCAGCCGGAAAATTTCCTGCATTTTTTTCGATGGGCCAATCAGTGATCCGAGAGAACCAGCGTCGCGCAACTTGCGGCGAGTGGCTTCGAGTTCCACCCGGGTGCCAAGCAGAGCTGAAGCATTTTGCAGGATCGTCCGCAGGCGGCTTGTATCGATGGGTTTAGTAACGTAATCGTAGGCTCCGATGCGCATGGCCTGCACTGCGCTGTCGATGCTGCCTTGCGCGGTCAACACAATGACGGCCATGCTTTGGCTGTCACTGGAAATTTTTTCCAGCAGTTCGAGGCCACCTAGCCGCGGCATCTTCAAGTCAGTAATAACGATGTGGGGCGACCAGGAGCTGACCTTGTCATAGCCTTCCTGTCCGTCGCGCGCGGTTTCTGCGACATAACCCCACGACGAGATCAGTTCGGCCAGACCGGTGCGTTCGTTTTCTTCGTCCTCTACGATGAGTACTTTTTCCTGGGCCATGTTTAAGTATTCATTATTCAAGGTAGGAGTCCGCCTAGCAAGCGGGAAGAAGACTTTCGCCAACTCTGCAGGACAAAAGTCTTGCTCTCGCCATAATTTAGTATGGATGCACAAACATGCCTAAAACGTCATTATGGGGCGCACCAGACCAGGCTTTGCGACTGGCAGAACTGACTGCGCCGACCGACGACCGAGCCAAGGAAACTCCTCTGCGCCGCGACGTTCGTTCCCTGGGCGTGCTGCTGGGCAGAGTTTTGGTGGACCAGGTTGGTGACTCAGTTTTCAAGACAGTAGAACAATTGCGGCGCTTACTTATTCAGTCCCGCGCTCACGCGGCCAGGTCGCAATCGAGCAGCGATGAGATGCAACAGGCTAGCAATGTTGTTCAGGCGCTCAGCATCGAGCAGGCGCACCGGGTCACAAAGGCCTTCGCCATTTATTTCGAGTTGACCAACCTGGCTGAGACCAATCACCGCAAGCGCCGCCGCCGCGCGGGAAAGTTGAACATGACCCAAACACCATTGCCGGGCTCCTTTCGAGGTACCCTGCTCAGAATGCGAAATGCGGGTATGAGTGGGGAGCAGGCGCTGGCTGCGTTGCGACAGGTCAAGGTGGGGCCTGTATTTACTGCGCATCCCACCGAGGTGGCCCGCCGAACGGTTCTGACCAAGCGCCGGCGAATTGCAAAATATCTCGAAGTCCTTGATCGCCTTCCGCTGTCCGGCTCGGAAGCACTGGAAATAGAAACCGCCATCGCGGCTGAAATCACTGCCTTGTGGCAGACCGACGAAGTGCGAGTGCAGAAGCCGCAGGTCACCGACGAAATTCGCATGGGTCTTGATCATTATCCGATGTCGATTTTTGAGAGCTTGCCACGCCTATACGCAGAGATCCGCGAATCTTTCAAAGACGTGTACGACATAGAATTGTGCGCCGGGCAGGTGCCGCAGGTCCTCTCGTTCGGCTCGTGGATCGGCGGCGACCGTGACGGCAATCCATTTGTGACGCCGGAAACCACGCGAGAAGCGCTGGAGCGCGCGCGCAACACCGTTCTAGGACAATACATCGCAGAGCTGGAGCGTTTGCTGGAGCCGTTGAGCTCATCCAGCCGCCAGGTTCCGGTTTCAAAAGAATTTCAGCTAAGACTTGAGGAATATGCAAAACGCATGGGGGAAGAGCCGGCGCGCCTCGGACGAATCTCTCCCACGGAACTATACCGGCGTTTTCTTGCTTTCATGGTCGTGCGGCTGCGAAACACTCGCGAAGGTAAAGAGAACGGCTACGCTGCGACGCGCGAACTTGAAGAAGATCTGGAAATTCTGTACCGAAGTCTGAGCGAAAACCACGGCGAGAGTTTGGCCCGGCTTTTTCTTGATCCCTTGCTGCGGAAGGTGCGCACCTTTGGCTTTCATTTGGCAACCCTTGATATCCGGCAACATGCGAAAGTTCATCAACGCGCACTCGACACAAGCTCGGCTTTGACCGAGAAGGCGGCCGTCATCGATCTGCTTCGTCACATTGCTGAGTGGAAGAGAATCTTTCCGGCTACCGCGATCCGAAATTATGTCATTAGCGGTGTGGAATCGGAGACCGACATTAGCGCGGTCATCGAACTGGCCACACTGGCCGGAACTCAGCTGGCAGCCTCTGGCGAAGATCCGGGCCTGATGCCAGTGCCGCTATTCGAGTCGATCCAGTCGCTGCGCTCTTCGGCAGAAGTTATGGACCGAGTATGGAGCGCTCCGGAATATCGTCGCCTGCTCGATTCATGGGGCGGCTGGCAGGAAGTAATGCTCGGTTATTCCGATTCCAACAAAGATGGCGGAATGTTGACCAGTATTTGGGAGCTCTACAAAGCGCATCGCGGACTGTACGATTCCGCGCGCAAGAACGGCGTAAAGTTGCGATTATTTCACGGGCGCGGCGGGACCGTGGGACGCGGCGGCGGACCCACTCATGCCGCCATCCTGTCGCAACCTGAGGGCGATTTTTCCGGAGAAATTCGCATCACCGAGCAGGGCGAAGTGCTGAATTGGAAGTACTCTGATCCGATTCTGGCGGAGTGGAACCTGGAAATTGCAATTGCTGCTTCTCTCGAGGCTCTGACTCGTCCGGAAAAAACATCCGCGGGCGCTGACGGACAATGGGAGGGCGCGATGGAGCAGATGTCGGCCGATGCTTTCCAGTTTTATCGGCAAAACATCGCGGACAATCCTGACATCCTGCCGTATTTTGAGCAGGCGACTCCGGTGAATGAATTGGAAAATGCGCGGCTCGGGTCGCGTCCAGCACGACGTTCGGCCAGCCGGAACCTGGAAGAATTGCGCGCAATTCCGTGGGTTTTTGGCTGGATGCAAAGCCGCCACGCGCTTCCTGCATGGTTCGGTGTGGGCCATGCCCTCGAGCGTTTCGCCAACCAAGGCAGCCATCAGGAACAACTCCTGCAAGATATGTTCTCTAGCTTCGCCTTGTTCAATGACTTGATACGCAACGTGGAACTGGCGATGTCGAAAGCAGATTTGGCGATCGCGAAACTTTACGCTTCTCTGGTGCGTGATGAAGCCTTGCGCGACCGGGTATGGCGAATCATCACTGAGGAATTTGAACGAACTCGCCAGATACTGTTAGTCGTCAAGCAGCAGGAAAAGCTGCTCGAGAAAAATCCCGTTCTGTCGCGATCCATAAGGCTCCGTAACCCCTACGTCGACCCCATGAGCCTCATCCAGGTCGACCTCTTGCGGCGCAAACAATCAGGCGACCAGTCGGAAGAGCTGAATTATGCCCTCGCGGCAACCATCAACGGGATCGCGGCCGGTTTGCACAATACCGGATAAAAACCAGCAGCCACATACGATTCTCGTTGACTCAGAGTAGTTCCATGTTTAGTTTGCGAGGTTTGGAGTTTAGGGATTCTGCCTTCGATTACACCTTGGTAAAACACTAGAAAAAAAGGAAGCGCCTTGCTGGAGTAAGGCGCTTTCAAGAGCTTTTGGGAAACTCAAATCAATTGAGTAGAATGTAGCATCCGGTAGAGATGCCGTGAATCGGGTGAGCACTGTAGAAACCGTTAAGTGCAGGTGTTCGCCTTAGACGTATTCTTAGAAGCTGCTAATGCCCATATTTGAATACACTTGCAAAGACTGCAATCATCCCTTCGAAGCCCTGCTGATGGGAAAAGAGAAAGCGATCTGCCCAAAATGCCGAAGTAAAAACCTTGCCTCGCAACTTTCCGTATTCGCGGTGCAAGCCAAAGGCTCTTCGGCTACTCCCATGCAGTCGGCAGCTTGCGGCAGCTGTGGAGACCCGCGCGGACCGGGTTCCTGCTCAATGCCCGACTTGGATTGATCATGCCGAATTCCCCACTTCCAACCCTCTGATTTAACACGCTTTAACACGGCGTCGCTCTCACACTCCAGTACTCAGGCTCCGGTAACCCGGGTAAGTTTCCCGACGGCAGGTTATGGCGCACAATGGCGTCCATGGATCGACGGCTTAGCCCGCGAATCGAAGTTCAACTCCCGGTACAGGTTTGGGGAATGGATGCTCATGGCCAACCGTTTACCCATCACGGACTCGTAATCAACCTGAGCATGGGTGGCCTGGTAATTCAAGGTGTAATGCGAAAGATTCGAACCGGTGAACTTCTCGATGTCCAGATGGGTCAGGTCAAAGCTCAGTTCCGCGTCGTTTGGGTTGTTAGCGACGGCAATAACGAAATGGGCCTGCAGCGAGTGACTTCGCACACATTCATTGCGCATTCCATGCTCACGCACTGTGCCGAGGCGGCAGCGATCTGCTGAATCGTGATCTACCGGGCCGCTGACCGGGCCCGGACAGTTAGCATTCAAGAACCTCCAGCAACTTCCATTTGCCTCTTTTAAAACCTTTCAATATCCTTCGTTGTGACTTTTCTCGCGCGAGGAATTCATGCGACTTCTCTTCATCGTTCCAATGCTTGCCGTGGCAGTAACCCTGGCTACATCTGCGCAGGAAACCACTTCCCTGCACCTGATGCCGTGGCCCGCGACCATTATTACCTCGCAGTCCCCACCGTTAGTTATTCAGACTTCTTTCACGGTTGGGATAAACAATGCGTCCGATCCCGGATTGCGCCGCGCCGTCGAAATTTTCCTGAGTGATTTGCGCCGGCATACGGGGTCTCTGCCGCTCGATTTCACCATCGGCGACAACTCCAGCGCGCAATTGAAGGTGACCAGCGAACACGCCAACAAGCCAGTGCAGGAACTAGGGGAAGATGAATCGTACAAGCTGGAGGTGACTTCATCCGGAGCGCAACTGAACGCACCGACCACTCTCGGCGTGATGCGAGGATTGCAGACTTTCCTTCAACTGGTTGCGATGGCGCCGCAAGGTTTCGCTGTCCCGTCTGTCGTGATCGAGGACAAGCCGCGATTTCCATGGCGAGGGCTGATGATCGACGCCGGTCGTCACTTTATGCCGGTCGAAGTGATTAAGCGCAATCTGGACGGAATGGCCGCTGTGAAAATGAACGTGTTTCACTGGCACCTATCTGAAAATCAGGGATTCCGCGTCGAGAGCAAGCGTTTCCCCAAGCTGCAGGAAATGGGTTCGGACGGAATGTACTACACCCAGGAGCAGGTGCGGGATGTGATCGCCTACGCGCACGATCGCGGCATTCGAGTGATTCCGGAATTCGATATGCCGGGGCATAGTACGGCATGGTTCGTGGGTTATCCAGATTTAGCGAGCGGGCCGGGACCTTACACAATTGAACGCAAATGGGGCGTGTTTGATCCGGCAATGGATCCCACCCGCGAGAGCACTTACAAGTTTCTGGACCAATTCATCGGTGAGATGGCGAATCTATTTCCCGATCAGTT
>Ga0157369_10009956_pt1 | contig 10860 bp, 7 predicted proteins | sample C25metaG_FD_113461 | JGI IMG/M metagenome (GOLD analysis project Ga0157369, IMG submission 113461) | Corn rhizosphere microbial communities from Kellogg Biological Station, Michigan, USA - C2-5 metaG | ecosystem: Host-associated > Plants > Roots > Rhizosphere > Soil | place: USA: Michigan... | reverse complement strand
AGGGATCTGCAGGACTATCGCCCCCTGGGCGAACCCCAGACACCTCACCGCCTCACCTAGGACAGGACAAGACCATGGAATTGGTATTCGATCTGGTCGGTAGCCGGGCGCACGTACCCGGATTGCTCACCCAGAAGACCTTTCGCCACGTCGGCGGCCTCATTGGCCGCAGCGAAGACTGCGACTGGTATCTGCCGGATGCTCAGCGAGTGCTGTCCCAGCAGCACGCCCGTATCAGCTATAGCGAGGGCGACTACTTCCTCACCGACCTGAGCAGCAATGGTGTCCAGCTTGCCGATGGCCAGCGCTTACTCAAAGGTGAGCCCTGGCGCATCCAGCATGGCCAGACCTTCGCCCTGGGCAGCTTCGTCCTGGCCGCCCGCCTGATTCGCGATCCTGCCGGGTTCGCCGATGATTTCCAGGTCCCCGCCAGCGCCCATGGACTGATTCCGGACGACGCCTTTCTCGAACTGGATCCGCTGCAGGCGCTGGAGCGTCGCGACCCCCATGGCCTCGACGAACTCGATGGCCTGGATGTCTTCGACAGTGACAGCACCCGCAGCGACTATGCGCGGGTCGATCTGGACAGCCTGGCTATTCCTGCCTTGGTAGAGGCCGCCGCCCCGGCTCCGATCGAGCGCCCGGCGGCCGCTCCGCAGCGGCAGATACAGGTCTTCTGGGAGGACTTCGGTGAGGTCTTGGGCCTGGAGCTTAACGACCTTGATCACAAGGCCCGTGAAGCCCTGGCACTAGAGGTTGCACGCCTGCTACGCCTCGCCATACAAGGCCTGCACGGCTGCCTGCGAACCCGCAACGAGACGCGCAATGAACTGCGGCTGCCGCTCACCACGGTGCAGAGCAGCGGTAACAACCCGTTGGCCTTCGCGGTCGACGGCGACGCGGCGCTGGGCCAGTTGTTGCGCCCCGGTGTTTCCGGCCAGCTCACCGCGGACCAGGCTCTGCTCCGCGCCTGCCGCGAACTCCAGGCCCACCAGGTAGGCCTGATCTCCGCCAGCCGTCAGGCGGTGCTGGCCACCCTCGAACAGCTGGCACCTGCCCAATGCGAGGCCCGCTTCGAACGCGAGGGCGGCCGTCCGCGCTGGGGTCGCGACGCCAAGCTCTGGCGCGCCTGGCAGCGCCAATATCGCGAGTTGCGCCAGGATGATGACTGGCGCGACCGATTGTTCGCCAAGGACTTCGCTCAGGCCTACGCCGATCAGGTCCGCCTCATCGCAACCCTCAACCCCGACCAGCAAGGACGCTGACATGACCATTCTCCTGCGCCTTGGCGCCCTCGGCCTGACCCTGCTGCTAGGCGCCTGCACCAGCCAGAAAACCTCTGATCCGACCCGTCTCGACCTGACCTTGAACGGTGGCGAAGACCTCAACCCCGACCTCAACGGCCGGCCCTCGCCGCTGGTGGTGCGCCTGATCGAGCTGAAGAATCCGGTCGGCTTCGAGAACGCCGAATTCTTCTCCCTCTACGAGAACGCCAAGCAGACCCTGGCGCCCGACTGGGTCGCCGAGGAAGAGGTCGAGCTGCGACCTGGAGAGTCACGCGAACTCAAGCTGCGGGTGCAGGACGCCAGCCGCTACGTTGGCATCTATGGTGCCTATCGCAACCTGGGTGGCAGCCAGTGGCGGCAGGTCATTCAGCTCAGGCCCGCGGCGCTGGCGCAGATCCGGCTGGATTTCGCGGCGGATGGCATCCAGGCCGCTCCAGCGATCAAGGAGTAGGCCATGCAGCAACTCAAGGTGATCTGGCAGGAAGGCATGCTGCTCCGGCCGCAGCATTTCCAGCAGAACGACCGCTATCACGCCCAGCAATTGCAGACCCGCACCTGTCGCCTGGGCGAGCCGGCCTGGGGCTTTTTCGAGCTGATCCTCGATCGCCAGTTTCTCGCCATGGGCAAGGTGGTGGTCAGCCAGGCCAGTGGCATCCTGCCCGATGGCACCCTTTTCGAGCTGGGCAGCGACGGCGAGCCCCTGGCCCTCGAGGTACCGGCCGATACGCGCGACAGCGCGATCTGGCTGGCGCTACCGCTCACCAGCGGCCAGTGCCTGGAGAGCCGTTCGCTCGGACAGGACGACGTCATCGCCCGTTATTTGAGCGTCAACAGCGAGATCGCCGACTCCCATGCCGACTTCGGAGAAGCGGGCGCGGTCACCTGCGGACGTCCCGACTTTCGGCTGCTGCTCGACGAGCACCCGCGACTGGACGCCTATGTCCGCCTGCAAGTCTGCCAACTGCTGGAAGTGACACCGGACGGCAGCCTGGAGCTGGATACCGCCTTTACTCCCTCTGTCATCCAAGTACGGGCGGCAGAATCGCTGCTGGCAGGTCTCAAGGAGGTCGCCTCCCTGCTCGCCCACCGGGGCGAGGTACTCTCCCAGCGCCTGCGGCAGGCCGGTGGCCTGGGCACCGCGGAGATCGGCGACTTCCTGCTGCTGCAACTGGTCAATCGTCACGAAGCGGTTCTGCGGCACTGCCTGGACTACGAGCAACTGCATCCCCGCAGCCTCTTTCGCGAACTGCTCGCCCTGCACGGCGAACTGGCCACCTTCGCGGCGGCCGACAAACGTCCCGGTCTGGATCTGTACTATCGGCACGCCGATCAGGCCGGCAGCTTCGCACCGCTGTTCCAGGCACTGCGTCAGGCACTGTCCATGGTGCTCGAACAGCATGCTCTGCACCTGCCCCTGCAACAGCGTCAGTACGGCATCCAGGTCGCGCCCCTGCAGGATCATGGCCTCCTGGCCACCGCCAGCTTCGTGCTCATCGTCGGAGCCGAATGCAGCACCGAGGAACTGCGTCAGCGCCTGCCGGCGCATCTCAAGGTGGGACCGGTGGAGCGCATCCGCCAGCTGGTGAACCTGCACCTGCCAGGTCTCGCCCTCAAACCCCTGCCAGTCGCGCCGCGGCAACTGCCCTTCCATACCGACAGGGCCTATTTCGCCCTCGAACTCACCGCCACCGACATCGCCCAGCTCGAGCAATCCGGCGGCTTCGCCTTTCATGTCTCCGGGGCCTTTCCAGGCCTCGACCTCGCCTTCTGGGCGATCAGGAGCTAAGCATGCAGACCGCAAACGACGTTGGCCGGGACGACAGGACCGTGGTGCTCAGTCGCCATGCCATGGACCCGGACACCCCTCGCAGCCCGCTCACCGACTTTGCCGAGCCGCCACGTTACGCCCAGCTGGAAGAACGCATGATCCAGGCGGCACGCCTGCGGTCGGGCGAGACGCTGAACCTGAGCATCAACCCCATGATAGGCGCCGCCGCGCCACTACTTTCCGAGATGGTGCGCCTGCGCCAGAGCTACGCCGCGCAAGACCTGCATGTGCTCAAGGAGCGCCTGGCCGCCAGTCTGCGGCTGTTCGAACAGCGCGCACTGGCCGAGGGGCTCGACAGCGGCGAAGTCATGGCAGCGCGCTATGCCCTCTGCACTACGGTCGACGAGGCGGTGGTCACCACTCCTTGGGGTAACGCCGGTGACTGGTCGCAGTTCAGCCTGCTGAGCAGCTTTCACAACGAGACCTTTGGTGGCGAGAAGTTCTTTCTGCTGCTCGAACGCCTCAGCCGCAACCCGGCCAAGCACCTCGCCCTGCTGGAGCTGCTCTACCTCTGTCTGGCGCTGGGCTTCGAAGGCAAGTACCGGGTGCTTCCACGCGGCATGCTCGAACTGGAAGCCATCCGCGACAGCCTCTATCGGCAACTCCGCCAGCTGCGCGGTGATGTTCCGCGCGAGTTGTCGCCGCACTGGCAGGGGCTGGATGCCCGGCCACGGCGGCTGGTTCGCCTGGTGCCCTGGTGGCTGGTCGCGCTGTTCACCCTGATCTGCCTCGCCAGCCTCTATGGCGGTTTCAGTCTGGCGCTGGAACAGCAGCGCGACAGCCTGCTGCAAGGCTATCCCGGTGGTCCTGCCGGCACCGCGCCAGCGGTCGCCCCACCCCACGCCTGATACGGAAAGCGCACTCATGAAAGGATTCATCACTGCACTCGGGCGCATGCTGCGCCGTCCCTGGACCTGGACCCTGCTGGTGACCCTGGGGCTGGGCGGTCTCGTCTGGACCCTCGGTCCCCTGCTGGCCTTCGCCGGCTACAGCCCTTGGGCTTCGTTCACCCATCGTCTGGCCACCCTCGGCGGTCTGCTTCTGGCCTGGGGCCTGGTCGTGGCGCTGCTGCAGGGCTGGCAGCAGCACAAACAGCGGCAGCGTCTCGCCACCGAAGAGGGCCAGCACGATCAGCTGCGCGCCGAGCGCATCGACGACGAGGCCCACGAACTGCAGTCCCGCGCCCGTGACGCCTACCGCACCCTGCATGGCGCCGGTCTCTATCGGGGACGCAGTCAGCGCTGGCGGCGTGAGCTGCCGCACTATCTCCTGCTGGGTCCGGAGGGGGCCGGCAAGACTTCGCTGCTGGACTTCTCCGGTCTGGAATTTCCGCTCAACACGGAGCGTTCGCGACTGACTCGCGATGTCAGCGGTACCCGCCATTGCGACTGGTACTTCGCCGAACAGGGTGTGCTTCTGGATACCGCCGGCCGCTACCTGACCCAGGGCGACGCCCCGGTGGACGGCAGTGCCTGGCAGACCCTGCTGCAATTGCTGCGTCGCCAACGACGGACCCGACCGCTCAACGGCGTCTTGATCGCTCTGCCGGTGGAGCGATTGGTCGGTGGCAATGAGGTAGCCCTGGAACTTCTGGCGCGGCAGGTACGCGCCCGCCTGCACGAGGTCGCTCGCGAACTCAAGGTCGAGGTGCCCGTCTACCTGGTGCTGACCCAGGCTGACCGCCTACCCGGTTTCGACGCCTTCTTCGACGGCCTCTCTCGCGAGGAAAGCGAGCAGGTACTGGGTACCACCTTCCGTGAAGCCCAGAACGGTACCGATCCCGGCGTGCTACGCCAGGAGTTCGAGGAGCTGCTCCGCCGTCTCAATAGCCAGGTCATCCCGCGTCTCCATCAGGAGCGCGACGGCCAGCGCCGCGGCCAGATCCTTGATTTCCCCCATCAGCTGGGCCGTCTGAGCGATGGCCTCACCCTGTTCGTCGAACTGGCCTTTTCCGGGAATCGCTACCAGCGCGCGACCCAGTTGCGCGGCTTCTATCTGACCAGCACCCCGGCGCTGAACCAGCAGCTCGACGCCCAGACCCAGGGCATCGGTGATCAGCTCAGCCTACCCAGCAGCCTGCTACCCCAGTACCGCAGCGGCCAGCCACGCTTCATCCGCCAGTTGTTCAGTCGCGTGATCTTTCCCGAGGCATCCCTGGCCGGTCTCGACCAGCGCGAACTGCGCCGGCTGAGCTGGGGGCAACGTGGCCTCTATGCCGCAGCCCTGGCCTGCCTGGCCCTGGGTGCGGCGCTCTGGACCGGCAGCTTCGCGGACAATCACGAGCGGCTGGAGCGTTTGCGAGAGCTGGTGCAGCACGGAGTACAGGCCCGCAGCCAGCTCAAGGTCGATGCCGATGCCCGCGCCGTGCTGCCGGTACTGGACAGCGCCTATGCCGGCACCCAGGTCTTTCCAGCCGCAGAGGCTACGCCGCTACGCGAACGCACCGGACTCTATCAGGGAGCGGCCATTCGCCCGGTCACCGAGGCAGCCTATCACCAGGCCCTCGGCGGCTATCTGCTGCCGCGGCTCAAGGCGCAGCTGGAAGAGCGCATCCGCGGCAGCCTTGGTGATCGGGAGCGGCTGATCGGTCACCTGCGGGCTTACCTGATGCTGCAACTGCCCGAACGCCGCGACGCCCGCACCCTGCGCGATTGGGCCGCCGCCGACTGGTCGCAACGCTATCCCGGTGACGCCCTCACCCAGAACAGTCTGGACACCCATCTGGCGCGGCTGCTGGAGCAGGGCTTCGGCACCTATCCAGTGGATGCTCAGCTGGTGACCCAGGCACGCCAGGTGCTGCGCAGCGAATCCCTCGCCGCAGTGGTCTATCGCATCCTGCGCGACCAGGCCAGTGGCTTGCCAGTCTATCGGCTGAGTCAGCATCTAGGCGTCCAGGCACTGGCCTTCGAAGGCGCCGACTACCCCATCCCTGGTTTCTATACCCGTCAGGGCTATGCGCAGACCTTCTCTACCCAAGGCCTGGCCGCGATCCAAGCGCTGGCCGCCGACAACTGGGTGCTGGGCGATGGCGATGGCGATGGCATCACCGGCATGGACCTGCGTCATCTGCAGGTGGAGCTCGAGCAGCTCTACTTCCGCGACTACGCCAATCAGTGGAGCGATGCGCTCGCCCGGATCACGCTGCAACCCGTGGGCGACGCCAACCAGGGCGCCACTCTCCTCGCCGGGCTGACCTCGGCCAACTCGCCGCTGCTGCAACTCCTGGCGGAAGTACGCAGCAACACCCGCTTCGCGGCGCCAGCCAGCGCAGTGGTCAACCAGGGCGAAGCCCTGCCGGACACCGCGCGGCGGAGCCTGCAGAATCGCTTCGAGAATCTGCACCGACTGCTCGATGACCAGGGCGCTGCAGTAGCTGATCTGGCTCCGGCCATGACCGCACTCAATGACCTCCAGCAGCAACTGGCAGGTCTGGCTCATGCCAGCGCACCGGAGCAGGCCGCCTTCGAGCTGGCCAAGACGCGTATGGCCGGCAATCGCGATGCGCTGAGCACCCTGCGTAACGCCTCCAGTCGCTTGCCCATCCCGGTCAACGGCTGGCTCGGCCTGCTGGTCGACGACAGCTGGAATCTGATCCTGGCCGGCGCCTACGACTACATCAATGGGCGTTACCAGAGTGAATTGCTGACGAGCTATCACAACGGCCTGGACAGGCGCTATCCATTCAAGGCCGACAGCAAAAGTGATGTTTCTCTGGTCGATTTCCGCGAATTCTTCAAGACCCAGGGTATCGCCGACAGCTTTTTCGAGACCTATCTGAAACCCTTCGTGGTTCGCGGCGAGAGCGACGCCTATCGCGCGCGCAGCATTGATGGCCACAGCCTGCCGCTGTCTCGGGACTTCCTCGCCCAGATGAGCCGCACCCAGCAGATTCGACGCGGCTTCTTCGCCGAGAATCCGGCCGAGCCCGGAATCATCTTCAAGCTCGAGCCCTATTCGCTGGATCCAAGCCTGACCCGCGCCGACCTCAATATCGGCAAGGAGCGCCTGGAATACCGCCACGGGCCCATCGTCGCTGCCACCTTCCGCTGGCCACAAAGCGATGCGCTGAGGACCACCCTGATACTGGAGGAGCTGGATGGTCGCCGCGTCGGCCTGGAGCAGGACGGTAGCGCCTGGTCGCTGTTCCGCCTGCTGGACCAAATGAAGCTGCAACAGCACAGCGCCCGTGACGTGCTGCTGGTGCAGGCCGATCTGGAGGGCCGGCATGCCGGCTATCTGCTGTCCAGTCAGCGTTCTCCCAACCCCTTCGACCTGGCCACCCTGCGTGGCTTCAAACTGCCGGAGCGACTCTGATGGTGACGGCCCTGAGCATCGCCCGCACCCATCCCGGCAAGGTACGCGCCCACAACGAGGATGCCTTGCTGGAGCGTCCCAACGATGGCTTATGGGCTGTCGCCGATGGCCTGGGTGGCCACCAGGAAGGCGCGCGTGCCAGCCGCCTGGTCGTCGAGCGCCTGGCCGAGACGCCCTTGAGCGGTAGCCTCGAGCAGCGCCTGGACCAGGTACGCCGGGTGCTCCACGACGTCAATCGACGACTCACCCAGGAGCTTACGGTGCTGGCCGATGGTCCCGAGCGCCTGATCGGTACCACGGTGGTGACGCTGTTGATCGCCGAAGGCGCAGCGGCCTGCATCTGGGCGGGCGACAGTCGCGCCTATCTCTGGCGTGGCGAACGGCTCTACCAGTTGACCCGCGACCATCGCCTGCTGGAGCGTCTGATCGACATGGAGGGCCTCAGTCCTCGTCAGGCAGGCCGCCATCCTGGCGCTCGCGCCCTGACTCAGGCGCTGGGCGCCCAGCAAGCCTTGGCCCTGGACATCGTCCGCTTCGAGTTGCAGGCCGGTGATCATCTGCTGCTGAGCAGTGACGGCCTGCATGATTTTCTGGAAGAGCGTGCCCTGGGCGCGGCACTGTCCCTGCCTTCACCGACCTTGGCCCTGGAGCGTCTGCTCGATGGCGTGCTGCAGGGGCCCGCGCGCGACAATCTCACGGCCATCGTCATCCATCCTCAGGAGGCCGAATGAATCCTGAGGATCCAGCCATCGCCAACGGCCTCACCCATTTCGCTTTTGCCGCTCCTACCGCGACGCCCGTTACCCGCCATTTGGCTCCGCTGCCCGAACTGCTGGGCGGACGCTACCAACTGGAAAGCCTGCTGGGCGTCGGCGGCATGGGCGCCGTCTACCGCGCGCGCGACCTGTTGCGCGAGCAGTATGGCGATCCGGTACCCCAGGTCGCGATCAAGGTGCTCAACGACGATTTCGCCGAATACAGCGATGCTAATGCCCTGCTCTACGGGGAGTTCGCCCTGACCGTCCGGCTGCGTCATCCGCATATCGTCCGCCTGCACGGCTTCGACATCGACCGCGCCAGCGAGCGCGCCTTCATCACCCTGGAGCTCTTGCGTGGCCCGACGCTCGACACCCTGCTCTGCGATCGTCCCGAGGGGCTCGACTGGACCGAGCTGCAGGAAGTTGCTCTGCCGCTGCTGGACGCCTTGCAGTTCGCCCACGCCAACGGCGTCCTGCACGGCGATATCAAGCCCAGCAACGTGATCCTCACCGACAGCGGTCTGCGTCTGTTCGACTTCGGCCTCGGCCAGCCCCGCGAAGACCTGCTACCTGGTCTGCCGCTGCTGAGTCGCGGACGCTTCAATGCCTGGACGGTGCGCTATGCCGCTTTCGAGTTGCTCGAGGAGGGACGGCTGACCCCGGCGGGTGATCTCTTTGCCTGCGCCTGCGTGCTCTACGAGCTGGCTACCGGCAAGCATCCCTATCGCCGCCTCAGCGCCAAGCAGGCGCGCAGCCTGCAGATCGAACCTGAGCGGCCGGTGGCCATGCCCGCTGCGGCCTGGCAGGCCTTGCGCAAGGCGCTGGAAATCGACCCCACCCAACGCCAACAGGATCTTGGTGAATGGCGCACTGCCTGGCAGACGTCCGCGCCGCCACAGCGCTGGTGGCAGCGTCTGCTCAGACGTTCCACGTGAAACCTCTCGCTGTCAGGAAGACACCTCATGTTCAACCCCGCCAATGCTCCGCGCTTTACCCTGACCCTGCCGGGCCTGGTCCATGATTTCCAAGTGCTTTCGTTCCACGGACAGGAGGCCCTCAATGAACCCTATCGCCTGCAGGTGGAGGTGATCAGCGAAAAGCCCGATTGGGCGCTGGAAGACCTGCTCAATCGTCCCGCCTGGCTCGGCCTGGGACCAGCAGACGTCGGTATGCACGGACTGCTGGGCGCCATCGTTCAGGGCGATTCAGGGCAGCGCTTGACCCGCTATCGCCTCGAACTGGTTCCTCGCCTGGCCTATCTGGCCCACCGCACCAACTCGAGAATCTTCCAGAACCTGGCGGTGCCCCAGATCCTCGTCAAACTGCTCGAAGAACATGGAATCCTGGAAGGTGCCTATCGTCTGGCGCTGGGTCCGACACCCTATCCCGCGCGCGACTACTGCGTGCAGTACGGCGAGAGCGACCTGCATTTCCTCAACCGGCTCTGCGAAGAAGAAGGTATCCACTACCACTTCGAGCACCGGCCCGACGGTGCCCTGCTGGTGTTCGGCGATGACGCCACCAGCTTTCCCCGCCTTGCCGCCACGCCCTACCACCCGGGCAGCGGTCAGGTCGCCGATCATCCGGTCATTCATGGATTCGAAGTCGGACTGCAGACGCGCAGTACCCGGTTGACGCTGCGTGACCAGGATCCCCTGCAGCCGCGGTTGCGCCTCGATACCTGCAGCGACCTCGATCTGCAGCCTGTATTGGAAAGCTACCGCTTCCCCGCCGGCTTCCGCGATCGCAGCCGCGGCAGGCAACTCGGTGCCCGTGGCCTGGAAGCCTTGCGCGTCGACAGCCAGGCCGCCCAGGGCCACGGCGATGAGCCACGTCTGGCCAGCGGTCACTTCTTACGGCTGACCGAGCATCCTCGCGCAGACTGGAATCAGCTGTGGCTGCTCACCCGAATCGATCACCAGGGCCGCCAACCCCAGGTACTGGAAGAAGGCCTGGGCACTCCGGCACTGCTGACGCTGCCAGGCGATGAGGGCTGGACCCAGGGCTATCGCAATAGCTTTCATGCCATTCCCTGGCAACTGCCCTTCCGTCCCCTGCCCCGGCATCCCAAGCCACGCCTGCTCGGCCAGCAGAGCGCCGTGGTCACTGGCCCGGCTGGAGAAGAGATCCATTGCGATGCCCTGGGTCGGGTCAAGGTGCAGTTCCACTGGGATCGCGAAGGACAGGCTGACGAACGCACCAGTTGCTGGTTGCGCGTAGCCAGTGGCTGGGCCGGCAATCGCCACGGCGCCCTGGCCCTGCCACGGATCGGCATGGAGGTCCTGGTGGGCTTTCTTGAAGGGGATCCCGATCAGCCCCTGGTCCTTGGCTGCCTGTACCACGCCGAGCACCAGCCCCCTGTGCAACTGCCTGGCAGCAAGACCCAGAGCTGCTTCAAGAGCCTGAGCAGTCCGGGCGGCGGGGGCTACAACGAATTGCGTATCGAGGATCGCCAGGGACAGGAGGAAATCCATGTCCATGCGCAGCGTGACTGGGACGAACACATCCGCCACGACCATCGCAGCGAGATCGGCCACGAGCGTCATCAGCGCATCCATGGCAACAGCCACAGCGAGCTGCATGCCGAAGAGCATCGTCTGGTCCATGGCGTGCGCAAGGTCGAGGTCAAGGCCAGCGATCACCTGCTCATCAGTGGCAGCCAGCACCTCAAGCT
>Ga0157369_10009953_pt1 | contig 10862 bp, 12 predicted proteins | sample C25metaG_FD_113461 | JGI IMG/M metagenome (GOLD analysis project Ga0157369, IMG submission 113461) | Corn rhizosphere microbial communities from Kellogg Biological Station, Michigan, USA - C2-5 metaG | ecosystem: Host-associated > Plants > Roots > Rhizosphere > Soil | place: USA: Michigan... | reverse complement strand
GGCCGACGGCATCGCGATCTGGTTGACGCTCTTCGCGCTCGCATGGGTGGCGCGCTTCTCGAACGCGAGCGGCGCGCGCGAGGCTACGCGCGGTGCGAACGCGACGTCCGCATCACGCGTGGCCCCGGGCGCCGCGAGCGGAGCGACGACGTGACCACGGCCGCCGTATCGGAGCGCAGTAACTCCTACGCGCGCGACCTGGTGATGCTCACCAAGCCGCGGATCATCTCGCTGCTGCTCGTCACCACCGTCGCGCCGATGTACATCGCCGGCAGCCCGAGTGTCGCGCTCGTGCTGTGGGTGCTGCTCGGAGGCTACCTCATGGCTGGCGGCGCGAACGCCGTCAACATGTTCATCGACAGCGATATCGACCAGCAGATGGCGCGCACGCGGCTGCGACCGATTCCGAGCGGGCGAATGGACCGGCGCGCCGTTCTCGCGTTCGGCATTCTGCTCGCGACGTCGGCGACGGCGGTGTTCGCGGTGGGGGTGAACCTGGCGAGCGCGGCACTCGCGCTGGCGGGATTCTACTTCTACGTCTTCATCTACACACGCTGGCTCAAGCGGCGCACGCCGCAGAACATCGTGATCGGAGGCGCCGCGGGAGCGTTCCCTCCGCTGGTCGGATGGGCGTCGGTCACGGGACACGTCGATCTCGCCGCCATCTACCTCTTCCTCATCGTCTTCTACTGGACGCCGCCGCACTTCTGGGCCCTCGCGCTCAACAAGCAGGTGGACTACAAGCGCGCGGGGGTGCCGATGGCGCCCCTCGTCTGGGGCGAGCGCGAGACGATGTGGAACATGCTCTGGTACACGCTCATTCTCGTGGCGCTCACGCTCCTTCCCGCGCTGTTCGGCGCGTTCGGCGCGTTCTACGTGCTCTCGGCCGTCGCGCTCGACGCGGTGCTGCTCGGAGGTGTGATCCAGGTGCTGCGCAAGCCGGTGTGGAACGCACCGGCGTGGTGGCTCTACAAATTCTCGCTGCTCTATCTCGCCCTTCTCTTCGCAGCGATGATGATCGACCGCGTTCTCGCCCGCTGATGGTGAGCGCCCGCGTACCGGACGAGATGGAGACGGGCGAGCTCGCCGTGCACATCGTGAGCGACAAAGGCGCGAAGGACCACGTGTTGCTGCTCGCGCGCCACCCCGCCGGCGTGCGCGTGCGCGAGTGGCATTCGGGAAACTGGTCGACGGGTCCGGAGGAGAGCGTGGTGAGCGCGAACGCGCTGCTCACGCGGCTCGAGAGCGTCGTGCGCAGCCGGCAGCGCATCGAGCCGGACGTGCGTGTGGTGCGCAGTTGGTTGACAGCGACTCCGCCCTGAGCGCGGCGGCCGCGCCGGAGCTCGCGCGGCGAACGCTGCCCTCCCCGGTGCCGCTTCGCCCGCTGTTCGCGCGACTGAGGCCGTACACGACGCAGCTCGTTTTCGGTGCGATCGCGCTGCTCCTGAGCTCCGCGATCGGGCTCGCGTTCCCGCTCATCGTTCGCGAGCTGCTGGATGCGGCCTTCGTGAAGAGCGACGGGGCGCTGCTCAACGAGCTCGCGCTCCTGCTCGTGGGGATCTTCGCCGTCCAGGGCGTGCTGAGCTTCGTGCAGGTATGGCTCATCACCTCCGTTGCGGAGCGGGTGATCGCGAAGCTGCGCAGCGAGCTGTTCGCGCATCTCGTGCGGCTCTCGCCGGGCTTCTTCGCCGAGCAGCGCACGGGTGAGCTCACGAGCCGGCTGAGCACCGATCTCACACTGCTGCAAAGCGTGATGACCTATCAGTCGACGGAGCTGATGCGGCAGCTCGTCTACCTCATCGGCGGCATCGTGATGCTGACGATCACGCATCCCCGCCTCACGGTCACGACGCTCGCCGTCGTGCCCGTGGTGGTGGGTGCCGCCTTCATCTTCGGCCGGGCGATGCGCAAGGCGAGCACGGTCGTGCAGGATCGCATCGCCGAGGCGATGGGAACGGCGGAGGAGGCGTTTTCGCAGATCCGCATCGTGCAGAGCTTCACGCGGGAGCGCGCGGAGAGCGTGCGCTACGACGCGCAGCTGAGCGATGTGGTGGACGCGGCAATCCACCGCGCGCTCGTGCGCGGCGTGTTCTTCGGCGTCATCACGTTCGCGGGCTTCGCCGGTGTGGCAGCGGTGCTGTGGCAGGGCGGGAGGCTCGTGCTCGCGCACGCACTCACGGGCGGGGCGCTCGTCGAGTTTCTCTTCTACGCGTTCTTCGTTGCGGCGGCGGTGGGCGCGCTGGGCCAGCTCTTCGGCGCCTATCAGGAGGCGATCGGTGCCGCGCGGCGCGTCTTCGATCTGCTCGGAACGAAGCCGGTGATCGCGGATCCGGCCGTCGTCACGCCGCTTCCCAAGCCCGTGCGCGGCGATGTGCGACTCACGCACGTGACCTTCCGCTACGGAGCCGAGCTCCCCGACGTACTCCACGACGTGACCTTCGGCATCGGACCCGGAGAAGTCGTGGCGCTCGTGGGTCCGTCGGGTGCTGGGAAGACGACCATCGCGTCGCTGCTCCCGCGCTTCTGGGACGTGCAGCACGGCGAGGTCACGCTCGACGGCATCGACGTGCGCGCGCTGTCGCTCGGCGATCTCCGCGGCGCGATCGGCATCGTGCCGCAGGAGCCCGCGTTGTTCAGCGGTACGGTGCGCGACAACATCGCGTACGCGCGCGCCGAGGCCACGGACGCGCAAGTCGAGAGCGCCGCGCGCGCCGCGCACGCCATGGAATTCATCGAGCGTCTCCCCGATCGCATGAACACGCGCGTGGGCGAGCGCGGCGTGAAGCTGTCGGGCGGACAGCGCCAGCGCATTGCCCTTGCCCGCGTATTCCTCAAGAATCCGGCGGTGGTGATCCTCGACGAGGCGACGTCGAGCCTCGACACGGAGAGCGAGCGGCTGGTCGAGCAGGCGATGGAGGAGCTGCTTCGCGGCCGATCGACGCTGATCATCGCGCACCGGCTGAGCACCGTGCGCCGCGCCGACCGGGTGATCGTGCTCGAGGGCGGCGCGATCGTGGAAGAGGGGAGCCACGAGGCGCTGATCGCGAGCGGCGGCCTGTACTCGCGGCTGCACGCCGCGGCGGGGTTGAGCCTCACGGCGTAGTCACGAGCGGAGCGAAGGAGCGCGTGAGGGACACGGTTTTTATTGCCTCGCACGCACACGCACCGTGCCCTTGAAGGTACGCACCGTGACCTCGGCACTCGCGGTACCCAAACGCAACTGCAGACTGTGTCCGCCCCTGTTGGCGGGGTGCAATTGCACGAAGCCGTCGTCGATCTCGCCCTCGAGGCTGGAAAGATCGAGGTGCGCAGATACATCACGCGGCAGCAGCAGCTCGATCGCGCCGCTGTGCGTCGAGAGCTCGAACAGCGACCCTTCGCGCATTGCCGCCGCGTAATGGATGTCGCCGGTCACCGAGGTGAAACGACCGCGCCGAATACTCGATGCCTCGACGTCGAGAGCGCCACCGATCGTCGATGCATCGACATCATCGGGCGCGCCTCCGATCACGAGGTGTCCCCTTCCCGTCCTCGCTCGCGCCCATGGCGTCGTCGCCTCGAGATCGAGGTCCCCGCTCATCGCCTCGGCGTCGAGACTGCTCATCGTGCCGGCGAACCGGTACCGCCCGGACACCGTGTAGAACCATCCTCCGACGTCCCTCATCTCGGTCGTCGCGTCGGCGGTCTTGAGCGCAAGCTGGCTTCGCCTTGGCAGGTAGACCGCCAGCTGCACCGGAGCAGGCAATGCATCGTCGCGCGCATCCATCGTCAACTTGTATCCGGTCGTGTCGCTGCCGCCGAGCAGCAGCTGCGTGGATGCGGGCAAGCGTCCGCGAATCACGAGGGAATCGCGGTCCCACCCGATGATCTGCACGGTGCCGGACGGCACGAACATCTTGACCGGAGCGCCGTTTCGCAGTGCGCGAGCGCGCAACACAGGCGCACTGATGCTTCCCCGCTGCGCGGATGCGTGCGACACCGGCAACAGCGCAGCGAGCACCGGCAGCGCAAGAGCTCGCACGTCAGCCCGCATTGTTCGCGCGACGCAGGAGCTCGACCTTCTCTCGGTACGACGCCGCGAGCAGGCGCTGGAGCGCGAGGTTGTGCGGATCGCGCGCAAGCGCAGCCTTCTGCTCAGCAATGCTTCTGTCGATGATCGCCAGATCGCCGTCAAAAGCGGCGGCGGCAGCGGGCCCCATCATCGCGCGCTGCATCTCGAGATCGTTCAGGAGCCGTCGTGCCTCCTGCTCGTACCATCGCGCCGAGTCGGCCGCGCTCGCGAATGCGACAGCCGGCGATTCCCGCCCCGCGATTGGCACACGACCGCGCCACCCCTGCAATTCGGCGAACGCCACGAAGAGCAGGGAGGCCGCGATCACGGCCGCTGCGATCCCGAGCCACGGTCGTCGCGCACGAGTGCCCGCGCCCGCGAGCTGCCTCATGTTCAGGACCTTGGTCGCCTCGATGCGGGTGCGAATCGGCGGCCACAAATCCCGCCGTCCCTCGATGACGAGCTTCTCGACACGAACGAGCTTCATGAGCGCTCCGAGTCGGTTGACCTCCAGCGTGCAGCTCGCGCACGAGTCGAGATGTGCCAGCGCGTCGCGCAGGCGCTCTGGCTCGAGCGTGCCATCGGCCAGGCCGTGACGCTCTTCATCGGACAGATGCGACAGCGCGGTCACAGGGCGAGCATCCTGGCAAGCGCACGCCGAGCGCGAAAGAGCTGCGCGCGCGACGTTCCGGCAGCGATTCCGATCATCGTGGCTATCTCATCGTGCGCGTACCCCTCCATATCGTGCAGTACGAATACGGTTCTCGCACCCGGTGGTAGCCGCCGCATCGCGGCCGCGAGATCGATCGCGACGTCCGCATCGCGAAGCGGTTCCTGCGCTCTGAGCGCGAGCGCGTCGGGGTCGTCGAGCATTCTTAGCGCGTCGCGATTCGCGGATCGCCATTTCTCGAGCACGACGTTCACGGTGAGGCGGTGCAGCCACGTGGCGAGTGAGCTCTGTCCGGCAAAGCTGCCGAGCCGCTCCCACGCGCGAACGAATGCGTCCTGCACGAGCTCATCCGCCTCACCCGCGTCTCCGCACATGCGCACGCAGAGCGCGCGAACTGCGGGCACGTGGGCGCGGTACACGTTTTCGAACGCGCCGACGTCGCCACTCTGCGCACGACGAACAGCGGATTCCATTCCGCGCGGAGTGGTGGCGTGATCGCGTCGAGCGTCCGCATTTCCCGAGTGGTCCACGAGCCGCGCCAGGCGCCTCAGCGCGCCGAGGCCACCTCGAGCGTCGAGTCGATCTCTCGCGCGACCACCGCTCGCGGAATTTGCCGTCCCTCCGCGATGGTCGTGGGCACGTACACATTGGCGACATTGTCCTTCGCGTCCAGCGACACGAGCGCGGTGGTCGAGGCGAGCGTGATGCGTACGAGCCACGTGCCCTCGCTGGGCCACTGCTTGCGCACCGCGAACACGCCGGGATGCGAAGTCGCGGTCAACGTAAGCGCCATGGTGCGGCGCGAGCCCGCGACGAGCCCCTCTGCCGAGCCACTGAGGGCGGACAGCTCGGGTGTGCCGTCGTGTGTGGCGGCGTGCACGAGAAATACTGTCCCCCGCGTCGAGGCATCGAACGGGTTGACGGGCGACTCGATGGAAAGCCAGGGCGGCCACTTGGCCATCGCCGGCGTGACGACCGTGACGGCGAGCAGTGCGGCGTAGACCGCGGACAAGCGAAACGTTCGACTCATAAAGCCTCCAGTCGTGCAGGTGATGAAAGCACCCTACACGAGTTGGATGGTCCGTCCGCCCGATCTGCTTACAAGATCCAGCCGGGCGTAGCGCGACCGCTACCGAGCGGAATCCGCAACGAACCTGTACGGGTACGTCTGGTAGCGGGTCGCCGCATCCCGCTCATGCGTGATCTCCTTCGAGCTGTCGCTGCTTTGGAGGAGAACGACGCGCGATCACCCTGTCCGGTACACGTACCAGTCCGGCGCGACGCGTTCCATGTACATGACATCTTCCCTGCCCACCACCGGCTTCGCGCACGAGGCGCCGAAGTGCATGTAGCCGACCGTCGCCTCGTCCACGCCGCCGATCTTGTAGCGCACGCACTGGAGTGCATCGAGCTTGCGCAGCGCGGCGCCGATGCCCAGCGCGTGCATCGCCGCGGACAGCGCCTTCCTGTCGCGCTCCGGAAGCGCGTTCGCGGGAATCGTCGCGCCGCTTTCGTCGAAGCCCGTGATCGCCGTGTGCGACTCGAACATCGACGCCAGTTTCAGCATCGCGGCCTTGTGCGCTGCGAAGTGCGCCTTCAACACCGCGTTGCTCGATGCCGAGAGTCGCATCCGGTCGCGCACGAACGCGACCGAATCGGGAAGATTCTTCTTCACCTCGAGAGAATCGAGAATGAGATAGTGCGCGGGTGGCAGCTCGAAGACGCGCAGGTTGTCGATCTTCCACTTGCCGGCATCGCGAACGAGATACGTGTACCAGTCCGCGAAGTGCGTCTCGGGCCCGGTCTCCGTTTCGAAGATGGCGTTCGCCGAGTCGTGCGAGATCTCCCGAATGACGAGCCTCGCTCCGTGAGGCAGGATCGCGCCGGGCGGAGGCGTGGTGTCCATCAGCGTGTCGAAGCGCGGCGTCAGCATGCTGCTTCGATCCGGCAGCACCGAGTCGGCGAAGAAGCGATGAACGACGGCGCCGATCGACTGCGATTCGGCCGAAGGCGTTGTCGTCTTGCCCTGGGCCGCGGCCACGCTGGCCGTGGCCATCGCCGCGCAGGCGATCACGATCGTCGCGCCTCTCATCTGCAACCGCATCACACCACGATCAGATCGTGCTGGTAATCCTCCGGCGTGATGATCACCTCACCCGGCGCGATGAACGCATTCACCTCGGCCCTCATCCCGAGCTCGCCGCTCAGATACGCCCCCGGCTCGATGGAGAATCCCAGCCCCGGCATCAGCTCGCGCACCTCCCGCGACTCGAAGTTGTCGATGTGCGGTCCGGAACCGTGCAATTGCCGCGAGTCGATGGAGTGGCCCGTGCGATGCACGAAGTGCTCCCCGAAGCCGCGCGCCGTCAGCACGTTGCGCGCGGCGTCATCCACCTCGGCGCCGCGCACCGCGGCACCCGCCGGAATCTTCTCCCGAAGCAGCGCGATGGCCGCGTCGCGCGCGTCGCGCACGGCCGTCCACACCTCGAGCATGCGCGGCGTGGGCTCGCCGATCGATCCCATCCACGTCTGGTCCGCGTAGATGCCCTCGTGCTCGCGCGCCCAGAGATCGATCAGCAGGAGATCGCCGCGACGAATCGGGCGCGGATTGTCTTTCGATGGTCCGAAGTGTGGATTCGCGGCATCCTCGTTCACCGCGACGATCGGGTCGTGCTCGAACTCGAGACTCGCATCGCCGAACCGCTTCACGATCCACTGCTGCAGCTCGTATTCGGTGATCGGATCGGTCGTGCGGCTCCGCTTCCCCGCCTCCTCGAACGCCGCGCGCGCTGTTGCGGCGACGATTCTGGCCGCTCGCTTGTGCGAGGCGAGCTGCACGTCCGTCCACATCGCGTAGAAGCGCGAGACCAGCGTCCCCGACGATACGATCTCGGCCCCGGCCGCGCGCACCATCTCGAGCACTCCGCCCGGCACGCGATCGAGATACGGCACCGCGTCGCCCGGCGAATACTCCATCGCGACCCGCTTGCCCTTCACGATCGATGCCAGCGTCTGCTCGAGCACCTTCCAGCTGCTGTAGCTCACCCGCTTCCACTGCTTCGGCCAGCGGTGCCACGGCCCCTGCTCGATGTCGTGCGTCACCGCTACGGGCACGCCCTCTCGCGGGATGTAGGCGAACACCCTACGCGTGACGAAACCATCGAGCGCCAGCGCGCCCGTCGCGATCGGATTCGTGCCCTGGAAATCGAAGAGGAGCCAGCCATCGAGCTTTGCGTCTGCGAGCGCGCGTTGCAGCTCGGGAAGTGTTTCCGGAGTCACCATGTACGTAGTTGGGCCTCAGTGACCGATCGAGCGCCACTCGGCGCGCCATTCGCACATCCCTTCCCCCTTTCCCGCGCAGCGCACGTGATCCACGGCCCCGCCGCTCGCGCCGAGCAGCCGCAAGAGCTCCTGGAGCACGGCTTCGTAATACGCGCACCCGGCGCCCCGCGGAGCGCTGTCGAGCGTGGCTGAGCGCGTCACCTCGAGGGTGAGATAGGAGCCGGTGCGACGAACCTTTCCATTCAGAAAGCGCGAGGCGATCCGCTGGACGTGGCGGAGCGCGATCGGCCGCGACAGAATCGACGGAAGGACGGTGATCATCTGCCGCGTCGCCGCGGGAATGCTGAGGTATGTCTGCATCGCCAGATAACGGCCGGCCGCGCGAAACACGGCTTCGGCGTCCGGGCGACGGCCGATCAAACGGGCCAGGCCAACCGCCTCGTCGAAGACGGGTCGTTCCTTGCGGCGTGCGGCGTCCGTGTAGCGCCTGATCTGCGCGTACACGGTATCACTCAGCCCGAGGCGCTTGTTGCGGAGCTCGGGAACGAATTCCGCGTCGAGATCGCCATCGGGGCTATCGACGTTGCGCACCGCCTCGAGAAAGCTTAGCGGGAGGAGCGCGTCGACGGTCGTTGACATGTGTTGGGAAAGGGGCGACGGAGGGCTGCGAAGAAGCTAATCTCCGGGCGGGGTCCCTTCAAGAAGCGGCCGGGAACCTGGACGCGCTGCCGGTGCTTCATTCCATAGCAGCCGGAGGCGCTTCCGCAACCGGGATTTGCTCCGCGACTTGATACGCGCCATGCGCGCGCCAGTATTCTGCACGAGCCGTCCATGACGAATTGTTCTTCAGGCGACCAATCGCCGTGTCAACGCACCATGGAGAAGCTCTACGAGTTTCTCGACGGTGAGCTCACCCCCGACGTGGATGAGCAGATTCGCGCGCACCTGGCCGAGTGCCGCGGGTGCTTTCCGCACTTCGAGTACGAGCGCGTCTTTCTCCGGTTCATGGAGAAGCGGGTCGTGATCGAGCGCGCGCCGCCGTCGCTCCGGCGAAAGATTTTGACGGCGCTCATGAACGAAGAGGTCGCTCGCTCGGAGGAGTGATCGTTCGGGTCGTGGCCGGCGCGCTGGTCGCCGCCGCGATCGCCGCCATCGCGTGGCGAGCGGGGTCGCTGAGCCGCTCCGGCGCTGCAGCGGCCTTTTTCACAGGGACCATCGCCATCGCCGCCGGCTGGGCATGGGGCGGGCTGCTCATTCTCTATTTCGTTTCCTCGTCGCTGCTGAGCCGAGCCGGTGCCTCGCTCAAGGCGCAGCGCAGCGGGAGCGTCGTCGAAAAGGCTGGCGCACGTGATGCTGCGCAGGTACTGGCCAATGGGGCCGTGTTCGCGCTGGCAGCGCTCGTTCACCTCGTGCAGCCCTCCGCGTTGTGGCTGGCGGCGGGAGCAGGCGCGCTGGCGTCGTCCGCGGCAGACACCTGGGGCACCGAGGTCGGCATGCTCTCGAAATCTTTGCCACGCATGATCACGACGTGGCGCCCGGTGCCCACGGGCACGTCCGGCGGGGTGAGTGTCGTGGGACTCGGGGCGACGGTTGCGGGTGCGCTGCTCATCTCGGTTGCGGCGTGGTTGGTGCATCGGAACGTGCACGTCGCCTTCGCTGTATCACTCGGCGGACTCGCTGGCGCGCTCGTCGATTCGTTCGGCGGAGCGCTCTGGCAATCGCGTCGCTTCTGTGCGCAGTGCGAGCGCGCGACGGAGCGACTCGTACACGACTGCGGCACCCGAACCGAGCGCGCGGGGGGAATTGCATGGCTGAACAACGACGGCATCAACGCCGCGTGTACCCTCGTGGGGTCGCTGGTTGCGGCCGCCGCCTACGAACTGCTGGCGTGAGACCGCTTTCATGAGCACGCGGCCGCGAGTGCTGCTCGTGAGCGCGAATCGGGAGCGGCAGCCCATGCCCGTCGTTCCCAACGGGGTGGCCTGCGTCGCCGCGTCACTCGAGCACGCGGGACACGACGTGCGGGTGCTCGATCTGTGCTTCGCGCGCGATCCGCACCGCACTGCGCGCGAGAGCGCGCGGGCGTTCGCACCCGATGTCATCGGCCTCTCCGTGCGCAACATCGACAACAGCGACCTCGTCGCGCTGGCGCACTACACTCCCGCCGCGGCGTCGCTGCTCGACACGCTGCGCGCGAGCGCGCCGCAGGCGCAGGTGATCGCAGGCGGCGCGGCGTTCGGCGTGGCGCCCGAGGCGCTTTCCGACGAGCTGGGCGTGGAGCATGCGGTGGCGGGCGACGGCGAGCGCGCCACGCCCGCGCTGATCGCGGAGCTGGCGGCGGGGCGCGCGCCGGGCGCGATCCCGGGCGTGGTGCGGCGCGTGGATGGGCGACGCGTGCTCACGCCACCGGGCGGCGAAGGCGCGCTCGACTCGCTGCCGCCCGTGCACATGCATCGCTGGCTCGATCTCAAGCGTTACGAGCGACGCGGCGGCACCGTGCCGATCCAGACGAAGCGCGGCTGCGTCTTCAAGTGCATCTACTGCACGTATCTCAACGTCGAGGGATGGGGCTACCGCCTGCGGGAGCCCGAGCTCGTGGCGGACGAGATCGCGGAGCTCGCGACGGATGCGCGCATCCGCCACTTCGAGTTCGTGGACTCCACGTTCAACGCGCCGCCGCGACACGCGCTCGCCGTGTGCGAGGCCATCGCGCGCCGCAACCTGCGCGTGCATCTCGACACGACGAACTTCACCCCCGCCACCGCGCAGCCCGAGCTCCTCTCGGCCATGCGCCATGCGGGCTTCAAGTGGCTCGGGATCACGGCGGAGAGCGCGAGCGATCCGGTGCTCGAGAAGCTG
>Ga0157369_10009950_pt1 | contig 10864 bp, 7 predicted proteins | sample C25metaG_FD_113461 | JGI IMG/M metagenome (GOLD analysis project Ga0157369, IMG submission 113461) | Corn rhizosphere microbial communities from Kellogg Biological Station, Michigan, USA - C2-5 metaG | ecosystem: Host-associated > Plants > Roots > Rhizosphere > Soil | place: USA: Michigan... | reverse complement strand
GCCCCCTCCGGCACCGGCTGCCCGGCCGGGTCGTCCGCGTACTCGCCGTTGGTGGCCATGTCCGCGTGGTATACCCAGCGCACGTCGGCGGTGGCGCCCGCGGGCAACTCAGCGAGCGCGGGCTGGGCGGCCGCGTCCAGGTCAGCCGTGGTCACGCCCGGCGCTGTCGCGGCCACGGCGGTCGCGATCGCCCGCCGCAGTGCATGTGGCCAGGCGGTGCTGCCCGGGTCGGCGAGCCGGCTGGCGTGCAGCCATAGGTAGCGGTACTGGCCGGTGATCTGTACCGAGGTTACGCCGTCCGCGGTTCGCGATGTGCGCGCCATGACGTCGAGATACCCATCGCCGCGCAGCTCCCGCTCGGCGACCGCGATCCGCTCGCCATCGCTGAGCCCGGGGGCTGCCGCGACCGCGGCGGTCTCGGTTAGGGACGCGGCCGCGCGTCGCAGCAGGGTGAGCTCGGTCGGCGAGGGGACCTGCCGCAGGGTGCGCACCAGCCCAGTGAGCGGGCGGACCTCCCAGCCGGCCAGCGCCCGGTGGATCTCCGCGACGACCGCGCCGGGCCACAGGCCGGCGTCGATGAGGCCGACCGTGCCACCGTCGCCGGGGCCGAGGAACTTGCCCACGAGCTCGGCAAAGCTCCGTCCGCTGCGGATCTCGGCCACCGTGGAGACCAGCCGCATCCAGGGGTGCACCCGCGGCGACAGCTTGGTGAGGAAGACGGGGTCACCCTGGGCGGGAACCGCGAGGACCCCCTCATTCCAGTACACGCACAGGTTCGTTAGGTACGCGATGTCGTCAGAGCGGGACACGTCGCCGTAGACCAGCGCCACGTCGATGCCGCTGGCCGCCAGTTCGCGCTGCACCGCCGCGACCCGGCCGCGCCACTCGTCCGCCGGGATCTCGGCGGGGTCCAGTACGACGAGCCCTCGCTTCATCGGACCGCTCCCTCGAATAGCTTGCGCTCGGTGGTGATCAGGACCTCGGCGCCGTCCTGCGTTACCCGGACCGGGTCGCCGAGCACGTGGTAGCCAGCAATCGGCGTGTAGGTATTCGGGTGAATGATGAAGACGGCGTTCTCTGGCAGCTCGGTCTCGTTGCCCTCGATGATCGGGGTCTCGTCGATGTGCAGGCCGTGCCCGTGTCCCCGTACCCGGGTGTACTGGCTGGTGCAGTACTCGCCGAGGCCCCTGGCGCGGAAGACGTCGTTCTGCGCTCGCGCGACCTCGTGCGCGGTGACGCCCGGGTGGACGGCCGCGATCCCCGCCTCGACCGCCTCGTTGAACAGATCGAAGGACCGACGCTGGGCGTCGCTCGCCCGGCCGACCACCGCCGACCGGCAGATCTGCAGCCAGTACCCGTTCAGCTGCGGCGTTAGCTCGGTCCTGACCATGTCGCCCCGCTGCAGCACGCGCGGGCTGGGCGCGGTCATGCCGCGCACCTCGTCGCCGCCCGACGCGATCAGCATGAAGTTGTCCTCGGCGCCCAGTTCCTTGATGGCCGCCTCGACGGCCGCCACGATGCCGTGCTCGGGCAGCCCCGGCCGCAGCACATCCACGAACGCCTTCCAGCCGGCGTCAACCACGTTGGCGGCGTGCCGCATCCGGGCGATCTCCCAGTCGCTCTTGACCAGGCGAATGTCGTCCATCAGCCGCGTGGCGGAGACGATCTCCGTGCCCGGCAGCGTCTTGCCCAGGCGGCTGAGCAGGAGGCCAGGCAGCAGTTCGTAGTGGGCGATTCCGAGCCGCTTTGGGCCGGCCGCCAGGAGCCCCTCGGTGAGGGCGGAGGGGGCGTGGACCGACAGCTGGTGCGCGTCGGTCACCCAGCCGCGGCCGACGATCGCGTCGAGGTCGGCCCGACGGGTGGAAAACGCGCTGCCGCGCTCCGGGCCGTCGACGGTCAGCAGGACGAACGATGCGGTGCCGGACAGCCGGGCGTCGGTGAAGTAGCGGACGTTTTCCCGCCGCCAGGCGGGAGCGAACGCGAGCAGGGCGTCAAGGCCGGCCGCCGCCATCGCGGCCCGAACCCGGCCGAGCCGCAGATTCTGTTCGGCCGCGTCCGCTGTGTCGTCCAGGGCCCGTGGGCCGTCGTGGTTGGCTGTCATGATCTCCTCGCTGACTGTGGCCAGGGTTGTTACCGACTGGACGAGATTGAATAGAGAGACATCGAAGTTCTCTTGTGCCGCCGTTGACCTCGTGATTAAGATTTCGTCGCGCTTCGCCCGGCCGTTCCCCGCGGCCACTGGCAGCCCGGGCAGTGCTGTCCGGCCGCCGCCGGCAACTGAGCGAGCGCGGGGAGTGCTCTGATGTATGACGCGACGCTGTATCGCCTCAAGGTGTTCACCCTCGTCGTGGAGCGCCGCAGCGCTGGCGCTGCGGCGACCGTCCTCGGTCTCTCCCAGCCCTCGGTGAGCACCCACATCAAGGGGCTGGAGGAACTGCTCGGGCAGCCCCTGTTCGCTCGCCGTCCCGGCAGGCCGATGGAGCTCACCGAGGCGGGCCGGCTGGTCTACGCCTACGCGCACGAGACCGTGCTTGGCGCGGAGAACGTGATCGATGTCCTCCGTGACCTGACCGAGGGGCGTCGCGGGCACGTCACGATGGGTGTCTCGCGTGGCCTGGCCCACGACGCGATCACTCCGCTGCTGCTTGAGCACCGCCGCCGGGCGCCCGAGGTGATGCTCAGCGTGCAGAGCGGCACCCTCGCCGAGGTCATCGAGTTCGTCGAGACCGGCGAGGTCAGTTTCGGGCTGGTGACGACCGTGGGTCCGGTCGGCGGACTGCGGTCGCAGCTGCTGCGGCCAGTGGACTTGGTCGTCATCGCGGCTCCCGGCCACCACCTGGCCCGCAAGTCGTTCGTCACGCCCGAGGACCTGGCCCGCGAGCCGTTCATCACGCCGCGGCGGACGTCCAGCCACTTCCGGCTGATCACCGGGCTCGCGCGCCAGGTCGGGTATGTGTTCGGCAACGTCACGCTCGAGGTGGACGACGGCATGACAATGAGCAGCCTCACCCGTGAGGGGACGGCGGTCGCGCTGGCGCTGCGCACGGGGGTGGAACGTGAACTCGCGCTCGGGGAACTCGTCGCGCTGAACGTGCGGCCGGTCATGCCGCCGATCGAGCTGCGGCTCATCTCCCGGCCGAGCCGGCGCTTCGCGTCGGCAGAGCAGCGCCTCATGCGGCTAGCCTTCGACCAGTTCAGTGAGCCGTGCGCCGATTCCTAGCACGGCCGCTGCATTGTCGCGCAGTACCTTATCGGTGTCGGTCCCGGTGAGCCTGGCGCCGTCGATGACCGCGGCCGCGGCCTTCGGTGACCAGCAGGGGTAGTCGGTGCCGTACATGACGTGGTCGGCGCCATAGAACTCCACGGCCGTCCTGATCGTGAGCTCCTGCGGGCAGACCGTGTCGACGTAGGTGCGCCGCAGGTAGGTGCTCGGCGGCTCGGGGAGCCCCTTGATCCTGGCGTTCTTGTCGATCCGCCCGGCCTGGTAGGGCAGCACCCCGCCGCCGTGGGTGTGCATGACCTTGAGCGCGGGATGGCGCTCCATGATCCCGCTGAAGATCAGCCGCAGGACCGTGACGCTGGAGTCGATCAGCCGCCCGAGCGAGCGTTGGATGCCCGTGTCGTACCCGGCCAGGATTTCGTCGAAGACGAGGTCGGTGGGGTGCACGATGAGCGGGATACCGAGTTCCTCGACCCGATCGTAGAAGGGCTCGAGCCGTGCCGCGTCGATTGACTCGGCCCCGGCCGTGACCGGCGGCAAGTTGACGCCGATCAGCCCGAGTTCGGTGATCGCGTGATCGAGCAAGGCCACCGCCTCGCCCGTGTCGGTCAGTGGGACCGCCGCCGTGCCGAAGAACCGGCCGGGGTAGGCGCGCTGCGCCGCCGCCAGCCTGTCGTTGTAGTCGGCGGCGAGCTCTACCGCGGTTGCCAGTGGCGCCTGGTCGAGCATGCCCGCGAGCACCCCGGTGGTGCCCACCGCGGTGACGTCGTGGCCGGCAGCGGCGTCGGAGGCGGCGAGCCCGGCGTCTAGATCGAACCACACCGCGGGGACCGGGATGTAGCTGCGCCCGTTGTTGAAGTAGTACCGGTAGCCGTCGCCATCGCGCACGGCCCGCGGGTAGTCCGCGAGCGCCGCCAGCTTCTCGAAGTGGTCGCGTGGGTACCAGTGGTAGTGAGAGTCGACGACCCGCATTGATCCTCCTGTCGTCCAGCGCGAGCCGCCGCCCGCCGGTCGGCGGCGGCCCGCCCCTGGTGCCTACTTGCTGGCGGCCTGCGCGAACTCGGTGTCCACGACCGAGGCGCCGGTAAGGCTGGCCGCCCCCGGTGAGGTGGTGGCGATCGCCTTGAGCGTCGCGCTCTCGATCGATGCCTGCGGCACGATTGACGAGGTCTGGTTCATGATCTTCAGCATGGAGTCGTAGGCGTCTTCAGCGTCGGCTTGCCCCGACTTAGTCACGGTCTCGATGTCCTTGACGGACTCAGCCTTGTGGGTCTTGAAGTACTGCTCGCCGTCGGTCAGCGCCTTGATGATGTCGATGGTCTCCGCCTTGTGGGCGTTAGCCCAGGGGATGTCGGCGGCTACGCCACCGCCGACCCACGGGATCGAGGTGGTGTAATCCACCAGGATCTTGGCGCCGGGCACGGACTTGATCAGGGTCGTCTGGTTCGGCGGGCCGGCGATCGTGGCCTGCACCGAACCCGACTGGAAGGCGGACAGCGTGGCGCCCACATTGCCCAGTGGCTGCAGGTGGGTGGTCGTGAGCACCCCGGCGTCCCGCAGCGCGACCTGGGTGAGCACGGCGGTCGTCGAGCCGGCCACCGTCTCCGCGACCGGCTTGCCCGCCAGGTCCTTGACGCCGGCCACACCGGGCCTGCCGAGCAGGAACAGGTCGGCGTGGCTCTCCCACTCGGCGATCCACTTGATCGGCTCGCCGTCGGCGACGGCGACCTCGGGGGCGGGACCGTCGAACACCGACATCTGGACCTTGCCGCCCACGATCCCGTCGAGGGCCTCGGTCTGCGGCAGGTAGGTCATGGTGACCGGGATGCCGTACTTGTCAAAGATGCCCGCTTCTTTAGTGATCAACGGGATCAGCTGGTCGGCGACCGGGGCGGTGTAGGCGATGGTGACGGGCACCATCGCCGCTGAGCCGCCGGTGCCCGCGTCCGCGGAGCCGCCGCCGGCCGCGGGGCTGTTTCCGCCGCCCGCCACCGCGCTGCTCGACGAGCCGCCGCCCGAGCTGCAGGCGGCCAGGGTGGCGCCCGCGGCGCAGCACGCAATCACGATCGCGATCCGTGCCGCGGGCCGTCTGCGGGCGTGTCTGACGTTAGCCTTGTCGTTCAATTCACTCACCGTGCTTTCTTGTTTCGGGTTCGGGCTCAGTCGTTGCGCCACGGGGAGATGCGCCGTTCGGCGCGCCGCAGCAGGCCGGTCATGATGATCGCGGACAGTGCGAGGATCGTGATGCCGACGAAGACCTCGCCAGACTGCAAGTTCTCGCCGGCGGTCACGATGAGGCCGCCGATGCCGCTGTTGCCGAGGAAGTACTCGGAGACGACGACGCCGACCAGCGCGCTGCCGATCGCGAGTCGCACCCCCGCCACGAAGTAGGGGATCAGGGACGGGAGCAGGACGGTCCTGATCACCGCCAGCTCACTGCCGCAGAAGCTACGGGCGAGCCGGACGAGTTCCTTATCGACGTTGCGCGTCCCGGTGATGACGCTGACGAGCACGGGGAAGACGGAGATCAGCACGACCATCACGACTTCGGCGCTGAAGCTGATGCCGAACCAGACCAGGATGAGCGGCAGCAGAGCGATCAGCGGCATTGAGTAAAGGATGGCGATCCATGGCTCGAAGACCGCGGCGGCCAGCCGCCACCAGCCGATCAGCACGCCGCCGATTGCCCCGATCGCGATGGCCAGCCCGATGCCGACGCCGAACAAGCTGGCGCTGCTCGCGACGTCGGTGCCCAGCTGGCCGTTATTGATCAGGAAGCGGGCCGCTTGGACGACGCCCCATGGTGAGCTGGTTAGCTTCGCGTCGACCACTCCCTGCGACGCGCACAGCTGCCACGCCGCCAGCACGACGATCACGGACGCGGTGGAGATGACCGAGGTCAGGCCCTTGCGCCGCCACCACGTACGCGGCGGGGCGTCCGCGCGGGCCTGCGCGGACGCGGATTCGGCCTCCGTCGCCGGGGACAGGGTCTCGCTCATGCCTGCTGCAGCTCCTTCCACAGGAAGGAATAGAACTCCTGGAACTCGGCGGTGCGCTTCCACTCCAGTGACCGGGGGCGGGGCTGCCCGACCCGCAGCTCCGCCGAGATCCGCCCGGGGTCGGAGGACAGTACGACGACCCGGTCACCGAGGAAGATCGCCTCGGAGATGTCGTGGGTGATGAAGATCATCGTGAGCCGTTGCCCGGACACGATCCCCTGCAGTTCGGCCTGCAGGTGCTCCTTGGAGATCGCGTCGAGCGCGCCGAACGGCTCGTCCATCAGCAGCGCGCTCGGCCGGACGGCGAGCGCGCGGGCGATGTTGACCCGCTGTTGCATGCCGCCGGAGAGCTGGGCCGGGTAGCGGTCCCTGGCGTCGCGGAGCTTGACCAGGTCGAGGAGCTCGTCGACGCGCTTGCGCTGGTCGTCTTTTCCCACGACGCCCTGCAGTTGCATGCCGTAGGCGATGTTGCCCGCCGCGGTGCGCCAGGGCAGCAGGTGCGGCGCCTGGAAGACCATGGCGACGCTCGGCCTTGGCTTGCGGACCTGCTCGCCGTCGATCGCGATTGACCCGCTGTACGGCTCCATGCCCGCGATGCAGTTGAGCAGCGTGCTCTTGCCCGACCCGGACGGGCCGATGACGGTCACCGTCTCGCCCGGGCAGACCTCCAGGTTGATGTCGTCGAGAACCGGTCGCGCGCCGGGCGAGAATGTCTTGCCTACCGCGGTCAGTGACACGTTCGCTGACATGGGCCTCCTGCCTTTGTCGGTCGCGTCGGGTATCGCGGTCAGTCGGTCGGCGACGCGGACGTGAGGGCGGCACGGCAGTCTTTGGTCGCCTCGGTGTCAACCTCCAGGTCGGCGCCGTCGCGGGTAAGCACGACGCCGTAGTCACGACGGGCCGCCTCGATCGACACGTAGCCGTTGCGCACGTCGTCGCGGACCGCTTCGGCCGGGCGCTCGGCGGGTGAGCCCCAGCCACCGCCGCCGCCGGTCTCGATGTAAACGACCGAGCCGGCGGGCGCGGGCCGGCGGACGCCGTTGACCCGCTCCCGCTCTCCGCTGCCTGCCCGTTCGAACTCGTAGTGCCCCACAGTCCCCTGCTTGCCGCCCCACAGGCCCCAGGGCGGGCAGATCTCGCGGCCGGGCATCGACATGTTCCACGTCCCGTCCACCAGATTGCGGACGGTCGTCTTGAGGCCGAAGCCGCCGCGGTGCAGGCCCGCGCCGCCGGAGCCGGGCAGGATCGCCCGCTCCTCCACCCGGATCGGGAACTTCAGCTCTAGGCCCTCGATCGGCGCGTTGCGCACGTCGCCCTGGCAGACGGAAACGGAGCCGGACATGCCGTCCTGGTGCGGTCGGCCTCCCCAGCCGCCGCCCTCGATGGACTGCACGACGAACCGCCGGCCGGTCGTGGGATTCACGCCGAAGAACGTCATCGGCGCGCCAAGCGTCCCGAAGTGTGCGGCCGGGACCTGCTCCGGCGTGGCTTCGGAGATGGCCCGCAGTATCGTGTCGACCACCGTCGGTACCGGGGTTGACCAGCTGGCCATCGGCGCCGGGTAGGCCGCCATCATGAACGTGCCTTCGGCGATCGTCACCTTGAGGGCCGCGAACGAGCCCTGGTTGACGGCCTCGCGGGGCGAGGTGAGCGCCTTGAAGGCAACGAACGCCGCCGCCCGGGTGCGCGAGTTTACGGCACCGCGGCGCTGCGGGGAGCACTCGCTGAGGTCGATCTCCATCTCGCTGCCCCGCACTCGCACGGTCGCCTTGATCCGCACCGGGTCGTCACGGTCGACGAAGTCGTGGTCGATCGCCGCCTCGGCGACGTAGTCGCCGTCGGCCAGCGCCTCAACGGCCCGCCGTGCCCGTTCCTCGGAATCGCGGAAGATCCGCTTGATGCTGGCGTCGAGCTGCGTGAGGCCGTACCGTTCGGCGAGTTCGGCGACCCGCCGCTCTCCGAGCCGACAGGCGGCGACCTGCGCCCGCAGGTCACCCATGGACGACTCCGGATAGCGGATGTTGTCCCTGATCATCCGCATGATCTGCTCGTCAGGCTCACCACCGTGCATGATCCGCACGTGGTCGAGCTGCAGGCCCTCCATCCACGGGTCGGCGGCCAAGCCGCTGGCACCGAACCCCGTGCTGAGCCCGCCCACGTCCACCCAGTGTGCGCGGACCATCGCGAACCCGTACAGCTTGCCCGCGGCGAACACCGGCGTGTAAGTGACGACGTTGTTCAGGTGCTGGCCGCAGACCCGCTGGTGATTCATCAGGAACGCGTCGCCCGGCTGGAAGTGGTCGGCCCCGAAGCGCTTCATCGCGTCGATGACGATGACGTCCAAGTCGGCGACGAAATGTGAAACCCCGCCCACGTTCTGTGCTAGTAGTTCGCCGTTCAACCCGAGCAGCGCGCAGCAGTAGTCCCTGACCTCGTAGATCATCATGTTGTAGGAGCTGCGCTGCAGGTCGTAGGCCATTTCGTTCGCGGCCGCGGGGAGCGAATTGCGGATGACCTCGACGGTGACCGGATTGAGCATCAGCGGTCCTTTCCCTCTAGTGCCGTACCTGCTGGAGCGGGACGGCGCGAGCCGACGCTGACGATGATTTCTCCCAGGTCACCGACGGTGGCGACGTCTCCCTCGCCGAGCACGATCGTGCTCGCGTACTCCTCGAGGATCGCGGGACCGGTAATCTCGGTGCCGGGGGGCAGCTCTTCACGTCGCCAGATGGCGGATTCCTTCATCACGCAGCCGCCGGGACCGTCGAACCCGACCTGCCTGGTCCCGCTCGGCTTGGCCTGCCCGGTCGCGGCCGGCGGCGCGTCGATGTCGGGGGTGTCCCGGTGACCGGTGGCTACCAGCCGGACGTTGACGATCTCGACCGCTTCGTCCTTGGCCACGTGCCCGTAGCGGGCCTCGTGCATGTCGTCGAACCGGGCGCGTACCGCGCGCAGGCCCTCTTCTGTCACCTCGCCGACCGCTACCGGGACCCGGAGGGTGAACTCCTGCCCTGCGTACCGCAGGTCGAAGAGCGGCTCGACCGTGATCGCGGCGTCGGGCAGGCCCTCGCTTTCCAGCAGCGCCCGCCCTTCGGAGGTCATGTCCGCGATCATCGCGTTCAGCGTGGCGGTCGGCACCTCGTCAAGGCGCCCGAAGCAGGTCCGCACATAGTCGTGCCTGACGTCGGTGATGAGCATGCCGAAGGCCGAGTAGTGGCCGGGCAGCGGCGGCACGATCACCGTGGGGATGTCCAGGTCGCGGGCGATCGCGGTGGCGTGCAGCGGGCCAGCGCCGCCGAAGGCGATGAGCGAGCAGTCGCGCGGGTCGAGACCGCGCTCGATGGAGACCGCGCGGACCGCGAGCGCCATCTTGTTCACCGCGACATCGATGACCGCCTGGGCGGCCGCGTTCGTGCCGAGGCCGAGCCGGGTGGCCAGGTCCAGGCCGATCGCCTTGGCCGCGTTCTCCACGTCGAGCGGCATCTCACCGCCGAGGAACCGCTCCGGGTTGAGGCGGCCGAGCACGGCGTTCGCGTCGGTGACCGTCGGCCGGGTGCCTCCCCAGCCGTAACAGATCGGGCCGGGGTAGCCGCCGGCGCTCTCCGGCCCGATGCGCAGCGACCCCACCTCGTCCAGGTGCGCGATGCTGCCGCCTCCCGCGCCGACCTCGATCACGTCGACGACCGGGAGCATCACCGGGTGGCCGCTCATCTCGTCACCGACGAAATAGCCCTCGGACATCACTGCGGCGCCGTCTTCGACCAGCGCGGCCTTCGCGGTGGTACCGCCCATGTCGAAGGCGACCGCGTGCTTGATGCCCAGCCGACGAGACAGCTGGCTGGCGGCGATCACGCCGCTGACCGGGCCGGACTCCATGGTCCTGACCGGCTGTCGGCACGCCGTGGCGGGCGCCATCACGCCCCCGTTGGACTGCATGATGGACATTCGCCCGTCGAAGCCCGCCGCGGCCAAGGCCTTCTCGAGCTCGGCGATGTACTCGCTCACCCGGGGACCGATGTACGCGTTGAGCACCGTGGTCGACATCCGCTCGTACTCCCGGTACTCGCGAAGGATCTCGTGCGAGAGCGACAGGTAGTTGTCCGGGGCGACCTCCCCGATCAGGGCAGCGGTCATCTCCTCGTGCTTGGGCGAGGCATAGGCGTGCAGCAGGCACACCGCGATTGATTCCGCCTCGGCGCCGAGCGCGGCGCGGAGCGCGGCACGCACGGATTGCGGATCGAGCGGTGTAACGACATTACCGGCGGCATCGAGGCGCTCGTCGATTTCGATAATGCGACTGCGCGGTACGAAAGGTTCCGGGCGCTCAAAGAAGAGGTTATAGGCATCGGGGCGATTGCCCCGCCCGATCGAATAAACGTCCCGCGTGCCACGGGTGACAATTAGTGCCGTGACCGCACCCTTGCGTTCGATCGCTGTGTTGATCGCCACGGTCGATCCGTGCACGAAGTCCGTCGCATCGGGCAGTGCGAGGCCGCTTTTCTGCAGGCAGCGGATGATCCCGCCGGTAAGGTCCTCCGGATCGGTATGCGATTTCGCGTGTATCGTCGCCTTACTGTCCGTATCGAAAGCAACCATATCGGTGAAAGTGCCGCCGATGTCGGTAGCTATTACCAAACTCATCCAT
>Ga0157369_10009949_pt1 | contig 10865 bp, 9 predicted proteins | sample C25metaG_FD_113461 | JGI IMG/M metagenome (GOLD analysis project Ga0157369, IMG submission 113461) | Corn rhizosphere microbial communities from Kellogg Biological Station, Michigan, USA - C2-5 metaG | ecosystem: Host-associated > Plants > Roots > Rhizosphere > Soil | place: USA: Michigan... | reverse complement strand
GCAACTGGAGGATCACGTCGACTCGCTGATCGTCGTTCTGAACGACAAGCTGTTCGAGGTGATGGGCGATGACGCCGAGATGGATAAGTGCTTCCAGTGCGCAGACGACGTTCTGAACAACGCGGTGGCCGGCATTGCCGAAATCATCAACGTCGACGGCTTGGTCAACGTCGACTTCGAAGACGTGAAAACGGTGATGGGCGAGCAGGGCAAGGCGATGATGGGCACGGCCACCGTGGCCGGCGTCGATCGCGCCCGCCTGGCGGCCGAACAGGCCGTGGCGAGCCCGTTGCTCGAAGGCGTCGATCTGTCGGGTGCGCGCGGCGTGCTCGTGAACATCACGTCGAGCCGTTCGCTGCGCTTGTCGGAAACGCGCGAAGTGATGAACACGATCAAGAGCTATGCAGCGGAAGACGCGACCGTCATCTTCGGCGCCGTCTACGACGACGCCATGGGCGATGCGTTGCGCGTGACGGTGGTGGCGACGGGCCTCGGCCGTACGGCGGCAAGCGCGGCGAAGAAGCAACAAGCCGCGCCGATGACGCTGTTGCGCACGGGCACCGACAACCAACCCGTGATGCAGCACGGCTATGCGCCGGCCTCGCATGCGAGCACGTCCGATTACGGCGCGTTCGATACGCCGGCGGTGTGGCGCAATTCGCGCGAGACGGCGGCTTCGCATGTGCAGGCGTTGCAGGAGAAGGGCGTCGACACGTACGACATCCCGGCGTTTTTGCGTAAGCAAGCGGACTGAGTGCGGGGCGTTCGTCGCGCGTCGCGCTTGCATCCGGGCGTCGCGCCGACGAAAAGGACGGCATCATGAACGGCAACGGCGTCAGGCGGGTTCGCCCTGTCGGGCGCGCGGCCACGACCGTCTCCCGCAGCGTACATGCGACGCGGGTGGATCGGTTGTCGGCGCGCCCAAGGCCGGGCGGCGCGGCGCGGGTTAGCCCCTCGGGGCGCGCGCACGCGGTCGCGACGGTCTGCGATAGGCGGGTTTGGCAGCGAGCGAGCCGGTAGTCGAATCGCTCCGCCTCGGGGTCGGCGAAACCGATGCTGGAACAAGCTGCATCGGCGTTGACCGAGGGCGGGCGAAGGCGCATCGCGGGCAAGATGCGCCCGATCGACGGCTGGCGATGAGCGGGCAAGCGATATGCGTCGTTTGCCGGTAGGTGGCGTCGCCCCGTTCGAGCGTGGCGCGCCGGCAACGCTCGCGCTGTTGTTTTTGTGACGGTCCGTTACGGGCCGGCGACCGGGAATGCCTCCGTTCCGGTCGCTGGCTTGGCTTTCGCGGCAGATCGTAATCGCAGGAAACAGATTGACACGTCCGCCCGACACGACTGGTTTCGCCGGATGGAGTATACTCTCACCTATGAGATAAAAAGGCCGATTGAGATTCTCAATCGAACAGGACCATGTTGAAGCAACGCACCATCAAATCGATCGTCAAAACCGTCGGTATCGGCTTGCACTCCGGACGCAAGGTCGAGCTGACGCTGCGCCCCGCTGCCGCGAATACCGGCATCGTGTTTTCGCGCGTCGATTTGGCGACGCCGGTGGACATTCCGGCTTCTGCGCTGTCGATCGGCGATACCCGCCTGGCTTCGGTTTTGCAGAAGGACGGGGCGCGCGTTTCGACGGTCGAGCATTTGATGTCGGCATGCGCCGGCTTGGGCATCGATAACTTGTACGTCGATGTCACGGCCGAAGAAATCCCGATCATGGACGGCAGCGCGGCGTCGTTCGTCTTTCTGATGCAGTCGGCTGGGACCGAAGAGCAGAACGCGGCGAAGAAATTCATCAAGGTGAAGAAGCCGGTCAGAGTGCGCGACGGCGATAAATTCGCCCGCCTTGATCCGTATTTCGGCTTCAAGCTCAAATTTACAATCGATTTCCGCCATCCGGCCGTCGACAAAACGGGCCAGGCGCTCGAAGTCGATTTCGCGAGCACGCCTTATGTGCGGGAAATTGCCCGTGCGCGCACGTTCGGTTTCGCGCACGAAGTCGAGATGATGCGCGAGCTCGGATTGGCGCGCGGCGGCAGCATGGACAATGCGATCGTCCTCGACGAATACCGCATCTTGAATAACGACGGCCTGCGTTACGACGATGAATTCGTGAAGCACAAGATGCTCGATGCGATCGGCGATTTGTACGTCGTCGGCCATCCGTTGCTCGCCTCCTACACGGCTTACAAGTCGGGGCACGGGTTGAACAATGCGCTGCTGCGCGAGTTGCTCGCGCATGAGGAAGCGTACGAAATCCTGACGTTCGACGACATCGAACATGCGCCGCGCGGTTTTGGCTACGACGCGCAAACGGCTTTTGCCTGACGCGTTGTTGCCCCACCGTTAGGCCCGTGCGCGGGCGCATTACGCGGCTTGTGCGGCGGGCGATAAATATGAGCGGCTCTCGGGCCGCTCATTGTTTTTGGTGCGCGGATAATATCGAGCGGGTGCGTGAGCGCCTTACTTCGAGCCGTCGCCGGGCGCGTCTGTTGATTTTCCGTGGCGGGCCGCCATCGTGGCGAGGGCCGCTTGCAGCGGCGAGGGCGGAAGCGAGCGGCTCAGCGCCTGCAGCGCCGCCGCGCCGGCGGGCGTCATCCGCGCTTGCTTGGGCCCCGGCTCCTCTTTCATCGCGCGCAGCCGCACTTTGACGGCAAGCGTGCGCACGGGCCAGCCGCGCTGCTGAAGCCCCGACAGCAGCCGGTCGTTGATCTGCCGCAGCCGCGCCGCCAGCGCCCCGTGCGCCGCGAAAAGCGTGAGCGTGCCGTCCTTGATGAAGCCCGGCTCGACGTTCGTCGCCAAATAATCGGGCAAAAGCTGCGCCAGATCGCGTTCGAGCGCCGTGATCTGTTCGACGCCGGCGCGTAGCGCGGCGAACGCGTCGGTGCGCCCGAGCACCTCGGCCACGGCCTGCGGCCGGCGTGCCGAAGCAAACTTCGAATAGGACGAAAAGCGGTTCATGGCGCGATTGTACCCGCCTAGGCCCGCGTGTCGGCGCATTCCCGCCCCCGCCGTTCGACACGGTACATTAAGGCTCGCGTGCTAAAATGCCCGATTCGAATTCACACATGGAATAAGCCGCCGAGGCCCTCCGAATCCGGGCATCCGCCGTGGCCGTACAAGCCGCGCCGGGCCTGGCCGAAGCCGCGACGCATACTCGACCCGATGACCACCGGTTTTCTCCAAAAGATCTTTGGCAGCCGCAACCAGCGTCTCGTCAAGCAGTATCAAAAGACCGTCGCGGTGATCAATGCGCTCGAGCCGCAAATCGAGCAATTGACGGATGACCAACTGCGCGCGAAGACGGACGAATTCCGTCAGCGCGTCGCGAGCGGGGAGTCGCTCGACAAGCTGCTGCCCGAAGCGTTCGCCGTCTGCCGCGAGGCGAGCCGCCGCGTGCTGAAAATGCGCCATTTCGACGTGCAGCTGATCGGGGGCATGGTGCTGCACTACGGCAAGATCGCCGAAATGCGCACGGGCGAGGGCAAAACACTTGTCGCCACGCTGGCCGCGTATCTGAACGCGCTATCGGGGCGGGGCGTTCACGTCGTGACGGTCAACGATTACCTCGCACAGCGCGACGCCGAGTGGATGGGCCGGCTCTATAACTTCCTCGGCTTGTCGGTCGGCATCAATCTGTCGCAGATGGATCACGAGTCGAAGCAGCAAGCGTACGCGTCCGACATCACGTACGGCACGAACAACGAGTTCGGCTTCGATTACCTGCGCGACAACATGGTGTACGAGACGACCGCCCGTGTGCAGCGGTCGCTCAATTTCGCGATCGTCGATGAAGTGGATTCGATCCTCATCGACGAAGCGCGCACGCCGCTCATCATCTCGGGCCAAGCCGAGGATCACACGGAGCTGTACGTCCGCATGAACGCGCTGCCGCCGTTGCTCGAGCGGCAGATCGGCGAAGAGAAGGCGGACGGCACGGGCGTCGAAAAGCCGGGCGATTACACGCTCGACGAAAAGGCGCGCCAAGTGTTCCTGACCGAATCGGGCCACGAAAAGGCCGAGCGCTTGCTCGCCGAGTGGGGCCTGATCGGCGAAGGCGAAAGCCTCTACGCGGCGCAGAACATCACGCTGATGCACCACGTGTATGCCGCGCTGCGAGCGCATACGCTGTTCTTCCGCGATCAGCACTACGTCGTGCAAAACGGCGAAGTCGTGATCGTCGACGAATTCACGGGGCGGCTGATGCAGGGCCGCCGCTGGTCGGACGGGCTTCATCAAGCGGTGGAAGCGAAGGAACACGCCAAGATCCAAAGCGAGAACCAAACGCTCGCGTCGATCACGTTCCAGAACTACTTCCGCATGTACGCGAAGCTGTCGGGCATGACGGGTACGGCCGATACCGAAGCGTACGAATTCAACGAAATCTATGGGCTCGAAACGGTCGTCATCCCGACGAACCGTCCGCCGAAGCGGATCGACAAGCAAGACCAAATCTACAAGACGGCCAAGGAGCGCTACGACGCCGTTATTCGCGATATCCGCGAGTGTTATGAGCGCGGTCAGCCGGTGCTCGTCGGCACGACCTCGATCGAGAACTCCGAGCTGCTGGCCGATCTCTTGACGCGCGCCGGGCTACCGCACGAAGTGCTCAACGCCAAGCAGCATGCGCGCGAAGCGGCGATCGTCGCGGAAGCCGGGCGTCCGAGGCGCATCACGATTGCAACGAACATGGCCGGCCGTGGGACGGACATCGTGCTCGGCGGGAATGCGGAGAAGCAGGCCTCGCTGCTCGAACTCGACGAATCGATTCCCGCCGAAGAAAAGGCGAGCCGGATCCAAGCGCTCTACGACGAGTGGCAGACCCTGCACGATCAGGTCAAGGCAGCGGGTGGCTTGCATATCATCGGCACCGAGCGTCACGAATCGCGCCGTATCGATAACCAATTGCGCGGCCGCGCGGGGCGTCAGGGCGATCCGGGCTCGTCGCGCTTCTTCCTCTCGCTCGAGGATCCGCTGCTGCGCATCTTCGCTGGCGACCGGGTGCGCGCGATCATGGATCGGCTGCGCATGCCCGAGGGCGAAGCGATCGAAGCCGGTATCGTCACGCGCTCGATCGAATCCGCGCAACGCAAGGTGGAAGCACGCAACTTCGACATTCGCAAGCAACTGCTCGAATACGACGACGTCGCCAACGATCAGCGCAAGGTGATCTATCAGCAGCGCAACGAGCTGCTCGAAGCGCACGACATCACCGAGACGATCACGGCGATGCGCCATGCGGTGATTACCGATGTCGTTCACGAGTTCGTCCCCGCCGGCAGTATCGAAGAACAGTGGAATGCGCCGGAGCTCGAAGAAGCGCTGCGCAAGGATTGGCAGCTCGATCTCGCCGTGCAGGAGATGATCAACGAATCGCAATCGCTCGATGCCGACGACATTCTCGATGCGGTGCTCGGCGCGGCCGACGAAGCGTATGAGGGGAAGGTTGCGCTCGTGGGCCGCGAGTCTTTCAGCGCGTTCGAGCGGTCGGTCATGCTGCAGACGCTCGATCGTTGCTGGCGTGAGCATCTCGCGGCGCTCGACCATTTGCGTCAGGGCATCCATCTGCGCGGCTACGCGCAGCAGAACCCGAAGCAAGAGTACAAGCGCGAGGCGTTCGAGCTATTCGAAGCGCTGCTCAATATCGTCAAGACGGAAGTGACGCGCATCGTCATGAACGTCCAGATCCAAACGCCGGAGCAACTCGAAGAAGCCGTCGAGCAATACGAAGAGCAGGGCGGCCACCTCGAAAACGTCGAATTCCGCCACGCCGAGTTCGCCGAAGCCGCGGCGGTCGCGGCACCGGCCGCCGCAGCGGCGGCCGACGCCGCCACCGAGATGGTCGGCCAAGCCATGAGCCACGGCGGCCATGCGCCGGCTGCCGCAGTCTCGGCTGCTGCCGGCGGCATGCCGAAGGTGGGCCGCAACGATCCTTGCCCGTGCGGTAGCGGCAAGAAATACAAGCAGTGTCACGGTAAGCTGGCTTAACGAACTCACGACCATGGCCGTCAATTTTCCCTCGATCGATCCCGCGCAACTTCACCCCGTCGCCGGCGTGGCCCTCGGCTATGCCGAGGCGAACATCCGCAAGCCGAACCGCAAGGACGTGCTCGTGCTCTCGTTGGACGAGGGCGCGACGGTGGCCGGCGTGTTCACGGCGAACCGTTTTTGCGCCGCACCCGTCACCGTGTGCCGCGAGCATTTGGCGAAGGTGCGCGAGGGCGGCAAGGGCATTCGCGCGCTCGTGATCAACACGGGCAACGCCAACGCCGGCACCGGCGAGCCGGGCCTCGCGCATGCGGGCGAGACCTGCGTCGAGCTCGCGCGCCTAGCCGGCATTGCGCCCGAGCAAGTGCTGCCGTTCTCGACGGGCGTGATTCTCGAGCCGCTGCCGATCGATCGTCTGAAGGCGGGCCTGCCTGCGGCGCTCGAGCGCCGTGCAGCTGCGCATTGGTATGAAGCCGCCCAGGCCATCATGACGACCGACACCCTCCCGAAAGCGGCGTCGAAGCAGATCGTCATCGAGGGCCACACGGTCACGTTGACGGGCATTAGCAAGGGCGCCGGCATGATCAAGCCGAACATGGCGACCATGCTCGGCTTCCTCGCGTTCGACGCCGCCGTGGCGCAGGACGTGCTCGATCAGCTCGTCAAGGATGTCGCCGATCGCTCGTTCAATTGCATCACGATCGACGGCGATACCTCGACGAACGATTCGTTCATCCTTATCGCCACGGGCAAGTCCAGCCTGTCGGCGGTTACCTCGACGGCGACGCCCGCGTACGCCGCGTTGCGCGATGCCGTCGTGTCGCTCGCTCAAACGCTCGCTCAATTGATCGTGCGAGACGGTGAAGGCGCGACCAAATTCATGACCGTCCAAGTCGAAAACGGCGCCAGCGAAGCCGAGTGCCGCCAGATCGCCTATGCGATCGGCCACTCGCCGCTCGTCAAAACGGCTTTCTACGCGTCCGATCCGAACCTCGGCCGTATCTTGGCTGCGATCGGCTATGCGGGCGTGGCCGATCTCGACGTCGCCAAGATCGATCTGTACCTGGGCGACGTTCACGTGGCGACCGCAGGCGGGCGTCATCCCGCTTATCGCGAAGAGGACGGCCAGCGCATCATGAAGGAAAGCGAGATCACGATCCGCGTGCTGCTGGGCCGCGGGACGGCGCGGGCGACGATTTGGACGTGCGACCTATCGCACGATTACGTCTCGATCAACGCCGATTACCGTTCCTAATACCGGTTCGGCGCGGCGTGAGCCCCACGCTTCACGAATTTTCGATCATCCGCGATTGAGTCGCGCCGCCGCGGCGCGACGCCCAACGCCTGCTACTGCCCATGGATAAACTCGAACAGTTTCTGACTCGCGCCGAGGCGTTGCTCGGCCGTCTCGAAGCCATGCTGCCGCCGGCTGCGCCCAGCATCGATTGGTCCGCGTCTGTCGCGTTTCGTTGGCGCAAGCGGCAAGGGCGCGGCTACCTCCAGCCGGTGCCGGCCATTTCGTCGATCAGTCTCGCCGATCTGCAGAACATCGATCGCCAAAAGGCGCTGATCGAGCAGAATACGCGCCAGTTCGTCAGCCAGCAGCCGGCGAACAACGTGCTGCTCACGGGCGCGCGCGGGACGGGCAAGTCCTCGCTGATCAAGGCTTGCCTCAATGCGTACGCAAAAGATGGCCTGCGTCTCATCGAAGTCGACAAAGACGATCTGCACGACCTCGGCGATATTACCGATCTCATCGCCTCGCGGCCCGAGCGCTTCATTGTCTTCTGCGACGATCTTTCGTTCGAAGAAGGCGAATCGGGCTATAAGGCGCTGAAGGTTGCGCTCGACGGTTCGGTCTCCGCTCAGTCCGACAACGTGCTCATCTACGCGACGTCGAACCGTCGGCATTTGTTGCCCGAGTATATGAGCGACAACGAGACGTATAAGCACACGTCCGACGGCGAGATTCATCCGGGGGAAGTCGTCGAGGAGAAGATCTCGTTGTCCGAGCGTTTCGGCTTATGGGTGAGCTTCTACCCGTTCAAGCAAGACGACTACCTGACGATCGTCGGCCACTGGCTTCGTCATTTTGGCTGCAGCGATGACGATGTCGCCAGCGCGCGCGGCGACGCGCTTGTTTGGGCGCTGGAGCGTGGATCGCGCTCGGGCCGGGTGGCGTGGCAATTCGCTCGCGATTGGTCGGGCCGCAGGGCAGCGGTATGAACGACGCCGCCAAAACCGCCGCGGCGGTCGATCGCTCGCCGACGGGCCGGCCGGTCACCGAGGTGGCAGTCGGAGTATTGGTGCAAGCCGATGGGCGATACCTGCTCGCGCAGCGGCCCGCCGGCAAGCCCTACGAAGGGTACTGGGAGTTTCCGGGCGGCAAGCTCGAGCCCGGCGAGACGGTCGAGGCCGCGCTTGGGCGCGAACTGCACGAGGAGCTCGGCATCGAAATGAGCGAATGCCATCTTTGGCATACGCTCGAGCACGATTATCCGCACGCCTATGTGCGGCTCTATTTCTGCAAGGTCACGGGGTGGACCGGTGAGCCGCACGGCCGCGAAGGCCAGGCGTTCAGTTGGCAGCGCTTGCCGGTGGAAGTTGAGCCGCTCCTGCCTGCCGCCATTCCGGTTTTGGAACTGCTGGCGGCGGATTAAGGCGCCAGAAGCCGACGTCACGGCAAGCCGCGTCAGTTCAGATCAGTTCAGTTCAGATCGCCGTGCTTGTCTTCATCGGAAGGTGGCTCCTCGTCGGCGCCGCCGATCCGATACTTTTCATTGGCCCACGCCCCCAGGTCGATCTGTTTGCATCGCTCGGAACAAAACGGGCGAAAGCGATTCTCAGGCGTCCAACGGACGTCTTTCCCACAAGTCGGGCATTTGACGACTGTCGCCATTGTTCAAAGGCTGCAAAGCGTCAGTTGGAACGGCACGTCGACGTCGACCGAACGCGGACGCAGATCGCCGTCCTGCACCGTGAAGCGCACCCAAAGCATGTATTTGTTGGCGCTGGCTTCGGGGATCATGCGCAACTCGGGCGAGACGCGTACTTGCATGAGCTGGTAGGTGCGGCCGGACAGCATTTGCTGATAGCTGCCTTGCATGGCCATCACCTTCGACGCTTGACCGGATTCGCGCGCGAGCCGTAGCACGATCGAGGCGGCGTCGCGCAGCGGCAGCAGCGGCGTGATCCACTTGGCGATGTCTTGCCGGCGTTGATCTGCATGCAATTGCTGCCAGGCATAGTAGGACGGCAGATCGAACTCGCAGGTGCCGCCTGGGATGATGGCGCGGCTGCGGATGCTCGCGAGCCACTCGTTGTCGGAAAGATGCTGGCCGGTCTTGCCTTGCATCTGAGCCAAGCCGGCGAGCGTCTGCTCGATCTCGCCCAGCACGGCCTCTAACGCATTTTGCTCAATGCCCGGATTGCCGCGGAACGGCGCCAGCGTTTGACGCTGCCGCTCGAGTTCCTTCATCAGATCCGATTTGAGATCGGCGCGGCCTGTCACTTCGGCGATCTCGAACAACGTCGTGAGCGCGACGTGATGCTCTCTGGCGTCGTCTTGATTCAAAAAGAAGGTGAAGCGCTCGAATAAATCTTCGAGACGCAGCAGCGTGCGAATTCGCTCGTTGAACGGATACTCGTAAAGAATCAAGCGCGCTCGCCCCTGGGGTTCGTCGGTGATGGCATTGCAGCACATTCTAATGCGGTGGGATGCCCCCCGCAATCGCGGAATCGGGCACTTTTTACTGCTATTTCTTCGGAATGAACCATTGGAGACGGTGTAAGGGGCCCGATTGCTGTCGACGTTCGACAGCGCGCGTTTCAAAACGTGCGGCTCATGATGAGCCGATTCATCGCCCGGACGACGACCTCGCGCCGGCCAATGTCAAATAATGCTCATGCAAGCGACGTACCTCGCTCGCCGGTTGTTCGAGCGGCGCGTCGTCATTGACGATGACATCGTCCGCGCAGCGGAGCCGGGCTTCGCGCGTTGCTTGCCGCTCGATAATGGCGAGCACTTGCTCGCGCGAGAATGCGTTACGTCGCATCACGCGCGCGATTTGCGTCTCGACCTCGCAGTCGACGACGAGCACACGATCCACGCGCGTGCGCCATGCACCCGATTCCACGAGCAGCGGCACGACGATCACGACGTACGGCCCCGCCGCCGCGTTGCGCTCACGCTCCGTCTCCGCGCGGATGAGGGGGTGGGTGATGGCTTCGAGGCGGCCGCGGGCCGTGTCGTCGGAAAACACGAGCGCTCGCATCTTGGCGCGATCGAGCGAGCCGTCGCTGGCGATGAACGGCGCGCCGAACGCCTGCTCGATCAGCGGCATCGCGGCGCCGCCCGGTGCGGTGATGCGATGTGCGATCACGTCGGTATCGACGATGGCGACGCCCTCTGTGGCGAATAGATCGGCGATGGTCGTCTTGCCGCTGCCGATGCCGCCGGTGAGCCCTACGGCAAACATGTTCTAGCTCCCAAGCAGCTGAAAGATCGACGTGCCGGCAAATAGCGTCACCACGCCGCCCAGCGCGAGAAACGGCCCGAACGGTAACGGCTCCTCGAACCGCAGCCGCCCGGACCACATCGCGATGAGCCCCGCGATGGCGCCCGTCACCGCGGCGATCAACACGATCTGCGGCAGGGCGGCCCAGCCGAGCCAAGCCCCCAGCGCGGCCAACAACTTGAAATCGCCGTAGCCCATCCCCTCCACGCCGCGTGCGAAGCGGAACAGCCAGTAGATGCACCACAGGAAGACGTATCCGGCGATCGCACCGGCGACGGCTGCATGCAGCGTGGCGAACGTATCGCCGAAATTGACGATGAGGCCCGCCCACATCAACGGAAGCGTGAGCGAATCT
>Ga0157369_10009944_pt1 | contig 10866 bp, 4 predicted proteins | sample C25metaG_FD_113461 | JGI IMG/M metagenome (GOLD analysis project Ga0157369, IMG submission 113461) | Corn rhizosphere microbial communities from Kellogg Biological Station, Michigan, USA - C2-5 metaG | ecosystem: Host-associated > Plants > Roots > Rhizosphere > Soil | place: USA: Michigan... | reverse complement strand
TGAACGGGCCCACCGACTGTGTATCCGGCCGAGTCCTCTCGGGGGCGATCAAGATCGACAGCCCGTTGCGCGCGGCCGCCTCCAGAGGCTTGAGTGCGGCGGCTCCTGGGTGCTCGCGGTCGACGAACGCGACGTCGAGCAGTTTACCTAGCTGACCGAACACGCGGCCATCCTGGATTTCCTTCGTGGCGACGCTGGTCCAGTTGTCCTTGACCAGTGCGGCAACCAGGAACACGTCGACGTTGCTGCGGGAATTAAACAAGAAGACTGCGGGCCGCCGCTCGGTCAGGTGCTCCGCGCCGGTCACGTTCAGCTTGACGCCGCTCAGCGCGAGGACTGTGCCGGGCCAGAACCGGGTCAGGACGTTGATCCCGGCGCGCTTGTTGCGGCGCACAAGCCCGACGCCCACCGCAACGGCAGCCAGTAGGCCGACCGAACTGGCGCTGGCCAGGCGGCGGCCTACCCCGAGCGGGCCACCGCCGCCTCGGCTGCTGAACCGCAGGATGGGCCAGCCGCGGCTGACGGCGACCTTGGTCAGCGCGGGTTCCGGGTTGGTCGGCCGCGGATGGCCGACCAGGTACATCAGGCTGAGGTCTTCGTCGCCGTCCGCGTAGAAATAGCTCGACCCCAGGTCAACGTGATGATCCGCGGCGAACTGCTGCACGCGGCTGGCCTTTGTGGGGCCCCAGATCACGGGCTGCTCGAGATCGCCGGTCAGTACTTCCTGCCCATCAGCCACGAGCCGGTTGCACACGATGTGCTCGATGCCGAGATAGCGCGCAACTGGCGCCACCTGATTCGTCAGCGCGGACGAGCTCAGCACCACGGTATGGCCGCGACGCTGGTGGGCCCGGACCATCTCGCGCATCTCCGGGTAAATCAGATCCGCCACGGACTGCCTGAAGATGCGCTCCCCCATCTCGTCGACCACCTGCGCCTGCCGCCCCTTGACCGTGAGTGCACTGCCTTCGATCAGGGTCTCGAATGCGCGCCTGCCGAGCCGGAACTGCACCGCCAGCTCCACGATCGTCAGGAACTCAACGACCCGGAGATCCCGGCGGCGCAGCCGGTCTCTCATCTGGGCAGCGGCGGTGTATCCGGCGACGAGCGTCCCGTCTAGGTCGAAGAACGCGCCGACATCGGGGCCCTCCGGACCGGAGTCAATTTCCGCCGTCGGCCCGAGGAGCTGCGTCGGCTGGCCAGCGCCGTCCGGATGCGGGGTTGTCATGAGCTGTGGTGACCGTCCAGGATCGTCTCGCGCTGTTGATGTGCCACCATCGGGGCCGTCTGTACAGGGGCCGCCGCCCCGAGGGGCCCTGGCGCCGTGCACGGCGTTAAGCCGACTCTGGCGGCATCCGCAGCAGCAGGGCTCCTGGCTGGGCCACGATGGTGAGCCGACGGGTCGAACCCATGATCTCGCCATCCACCTCCCACGGATGCGCCTTGTCCAGCGTCACCTGCAGCTCGGTGAACTGAACGCGGTGGATTCCATCCTGAGCCGGGCGCCGCAGCGCGATGCCCGCAGCTACTGCCAGCCACCTGGTCAGTCCGCCGGCGATCAGCACTACGGCATCAAGCAGGCCATCGTCAGGCCGGGCATCCGGCAGGAGCGGCAGCCCGCCGCGCAGCCAGCCCACGTTGCCGACGATCAAGGTGCTTGCCCGCATCCGCCGGAGACGCCCGCCATCGGCGCTGACGGTCACTCGCAGCGGCCGGTCACCCAGGTGACGAAGCACCGTGATCGCGTAGGCGAACCAGCCGAGCCGCTTCTTGAGCGGCTCGCTGGTCCCGCTCAGCATCTTGGCATCCAGGCCAAGGCCCGCCATCACGACGAACAGCGTCCCGTTCGCCCGGCCCGCGTCAATCGGCTGCTGGACGCCGCCGAGGGCGACTACGAGCGCCTCGTCCAGGCCAGTTGGCAGGCCGAGATTGCGAGCGAGCAGGTTGCCGGTCCCCAGCGGGATGATCCCCAGCGGTACCCCGGTCTCAGCGACGCCCTCCGCGCACGCGGTGACCGTCCCGTCACCGCCGCAAGCGAGCACCAGATCAGCCCCGGCGGACACAGCCGACTGAGCCTGGCCCCGGCCGGGATCTTCCGGCGTCGTCTCCAGCCAGAGCGGCTCATCCCAGCCGTGGTCATCCATCACCCGTCGGACAGACTTGCGGAACGCCTCGTCATCATCCAGTTTGGTCGGGTTCACCACGACTGCGGCCTGACTCATCGGCGTATCGTCCTCAGGGGAGTTGGCGGACTGTCAGCTGCCAAACGCTAGCAGCGGCACGATAGCTACCCACCGCTGCCGCATCAAACGGGCCGGGGTCGCCGAACGCCTCATGAACGGGGTGGGGGAACTGGCGCTTCATATCTCCCTATCCGTGTACTAGCCACGCGTTAGGTCGCAACTCTCGGCCGATAACGGCTGCAGCGGTCCACCATCTAATGACCTTGTCCGTCCGGTCATCGCGTGTCGCCAACTGCTAGCATGAACTCCGTGGTCAGGGCGACCGGGGTCATGTAATTCTGCTTACTTCGAGTCCGATCCCGGACCGGTCATCGGTGTCGTCCGAGCATTGGTGCTGGCGGCCCAGGACGTCGAGCTGACCTGAGAGCTGTCACGCATGCCACTACAGAACCGGGTCCTGCCCACGGGGGAGATCGTCGCGCACCCTGCGCGCGGCATGCTGATGGGTAACCGTGGTTGCATTCACCGACCCGACCGCACGCTTGGCGTGACCAGGTGGCGCACCAAGATGTGGATCTCCTGCGTACTCGAATGGCGCGGCTGGCACCGGGACGTCATGCCACCGGGCCGGTGGACGGCACTGTTCTTCCTCGACGAGGTGACCGCACTGGCGGCCGGCCACCGTCCGTGCGGCTACTGCCGCCGAGCGGATCATCTGTGGTTCGCGGAAAGCTGGCGAGCCGGCCGCGGCCTTTCATCTCGGCCGAGCGCGGCCGAGATGGACATCGAACTGCACGCCGAACGAGTGGAATCGCGGACCCGGCGCAAGGTGACGCGCATCGCCGTTGCGGCCGACCTGCCGGACGGGGCGATCATCTCACACGCGGGCGCCCTGGGGCTGTGGTGCGACGGCTCGATGCTGCCCTGGTCGCTGGAGGGCTACGGGGCACCGGTCCTGGTTGGCACGCGGTCAGTGGTCACGCTGCTAACGCCACCGTCGATCGTCGCGGCGCTCAGGGCTGATTACCGGCCGATGGTGCACCCCAGCGCCGGCGTCACCTCGCTGCGGCCCTTCCCGGCCTGACCACCGCCACAGTGGACACAGCACGCCACCCTGAGAAAGACCCCCCGTCACCGCCTGTGTGAAAGTGGCACGGCTGCTGCCCGGCAGCCGCATGGCCTCCAGCGACAGCTGAGCATTTCCAGCACCCGCGAGGTCTCAAGCGGTCGACCCGGCGGCCGCTGGTCTTTGATGCTACGCACCTTGGATGCCGGCGATGATGTCGGAGTGGAGGGTGAAGTCTCCCCGGACGCGTGCGCGTGGCTGACCGAAGTCTACGGGCCGGACGCCGGGACGATCGCGACCGCTCACGCCGTCTGGCGGGCGGTCGGTCACGCGCCTGCCAGACGGCGTACAGCGACGCCGACGGCGTCCATTTCCCGCCCGCTTTAACGTTCGCCGCCGGCACACAGATGGCTAGCACTTGGGTAGCGGTTCGCTGCCGCCGGAGTAACCGGCGGAGCAGTCGTATGCCCGGCGGAGCCCCGAAGGCGTTCGGCGGAAGGCGGAAGAGGGGCTAGCTTGTTCGCACGGGGGCGGCGAAGCCGGTGAACTGGCCGTAGGCGACGTAGACGGTGTTGCCCTCGCCGGGGCGGGCGGAGTTGGTGTGGTCGAGAATGTCGGGGAAGGCGTCGCCGTTGGCGTCGACCAGGGTGCAGGTCTCGCCGTGGAACGGGCACAGGTTCTGGCCCCACAGGTTTAGCGAGCCGAACCTCAGGGCGCCCGGGTTGGACAGCGCCACGTACACGTTCCCGGTCACGCCGTTGGGGGGAGTGTCGTTCTCGAACTGGACCACGTCTCCGATGGCATCGGCGCCGCCGACGTGCACGACCTGGCACGTCTCGCCGGGGTTGAGGCAGAACCCGTTGCCCCAGGGCCGCCAGCCCTGCCCGGAGTCGACCAGGACCGCGCCGCCCATCCCGACCATCGGGGTGTTGGCCGGGACGAACCCGATCCGGTCGGCCCGGCCGTCGCCGGTGACGTCCACGGTCTGGCACTGCTGGAGGTTGGCGCACGTGACGAGGTCGAAGTCGCCGGAGTAGCCGGGAAGCCCGTCCAGGTATTGAACAAGACCCGGGACCGCGTCGTTAGTGACACTGAACGTGCCGTCCCCGGCGGAGAACGCCACCGGGATGCCCTGCCACGAGGCGAAGGCCAGCGCGAAGTCGGTTTTGTGGTCCCCGTTGAAGTCACCGGCCACTATCACCACCCCGGGCGCGGAGCCCGCCCAGGAGCCGAAGGCAGACTCCTGGTTCACCACCGTGAACGTGCCATTACCGCTGGACAGTGCGACCGGCACGCTCCCCCACCCGGGTGCGGTCAGCGCGATGTCGGTCTTGCCGTCGCCGTTGAAGTCTCCGGTCAGCACGTGCACGCCCGCGGTGGCGTCCCACGCCGCGAACAAGGTGTCCGATAGCCCGTCCGTCTTGATGGCGAAGCTGCCGTCGCCGTTGGAGGAGGCCACCGGGATACTGGTCCAGCCCTGCCCGCCCACCAGCGCGATGTCGGTCTTGCCGTCGCCGTTGAAGTCACCGGTGAGCGGCTGCACCCCGGGCTCGGTTGCCCAGTCCCCGGAGAAGTCACCCACGGTGCTCTCCGTCACGGTGAACGCGCCGGTCCCGGCGGAGAACGCCACCGGGATCGTGGCGAAGTCCCACGGCCTCCCCGGCAGCACCGCGATGTCGGTCTTGTGGTCGCCGTTGAAGTCACCGGCCAGCATCCGCGCCCCCGGAGCGGACGCCCGCGCGCCGAAGCTGGTGTTCGACAGCGTCCCGGTCGCGACGGCGAAGGTGCCGTCGCCGTTGGAGTAGGCGACAGGGATGCTCGTCCACCCTTGCCCGCCCACCAGCGCGATGTCGGTCTTGCCGTCGCCGTTGAAGTCACCGGTAACCGGCTGCACCCCCGGCGTTGCCGCATTTTGCGAGATGAACGGGTGGGCGGCATTGCCCACCTGCTGATCGGTGGTGGTGAACGAGCCGGCCCCGGTGGAGAACGCGACTGGGATCGTGGACCATGCGCCCGGCAGGCCGACCGGGGTCAGCAGCGCGATGTCGGTCCGGCCGTCGCCGTTGAAGTCGCCGGTGATCTCCCGCGCGCCCGGCGTCGACGCCCGGTGCGGGAAGGTCCCCAGCCCGGTGGCGTTCGTTGTGCTAAACGACCCGTCACCGGCCGACGCCGCCATCGGCAGCGACTGGAAATACTGTGACCCCGTCACCGCGATATCAGCCTTGCCGTCGCCGGTGAAGTCCCCGCCCAGGACGGCGATGCTCGCGCCACTCGCCGTGGGCACCGCCGTCGTCACATCCGCGTGCGCCGGCCTGCCCGCCGACATGAACGTCACGCCCGCCGCGGCCAGCGCCACCGCCAGCGCCGGCCTTCCCAGGCGCCGCAGCCTCGCAGTCAACACGCCCACCCCTCTCGTCCCTGTTACGCCACACCTGCGTACGGGATCACAACATCCGGCGCTGAAACCGGGCTGAAGCGGGCCTGGAACGAGAGCAGCCAAGGGCCAGCTAGGCGCGATGCCGGGTAGTCCGGGGTTCGCGGCTGGCGTCAAGCGGTTTGGCTGGGTGCTGTGTGCGGGCATGGCAACGGAGGTCCGGCAAGACCCGCGCGGCAACCCAGAAAACTGCCTCTGGCGCGTTTGACCAGGGCAAGCCGAGCAAGTACGCCGGTGGCCTCAACACCGACGTTATCGGCGAAGGAGCCGGGGTCAATCGCAGCTAGCTGGACCATGGCGGCATCCATCACAGCGCCGCCCATCAGTCCCATAGTCCCAAGTATGTCCATATCCTGATAGAAGGACTTCCATCCGTTCGCGTGGCGAAGAAATTGGCGATAGCCCTGGTCTAGCCGATACCCTAGCTTTAGTTCCGTCGCCGCAATTTCGTCTTCACTAGCAGTCATCTCGGGAAGTGGATATTTCCAAATTCCCTGAGTGTCCAGCTCAGCAAGCCGCTGGCGGATGAGCACATCCTTCACGATTTCCGCACGCCACTCCCTCGGCTAAGGCGCCTCCCCAAACTCGCCGGCCCTCCCGCCACAGTCCCCGTCCTCGCCGAGCCCACCAGCCCACAACGCCACGCGCCCGCCGACCGCGAGGGGCGTTCCGCGGACCCGGCCAGGCCTCCGCCTGGGCCTCCGCCGGCCATCCGGGCCATACCGGCCGCAACAGTCCTCCGTAAGCTGAGATTTCCTAAAGAATCTGCTCTGATTCACGACTCGTTCCTAATCACCTGGAATACCCTACGTAGGCCCAAGGGCGCTCCGCGGGACGTCGTAGGCTTCGTGACGGCGGTAGTGGTCCTGTCGTGCAGACTTTAGGAGTAACGCGGGTGCTCGGGATCTCGCCGTTTCGCGACGGCATGGCGTTGCACAGGCTGGGCGGCAGGCGAGGGCTGGCCGCGGTACTGGCCCTGATGGTCGGCGCGGGCGTGGTCGCCGTGGCTAGCACCCGGGCGCCCGCGCTGGCCGGGCCGAAAGTGGTCGCGGCGGCGGGGACGCAGGCCAGCGGGATGCTGAACGCGGTGCTGCCGTGGCGGATCCTCGACACCCGCACGACTACCGGCGGCCACAAGGCGAAGCTCGGGTCGGGCTCGACCATGAAGCTGGCGGTACTGGGCGGGGGCGGCGTGCCCGGCGCCGGCGTTTCCGCGGTGCTGCTCAACGTGACCGCCGTGGACGTGACCGCGCGCACCGGCTACCTCACGCTCTTCCCGACGGGGGTCAGCCGGCCGGTGGCGTCGACCCTGAACTACCGGGGCGGGACGGCGGTCGCCAACCAGGCCCTGGTGCAGGTCGGCGCGGACGGCACGGTCAGCATCTTCAACTCCACCGGGCAGGCCGACGTGATCGTCGACGTCGAGGGCTGGGTCGGGGCCGACACGGCCGCGGCCAACGGCCAGGTCACCACGACGACGCCGACCCGGATCCTGGACACCCGGACCGCCACCGGCGGGCACCAGGCACCGCTCGGGAACGGACAGTCCCTGACGCTGCAGGTCACGGGGTCGGGTGGTATCCCCGCGGGCGTGTCGGCGGTGTACGCCGACCTCGTCGCCGTTCCGGTCGGAAACGCCGCCGGATACCTGACGGCCTACCCGGCGGGCACGGCGCAGCCGCTGTCTTCCACCGTCAACTTCCTGGGCGGCATAGCGACCGCGAACCTCACGCTACTGCGGGTCAGCGCGGCCGGCACCATAACCGTCGCCAATCATTCATCCGGCGCCAACGTCCTGGTGGACGTGGCCGGGTGGGTCTCCGGCGGGGATGTGACGTCCGACGCTGGGGCGCACCCGAGTCCGGTCACCCGGGTCCTGGACACCCGCACCACGCTGGGCGGCCACCGGGCACCGCTGGGCGGCCACGGAACGGCCAGCGTGCGCGTGCTCGGCGTCGGCGGCGTGCCATCCACTGGTGTCGGGGCCGTGGTCATCCACGTGACCGGGGTCGCGCCGAACGCGAACACCTACCTCACGGCCTACGCGACGGGGTACCCGAAGCCGGCGAGCTCGGTGGTGAACCTGGCGAAGGGCACCACCGTCTCCAATACCGCCATCGTGCCGGTGGGGCCGGCGGGCGCCGTCACCGTCTACAACGACAGCGGCAGCCAGAACGTGGTGCTCGACGTGCAGGGCTGGATCGCCGCGCCGGTGCTGGCACCCGCCCCGCCGCTGGCCTCCGCGCTCAGCGCCGGCTCGCTGACAACCCCCGACGGCCAGCGCGCGGCCGCCATCTTGACCAACGCCAACCGTTACGCCATGACCACCTGGTGGAACACCATCTACCCGAGCCTGATCGGCGCCCCGATGAAGAGCGAGGCGATGCTCGGCGACCAGGTCGCACCGCTGATGTTCAGCGCGGCCACCGTCTCCACGACCGACTCGGTGCGCCGGCTGTGCATGGAGGCCTTCAGCCTGGCGACCTCCCTCGCGACCGGTGCCTACAACCCCGCGGCGGCCCCGGCCGGCACCGGCATCCCGACCGCGACGGCGACCAGCCGCACGATCGAGCTCATCAGCAAGGTCGTCGCCGGCCACCTCGTCAACAAGTCCGGCGGCTGGGGCGCGACCACAGAAAGCGAGCTGGACACCGCCTACCTCGGCGGGGCAGCCTGGATGCTGTGGTCGCGGCTGACCCCGCAAGTCCAGTCCCAGGTCGCCAAGATGGTCTACTTCGAAGCCGAGTGGGGCATGGACCAGCCGCTGCCGATGTACGCCAGCCAGGCCGGAACCATCCTTCACCCCGGCGACACCGGGGCTGACGGGGACAGCTGGACCCCGCTGCCCGATCAGCTCGCCGCGCTGATGATGCCCGGCGACGCGCACGTCCCGCTCTGGCAGAACACCGTGGTCAGGGACGCCCTCGTGGCATGGTCGCGGCCGGCCGACGACACGAACCCCACCGTCGTCAACGGCGCGTCGGTCGCATCGTGGATCAACGGTGCCGGATCGAACGTGCTGAGCACCGGCGACCTGTACAACCACAACCGCTACGCGCCGGACTACCAGACGCTCATCTACCAGAACATGCAGGACATCCTGATGTCCGCCCTGGCCGGCCAGCCCGCGCCGCAGGCGGTCACCACGCTGGTCGCACCGGTCTACGCGGCCTACACCACGGTCAACTACGCCGCGCCCCCTAACCTCACGCCCGGCGGCACGGTCTACACGCCCAACTCCGCCAAGATCTACTACCCGCAAGGCTGCGACTGGGGCACCGGCCAGCAGCTCCCGTACGCGCTGGCCGACGCCCAGACCGCCGCCTTCGGGGCCGGCACCGCCACCAGCGCCTCCTACGCGGACCTGCACGCCAACGCGCAGCTGGCCATGCAGCACCTGCACGCCGACGGGCACACCTACGACACCAACGCCCAGTACGTGTACGTCGGCCGCGAAGAGCACACGGCCCAGCTGGCCGCCCAGCTGTACCTCACGCTCTACGTCCGCGACCATAGCCTGTTCAGCCTCAGCGACTCCTCATACTGGCTGGCCCCGTAACCAGAGGACGCCGCTGGCGACGAGCCACTCGCATTCGCCGTCCGGACTGATCGCGCCCGCCTTCGCCTGCGCGGCCGGCGCGACGATCACGGTCGGGATCCCGGGCAGCGGGAAGCACCACGCGGGGACGCTGATATCGCTACTTCGTGATCTTGAGGGTCACGTACGGTGAGGTGGCCGCGAGGAAGTTCCCGCTGCCGCCGTAGCTGGCCACGAGCGAGTGCAGGCCGGACGGGTACAGCCGGAGGCCAATCTTCCCATAAGCGGCTTAGGTCGCAATCCCCAATCATGATCGCGAAACGGCATCAGCCAGCACACAGGCGGACCGAAAGGTCCTGGAGTGCGCCGCCGTCGATCACAACGGCAGGCGGGCGGCGCAGCCCCCAACGAAGGACAGGCACCACGGGGCAGCGCGTTTTTAAAGTGCCATGCTCGCCAGCGCCGGTGACCGTGGTGGCCACCGGCGCTGCGCTTGTTGCAGGCGGTTTACGGGAGGGCAGCCAGGGCGTCGACGAAGCCCATGCCCTTCGGCGAGCCCCAACCCGTGGTCAGGTCGTATCCGACCGTGGTCGCGTGGCCGGTCACCGAGTTCAGCGTGAGCGGCGCGCCGGGCGTTATGTCCCAGACCTGATTCGACTGCAGGTGCGCTGACGGCACCGAGCCGTCACCGTAGGTCTGCGTCACGATGTCGTTGAACGCGGCACTCTTATTGAAGCCTTGCGAGTAAATGGCCTGGTTCAGATCGCCGATCGGCGCCTTGTGCGCGGCGGCCCGTGCCTGGTTCGCTAGCGCGACGACCCCCGCCACCTGCGGCGAGGACGCGGACGTGCCGCCCACCAAGAACCAACCGGGCGGGCCGTCTATCGCCGGGAAATACGAGTGGTACACCAGCGAACCGCCGTTGATGGCCATGTTCCACGACAGGTCCGGAACCCCGCGGTGGTTCCCGACCACGGAGGCCACACCGTCCTGGTAGCCCGGCCGCGAGTAGACGCTCGACGTGCCGCCACCGGTCACCAGAGCGAACCCGGGCTCGTTGCCGACAGCCTCAGAGTTGCCGCCCTGATCCCATGCCCACCATGCCGGCGTGCGAGAGCCGTCCGCCGCGATCGGCACGTCGGGACCGGTCGGGTGCCACGTCCAGTTGTACTGGCGCTGAGTTCCGCCGACCGAGGTGACGTACGGCGAGACGTTGGGGTAGCTCACCTGCGGCACGTCGGAAGTCGCCGACGCCCGGTGCGCGCGGATCACTCCCACCGAGCCGTTGTCGCCGGACGACGACAGGAACGTGTCGCCCTTGGCCAGGCCCTTTTTGAATGTCTGATCGAACTTGGCGAACTGCTGTGCCGCGGCGCCGGCGAACGCCGACTCATCCGTGCCGAACGACATCGAGAAGACGGTGCCGGCCGGGTATGTGTCGATCGCCGAGTCGATGGCCTGCATCGCTGCGGGCAAGCCCGGCACGCCCTGCGTTTCGGCGGTGTTCGTGGCGAGCAGGACGATGTGCGCCCTGGGGGCCATGGCATATGCCCACTGCACGTCGAGGTTCGCCTCGGTCGCCCAGCCCTCAGCCGAACTGGGCCCGTTCTGGCCCGATCCCTGGCCGGTGGCCTTGCCCTGGCCG
>Ga0157369_10009942_pt1 | contig 10867 bp, 12 predicted proteins | sample C25metaG_FD_113461 | JGI IMG/M metagenome (GOLD analysis project Ga0157369, IMG submission 113461) | Corn rhizosphere microbial communities from Kellogg Biological Station, Michigan, USA - C2-5 metaG | ecosystem: Host-associated > Plants > Roots > Rhizosphere > Soil | place: USA: Michigan... | reverse complement strand
TGCGTCGTGCGAACGCTCGCGCGACACCCGCTGGCATCGTTCGCCGCGTGATCGGAGCGGTTCGTTGAAGACGGACCGGCGTGTCTTGTTTCCGCTGGGGAGTCGCCAAGTTGGTTAAGGCACCGGATTTTGATTCCGGCATTCGAGGGTTCGAATCCTTCCTCCCCAGCCATCCTTCCCATTGACCGTTGCGCGAGACTGACCTGATTGCAGCTTCGCGTGCCCGGCATCGCCTGCTTCGGATCGCACGCGCGAGTCCGCACACGCGACGCTGATCTCTCCCGTCCCCACGTCGACCGATGGCCTTCGAGCGAATGCGCATTTTCACGGGCAATGCGAATCCCAAGCTGGCCGAGGCGGTGTGCCGGCATCTCAACATCAGCCTCGGGCGCGCGGTCGTCGGGCGCTTTTCCGACGGCGAGGTGATGGTCGAGCTGCTCGAGAACGTCCGCGGACGCGACGCGTTCGTGCTGCAGTCGACGTGCGCGCCGACCAACGACAACCTGATGGAAGTCCTCGTGATGGTCGACGCGCTGAAGCGCGCATCGGTCGCGCGCGTCACGGCGGCCATCCCCTATTTCGGCTATGCGCGGCAGGATCGGCGGCCTCGCTCGGCGCGCGTGCCGATCACCGCGAAGGTCGTCGCCGACATGCTGGCCACCGTCGGCGTGAATCGCGTGATGGTGATGGACCTGCACGCCGACCAGATCCAGGGCTTCTTCAACATCCCGGTCGACAACATCTATGCAACGCCGGTGCTGCTCGGCGATCTGTGGAAGCGCAACTACGACAACCTGCTCGTCGTCTCGCCCGATGTAGGTGGCGTCGTGCGCGCGCGCGCCATCGCCAAGCGCCTGGATTCCGACCTTGCGATCATCGACAAGCGGCGGCCGAAGGCCAACGTCGCCGAGGTGATGAACATCATCGGCGACGTCAGCGGCCGCACCTGCGTGATCATGGACGACATCGTCGACACGGCGAATACGCTCGTGAAAGCCGCCACCGCGCTCAAGGAGCATGGCGCGCAGAAAGTCGTCGCGTATTGCACGCATCCGGTACTGTCAGGCGGCGCCGTGCCGAGGATCGCGAGCTCCGGCCTGGACGAGATCGTGGTCACCGACACGATCCCGCTGTCCGCAGAAGCGCAGGCATGCCCGAAGATCCGCCAGCTCTCGTGCGCGCAGCTGCTCGCCGAGACCATGACGCGCATTTCCAACGAGGAATCGGTATCCTCGCTTTTCACGGAGTAGCATGAAACGTCCCCGCACGCTCGCTTCGCTCGCTGCCCCCCGCAGGGCGGTTCAGTCCGTCCGGGCGGCCCTTCCCGACTGGGATGAACGTCCCCCCACGCTCGCTCCGCTCGCTGCCCCCCGGGGGGCGGGTCAGTCGCTCGGGGCGGCCCTTCACGACTGACGCCATGCCCGAAACCATCGCTCCCGACCTCGCCGGCAAGTCGGTCCTCGTCACCGGCGCGTCCACCGGCATCGGCGCCGCAGCGGCGCGCGCCTTCGCGCACGCCGGCTGCCGCGTGGCCATCCACTACAACGCCAGCCTCAATCGCGCCGAGGAAGTCGCGGGCGACGTGCGCTTCGCGGGCGCGCAGGCGTTTCTCGTCGGCGGCGACCTGCGCAGCTCGGCGAAGGCGCGCGAGATCGTCGACGCGGCGGCCGAGCAATTCGGTGGCCTCGACATCCTGGTCAACAACGCCGGCGGCCTCGTGCGCCGGGTCCCGATCGCCGACGTCGACGACGCCTTCTTCGACGAGGTGATCGACCTCAACGTGCGCTCGCTCGTGGCATGCTGCTCGGCCGCGGTGCCGCATATGCGCAAGGCCGGGCGCGGCAACATCATCAACGTGACGTCGGTGGCGGCACGTACCGGTGGCGGTCCCGGCTCGTCGATGTACGCGTCGGCGAAGGGCTTCGTCGCGACATTCACGCACGGGCTCGCGAAGGAGCTGGTCAAGGACAACATCCGCGTAAACGCGGTGTCGCCCGGCGTGATCGTCACGCCGTTCCACGAACGCTACTCGACGCCGGCGATGCTCGAATCGTTCAAGGCGTCGATCCCGATGAACCGGCTCGGCGCGCCCGAGGAATGCGCGGGCGCCTTCCTCTATCTCGCCTCCGATGCGATGTCGGCGTTCGTCACCGGGCAGATTCTCGAGGTGAATGGCGGGCAGGTGATGCCGTGATCAGGGGCCAGGAGTCAGATGACAGGGGACAGCGCAACGGTGTCCGACCCGACCGGTAGAACCCGCGTGGCGGCAGTCGCGCAGGCGTTGCGATCGCTGCACCGCGTGCTCGCCGAGCGCATGCGGCGTGACGTCGAGGCCGAGCGGCAGACGGTGATCCAGCCTGGCGCCTGGTTGTCGATGCTCACGGGCGACCCGCAGTTCGCGTGGCTACGCTCGCTGTCCGAATTGATCGTCGACGTCGACGTGTTCCTCGAGGCCGATCCTGCGCCGGCCGACGACGACGCGGCATCGATTCGCGCCGAGATCGAGCGGCTGATCGCCGCGTCGAGCGTGCCCGGCGCGCAGACCGAATTCGCCGAGCATTACTGGCGCTACGTGCACGACGCCCCCGAGGTCGCGGTCGTGCACGGTGAAATCCGCCAGGCGATCGATCGCCTGCCCGTGCCCGCCGACGTCGACGAGGGGGATGCGCTGCACGAGCGTCACCGCTGGGCAGAAGCGCACCGCCATCGCGACTGACGCGGGCGGCGCGCACGCCGCATCCGGTCAGCGCCCTGCACGATCGACGCGCCGCGCTCTGCTATAATCCAAGGCTTTTCCCGTCGCGCCCAACCGCTTCCCGTCGCGCCGAAAACGCGCACGCGACCATCGCGGACGACCGGTATCGATCCCGGAAGGCCGCAGACACTTTCCTTCGAAAAGGAGTCGCCAACATGGCCACGATCGAATTCACCGCATTTCCCCGCAGCAGCGAAGGGCGCGGGGCATCACGCCGCATGCGCCGCACCGGCAAGGCGCCCGGCATCGTGTATGGCGGAACGCTTGCGCCGCAGCCGATCGAGCTCGACCACAACGCGCTGATCCATGCGCTGCGCAACGAGGCGTTCCACTCGTCGATCCTCACGATGAAGGTCGACGGCGCGGCGACACAGGTGCTCCTGCGCGACGTGCAGATGCACCCGTTCCGCCACGAGGTGCTGCACGTCGACTTCCAGCGCATCGACGCGACGCGCAAGATCCACATGAAGGTGCCGCTGCACTTCGTGAACGAAGACCTGTCACCGGCCGTCAAGGCGCAGGGCGCGATCGTGAGCCACGTGATGACGGAGATCGACATCGCGTGCCTGCCGAAGGACCTGCCCGAGTACATCGAGGTCGACCTGTCGACGCTCGACACCGCGCATTCGATGCACGTGTCCGGCGTCACGTTGCCGCCGGGCGTGTCGATCGTCACACATCGCACGGGTGACCCCGTCGTTGCCACGGCCGTCGTGCCGAAGGCCGCGGCCGAGGCCGAGCCGGGCGTCGAAAGCGAGGTGGCCGCGGCCGCCCCGGTCGCCGAAGCGAAGCCGGCCGAGGCGAAGACCGAGGAAAAGGGCAAGAAGGAAGGCGGCGACAAGAAGAAGTAACTCGCAGCGCGCACGATGCCCGGGCCGATACGCCTCGTGGCCGGCCTCGGCAACCCCGGGCGCGGCTACGCCGCGACGCGACACAACGCCGGCTTCTGGTTCGCCGACGCGCTCGCGGCGAAACTCGGCGCCGCGTTCGCGCACGAAGCCCGGTTCTCGGCAGAGCTCGCGAAGGCCGCCGACGTCCGCATCGCCAAGCCGATGACGTACATGAACCTGTCGGGACGCGCGGTGGCCGGTGTGGCGCGCTTCTTCGGGATCGCGCCCGACGCCATCCTCGTCGTTCACGACGAGTTGGACCTGAAAGCGGGCGACGCGAAGCTCAAGCTGGGCGGCGGCGTCGCCGGGCATAACGGCCTGCGCGACATCAAGGCGCAACTCGGTACCGCCGACTTCTGGCGCCTGCGGCTCGGCATCGGCCATCCGCGCGACTCGGCGCTGCCGGAACGCGAGGTCGTCGATTACGTGCTGAAGTCGCCCGATGGCGAGGAGCGCGCGGCCATCGAAGCGGCAATCGATCGCGCGCTTCGCGCCTCGCCCGACATCCTGGCGGGGAATATGGAACGGGCGATGCTGGCGCTGCATACGCGCCCGCCCGAACCTTCGACGAACGGCAAAGCGACATGAGTCTCAAATGCGGCATCGTCGGGCTGCCGAACGTCGGCAAGTCGACCCTCTTCAACGCGTTGACGAAGGCCGGCATCGCGGCCGAGAACTATCCGTTCTGCACGATCGAACCCAACGTCGGCATCGTCGAGGTGCCCGACGCGCGGCTCGCCGCCCTCGCGGCGATCGTGAAGCCCGCGAAGACCGTTCCGGCGGTCGTCGAGTTCGTCGACATCGCGGGGCTCGTCGCCGGCGCATCGAAGGGCGAGGGTCTCGGCAACCAGTTCCTCGCGAACATCCGCGAGACCGACGCCATCGCGCACGTCGTGCGTTGCTTCGAGGATCCGAACGTCGTGCACGTGTCGGGACGCGTCGATCCGATCGCCGACATCGAGACCATCAACACCGAGCTGGCGCTCGCCGACCTCGCCACCGTCGATCGGCAGGTCGCGAAAATCGAAAAAGTCGCGCGGGCCGGCGGCGACAAGGAAGCGCAGCGAGCCCTCGCCGTGCTGACCAAGGTGCGCGCGGCGCTCGACGAGGCGAGGCCGGCGCGCACGGTCGAGCTGTACGACGAGGAGCGTGCGCTGCTCGCGCCGTATTTCCTCCTGACGATGAAACCGACGCTCTACGTCGCGAACGTCGCCGAGCATGGCTTCGCGGACAACCCGAGCCTCGACCGGTTGCGCGCGCGCGCCGCGGAGGAGCGCGCACCGGTCGTCGCGATCAGTGCGGCGCTCGAAGCGCAGATCGCCGATCTCGAGCCCGACGACAAGGCGCTCTTCCTCGACGACATGGGGATGACCGAGCCCGGCCTCGACCGCCTGGTCCGCGCCGGCTACGAACGGCTCGGCCTGCACACGTACTTCACCGCGGGCCCGAAGGAGGTGCGCGCCTGGACCATTCCGTTCCATGCAACGGCCGCCCAGGCCGCGGGCGTCATCCACACCGATTTCGAGAAGGGCTTCATCCGCGCCGAAGTGATCGCGTACGCCGATTACGTCGCACTGAAGGGCGAGCAGGGCGCGAAGGAAGCGGGAAAGATGCGTCTCGAGGGCAGGGATTACGTCGTGCGCGACGGCGACGTGATGCATTTCCGGTTCAACCTGTGACCATGCGAAGCGGGACGACTGCGGTCGACGCAGCGATGGGCGCGCCGGGCATCGCGCGTCGCTTTCCGCCGGCGTGGGCCGGACGCGCCATGCTGGTCGCGTTCGCGCTCGCGCTCGCGAGCTGTGCAACCGTCGCGCTGCGCAATCCGCCGCACGTCGACGTCACCGGCGTCGCGCTCGACCGCGTCGAAGGCCCCGACGCGTATTTCACGGTCGATCTCGCGTTTGCGAATCGCGCCGATGAGGCGATCGTGATCGACGCGCTCGACGGCACGCTGGCGATCGAAGGCGAAGCGGTGGCAAAGGCGCGCCTCGTCGATGGCCCGGTGCATCTTGCACCCCTTGGCACGGCGAGCGCGCAGATGAGCGCGCAGACCCGGATGGATGCGGTCCTGCGCGCCGTCATGTCGGCGATGCGCCAGGGCGCGACGCTGCTCACACCCGGTGCGCGCCCCGTGTTGCATTACACGCTTACCGGCACCGCAATGCTCGCGGGCGGCGGCCGGTTTGCGTTCTCGAAGAGCGGCGAGCTCGGCGAGCGCGCGCCGTGAGGGGCTGCCGATGCCGCGCATGAAGACGTTGCGCTTCACGAAAATGGAGGGCCTCGGCAACGATTTCGTCGTCGTTGACGCCACGCGAACGCCGTTCTCGCTGACGCCGTCCGACATTCGTCGCCTCGCCGACCGGCGCTTCGGGGTAGGGTGCGATCAGGTGCTCGTCGTCGAGCCGGCGCACGCTTCGCACGGCGCGTCTGCCCGGCAGGCGGCGCAACCGCCGCTTCGCGGCGAGGCGGGATCGGAACCCGTCGATTTTCGTTACCGGATCTTCAACGCCGACGGCCGCGAGGTCGAGCAGTGCGGCAACGGCGCGCGCTGCTTCGTCGTCTACGTGCGCGAGCACGGGCTGACCGACAGGCGCGAGATCCGCGTCGAAACCGCGGGCGGCGTGATCGTGCCGCGACTCGAGGACGACGGCGAAGTGAGCGTCGACATGGGCGTGCCCCGTTTCGCACCGGCGGACGTCCCGTTCGTGGGCGGTACCGGCGACATCGTCGAACCGCTCGACGTCGACGGCGCGGTTGTCGACATCTGCGCGCTGTCGATGGGCAATCCGCACGCGGTGCAGATCGTCGTCGACGTCGACGCTGCGCCGGTGTCGACGCAGGGTCCGTCGATCGAAGGCCATCCGCGCTTCCCGGCGCGCGTGAACGCCGGGTACATGCAGATTGTCGATCGCGCTACCATTCGGCTGCGCGTGTTCGAGCGTGGCGCCGGTGAAACGCTCGCATGCGGAACCGGCGCATGCGCCGCCGTCGTTGCCGGTCGCCGACGCGGCCTGCTCGACGAGCGCGTGCGCGTGATCATGCGCGGCGGCGAGCTCACGATCGGCTGGGCGGGCGAGGGCAGCCCGGTCGTGATGAAGGGTCCGGCGCGCACGGTTTTCGAAGGCGAGTGGCGCGGTTAACGAAACGAAAAGGGTGTCGATGGATGCAAGTGCAGTCGCCGAGTACCTGAAGCAGAACCCGGCGTTCTTCGAGGATTACGCCGATGTCGTCGCGCAGATCTTCGTGCCGCACCCGCACGGCGGGCATGCGATTCCGATCGCCGAGCGGCAGATGCTTGCGCTGCGCGACCGGTCGTATGCGCTCGAGGAGAAGCTGCGCGAACTGATCCGCCACGGCGCCGAAAACGATCAGATCGGCGAAAAGCTGCACCGTTCGACGCTCGCGCTGTTCGCAGCCCCCGACCTCGAAACGACACTGGCCGTGCTTTCGCACAGCCTGCGCGAGGATTTCGCCGTCCCGCAGGTTGCGATGCGCCTGTGGCCGCAGGGCGAGGGTGCGTCGCTTCCCGAGCTTGCCCCGACGCCGGCCGAGCTTCACGAATACGCCGACCGTCTGCGCGCGCCGTATTGCGGGCCCGAGCCGGCGCTGCGCACGCGCGACTGGTTCGACGTCGCCACCGCCCCGCAGTCGTTCGCGTATCTGCCCCTTCGCACCGAAAAGACGTTCGGCATGCTCGCGCTCGCGAGCGACGACGCGCATCGCTTCCATGCCGGCATGGGCACCGTCTACCTGCTTCGCCTCGCGGAACTCGCGAGCGTCGCGATCGCCCGGTTCCTCCCCAGGTCGTAGCCGATGTCGTCGCCCGCGACGCCTGGTACCGAACGTTCGGCCGGGCACGCGGCGCTCGTCGACGCGTTCGCGCTCCACCTCGCGCCGCGTCCGGCGCACACGCGTAATGCCTATCTGCGCGACGTCGGGCAGCTCGTCGCGATGGCGGGCGACGTACCCGTGCAGAAGCTCACCCGGCCCATGCTCATGCGCTGCGTCGCCGTGCTGCACGCCCGCGGACTCTCCGGACGCAGCCTCGCGCGCATGCTGTCGGCGTGGCGCGCGTTCTATCGCTTCCTGATCGAGCGCGATCGCACGATCGGCGACGATCCCTGCGCCGGCATCAAGGCGCCGAAGTCGCCGCGCCGGCTGCCTTCCGCGCTTTCCCCCGACGAGGCCGCGCAGCTCGTCGCCATCGACGGCGACGACACGCTGTCGCTGCGCGATCGGGCATTGTTCGAACTTGCCTATTCGTCGGGACTGCGGCTGTCCGAGCTCGCCGGCATGGACGTCGACGCGTGCGATCTCGTGGGCGGTGAAGTGCGCGTGCTTGGCAAGGGCAGCAAGGAGCGCCTGGTGCCGGTGGGCGCGGCGGCCCGCGCAGCGATCACGCGCTGGCTGGCGGCCAGGGCGACGCACGCGGACGGCAGCGAGCCGGCGCTTTTCGTCGGGCGCCACGGGCGGCGGCTGTCGCCGCGCGCCATCGAGGATCGGCTGGCGCAATGGGCCGTCCGCCAGGGATTGTCGCGGCACGTGCATCCGCATATGCTGCGTCATTCGTTCGCGTCGCACGTGCTGCAGTCGTCCGGCGACCTGCGCGCCGTGCAGGAGATGCTGGGTCATGCATCGATCGCGAGCACGCAGGTGTACACGCACCTCGACTTCCAGGCGCTCGCCAAGGTGTACGACGCGGCGCATCCGCGCGCGAAGCGCAAGTAGCAACCGCGGTCGTCCGGCCGCCGCGTTCAAAGCCGCGGGCACGTTCAGGCGTGCAGGGCGTTCGGCCGGGCGCGCGGTCAGCCCCGCAGCCATTGAGCGAGCCGAGCGTTCAGGCGGCCGGCGCCGCGCGTCTTGCGGGCCGCCGCGACGTGGCGAGCAACGCGTGCACGCAGTCGAAGAACGCCGCGACGACGCGCGCATCGCGCCGCTCGACGAGACACGCGACGTGCGCGTGCGTCTGCACGTCGGCGTCGACGATCGGTATCGTGCAAAGCCGCGGATCGGGCACGAATTCGATCTCGGACACGGCGGCGATACCGAGGCCGCGGATCACCGCTTCGCGCACCGCCTCGCGACTGCCGATTTCCATCGCGACCGGCGGGCATATGCCGGCGCCGCGCAGCGCATCCTCCAGCGCCTTGCGTGTCGTCGAGCCCGGCTCGCGGACGATCATGGGCTCGGTGGCAAGCTCGGCGAGCCGCACGCCGCGTCGTCGCGCGAGGCGATGCCCCCTGGGCACGAACATCACGACGCGATGCGAGCGGAACGGCACGAAATGCAGGCGCGCATCGCGCGCGTATTGCGCGAGGACCGCGACGTCGGTCGAACGATCGACGAGGCCTGCGACCACCTGCTCCGAATTGCCGAGCGATACCGCGAGTTCGATGGCCGGATGACGCGCGCGAAACGCGGCGAGCATCTCCATCACGTGATACGGGCCGACGGCGCCGACGCGAAGACGTCCGGCCCGAAGCTCGCCGGTGTTCTGCAGCAGCGCGAGCGCTTCCTCCTCCTGCTCGAAGATCCGCTCGGCGATGCCGTAGAGCGCCTCACCGGCAGCCGTCAGCGCGACGCTGCGGCCGCGACGCATGAAAAGCTCGATGCCGTACGACGCCTCGAGCGCGCGCACCTGCGCGGTGACGGTCGGCTGGCTCACGTGCAGCGCCCGCGCGCCGGCGGTGAAGCCGCCGTGGCGGGCGACGGCGAAGAACGAGCGCAGGTGGGCAAGACGCATAGGTTTCTTCTATGAGTCTGCCGCAAATTTTGTATTGGATCAATGTTCGCGACGTCCCGATACTCCGGCAACTCGCTTCAGGACGACATGCCCGATGGCGTGGACGTACCACAATCCGGTAGCGGTCACGTTCGGTGGCGGCACGCTCGACGCGCTGCCGGCGATCGTCGCGTCCCGCCGCACCGTGCTCGTAGCCTTCCCCGAGGCCGCGGCGCTCGGTCACCTCGACGCGGTCCGGCGCCGGCTGGGCGGCGCGCTCGCCGGTGTCGTCGACGACATCGAGCCCAACCCCGACGTCGTGCATCTGCGCGACCTGCATGCGCGCTTCTGGCGCGACTACGGATCGTGCGACGCCATCGTCGCGATGGGCGGCGGCAGCACGCTCGACACGGCGAAGGTGCTGGCCGTCACGCCGCCTTCTGGCGATTTCGACGACCTGGTCGCGCGGCTCGCCGAAGGCACGCCTTTCGCGCCGGGCAGGACCAAGGCGCTGATCGCCATCCCGACGACGGCCGGCACGGGCAGCGAAGTGACGCCGTGGGCGACGGTCTGGGACCGCGCATCGGGACGCAAGCATTCGTTGCACCTGCGCGAGACGTGGCCCGAAGCGGCGATCGTCGATCCGGCGCTCACGGCGAGTGCGCCGCATGCGATCACGCTGCAATCGGGGCTCGATGCGCTGTCGCATGCGCTCGAGGCGATCTGGAACGTCAACGCGAACGCGGTCTCCGACACGCTCGCGATCGCCGCCGCGCGGCGGATGCTGCGCACGTTGCCGCGGCTCGCCGGGCAACTCGACGATGCGTCGTTGCGCGAGCAGGCCTCGCTGGCGGCGCTCGAAGCGGGTCTCGCGTTCTCGAACACGCGCACCGCACTCGCGCACTCGATCTCGTACGAAATGACGCTGCGCCATGGCGTCGCGCACGGCATCGCCTGCTCGTTCACGCTGCCGCTCGTCCTCGAGCGTGCCCTCGGCCGGCGCCCCGACCGCGACGCGGTGCTCGCGCAGGTGTTCGACGTGCCGCTCGCGCATGCGCCGGCGCATCTCGCCGCGTGGCTCGCAGCGCTCGGGGTGAGCACGCGGTTCGAAAGCTACGGCGTCGCGGCCGACGAGTCGCGCGCCATGATCGCGGCCGCGCTCGAGGGAGCGCGCGGACGCAATTTCATCGGAGCGTCATCGCGCTGATCTGACGCGGCGCGAGCGCCTCCGGCACCCAGGAGGAACGATGGACGCAGGAACGTTGGGCAGCACTGCAGTTCCGGCGGCGGCGCCGGCGACCGACGAGCGCAGTCGAAAGCTCGTCACGCTGGCGAGCCTGATCGGCACCACCGTCGAGTGGTACGACTTCTTCATCTACGGCACGATCACCGGCCTCGTCTTCAACAAGCAGTTCTTCCCCAGCGACGACGTGTTCGTGTCGACGGCGCTTGCGTACACGGTGTACGCGGTCGGGTTCGTCACGCGTCCGGTCGGCG
>Ga0157369_10009938_pt1 | contig 10870 bp, 7 predicted proteins | sample C25metaG_FD_113461 | JGI IMG/M metagenome (GOLD analysis project Ga0157369, IMG submission 113461) | Corn rhizosphere microbial communities from Kellogg Biological Station, Michigan, USA - C2-5 metaG | ecosystem: Host-associated > Plants > Roots > Rhizosphere > Soil | place: USA: Michigan... | reverse complement strand
TGAGGTCTCACTGGCCAGTATCGACATGGGCGAGCACCTGGTCTTTTGATCCCGGATGGCGTGGCGCGTCTTTCTGCGCGCGTCGCGCACCCCAGAGCAAGAGTGTTCCGATAAAGAGGTAGATTGCGGCGGTGGCGCTGATGCAGGCGCTCATGCCGTAGCGGGACGCGGCGACAGCAATAGCAATGGGAGCGAAGCCTCCACCGAGCCAACCGAGAGAGTTGATGAGGCCCGCGGCGGCGCCGCGACGCTCGACGCGGACGACATCGTAGAGGCTGGCGAAGATGTTGGCGTCGTAAAGGCCCTTGAAGTAGCCGAAGCCAATCATCGCGACGATGAGCCATGCGACAGAGACGGTCCATCCGGCGAGAAAGAGGAATGGGATGCCGCAGAGAAGGCCGAGCGCCTGGGTGAGGATGCGGCCTCCGCGGGACTTTCTGCTGAGCCTGTCGGCGAGGACGCCGCCCGCGAGCACGCCGAGGACCGAGGCGATCTGGAGATAGATGGTGCTGTTGAGGCCGGCCAGCGAGAGGCTCATGTGGAACTTCTGGTAGAGGAATGTCGGCATCCAGGTGAGAAACACGACAGCGACGAAGTTCGCTCCGATGAACGCCAGGATAAGGATCAGTGCTGTGCGGTTCCCCAGGACTTCGCGGAATGCTTCGATGAGGTTGCCGGAAGCATGGGGATTGGCGGACGCGGAGTTGTCGGCGATGCCGCGAACGGGTTCTTTCAGAAGCGTCCAGAGCAGAAGACCGAGGACGATTCCGGCGGAGCCGAAGACGATGAAGCTGGATCGCCAGCCGTAGTACTGCCCGAAAAGGCCGGAAAAAGCTCCCCCGGCGATGCTGCCGGCGTAGACGCTGGACTGGTGGAAGGACATAGCCCGGGAGCGTGTGGAAGGGCCGTGATAGTCGCTGATGAGCGACATAGCTGCGGGAAAATAGAAAGCTTCGCCGAGGCCGCCGAGAGCACGGCAAAGGGCAAGTTGCGCGTAGCTGTGCGCGATAGCGGTAGCGGCTGTGACGCCGGACCAGAAGATGAGCGCGCAGAGGATGAGTAATTTTCTGGACAGGCGGTCGCCAAGCCATCCGGCGAATGGACCGAAGAGGGCGTACATCCACATGAAGGATGCGCCGACCACGCCAAGTTGCACGTTAGAGAGATGAAGCTCAGGGCCGATGAGCGGAAAGACAGAGAAGATGGCTTGACGGTCTGCATAGTTGAAGAAGCAGACACACCAAAGCATGGCTACGACGAACCATTTGTAGGCGGGACCCCGGCCGGCGGTCAGGATGTGCGCACCGGAGGACGGCAGGATTCGAGGTTGAGACTCATGGACATGGGCATATCATAGAGGCATTGCGGGCGTTTCTTGATCATCATTGGAGGACTGAAGGACACCGGCGAGGGACCTTTTATTTTTGAAACGATGTCGACATTTAGACGACATATGTATATCTTAGCATCCGACGCACACGCGCCTCACACTGTAACTTCTGCGCAGTTCTGGCTTGGTCGCGTGAACGGGAGAGTCCTACCTAACGATGGACAGCTACATGGCTTCGAAGCAGATAACCAGCGTCTACGCGGCAGTGCTTACGCCCCGGCTGGTCGATGATAGTGTTGGATTTCTGAGGCAGGAGTTGGCGGTGGCGATGTGCCGATCGAGGAAGCAATGGCTGGAGAAACGGCAGCGCATCTCCAGTCCGATCGAATGGAGAGCCTGTTGAAAACTCAGGACTAGGGATCTAGCGGATCCATTGCATCGACCTGCAAAGACTCTATGGTTGGGTTGAACTCCGCATCCGTGTCCGAAAGCTGCTTCATGTTCTTATAGGGGACATACCCCTGTTCTCTCTGGCACCTTTCTGCGAACGCGCGGGAAACAATTACATTCAACTGGCTTTCCCCTGTCACCACAAGCGCTTTCTTATCCATGGGCACACCGTAACGGTAGATCAGCCGTGCGGCATTGCGCATGTTGGTCGTGGTGTGCCTTGCGTGCGGATCGATGATGATGGCCTCTTCCGGAACATGAAATTCATCGACCAGAACCTTCTTCATCTCAATCGCTTCTGCATACTTCGTCTGCGAAGGATGCACAAACCCTCCAGAGACAAGGATGAGCGGGGCCTTTCCTGCGTGAAATCGCTCTGCTGCCATTGCCGTTACAGCATGGCCTTCTTTCGACAGAGCGACATTGGGGACTTCCGGTCCCCAGCCAGGAACCAGGATGAAGGAATATGGGTACTTTTGCCAGGGAATCGACGGGATGGCACGTAGGGCCGCCCGATTTTCGCCGTTCTGCAGTGGCTCAAAACGAGCGGCCTCGTCACGATGATTTTCCTTCAAAAGCTCAATGGCCGCGCTGAGCGTCGGTTCAAAAAACAGTTTCTGTGCCGCGGATGCACTGACTTTGTTGAGGAGATTAAAGACATGGTCCTGAAAATCGGTAGACTTTGGATCAACCGAGATGCTGTCGATTCGTGGATAGCGGGGAGGCGCGCCATTGCCATATACGCTGACAATATTGTTCAGGCCCCTTGCGGCATCCTCCCATGCGTAGGCAGCGAGGTCCTCTCCCGGCAGGTTTTGATAGAGGACATACATCCCACTGGCAGGCAATTCGGTGGAGACTGCACGTCGCAGCGCCGCGTCATTCTTATAGACAGCCCTGATGGCGAGCGAGGCCCTGCGAATCTCCTCATCCGTCCAGCTTAAGGATTTCAACATGCACGAAACATTTTTCCTGCACGTATGAATCGCCTGCGCCATGAAATGTCCGCGGGCCGCCGCGATCGACTTCAATTCCGGGTCCGCGAACAGAGCAGAGCGAAGTGCCTCCTGGCGTTGCAGGAGAGAAAGGAAATAGAAGTTTTTCTCCACCAACGGATTCTGAAGCGGCAATGGATTTCTAGCCGGCGCAGACAGCGCGTTTGCCAGGCTCCCGGTCACAAGCAGAGCAACTGCTGTGATTACGACATATTTCAAACGCATTCTTACTCCTTTTTCGAAAATGCGAGCGACTGCCAGGCGCTCGGTCAAAGCGCGATCGAGCCGCAATTGCCGGGCTCAGAAATAGAATCGCCCACCTATCTGGAGACGCCTCGGCGTGCGCGCAGTCGTGATTCGGCCGAACGAAGCGCCGCTGTACACAGCATTGATTGCGCTATTGCAGCCCGCAGCCGTGCAATTGGCGTTCAGGTGGTTCAGGAGATTTTCGGCCTCAATCATTCCCTCCACGTGATACCGCTCAGCAAATGTGAATGTACGACTCAGGCGAGCATCAACCTGCTGAAACCCTGGTCCGCGAAAGCTGTTGCGTTGCATAAAGAGTGGACGGTCGTTCGAGACCAGATCGCCATTCAGGTCGGCGCCTGCCAGAGGGTTCAGCGGGTATCCGCTGTTGACCATCGCAATGGTGGAGGCAGTGAAGCCATTGAGCCAGTTCAACGGCCTGAATGCAATGTGAGGCTGATAGCTTCCGCGGAAGCTGAAGTAGTGTCTCAGGTCCGAAGACATATTGCCATAGTCGCGGGCACGGTCGGACACGTCGGAGACGGCAACTCCCGTCTGATCGGCGTCGCCAAGCGCATGGGAGTAAGAATAATAGGCGTTGAACAGCAGGCCGTGACTGAACCGCTTCATCAGAACGGCATCGACTCCGTTGTAGTTCGTATTGCCGCCGGAGCTGTACATATTGAGCGCGCCAAAGGATTTATTGGGGCGGTTCAACGAGCTGTAGACGGGGCGCCCATCCGCCAGATAGTTCACAGGAGATCCAAGGTTGGTGTCATGCAGATAGGTCCCGAAGTGCGACGCCACGAACATATATTGCAGCTTGATGGAGAGATTGGTCGCGAGCTCTCGCTCAACCTGTAGATTGGCGTGTTCGGCATACATCATCCGAAAGTTCGGGTCGAAGAAAAGGATGCTGCGCACTCCCGCGAAGGAGCTGTCAACGGAGGCCGGCAGATTGGGATAGACGGGAGCAGTCGACGCTGCGCCAGGAATTGTGTAGCTCTGCAAAGTGTTCCCATCCTGGGACGCGGCGTTCGTAAAGAGGGACACGTTCGGCGTGTCGAAGAAGATACCAAATGCGCCCCGGACCACGGTCTTTCCCTCTGCGCGGGGCATCCAGGAAAATGCAAGGCGAGGTGCAACATTGAAGTTGCTGGCGCGCACTTTTTGCGCCGGCACATAGGTGGGATTCTCTGCGAGCCGGGGCAGAAAGATTTTTTCATAGCGCAGGCCGGCGTAGAAAGTCAGCCGGCTTGAAGCTCGATATTCGTCCTGAACGAATCCGGAGAGCAACTTGGTATTTCGGCTGATCGATGGGTCGCCGAAATCGACTGAAAGGGTAGTGTAGGTATATGGCTTACCGGTCGCTGGGTTAGTGATTCTTTTGATCGTGTTCAGATACTGATTGAGCGCTGAGACGGCCGGATTGTTTCCCGACTTTGCTATCCCGCTAAAGGAGAATGTGCGGGCGCGCATATTGAGGCTATAGTACTGCGTGAGAGAAAAGGCCCCTCCGAATTTGATGAAATGGCGGCCGTGCTGCCACGACATATTGTCCACTACCTGATTGCTTGTCTCGATGGAATCATTGCCCGAAGAGTTGTTCCCTATGCCTGCAACGCCGCTGATCGTCGTGTAAGCATCCGCCGAGGTGGCAGCGAAGGCAGGCACGCCTCGCAGGTCGCGGCGGTTCACGCCATATCGCAGCTCGTTGAGGAACTGCGGCGAAACCGTTGTAGCCAACTGCGCCTCGCCGCCGTTCATGGAATCGGTATAGTTGATGGACCTTCCGGCTGCGTTGAGGCCGCCCGCGTTCACGTAGGGTTCCCAGTTGTGAAACTTTGAATAGCGCACAAAGCCTGTGTTTCTCTCGCTCATCGTGAAGTCGACACGTGCGCTTGGCGTATCGTAGGTCTCTCCAAACGGTTGGGTCGCCGTGTCGGTTGCGGTGAGGCCAAGGGCCGCTGCGTTGGCCGCGGTAATGGTGACTGCATTCGGAAGCGTGTAGGGATTGTGTTCGTAGTTTGCAAAGAAGAAAACTCGATTTCGCAGCAACGGCCCGCCCACGTTGAAGTCGAACATATACCAGTTCAGATTCTGCTTTTTGGTCGATAAACCGGGCGTCGCGGATAGAAACTGGGGCCGATTCAGATAGGTCGCGGACGCATGCAGATCATTGGTCCCCGCGCGAGTCACTAGATTCATCTGGCCGCCCGCGGTAAAACCAAACTCGCTCTGGTAGCCGTTCGCCAGCACCTGCACCTGCTCGACGGTCTCAGGCGTGTTGATGACCAGGCGGATCGGAGAGGTGTTGCGGCGCGCGGTGTCATCCAACCCATCGACGTTCCAGGAGCTGCGCATCAATCCGCCAAAAGAATACGTTGGGGTCCCGAACGTTGTGCTCGGAACCCCCTTCACTCCGGGCGTAAAGAGGAAGAGGTTGTAGACATTACGTGAAGTGACTGGAATCATTCGCATCTCACGCTCGGCGATCAGGCCGCCAACCGACGAGTTGCCGGCTGTCAGGATGGATGCATCGGCCGTTACCACCACCTGCTCCGACACGCCCGCCAGAGACAGCCTGGGGCTGATCCTGATCTGGCTTCCCACGGAGACGGTGATACCGGATGAGACGTATTTCGCATAACCGTTCGCAATCACGGTCACTTCATAGCGACCCAGCGGGACGAGAGCGAAGCGGAAGTAGCCATCCTGTTTGGATATGGTGTTCGACGCAACATTCGTATCGATATTGCGAATGCGGATCTCGGCGTTATCGACCTGTCCGCCATTCTGGTTCACGACGTATCCGTCGATCGCGCCATCCGCTGCGTTGCCCTGTCCGAAGCAAACGGAAAAGGAGGTCAGCACCAGAAATAGAAAGGACACAAAGGAAAGACCGAGGCCAGCGGTCCTCGCGGATGTCCGGGTGACTTGCAGGGCCATAGGCCTGCGAAGAGCGATGAAATCAATCATGGGGCAACCATCCAGGGAAAATTTGATAATCACACTATACAACTAGACATCAGTAATGCAAGAGAAATTTTTCATAAAAAAATAACTGCATTCTTTGTCTGTGACGGACGGAATATTCGGCACGTCATCCCGGAATAGGGACGAGTGGCCGCCATACACCTGAGGCGGCGTGCGAAATCATTGATAAAAATGGGATGCAATCAGCTTTCGGCGAGTTCTACGATTGCGTGCCGTTGCGGCCGGAGATATGAAGCACAGCGCGATAGCGATCTCCCCGATAAAACGACTGCCCCGCCTCGATCGGGTTCCCATGCAAATCCAATAGGGTGCGGGACAGGAAGAGAAGGCTGGAGTGGGCCGGAATACGGAGCAGCGCGGCCTCGGCTTTGGTAGCGACCCGTGCTTCAATAATCTCGTCGGCCGCACCGATACGCACGCCGTATCGTTCCTGCAGCGTGTCATAGAGGGAATGCTTGCTGAAATCGATCGTTTCGATGCCTGGGAAGCGTGTCGATGGAAGCCATATCTGCTCAATGGCCACCGGCTCGTCGTTGGCCAGCCGCAGCCGCCGCAGCATCAGCACCTGCTCTCCGGAGCGTATCAGGAGTCTCTCGGCGATCTCCGGCGCAGGCGCAACCATCTCTTTGGCCAGGACCTGCGTCGTGGCGCGCAGCCCCAGTGCGCGCATCTCTGCGCTAAAACCAAGGAGATGCGCGATGTTCTTCTCGACCCTTTTGGCGCGCACAAACGTGCCGCGTCCGCGTTCACGAAAGCTGAAGCCTTCGGCGGTGAGCGCCTGGAGCGCTTGCCGCGATGTCATCCGGCTCACACCGAAGATGCGCGAAATCTCCGCTTCGCCGGGCAATGCATCGCCTACCGCAAGGTGTCCAGACCGTATTTGTTCCTTGAGTTGACGCTGGATCTGGTAGTAGAGCGGCTCAAAGCTGTTCTTGTCCAGCGGAACAATGCCACTCAGGTTGTGGCGTAAGCTCTGCCTCTCAACCGTGGCTGGGGACCCAAAGGTATTCCCTTCCGGCCGTTGCGTACGTTCTACTTTGCGGGTCGCCATCTGGAGCAAGGTGTCCTTTACTGGTTAAACTGCTCTACTCAATACAACAATAGCAACGAGCAGGACGCCGATGCCACAGAACATCCAGGACCGTGCCTGTTTTGGGCTGGAATTCCACTCGCCGGCAGCGATCCCGGCAAGATTTGCCACCAACAGCCCCGTCGTCAGGCTGAGTGGCCATCCCAGAGACGCCCCCAGAGGTCCGAGCCGCGTGGTCGCTGCTCCATAAACGAAGATGCTTCCGCCCCACAGTGCCGCCATCGTCAGAGAGAGTCCGTAAAGCTTCACTCCCCCGGGTTTACTGAAATTGCCAAAGGTGCGGTTTGCAGTCAACAGATAGCCGCAAAATCCCAGGTTGGCAAGGGCCCCGCTCCCCAGCATGATTACCCAGATCAGGTTGGTGCTGGCAGAGAGGCTTAGACCTGCCCGTTGGCCGTACTCGGAGATCGGATGAGACAGGGCAAAGCCGATATTGAAGACTGCGGACAGCACACCGGAACCAAGCGCCAAGAGGAAGCCTACGCCTAGTGGCCGTGCTTTGCCCACCAGGCGCCCTCGCTGCTGCGTTTCCAGTCCCGCCGGGCTTTGCTCCCGCAAAAACCCGCCCCGGCCACACAGTGCGATACCGCATATCTCGATGCCGACGCCAGCCAAAACCATAAGGCCTGAGTGCTCCTTCAGCTTTTGAGGGGCCAGCAGCACCATCGGCAGCACCGCGCCAAGAGCTGAACTCGTGGCCAGCACGAACGTATTTGCCAGCGAGATGCCTATCGCACTGACACTTTGTCCAAACATGATCGCGCCAAAACCCCAGGCGAAGCCTGTCACAAGCGCGACCATCAGCAACCGCATCGGGAGATGCAGAATGACATTCCAACTGGCCGGCGCAGTCGTGCTTACGATCATCGCCGGCAGAAGCAGACATGACCCCACGATGAAGATGGCCCAGACGTTCTCCCACGACCATTGGCCCAGAAAACGCATCGGCAGGGTAAAAAGCCCGTTCATACCGCCGGACAACAGGGTCAGGAATATTCCCGCTGCAATCATGCTTGTCATAGGGGTTACATCTCCACTCGCGAAATTAAGATGAAATGGTCTCGTTTTTGAAGCTGAGAACATTTACACTATACATCCATACATTATGAGGTGTAGCATCTCCAAAAATGAACGATATTGATACTGTCCCCAAGACACTCCAGGCCATCTATCGCAACCTTGTCGTGTCCTGCCAGGCATTTCCCGGCGATCCATTGGAAGACGACGCAACTCTTTTGCGCCTGACGCAGACGGCGGTCCGCGCGGGCGCCGCAGGGCTCAGGCTCAATGGCGCAAATCTTGTGCGGGCCGTGCGGCGTGAAACCTGCTTGCCGATTATTGCGATTGAAAAGGTGCATCGGGCGGGGCATATGAGAATCACCCCCACATTTGCCGCTGCGGCTGCACTGGCCGCGGCTGGCGCCGACATTATTGCCCTGGACTGCACCGACCGGCCTCACGTGCATGGCGAGCCCTGGCAAGAGCTCGTCGAGCGTATCCATAGCGAACTGGGCGTACTGGTCATGGCGGACATTGCAACGCTCGAGGAAGGCATCGCCGCTGCTGCCGCGGGAGCGGACCTGATAGGAACGACGTTGAATGGCTACACTTCCGCAACCCAACACGGTGCCAGCTTCGATTGGGAGCTCCTGTCCGCACTGAAAGAGAAGATCGCGCGCCCAATTGTAGCGGAGGGGCATATCGGCACACCTGCGGATGCGAAGCGCGCGATCGAAGAGGGAGCATGGTGCGTCGTGGCAGGAACGGCAATCACACGGCCTGGGGCAATCACCAAGGTCTTCCTCGATGCGGTCAGGAGCGCGGCCAAAAAGCCGACGCCGACGTTTGCCATCGGGATCGATATCGGCGGCACCACGATCAAATCCGCGATCATTGCAGGGGATGGAGAGATCCTTTCACCGGTGCGAATCCCGACTGAAGCAAGTCTCGGGCGCGACGCGATTGCAGCTTCCATGAAGCAAGCCATCCAGAAATCGATAGAAGCCTCGAAAGAGGCTGGCGTGAGTCCGATCGGCATTGGGGTGGCAACTGCCGGTGTCGTCGACGCCAAGAGCGGGAGCGTCCTCGCAGCGACGGAAAATCTGCCGGGATGGTCCGGCTTCGATATTCGCAACTATGTTTCCAGGGAGTTCGGCCTGCCTGTCTTTGTAGAAAACGACGCTCATGCGGCGGCCCTCAGCGAACTGCATCTTGGCGCAGGAAAGGGCCTGAGAAATTTCATTGCCATCACATTGGGCACAGGGATTGGGGGCGGGATCGTCATCGATGGCAGACTCCATCGCGGCCAGTGGGGATTTGCCGGATCTGTGGGACACCATTCCATTCGCACTGACGGCCGCGAGTGCAACTGTGGCCGCAGAGGCTGCCTTGAAACCTACGTTTCGAGCAAGGCGCTGGTCAGAGAGTATGCAGACTTATCGAGAGACACAGGTAGAGGGGGCACCGACAGCGCCCAGGCCACACACATTGCCCACCTGGCCTCAGTGGGTGACGGCACGGCAAGAGATGCTTATAGCCGACTGGCCCGCTATTTAGCGGAAGGCCTTGCCAATCTTTTCAATATCGTGGACCCCCAGGCAATCATCCTCTCGGGCGGATTGATGGAGGGAGCACCCTTCTTTGTGGACGAGGTGCAACAGCGAACGCGTGAGCTGCTGCACTTCCCCGACGTTCGGCCGCCTGTCATACTCTGCGCCAAGGCAGGTCCGTATGCGGGTATCCAGGGCGCAGCCTATGCTGTTTTTGAGGGACTATCCGACGGGTGAATTTCCAGTCCTTGGAAGAGCCGAGGGATTTTTTTTCAACGATGTTGGTCGGGCGGCGCTGCTTGTTGCCAGGTTGGGGTTGGCGCTGCCACAGGCTATGCCGCGTTTGAGGTAGGCGTGTCTTGATGTACCGATTGCGCGGCTCATTTTAAAAATGACGAAGGTTTTCGGAACCGCTGGATTTGTAGTCGCTCTCGGCGGGAAGGTGCTCGAAGTCGCGGTCGGCATTTTTTTCAAGAGAGCGGCTGACGATGTCGCGTGAGCCGAGGCCGACAGCAAGGGCGAGCGTGAGGACGATGCCGCCGAAGAGAATGCCGAAGGCAAGTTCGACGACGACGCCGCCTATCTGGAGGTGGTCGAGCACCATCGCGGCAGTGAGGACCAGAACCAGCCATTTGACGCCGAGCGAAAGGAAACGGGCGTATTGGAGTTTTGCATTGACAGCGCCGATGAGCACCGACCGCGAGAGGAACCGCGCAATGATGCTGCCGATGATGAGCACAATGATGGCTCCCACCACGTGAGTGAAGTAGGGAAGAACGAAGAGGGAGAGTTGCTGGTCGCCTGGATAAGCGGCGTCAAAGGCGGAGATGCCGATGAAGCAACCGAGCAGGACGCAAATCCAGAAGACGGTGCGAGTTACGATCAGCGTGGGGCTATGCGACGGGACCCAGTCGGAGATAGCGGCTACAGAGTTGCGAGCGAGGCGATCGTCGAACCGGGCGGAGGTGAGGATGCGGCGCAGAAGCGCGGCGACGCCCGCGCCGATAAGCGTCAGCACGATCACGGCGACGAGCAGGGCAAGAAGCGCGGGAAGGAAGCTGGCGAGTTTGACGAGCACTCGGTGGGCGGATTGGCTGAGCGCGAGTTCGACTTGTTGCCACATGGGGGACCTCAGTTCGTCAGTTGCGGGTTGTCAGGTGTCGATGCATTTTACAGTTCCTGGAATTGTCATGGATTGAAGCGATCGGGCCAG
>Ga0157369_10009937_pt1 | contig 10871 bp, 8 predicted proteins | sample C25metaG_FD_113461 | JGI IMG/M metagenome (GOLD analysis project Ga0157369, IMG submission 113461) | Corn rhizosphere microbial communities from Kellogg Biological Station, Michigan, USA - C2-5 metaG | ecosystem: Host-associated > Plants > Roots > Rhizosphere > Soil | place: USA: Michigan... | reverse complement strand
GCCAGGCGATCTTCGCCGTCGGGCAGGCGGTCGCCGAAATGGTTGTCGACCAAGTCGGCAGGCCACGGGATCGCGTCATCGTGGTGGGCAACGCGCCCGCGCAACGCTCAGAAGCGACCCCTTCCGCTCGGGAAGAGCGGACGAGCGCCCTCCGCGTCCTCGCCGTCGGCCGGCTGGTGGAGCAGAAGGATCCGTTGCGTTTCGTGCGGGTCGTCGCACGATTGGCTCACGAGACACCCGTGGCGGCGACGTGGGCGGGAGACGGTGAGCTCCGAAGCGCTGCTCAGCGTCTGGCTCTAGACCTGGGCGCACCCATCGACTTCGTCGGACACGTCGACGACGTCGTACGACGTCTCGATGCGGCCGACTGCCTGGTGATGACCTCCAAGTGGGAAGGAACTCCCCTCGCCGTACTGGAGGCGTTCGGCCGCGAGCGCCCTGTCGTCGCTACAGCGTCCGCGGCCAACGGCCTTCTGAGGTCGGGCCGTGGTTTCGAAGTGGCCGACGAAGCCACCGATCGGGAGTTCGCGGCGATCATCGCGCGGGTCGCCTCCGATGCGGAGGAACGCTCCAACGCGACATCGAGCGCCAAACGCTGGGTCGAGATCGAGGCGTCGCCCCAGCGCGTCTTCGGGCCGGTGCTCGAGCGCTACCGTGCCCTGTCCAGGAACAGCGGCTCTTGACCGATCTGCCGCTCCTCCTGCTGGCGGGGACCGGCGCGATCCTGGTCGCTGTCCTAATCCTCATCGTCGTGCCTGTGCGTCTCGTGCGCGGCATCTCGCTTTCGATGTCGTTCGCGCTCATCACTTTCGGCGGAAACGACACGGCGCCGGACGCGGTCTGGCAGATCAGCCTCGGCGCGGCGATCGCCCTGCTCGCTCTAGCCCTGCTGAGGAGCCGAGCGCCGGTGGCTGGAGGAAAGCGGTTCGCCGCCGTCGCCGCCTTCTGGGGGTATGTCGCGATCGGCGCCCTGCTTGCCGGCAGCTATTCCTCGAACCGCATGCTGCTCTACTTCACTCTCGCCGTCCTGGCTGCTTTCATCACATCATCGCTCAACGCCGCCGAGCTCCGCACGCTGTACGCGACGATCGTCGTCGTGGCAGCCGTTCAGATCGGCTTCGGTCTCGTGGAGATGGTGACCCATACCGCGCCGGTCTGGGGCTACCGCGGTGGCACGCGTGACAACCCGTTCCTCAACAATCTCTACGCTCGAGTACAGGGCACGATGGGACACCCGATTCCCTTCGCCATGTTGCAGTCGATCGCGTTCATCGTGGCATGGTCGAATCCTGCGCGTTGGAAACAGGGTTGGCGTTTGGTCGCCCTCGGGATCGCGACGGGCGGACTCGTGATCTCCGGTACCCGGAGTGCGGTGCTCGCCGTCGCTGCTGCGGTCATGGTTCACCTCGCGCTGAACCGCAGCCTGGCCGCGTGGGTTCGTACGGTCTTCGCTGTCGTGGCCGGCACCGTGGTCTTGTTGAACATCGACGTGGGTATCGTGCGGATCGTCGAGGAACTGATCGCCTCCGGTTCGTGGACCCATCGACTCGGAGCCCTCGAATCCGTGTCCAACCTGCTGGCCAGACCAGGACTGGACGCGTGGTTCGGTTCGGGCTTCGGGAGCGAGCTCCTGCTCTACGAGCGCGGTTACATGCAGCAGCACTATCTGCGCGTCGTCGACAACATGCTCGTCTATGCCCTCGGCACCATGGGCATCATCGGACTGGTCCTGTTCCTGACGCTCTGGGTCGTGGTGTTCTGCCTCGCCGGGCGTACCGCGAAGGCGCTTCTCGTGATGATGTTCGTGCTGTTCTTCTCGTTCGACGTCCTGGTCTGGATGTACGCCGGTATCGTGCTCAGCATGATCATGACCCTCCCGACGCCGCGACAGCGGGTGAACGGACTGGTCGCTCCGCAGCGTGCTCTCGCGCTGCGAACAGTCTGAGGGTCCATCGACGATCGGTCGATCCAGGGTCTCCGGGCGCTGTACTGCCGGGGAGGTTGTTCAACCGGCGAAGGGCGTACGTGCTTGCTGATTGCCAGTCTGTGATCTTCACATCGACATGGGCATTGATTCGTCAGAGCAGCCTGACGAGACACGAAGACCTCCGGTAGTGGTTCATGGACCTGGGAACAGCTCCACCCTCTACCGGAGGTCTTCAATGTCCAGACGTCACACTGCGAGCAACGTCCCGGGCACGATAGCCAGCGCGGCGGGCACCCTGCGATCGCCCGCCAGTCAGTGACGGGTTGTGCTCGCCGTGACCGCCTGCGCCTTCCCGCTGGTCGATTGGGTCTCTGTGGGGCTCGTGTCCGTCTCTGTCTTCGAATCGGTCGCTCCGTAGTAGTAGTAGTCGTTCCGGTAATAGCCGTAGTCGACCGCGTCGATACCGTTCGACGGGACCTTGTTGAGCACCGCCCCGAGGACCTTCGCCCGCACCTGGACGATCGAACGGTATGCCTTCTCCAGCTGCTCCGAGGTGACCTGTTTGGCACCCACGGTCAGCAGGACACCGTCGGAGATGGTGCCGAGGACCGCTGCGTCTGTGACCGAGAGCACGGGTGGCGCGTCGAGGATGACAGTGGCGACGCCCGCGAGCGCCTCGACGAGCTCCTTCATCGTCTTGGAGCTGAGGAGCTCGCTCGGGTTCGGCGGGATGCGTCCGGACGCGAGCACGCGAAGGTGTTCGTTGTCCGTGGGGGCCTGCATGGCGTCGTTGAGCGAGACACGTCCGCTCAGCACATCGGTCAGCCCGACGCCTCCGCGGAGGTTGTAGAGCTCCTTCTGGGTCGGCCTACGGAGATCGCAGTCGATGATCACGACGTTAGTGCTCGCGGATGCGATCGCATCGGCGAGGTTCGCCGCCAGAGTCGACTTTCCCTCGCCCGGAATCGAGCTGGTGACGACGATGATCCGCGGGGGCTTGTCGACATTCACGTAGCTCAGATTGGTCCGCAGCTCTCTCAGGGACTCGGCGATTGCGAAGACCTGGCGTGTGTCGGCGCCTTCCGAGTGTTCGGCGATCCTCTTCCGGTCGGTCAGCATCTCACTGGCCGGGATGGTTCCGATGACGGGCGCAGCAATAAGGCGTTCGATCTGGGCCACCGTTCGCACCTTGCGGTCGAAGTGGCTGCGCAGGAGGCCGTACACGAACGCTAGCACCAGACCTGCCAGGGCGGCGAGGACGAGCGAGAGCTGCAGATTCGGCGATGTCGGGAAATAGGGAGCACGCGCCGATGCCAGCGGAACGAAGGTCAGCGCGGGATCACCGATCAAGCCTTCCGGAGTCTCGAGCTCTTTCACCTGGTCTGCGAGCGCCTGGGTCCACGCGTTGGCCAGCTTCGCCGCATCGTCCGGGGTGCTCGCACTGGCCCTGATCTCGATCACCGCCGTGTCTGCCGGGAGGCTGGCCTGGACATGACCGAGCAGGTCGGAGATGCTGCGCTTGGTCCCGAGGATCTCGATCGCTCGCTTCGCGACCGCATCGGAGGTGGCGACCCGGACGTACGACTCGGCTCGCGATTTCGCGAGGCTTTCGCCGGCGAGTGCCATCGAGAGGCTGTCACCGCTCGCCGCCTGGGTGAGGCCGGTGGCGGTGGACGTATACACCCTGGGCTGGACTGCCGTCAGGAGCGCCACGAGGCCGATCGTGACCAGGAGGACCAGCATCTCGCCCATCCAGTAGCGCCGGATCATGTCGATGAAGTCGCGGAGGTCCCTGGCCTTCGACTGCCCGGCGGGCTCCTCGGTCGATGTGGTCATTTCATGATTCCCTTCTGGGCTGCGGGATCAGGAGTCCCAACTGGGTCAGCTCGTCGATGAGAGCGAGGCATTGAGCGTGGGCCGTCTCAGGACGGTCCGGGTATTTCGCGAGTACCTCTCGCACCACAGCGTCATCTGATCTGATTCCTTCCAAGCCTTTCCAGAGATCTGCTGAAGGACCGCTGAGCAGGAACTGTCGGAAGTCACCGGTGTCGGTCAGCATGCACCGTCCTGCGGTGGCTTCAACCCACACCACGGTCGCACTGCGCACGTGGTGCCCAAGCAGCGGCGCGACGTGGGCATTTTCATCCGTGGTGTCACCCTGCCGCGCAACTTCTGACGGCGGCTCCCGGATGATCACTCCAGCCACCGGAGTATCCCGTGTTCGGTCAGCTGTCTCACCACAGACGCAGTGATATCGGCATCGCCCTCGAATTCGCCGTGGGTGCGACGCAATGAACCGAGTAGGCCCTCCATGGAGCAGGGCTGCGCTGTCTCGTGCCAGATGGATCGGGCGACACCGACGAGTGCGGAGACGCGATCGTCAGATGCCACGAGCAGAGTTTCGCGGATGTCAATGGCGTCGTCTGCCGGCGACCGGACGATGCTGCGTTCCTGTTCGAGGGGCGGGCTCGGAGGCTCGAGGGGATCAGCGGGCGGCAGGGAGTACTCGAGCTCGACCGCGCTCAGGGGGGCGCTGGTCGGCGGGCCCGACCGTGGGTCGAGGTCGTCGATGGATTCGTAGCTGAGGAGCTCGACACCGCCGACCTCGGCAATGCGGCGAGCGAGGAGTGCCAGCGCGCCGGGCGTGGCGTTGAGGCGCGAGATCCGGGGCACGAGGGCGAGGATGCCGTCGAGGAGCCCGAGGCGAGTCGTTGTCGGGACACCGAGGTCGGGCCGTCGGTCGAGGATGATCAGGCGCTTGACCGGCATTTCCTCGTCTGGAGCCGGGACGAGACCGAGCTCGCCGGGGGTGACGAGCCTCCGTGTGCCGTCGGAGTCTCCGATCACCTCGAGCGGTTTGGGATACCGGGCGACACGTCCGTTCGGGCGGATGAGTGCGATCTCGTCGGTGAGATACCCGTGGTGGCGTCCGAAATGACCGATGGCGGTCGTCTTGCCTGCTCCCGACGGGCCGATCAGCAGCGTCACCCCCGGGCCCTGGAGCATCGCCGCCGCGTGAAGCAGCAGTCCAGTGCCGATGTTCCCCTCGATCGCGGCGTGCGTGATCTCGCTGCTCGCGGCAACGGCCACCCGCGCGACCGTCGTCGCGGACGTGTCCGGGACGGTGATCTCCCTCTCGTCGATGACGCCGTGAGCCAACGACTGTCCGTCGAGCAGCTGTCCCCAGGCGTGGCTGAACGCCGAGGAGAACGCGCGCGCGCCGGGACCGGAGGGCCTGATGCCGACACGGCAGCCCAGGGCGCGCACAGCGATCACCTCGGGCGGCAGCAGCGGGTGCTCTCTCAGGTCGGGCATTCTCGAGTTCCCCTCTCGGACGCGATGCAGGGAAATCAGTATGCGTGCGAACGGCGACCCCTTTTCGACGCGATGAAGGCGGTCCGCTTCCGGCGTTCGGCGAGCGACTGAGGTGAAGCCACCGTCGGCTGTGGTGGAGACGGGTCGATGTCGAGGGTGAAAGGGTCGCCCGCATTGCGGCTCTTCGTCGTCGACGTAGCCGTAATGAGCCGCGGAGCGCGAAAGGCTTTCGTCCTGCATACACCCGTCGCGCGGCTCCGTCCCCGGCCACGATTCGCGAAGCCTTATCCGAGGAGGTCCCCTTGCCATCGAGCCCGTATTCGGTCCTCTTCGTCTGCACTGGCAACATCTGCCGTTCTGCGATGGCGGAGCGGCTCCTCGCAGGGCGCCTCGATGTTCACAGCGCTAGCGTGACCGCCGCAAGTGCGGGCACGCGGGCCGTGGTCGGTCGCCCGATGTCGTCGCAGACCAGACCGCTGGTCGTCGCCCATGGCGGCGACCCTGACGGATTCGTGGCTCGCCAGCTCGATGAACGCATGCTCCGGCAGGCCGACCTCGTGCTCGGGATGACTCGCGAGCACTGCGACCGCGCGTCCACGCTGGAGCCATCGGCGTTTGCGCGGATCTTCCCGCTGATGGAATTCGCGAGAGGCGTCGCCGATGAGGCCGACATGAGCGCGACAGACGACGCCGACCGATGGCGACGGCTGGTCGCGATCGCGACCGACCGGAGACGACGCGGCGTGTTGAAGTCAATGGCCGACGACGACGTCGCCGACCCGTACGGACACTCCAGCGCGGCGTTCACCGAGATGGCCCGGAAGATCGTGCCGGTCATCGACATGCTGGTCGGCCAGGCGGGGGCGCAATCGTGAGCGCAGATCTGGATGAACTGGAAGAGGCGTTCGGGAGGGCGGGCGAAGAGCGCACCGCCCCGAAGCGCCGCAAGCGCCGTAAGAGGCTCTGGATCTGGCTGACGGTCGTCGTGCTCGTCATCGTGCTGCCGATCGCCCTCATCGGCGGCTACGTCCTCTGGGTCGGAAAGACGTTCGACGACGGCGTCACCCGTATCGGCGATGCGTTCCCGCAGGCCGAGACCCGTCCGCCCGCAGTGGAGGGTGCCACGAACATCCTGCTCATCGGCTCCGACTCCCGATCGGAGCTCGGTGACGTCACGTCGGGCACGGCGACCGGGCAGAGATCCGACACCCTCATGCTCGTCAACCTGCCAGCGGACCGCTCGGGGATCACGATCGTGTCCTTGATGCGCGACCTGTGGGTTCCGATCCCCGGACACGGCATGGCGAAGCTCAACGCGGCCTTCAGCTATGGCGGGGTCCCGCTGGCAGTGGAGACGGTCGAATCGCTCCTCGGCGCACGTATCGACCATGTCATGGTCGTCGACTTCGACGGGTTCGGCTCGTTGTCGACCGCTCTCGGCGGGGTGGACGTCTGGTCCGACAAGGCCTTTACGTCGAAGAACATGCCCGGCTACAGCTTCGACAAGGGGTACAACCTGCTCGAAGGCTCCGCTGCGCTCGCATTCGTGAGGGAACGCTATTCGTTCCCCGATTCCGACTATCAGCGCGTGCGTAACCAACAGGCGTTCATCCGGGCGATCCTCCAAGGTTTCACGCGGGCCAGCACCCTCACCGATCCCCTGGCGATGCAGCGGGCGATCGGCACTCTGTCGAAGTACATCGCAGCCGATGAGGGCCTCACTGCCGGGACTGTCGCTCAACTGGGGCTCGGCTACTCCGGGTTGAGCAATGACACCATCCACACACTCACACTCGCCACTGCGGGCACCGGATCCTCCCCGGGCGGCCAATCGATCGTGAAGGTGGACGAGTCGCGGCTCGAGGTCATGCGAAAAGCGCTCGCCGCCGACGATCTCATCCGTGTCTTCAGGAGCGGCGAGCTCGGGACAGGGGCGCGCTGATGGCCATCTCATTGACGCGCACGGAAAGGCGCCCGGTCGCAAAGAAGGAGCGGACGGCGTTCACGCTCGCTCTGGCAGATGTAATCGCGCTCGTGCTCGCGGTCTCGGCGGCCCAGCTGCTGCGATTCGGCGAGGGCGCCAACGGAGTCACCGTGGGGGGCTTCCATACGACCTACACGGTTGTATCGACGGTGCTCGTGGTGACCTGGCTCATCTCCCTCATCGGATTCGGAGGGTGGGTGCCGTGGCCCAAACACCTCCACGGACCCTCGTACATGCCGCCGATCCGTTCGACGGTCCTCGTGGTGGCGCTTCTGGCTGCGATCGCGCTGACATTCGAGGCAGACCTCTCGCGCGTCTACCTGGCGTGGGCGCTTCCTCTCGGGCTCTCGGGTCTTCTCATCACTCGATTCGTCTGCCGCATCTGGATAAGCGCTCATCGAACCCGCGGTCGATACATCCGGCGCGCACTGGTCGTCGGGACCCCCGAGCGGGCGAGAGAGCTCGCCGCGCTGTTCGCGGACTCGTTGTCTCCGATCGCGGTCAAGGTCGTGGCCACCGCGTCAGCCGAAACCGCGATCGGTCCTGAGATGCTCCGGCTCATCGAGGAGCACGATGTCGATGTCATCGTCCTGACCGAAGAACGGGCTGAGGCGAACGTCCGCCAGCTCCTCTGGGATGTCGAGGGCGCGGGCGCGGTGGTGTGGCTCTCCGTCGACGTGCCGGAGCTCGCGGCGCCGCGAGCCGAGTTCCATCCGATCGAGCGGCTGCCGATCATCGAAGTCGCCCCTGCTGATCGTTCCATCACGAAACGGCGCGGCAAGCGGGCTTTCGACATCGTGTTCAGCTTTCTCGGGCTCCTCGTCGCCCTCCCGCTCATCCTGGTGAGCGCGGTGCTCATCAAGCTCGACAGCCCGGGCCCGGTCTTCTTCCAGCAGGTGCGCATCGGTCGAGACGGAAAGGAGTTCGGGATCCACAAGCTGCGTACGATGCGGCCCGGTGCCGAGCGCGAGGTCGCCGAACTGCAGCACCGCAACGAAGGCAGCGGCCCGCTCTTCAAGATCAAGGACGACCCGCGGGTCACCCGTGTCGGACGATTCCTCCGCCGGACGTCGATCGACGAGTTCCCCCAGCTCTGGAACGTGTTCCGGGGTGAGATGAGCCTCGTCGGTCCGCGGCCACCGCTTCCGAAGGAAGTCGAGAAATACGACAGGGCGAGCCTGCGACGACTCATCGTCAAGCCGGGGATGACCGGGCTCTGGCAGGTCAACGGCAGGTCCGACCTGACTTGGGAGCAGGGCGTCAGACTCGACCTCTTCTATGTCGAGAACTGGTCTCTGGGGGGAGACCTGCAGATCTTATTCCAGACAGTCGCCGTCATGGTTCGCCCGAACGGCGCCTATTGAACCCGAAAGGTTGGCCAATCCGAGATGTCTCGCATGCATGACCTGCCCGCGTCGACTGTGATGCGAGTCGATGACGATCGCGTTGAACTCGACGGCCAGGAGCTCTTCACGGGGTCGCTCGACGAAGCCGTCGCACGGATCGTCGGACTGGTCGCCACCGGCGGCCGCCATCTGGTGGTGACACCGAATGTCGATCAGGTGCTCAATCTATCCACCGACCGTGCCTACCGCGAGGCTTTCGAATCCGCTTCCCTGCGGCTGATCGACGGCGCCCCGCTCGTGTGGCTCGCTGGCTCACTGGGTGCTTCCTCTGTCACGCGGTGCACCGGTGCCGATCTCCTCCCCGTCGTCGTCGATACCGCGCGCCTCGCAGAACTTCGCGTGGTTCTGCTCGGCGGCGACCCGGCGGTCTCCGAGCGCGCAGCGCAACTCATGGACCGTGGCACCGGGTTGGTCCGGGCCATCGGTCTCCCCATGCTGTCGTCGATCGAGGACGAGCGCGCGCGGGGCTCCGTCGACGAGCTCGCCCTCTTCGATCCGGACATCGTGTTCCTGGCACTCGGCTCGCCGAAGCAGGAAGCCTGGTACCTCCATTGGCGTGAGCGCCTCCCTGACGCGGTCTACATCGGATCCGGTGCGGCGGCCGACTTCGCCGCCGGTCACAAGAGCCGTGCGCCCGAGCTTGTGCAGGCCGGCGGACTCGAGTGGGTCTGGAGGCTTCTGCAGGAGCCACGCCGGCTCGCCGGCAGGTACCTCGTCAAGGGTCCGCGCTTCCTGAAGGTGATCCTCGACTCCCATTCCTCGCGACGTCAGGTCCGCGAGGCTCAGAACCTCCCGAGAGGCATGGATGTCCACCACTGAACACGTGATCGCCCCGGCCCAGGTCGACGTGCGGCGACACGGCTTCCGCAGGGACGTGCAGGGGCTGCGTGCATTCGCCGTGCTGGCCGTCGTGCTCGATCACCTCCTCCATTGGCCCGGCGGCGGCTTCATCGGTGTCGACGTCTTTTTCGTGCTGAGCGGATTCCTCATCACCGGTCTGCTTCTGCGTGAGTTGGAGAAGACCGGACGGATCTCGTTCGGGACCTTTTACGCCCGCCGAGTCAAGCGTCTCCTCCCCGCGGCGATGGCGGCGATCCTCGCGACGGTCGGGGCAGCCTACCTGCTCGTCGGCTCCTCGCGTTTCTCGTCGATCGTCACCGACGCGATCTGGGCCACCTTCTTCGGCGCGAACTGGCGATTCGCCAGCGTGGGAACCGACTACTTCGAGGCCGGCTCGGCGGTATCACCGCTTCAGCACTTCTGGTCGCTCTCGGTCGAGGAGCAGTTCTACTTCGTCTGGCCGGTCGTCATGCTCGTCATCGCAATGGTCATCCTCAGGAAGCGCCGGTCCGGTGAAAACTCCTTGCGTGCGGCACTCGGAGTGGCCATCGCGGTGCTTTCGATCGCGTCGGTCGCGTGGGGTGCCTACGAGACGGTTGCGAACCCGACCTTCGCGTACTTCTCGACGTTCTCACGTGCCTGGGAGCTGGGTGCGGGCGCGATCGCCGCCCTCGCAGCGTCCAAACTAGAACGCATTCCTCCGGTGCTCGGATCGATGATGGGCTGGCTGGGAGTCGTGGGGATCGTCGCGGCGGTCGTGATCGTACCGCCGTCTCCGGGCTTCCCGGTGCCGTGGGCCTTCCTTCCGGTCATCTCCGCGGTGCTGGTGATCATCGGCGGCCTCAATCGGCGCACGCTGACGCCGTTCGTGTTGGACAATCCGTTCTCCCGCTATGTCGGAGACATCTCCTACTCCCTCTATCTCTGGCACTTCCCCGTGATCATCCTGCTGGGGCCGTATCTCGCCTACATATGGAAGCTGCCGGATCCCGCCCAATACACGCTCCTCGTCGTGCTCATGTTCATTCTGGCGATCGCGTCCTACCACGGCATCGAGAATCCGGTCCGGCACTCGAACTGGCTCACCGGTACGGCGCGGAACCATCGAAAGAGGGAACTCCGAGCTCGGCAGATGCTCGTCGCGGGAGTCGGCGTGGTCGTCACCATCTCGCTCGTGTTCGCGTTCTCGGTCGACTTCGGCTCACGGGGGTTGTCGACGACCGATGAATCCGTCGCGAGCTCGGCTCCTCCCACGGAAGGGGCGACGGACCCTGGCGCATCGGGAGGTGCGGCGGTCGAGCTCGCACAGCAGATATCCGAAGCGCTAACGGCTACGTCGTGGCCCGAGAACCTCGTCCCGTCACCGGATAATCCTGCCGATGACGATGCCATCATCGGG
>Ga0157369_10009935_pt1 | contig 10872 bp, 5 predicted proteins | sample C25metaG_FD_113461 | JGI IMG/M metagenome (GOLD analysis project Ga0157369, IMG submission 113461) | Corn rhizosphere microbial communities from Kellogg Biological Station, Michigan, USA - C2-5 metaG | ecosystem: Host-associated > Plants > Roots > Rhizosphere > Soil | place: USA: Michigan... | reverse complement strand
TAAAAACAGTTGTCGTCATCCACACTGCACATGACTGCAGACTGCCCGTGAGTGACAGCAAACACACCGCTGACCTTCGTGCCATGAAACTCAACCTCAGATGCCTTTAATTCTCCGTTCAAAAATCGGCTCATCAACACATGACCAGGATGTTCAATGGACGTGTTGGAGAGATAGTTAAATGCAGCATTCTTGATCCTGCCATCATAGAAATCTACCCATTTTTGCTCTAGGCCTGGCCGGGCTTTATAATCGGAGAGGTTAGCTTCCACTGTCCGCTTCAATAATTTTTTATCAATAAAGTCGACCAGCTGCTGATGGGAAACTCGGGAAACTTTATAGACTTGACCGTGATGTCCGCGCATCAGACTTATATCGCTCAAGTGAATGCCGGTGACGACCTGCTTGAGAGTGAAATACTTTTTCCGTTCTACTGCGGACACCAGATGATGATTCGGGTTAGCTGGCTGATTATCCTTGTACCAAACGGTAATCCTGCTGTCAGGTTGCAGACTCAGGGTCTCTCCCGTCTGTCTTTCAAATGCCTTGATACGCTGATTGATGATTTCGTCCAATGCAGTAGACGGCTCCAAAATGGGGGCGTAAAGGTTGGTCATCCAATCGACGGAGTCTTTAATGTTCGCTTCCAGACTATTGGCCAATTTTTTCTTATACGTCGCTTGAAGCTCGGTTTGCTGAAGTTCGAAACGCTGCAATCCAGTGGTAATCGCCCCTGCCAGCATCGTGTCATCCACCTCGGCACCGATGCCTCCAGCGGTTCGCACAAGCTCACCATTGGTCTGGTTTTCGCCATGGGCACGGTGCTTCAGCATTGCGTCGACTGAGCCTGTGCGTGCAACCGAAAGGTTGCCATCATCCACACTGCGAGGGGCGCGAGACTTCACTGTGTACAACTGATCCAGCAACACTTGCCCGATCAATACATCAGGGTGATCAGGCAGTGCCTGTTCGAGTGCGATATCCACCTCTGCGTCCAGCATCGGCAAGCGTTCGCTTGAATGCGTCCACCGTTCGTTATCTCCCAGTCCTGGAGAAGCTGGCAGGAACCAGTTGCTATAAAAAGTACTGATGCCGCCATAGGCGGCAAGCACCCCCAACGCAAGCACAGGATGTTCTCCGATAGCATCGCCCACGCGTTGCGTCAGTAGAACCCCATTGCCGAGCAAACAACTGCCCAAGGCAATGCCCAAGCGTTGCATCTCTGGGGTGTAACCTTGCTCCTCAACAGGCCCTGTGGTTTCACGGTAGACATCGTTGGCGCCCGTGGCGTAACGACCCGACATCGGCGGACTGGCTTGTCCGAGCATGTCTTTGAGCAGGACTCTGACTTCCTCCAACTCGACACCTTCGGCACCCGGCAGGCTCAACGCGGCATCGATGCGGCTCAGCACCTGCCGGGTTTGGGAAGTGAACGACACCAACCATTGTTTATCCGCAGGGGCGGCCGCTGCGTGTTTTTCCCGAAGATCATCGACAACATTAGTACCATGGTCGACTGCGGCCATCCGCAGCGCGTCCTCATGGTACATCTGGGTCTGTTTGACCTGCAGCAGGTCGGGCCGCACACACTGTTTGTTGTACATGCCCTTGATTCCATCAGCAGCATCCCGAATCCCCTGCCCGGCCTGCTGTAATCCCAAATAGGTCTGCACGTTGAACAGTGGCAGTAGCGGCGCCGTGTCCTTTGCCAAGGTTTCGCCGACATCGATGGCGAAGGCAAACTTGGCGGCCTCGAAACGCTCTCTCAGTCGATTGACATGGACGCTGACCGCAGCAGCCTTATCGCCAGTGAGCCCACGCAGGCTGTCCTCGGCGTCCATCAGTTGCTCGCCCATTTGCGCAAGCGCTTCAGCCTTGGCGAGGGGGATATAGCGGTTGTTCAACCTGGCCAGCCGCTCCTTGGCCTTCCACGCCTGTTGCAGGGACCGATTGGGTGTATGCCCCGGCTGGTGCCCTGACCCCGCCATTTGCACACTCACCCACAGGTCCTTGATTTTCTGGCGGGTGCTGAGCGGCCGTGGACGAACATCTTCATACGCCGCCCGTAACATATGGTGTTGATAGGCGTCGGACTCACGTTTTATCTGAGTGCGTAACTGGTTCAACTCGTTGCCGAGCGCTTCGCTTTCCTTGCGAGGTATTGCATTCGTAGTCACTGGCAACTGCGCCACGGCAGCGTTACCCGACCCTGATTCACAGGCAGTGAGAGATTGAGAGGTTATCGACAGCGGCATCTGACAGACTCTTCAGCGAGGAAAGTTGCCTGAGAGTTGCGGATTGAGCGCTCGGCTCCTATCGGATAAGTCGCAGTGCTTTGTGGTACTCAGCCCTCAGCCAGCGCCATCCAAAATCAGACTGCGATAGTGCCCCGGGTTGGAACCGGCCCACTTGCGAAAGGCTTTGTAGAATGAGCTGGTATCAGCAAATCCGAGCCGTGCGGCAATCTCGGCAAAACTGATCTGCGGCTCCGCCAACCACACAATCGCCAACTCCTTGCGCACACTGTCCTTGAGCCCCTGATAGGTCTGCCCTTCTTCCGCCAGGCGCCGGCGCAGGGTCGAGGCGGAAATGCACAGGCTGGCGGCGAGGCCTTCGGTTTCCGGCCAGGTGTCGGGGGGCATCTGGCGCAAATCATGCTTGATACGGGTGGCGAGGCTGGCGGGGTCGCGGTATTTGACCAGGATGTTGGCAGGCGCGTGGGCGAGGAAACGCTTGAGTTCCTCTGTGCTGCGCTTGATCGGCAGGTCCAGGCAGTCGGCGGAGAAGATCATGCGCGTGCGGGGTCGGTCGAAACGCAGGTTGACGGAGAACATCACCTGGTAGTCATCACAGAAATCCGGTTTTGAGCAACGCAGCTCAATCGCCAGAATCGGGATCCGCCGCCCGGCCAGCCAACAGGCCACACCGTGCACGATCATCCAATAGGTAAAGTAAGTGAAGGCCCGATTGGGTTCGGACTCGGGCTCCAGCAATACGATCTCCGCCAGGCTTTGTTGACGCACCAACTCGGCAGGCAGGCGCTCCAGCATCAGCGACAGAAACCCCAGTCCGGTTTCCAGCCCGGTGGCGACGGTAGATTGCGCCATCGCGGCGCGGCAGAGGAACGCCAGGCTGCCGGACTTGAGCTTGCGCGGGTCCATGCCGAAGAACTCATCATCCATGCGCCGCGCCAGTAGGCGCCACAGGCGTGCGTAGGTGGTGGCAGAGACCCGCGCGTTGGGCTCGGCCAGCAGTGCCGGCTCAATCCCGGCTTTATGCAGCACTTCGGCACTGGCCGCGCCGGGCGCGCAGCTTTGCAGCAAGGCTTCACGCACGAGGTGGAGGGAGATGGTGTCTTTTTCCGACATGGGGAAACGGGCATCCGGCGGCGCAAATAATGACGTGCATCATAAGGTGGGTTGCGATTCGCCACCACCGTTCAGCCCATGTTCAGCAAACGTCAAGAATTGTTGTTTAGCAATGAGTATCATTATGTTACAACTTAGCCTCCTATCTAGTTGTGACGCGGTGCCGAATGCTCGTTCCTTTCCTCATCATGCTGCGCGAAGGCATTGAAGCCGCATTGATCGTCGGCATTATCGCCAGTTACCTGCAACAGACCGGCCGTGGCCAGTGGATGCCTGCGGTGTGGATCGGCGTGTTTCTCGCCGCTGCGCTGGCCCTGCTGGTCGGCGGCGGCCTGGAATTGGTCAGCGCCGAGTTTCCGCAAAAGCAACAGGAACTGTTCGAAGGCATCGTCGGCCTGGTCGCCGTGGGCATCCTCAGTTCCATGGTGTTCTGGATGCGTAAAGTGGCGCGTTCCATCAAGCATTCCCTGCATGAATCCCTCGATCACGCGTTGGCCGGTTCCAAACACCAGGTCACTGCGCTGATCCTGATGGTGTTTTTCGCCGTGGCCCGTGAGGGTCTGGAAACCGTGTTCTTCCTGCTGGCGGTGTTCCAGCAGAGTGAAGGCCCCGGCGCACCGATTGGCGCCCTGCTCGGCCTGATCCTGGCGATCATCGTCGGTTTCCTGATCTACACCGGCAGCATGCGCCTGAACCTCGGTGCGTTTTTCCGCTGGACCGGCCTGTTCATCCTGGTGGTGGCAGCCGGCATCCTCGCCAATTCGGTACAGGCCCTGCACGAAGCAGGCGTGTGGAACCGCCTGCAAACCGTGCTCTTCGACTTCAGCGCCGCCCTGCCGATGGACAGCCCACTGGGCTCGGTCCTCGCTGGCATGTTCGGCTATCAGGAAGCGCCCACCGTCAGCACCCTCGGCGCCTACCTGATTTACCTGGTGGTGGCCCTGGTGATGTTCTTCCTGCCCGCCGCGCCACCCAAGCCGGCCGTTACACCCTCCTCCGTTTCCAGCCAGTAAGGACCGTCTCTTGTCCAACCCAACCCCTCAACCGGCTTCGCCACCCCGCGCCCGGCGCTGGGCCGTGGCGGGCTCGGTGGTCGTGCTGATCGCCGCCGGCGGCCTGTTCTATTACGCCTCGCAACTGGCAGCCAGCAAACGCCAGGCCAACCACAATGAAATCGCCGTGACCATTCACGGTCACGCCTGCGAGCCGAATGAGTTGACGGTCCCCGCCGGCCGCGCGAGCTTCCGCATCATCAACCGCTCCGATCGTGCGGTGGAATGGGAAATCCTCGACGGCGTGCTGGTGGTCGAAGAACGGGAAAACATCGCTCCCGGCCTGAGCCAGGTGATCAACGCCAACCTGTTGCCCGGTGACTACACGATCACCTGTGGCCTGCTGAGCAATCCGCGTGGCACCTTGCACGTAACACCGACCGCCGAGTCCGACGCCCAGGCCAAGGCCAAACCGTCGATGGTGGCGTTCATTGGCCCATTGTCGGAATTCCGCGTGTACTTGAGCGGCCAAGGCAGCGCACTGGTCAAGGCGGTAACCGTGTTGCAACAGGCCATCGACCGCGGCGACCTGGCCCAGGCCCAAGCACTCTACCTACCGGCTCGGGAGGCTTACCAGCGCCTGGCTCCGGCATCGCAACGCCTCGCGCAACTGGACAACGCGATCAACGCTCGTGCCGACTATTTTGAAAAACGCGAACAGGACCCGGCCTTCAGCGGCTTCCACCGCCTGGAATACGGCCTGTTCCAACTACGCAGCCTCGACGGCCTGGCCCCGATTGCTCAGCGCCTGCTGACCGACGTCAGCGCCCTCAAGCAACAATTGCTGGCGCAATCCCTGCCGCCGGAGCAATTGGTCGGCATTGTGGTACGCAACCTCAACAACCTGGCCGATGTACGCGCCATCAGCGGTGAAGAAGACCGCTACAGCCATGTCGACCTGGAGGGTTTCGCCGCCAACCTGGAAGCCGCCCATAAGGTTGTCGAGCTGATGCGTCCGCTGCTGACCAAATCCGCCGCCGACCTGCTGCCCAAAGTCGACAGCGCCCTGACGGCTTTCGACAGCGAGCTCAATGGTTTGAAAGTCGACGGCCAGTACCGCCGCTACGACAGCGTGACCGCCGATCAGCGCAAGCAGATCGCCGACAAGGCCAAGGCTCTGGCCGTTGCACTCGATGGAATCGACCCCGCCCTTGGCCTTTCCGGCCTGCAGTGAAGACGACCGCACACATGAGTGATTCAGAACACACCAACCTTCAGCGTCGCCGTGTCTTGCTGGGCATGGCCGCCACCGGTGCCGCGATTGCCGGCAGCGCCCTGACTTGCTCGGCCATGGCCGCTGCGGCGGAGCAAGTCACCACCGCGCCGCGCAGTGACAAGACCCAGGACCACCACGATTTCTTCGGCAAACACCAGAGCGGTATCGTCACCCCACGCCCGGCCTGCGGCATGATTGTGGCGTTCGACGTACTGGCCAGCGACCGTGACGACCTGGAGCGCCTGTTCCGTACCCTGAGCGAACGCATCGCCTTCCTGATGACCGGCGGCACCGTGCCGCAAGTCGATCCGAAACTACCGCCCACCGACTCCGGCATCCTCGGCCCGGTAGTCACGCCGGATAACCTGACCATCACCGTTTCTGTCGGCGAGTCATTGTTCGATGAGCGCTTCGGGCTCGCCAAAGCCAAACCCAAGCGCCTGACTCGCATGGTCGGCTTCCCCAACGATGCGCTGGAGCCGGCGCAGTGCCATGGCGACCTGAGCCTGCAGTTCAGCTCCAACACCCCCGACACCAATATCCACGCCCTGCGCGACATCGTGAAAAATCTGCCCGACCTGCTGCTGGTGCGCTGGAAGCAGGAAGGCAGCGTACCGCCCCAGGCGCCTGCCAAGCCCGGCGAGCCTGCGCAGAGTGCGCGTAACTTCCTCGGTTTCCGTGACGGTTCGGCCAACCCGAACTCCAACGACGACAAGGCGATGAACCGGATTGTGTGGGTACAACCGGGCAGCGACGAACCGGCCTGGGCGGCCAATGGCAGCTATCAGGCCGTGCGCATCATCCGCAACTTCGTCGAGCGCTGGGACCGCACCCCACTGCAGGAGCAGGAAAGCATCATCGGCCGGGTAAAGCCCACCGGCGCGCCGATGGATGGCCACAACGAAACCCAGGTGCCCGACTACAGCAAGGACCCGGAAGGCAAACTGACCAAGCTCGACGCACACATCCGCCTGGCCAACCCGCGCACGCCGCAGACCCAGGCCAACCTGATCCTGCGTCGGCCGTTCAACTACTCCAACGGCGTCAACAAGAACGGTCAGCTGGACATGGGGCTGTTGTTCATCTGCTACCAGGCTGACCTGGAGAAAGGCTTCATCAGCGTGCAAACCCGGCTCAACGGCGAACCTCTGGAGGAATACCTCAAGCCGGTCGGCGGCGGGTACTTCTTCACCTTGCCAGGCGTCACCGGGGCCCAGGATTTCCTCGGGCGCGCGCTGCTCGCTGCAACGCACCCTCAAACCACTGCCAATACCTGAAAAACACACTCAGAGCGGATACCGTCCCATGAAAAAGTCGACTATTGCGTTGTCGTTGTTATTGACCCTTTCGCCGCTGGCAGCGTTCGCCGCCACCGCGCCGCTGGACCTGGGAGGGCCGGTGTCGGACTACAAGATCTACGTCACCGAGGAAATCGGCGAGCTGGTCACCCAGACCCAAGCGTTCACCGCTGCCATCAACCAGGGCGACCTGGCCACCGCCAAGAAGCTCTATGCGCCGACCCGCGTGCACTATGAGTCCATCGAGCCGATCGCCGAGCTGTTCAGCGACCTCGATGCGTCCATCGACTCCCGCGTCGACGACCACGAAAAAGGCGTGACCGCCGAAGATTTCACCGGCTTCCACCGCATCGAATACGCGCTGTTCTCGCAGAACACCACCAAGGGCCTGGAAGCGCTGACCGCCAAGCTCAACACCGACGTCAACGACCTCAAGACCCGCGTCGACGGCCTGACCTTCCCACCCGAGAAAGTCGTAGGCGGCGCCGCAGCGCTGCTGGAAGAAGTCGCCGCCACCAAGATCTCCGGCGAAGAAGACCGCTACAGCCACACCGACCTGTATGACTTCCAGGGCAACATCGACGGCGCGAAGAAAATCGTCGACCTGTTCCGTGGCCAGATCGAAAAGCAAGACAAGGCCTTCCTGGCCAAGGTCGACAAGAACTTCGCCAGCGTCGACAAGATCCTCGCCAAGTACAAAACCAAGGACGGCGGTTTCGAGACCTATGACAAGGTCAAGGAAACCGACCGCAAGGCCCTGGTGGGCCCGGTCAATACCCTGGCGGAAGACCTGTCCACGTTGCGCGGCAAGTTGGGTTTGAACTGACCCAGGGGCCCGGCGACCGCTCAGCCATCAGCGGCGCAGCGGTCGCTATGCTCAAGCAGCTTGCGATCCGGGCGGTTTGGTAGGGTCTACCAGGCCCGTACCGACCAGAAAATAACAGCGCATTTTTTCGTCTACCGTCATCAGGTGAGGCATTGCCTTGCTCAAGCCCGCACTGACAGCGCCCAGGCTGGACAACTTGGACAGGCCTTTGGACGCGGCACTGATCAGGCGCGGATAACCGTCCACCGGATTGAAGACCGCGTTAAAGAACAGTGCTGTCTGCTTGGAAAAATCAAACGCGGCGTCGCTGAAGCGCACCTTGGGTTCATTCCAGGACCAGGCAACCTTTGGGGTGCTCGGCGTGACGCGAGCGCTGAATCTGCCGATGGACGGCCGACTGGTGTTTTTTGCCAGGGTCTTGAGCGAACGGATCAGCGACCGTGCCTGGCCTCCCGCACCGATCATCAAACCTGCACCGTCCAACGCCAAACTTTGCAGGCCTTTGCCAAAATCACCATCGCGAAAGTCCTGATAGGCACCGACGAAGGGAATCAGCGATAGCAGCAGGCTGACATCCCGCGCATGGGCCTCGCGGCTTTTTTCCACGGGTAACTGGCCCTTTGCCCGTGCAAGCATGTCCTCCGCACTTTCGTAGAAATTGCGCTCGGTGATTTCAACGGCAATGTCCTCGATACGGTCTGACTGATAGGTATCAGGAACAAAAGATTCCCTGGTCACGTTTTCGGGGAGTGGGCGCGGCCCCTTGGTAACACCGACTTTATCGAGAATGACATCGGAAGAACTGACGCCTTCGCGTGCCGGTGCACCGCTGGCATACGCATTGAAATCCAGGCCGACGTCATGACCGCGACGGATGTATTTGTCTGCAAGCAATTTGTACTTTTCCAGGTAGCTTCTGTCTGAGGCCACCTTATCCAGGGCATTCGTTACTTCAAGGCTGTCGTGCTTGATGATGTTTGCGCTGTAGAGCACCTCGTAATAGGTGACAGTATTGTCGTGAACGACACGCATCAATATCCCCTGCCGCGCGGTCACCGCCGCTCGGTCCAGGTCCGACTCCCACACCTGCTGTTTGCCGGTGGCCTTGCGCAACGTGAACAGTTCCACACTGCCCAGTTCGATGCGCTGGCGATCAACCAACGGCAACCCCGCGAACATCAGTTTGAGCTTGGTGACAAAGCCCATCTTTTGATCGTTGTGGTGACGGGTGACGGCGCTTTCCAGCAAGGGGTCCAAAGCGGGAAGCCGCTCGATGATTTCGTTGAGCTTTTGTCGAGCCGTTGCCGAATTCGTAGAGGACTCATCAATATGCCTATAGGGGGTATTCGAACGTTTGCCAGCGTTGGACATATCGGTGGTCAAGACCCATCTGTCCTTGGTCAGATCGCCGCTCATGTAAGCCTCGATCAGCGAGCGCGTACGCGGTTCGGAGCGCCTCAGGTTGCGGCGTTCGTCGGAGTCGGGGAGATGAACCTTCATCGCCTCCAATTGGCTGAGGCTGGTATGAGGCATGGCCTTGAGCAACTCTTGGGTCGCCATCTGCCTGCGCGACGGCAAGGCGGTGCTCAAACGGTTGAACGAACGAGCCGACAGTGTCCGTTGCCGCGAGAACACACTCGACGTTTTCTTGAGATCCTCCTGAGTATGCCGGCCTTGAGGCTTGTGCGGTATGACACCATTGAGCACTCCCCAGTCAAGCAATATGCCAAGGGCTTGCTCCTGCATGAGGGTGCGTTGACCATCGGACGTAGGCTCCAGGCTCGTCAATGCGCAGACCTGCTGCTCATCCATCATCCGGGAGGTGCCTGGCAACATGCGTTCAGCCATCGCGCAGCCAAGCCGCAATTCCGTCCAGGCCGATGTGCCGATCTTGATGCCCTCGGGTAAGTCCCGGACCAGAAACTCGGGGGCTTTCCTCACCAGCGCCACATGGGCCACCAGGAATGCAACGCTTGGGTCCATTGCCTTGTTGTCACACAAATACTGTTCCAGAGCCTGGCGGACTTCACCCAGGGTGCGTCCCGCATTGCTGGGGCTGTAAAGCGCGTAACCGCCTACCGAACCGGCAGGCCCTTGCAGCACCGCAGCAAGGATGTTGCCAAACGCTACAGCATCGGGGCCCTGGCTCAACCTCCCAAGGTGAGCGTCGAGATCGGCACTCAGTGTTGCCGGGGTGTACATCGCGAGCGTAGCCAGCGGTTTGTAGTCCGGATCGCCCGGTTGTAGCGGGACCAACCCAGAATAATCACCCAAGGGCGGGGCCGGTGGCAGGACTGTGCGCAACCACCGAATGACATTGCGGGTCGCCGCCGCCGTACGAGGTACGCCCAACCCCTTATGCTCAAGCAATTGGGCAACATCGTAGCTGGAATGGGGCCCAATACCCTTGGCAGAGGCTGGCGAGGGCTGGATCTTCAGTGTTGACCAATCGGTAGCACGGCTATCCGCCAGTTGCTGCACCTGCTCTTCAAGCAAATTCGCCAGGAAGGCGCGCTCATCCAGGTCACTGATCACGCCGCGCACATCGTCGAGCGCGGCCAAAAACCGAGGGGGTACCGTCAAGCCATTCGCCGCCACCTGGTCTTTGAGTGCCCGCTTCTGTTCAATGGATTCACCGGGATCCAGGCCGTAGGCATTCAGCACGACGTGCAGGGGCATACGAGGCTCATCAAGACTGACGTAAGGCAAGCCCTTATCGTCGGGGTCAAGCACATTGCGCATCGCCCGTAGATGCCGGCTCGCCTTCCCCCAGCCACTGTCGTCAGTACTGCTGAACGCTACGGGAGTGCGTATGCCCCCCGCGGCCGTGAAACCCTCTACGCGATCCTTGCGCAGTGTCAGGGTGTCCATTGCCAAGCCTTTAAGCGAGAGCCAGGACTGAGAAGACGGTTGATCAAGCAACTGGCGGTAGAGGGCCAAGGCCGCACCGAGACTGCTGTCATTAGGGATTGCCACACTATTCTGGCCGCGGTCGAGGGCCTGTGCCAGACGCTCAGCCAAGGTGGAGTCTCCGGCGGTGCCGGCGGCACTGGGCGACATGGGTAGTGTCCAGGTGGGCGCCACAATTGCGGGCGTACCGGGGCGTTCAGGG
>Ga0157369_10009934_pt1 | contig 10873 bp, 9 predicted proteins | sample C25metaG_FD_113461 | JGI IMG/M metagenome (GOLD analysis project Ga0157369, IMG submission 113461) | Corn rhizosphere microbial communities from Kellogg Biological Station, Michigan, USA - C2-5 metaG | ecosystem: Host-associated > Plants > Roots > Rhizosphere > Soil | place: USA: Michigan... | reverse complement strand
TGAGAACTTCGTCCTGGCTCAACGCTTTTGACGTTGGCTCACCTCACGCCGTCTTGTGGACCGTGTGCAGCCTGGAGGCCGGCTCAACCCTGCTGGGGTAGCGGCCGCAGCGAGCCTGATTGGGCGGGCTGCTGTGGACTGTTGTCCAGGCGGTGATTCTGTTGATAAAGATACCCGTAGGCGCCCGACAGATGATTGCGAAGATTGCGTCAATAAACAGTGCTTGCGCAATTTTTAACCCTTCATGGATAATTCGCCGCAATAGTTACGACAAAGGCCAACCCAATGAGCAAGCTTGACCGATACGACCTGAGTATTTTGGCGGAATTGCAGCGCGACGCGAGGATCTCCAACCAGGAGTTGGCCGAACGCATCGGCCTGTCGCCGTCGCCCTGCTCACGCCGGGTCAAGCAACTGGAGGATGACGGCTACATCGCCCGCCAGGTCGCGTTGCTCGACCGAAAGATGCTCGGCCTGAGCCTGACCGCCTACGTGCTGATCGGCATGGACCGCCATACCCCCGAGCGTTTCGAGAATTTCGAGGCGGCGATCCGCACCCTGCCCCAGGTGCTGGAGTGCAGTTTGGTGACGGGGATGGATGCGGACTATCAGTTGAAGGTGGTGGTGCCGGACATGGACCACTACCAGAAATTGCTGCTCGGGCACTTGACCCGCATCGAAGGGGTGACCAGCGTGCGGTCGAGCTTTGTGCTCAATCAGGTATTGAACAGCACCGAACTGCCCCTGACCCACCTGCGCACTTAAGATCGGTGAAGGTCAAATGTGGGAGGGGGCTTGCCCCCGATGGCTGAGTGTCAGTCAGTTATTTATCAACTGACCCACCGCTATCGGGGCAAGCCCCCTCCCACATTTGGATTGCACTTCGATCCAGGTCAATGTTGCGTCGGTAACGCTGCCGTATACTGCCCGCCTGCCCTGTCGGAAAAATCCCCCATGAACAACATCGACCCCGCCCTCTTCGAAGAATGGATGATGACCGGCCTGGTCGCGATCCTGATCATTTTCATGGGCTTTATCGTCTGGGACCTGGCGAAGAAGTCCAAGGCCGGGCGCTTTGGCTCGTTCATTCTGTTCTTCGTGCTGGGCCTGGGCGTGGCCGCGTTCATCATCAAGAGCGTGGTGATCGGCCTGATCGAGTCCGGCGCGTTATAAGCGCGCCGGCACTTCCTTCCACTGGCCTTGGTCCAGGCCGTCGATCGACCAATCGCCAATCCGCACGCGCACCAGGCGCAAAGTAGGCAAACCGACAGCAGCGGTCATGCGCCGTACCTGTCGGTTGCGCCCCTCACGAATGACCAGTTCCAGCCAGTGCGTCGGGACGCTTTTGCGAAAGCGCACGGGCGGGTTGCGCGGCCACAGCTCGGGCTCATCCAACTGCCGAGCCTCGGCGGGCAAGGTCATGCCGTCGTTCAGTTCGACGCCTTTGCGCAGGCGTTGCAACTGTTCTTCGGTGGGTTCGCCTTCCACCTGCACCCAGTAGGTTTTCGCCAGCTTGTGTTTGGGATCGGCAATCCGTGCCTGCAACTGGCCGTCATTGGTCAGCAGCAGCAGGCCTTCGCTGTCACGGTCCAAACGGCCCGCCGGGTAGATGCCGGGAATATCGATGAAATCCTTGAGCGTCGCGCGGCCGCCTTCGTCGCTGAACTGGGTCAGCACATCGAACGGTTTATTGAACAGGATCAACTTCGGTTCGGCCGGAGGCGCCTTGGCGACACGCCGCGCAGCGGAATACGGGGGTTTCACGCCAGGGCGGCGCGAATCGGGACGGGTGGGACGGGACATGGCAAAGGAACATCTAACGGTCAGGACCGACAATGCTAGGGGCCTGAGCGTTAAATGACCATCCCAACCGCTTAGCGGAACGGCGGCTCGTCGAAGCTGCGCAGTTGGCGCGAGGGCAGCGAGTTGAGTTCGGTGCGCAACAGGTCCACCGCCTCGATGCCGATCTTCAAGTGCTGGCTGACCGCACGCTCATAGAACGCGTTGGCCGAACCCGGCAGCTTGATTTCGCTGTGCAGCGGTTTGTCCGATACACACAACAAGGTGCCGTACGGCACCCGCAAACGATAGCCTTGCGCGGCGATGGTGCCGCTCTCCATGTCCACGGCCACGGCGCGGGACAGGTTGATCAGTGGGCGTTCCTGGGCCCAGCGCAGTTCCCAGTTACGGTCGTCGTAGGTCAACACGGTGCCGGTACGCAGGCGTTTTTTCAGCTCTTCGCCTTTTTCGCCGGTAACGTTAGCCGCCGCTTGCTGCAACGCAAGCTGCACTTCAGCCAGCGCCGGGATCGGGATGTTCGGCGGCACAACGCGGTCGAGAATACCGTCGCGGCGCATGTAGGCGTGCGCCAGTACGTAGTCGCCGATGGTCTGGGATTGGCGCAGGCCGCCGCAGTGGCCGATCATCAGCCAGCAATGCGGACGCAGCACGGCCAGATGGTCGGTGATGTTCTTGGCGTTGGACGGGCCGACGCCGATGTTCACCAGGGTCACGCCATGGCCATCAGTGGCCTGCAGGTGATAGGCCGGCATCTGGTAACGGTGCCACACCACACCGGCGGCAATTGCCGACGCCTCACCGTGATCCATGCTCTTGTCGATCACCACGTTGCCCGGCAGCACCATGCGGATAAAGCGCGGGTCGCTGCGCAGTTGCTCCAGGCCATGCAGGATGAACTGGTCGACATACCGGTGGTAGTTGGTCAGCAGGATCCACGGCTGCACATGGCGCCAGTCGCTGCCGGTGTAGTGCACCAGGCGGCGCAGGGAGAAGTCCACGCGGGCCGCATCGAACAGTGCCAGGGGCAGTGGGTCGGTGTTTTCCCAGTCGTACAAGCCGTCGGCGATGCCATCGGTGGCGGCCGACAGGTCGGTGCTGGGGAATACACGGGCCAGGGTCGCGGCGGTCACGCCGGAACCGGCCAGTTCGTCGCCCTGCTCCACCACGTACGGGTACGGAATGTTCTGCTGGCTCACGCCGACTTCCACGGTCACGGTGAAGTCGTGCATCAACGGCACCAGTTGCTCCAGCAGGTACTTACGGAACGCCGCAGGATGGGTGACGGTGACGCTGTAGGTTCCCGGCAACTGGACCTTGGCATACGCCCGGGTGGTCTGTGGGACTTCACCGTGGCAGTGGTAGGTCAGGCGCAGTTCCGGGTAGCGAAACAGCGCACGTTGTTCGGCGTCGGGCTCGACGCGATCTTTGAGGTATTGCTTGAGGGCTTGATTGAGCGCGCCAGTGGCACGCTCATGCAGGGCCGCCAGCCGGTCCACGGCTTCTTCAGCGGTTTGAACGACAACAAAAGCTTCGGTCACGGTAAGCATCCTGTGTTCTGACTTGCAGGCCTTTATCTTGCCTGTATCCCGGCCTCACCGAAACACCAGAGTTGGAATGCGGTAAATGTGGGAGGGGGCTTGCCCCCGCTAGCTGACTGTCAGCCAACACATCTATCGCTGACACACCGTTATCAGGGGCAAGCCCCCTCCCACATGTTTACCGCATTTTAGTCCGATAGATTGGGGGTGGAGCGGGCGATGAGAGCCTCCACATCTACGCCGCGTGGCAAGGTTCCATACACACGGCCAGACGAGCCACCCAACCGACTGGCAATAAACCCATCACTCACCGCCGCATTCCCCGCCTCCAGCAACAACTTGGCCTGCAATGCCACGGCGATGTCTTCGGTGAGTTGCCGCGCACGGTACTGGATGTCCTGGGTGTCCATGAATGCCGACTTCAACTGCTCGATATGCCGCGCCAGCTGCCGGTCGCCGTGCCCATCGCCCAGTTCGACAAACAGTGCCTCCAGCACGCCCGGCTCTTTCGACAACGCCCGCAGCACGTCCAGGCACTGCACATTGCCGGACCCTTCCCACGTCGAGTTCACCGGTGCCTCGCGGTACAGGCGCGGCAGAATGCTGTCTTCGACATACCCCGCGCCGCCCATGCACTCAGCGGCCTCGTTGATCATCGCTGGCGCACGTTTGCAGATCCAATACTTGCCCACCGCCGTCACCAGCCGGGCGAACTTGGCTTCCTGTTCATCGTCCAGATGATCCAGCGCCCGGCCCATGCGCAGGCTCAGGGCCAGTGCGGATTCGCTTTCCAGCGCCAGGTCCGCCAGCACGTTCTGCATCAACGGCTGCTCGCTGAGCACGCGGCCGCCGACCGAACGATGGGCACAATGATGGCTGGCCTGGGTCAGCGCCTGGCGCATCAGGGCGCTGGAGCCGACCATGCAATCGAAGCGAGTCATGGCGACCATCTCGATGATGGTCGGCACGCCACGACCTTCTTCGCCGATCATCCAGGCCAGGGCGCCACGGAATTCCACTTCGCTGGAAGCGTTGGAGCAGTTGCCGAGTTTGTTTTTCAGCCGCTGGATGTAGAACTCGTTGCGTGTGTCATCCGGTCGGTGCCGGGGCAGCAGGAAACAGGTGAGGCCCTTGTCGGTTTGCGCCAGGGTCAAGAACGCATCACACATCGGTGCCGAACAGAACCACTTGTGGCCCACCAGTTCATAAGCCTGTCCTGGCCCGCCGGCGCCCACCGGATATGCCCGGGTGGTGTTGGCACGCACATCGGTGCCGCCCTGCTTCTCGGTCATGGCCATGCCGATGGTGGCACCGGCCTTGTGGGCGATGCCAACGTTGCGCGAATCGTATTGGGTGCTGAGGACTTTCGGCAGCCAGATATCGGCCAGGTCAGGCTGCAAACGCAGCGTCGGCACACAGGCGAAGGTCATGGTCAGCGGACAGCCGGTGCCCGCTTCGGCCTGGCTGTGCAGGTAGGTCATGGCGGCGCGGGCCACGTGGGCGCCGGTCTGCGGATGGGCCCAGGGCAGTGACGGCAGGCCGTGTTCGACGGCGGTGCGCATCAGCTCGTGATAAGCCGGGTGAAATTCCACGAGGTCGATGCGACGACCATAACGGTCATGGCTGTTGAACACCGGCTTGTTCTGGTTGGCCAGGAACCCGGCTTCCATCAACGGCCCGCCCGCCAACACACCGTAGGCATCGATACGCGCCTGCGCCCAGCCGGCGCCAAAGCGGCGCGACCATTCCTGCCGGGGCAGATCGATACGGTACAGGTTGGTGCCGTCCAGGGACGGCGGCTGGTTGGTGACGTCGTGGGTTTCGGCAAATTGATGCAGGTTCATGACGGGCCTCCAAGAAAAAAGGCCACGTTCAGTTGAGGCCTGCATTTCAGTTAAGCACCGTCATACCGCTTAAAAAGTGACATACCCGCCGATTGTCCGGCGCTTTTGCCCTCTAACGGACACAACAACCGACGCTCCAATACCACCTGCAACGCCTCGAAACGTACAGGCTTGGCCAGGCGCTCGGAAATCCCGATGCCATGGCAGCCCTCGCGCTCCGACACATTCGGTGACGAGCTCAAGGCGATCACCGGTAATTCGCCGCAGCCAGGCAACGCACGAATCTGACAGCACAACGAGAAACCGCCTTCTGGAACATCCAACAGCACTGCATCGAAATCCGCTGCCTGCAACGCCGCCAACGCGCTCGGGCCGCTGTCCACGGTTTTCACCCGGTAACCGAGCTTGAGCAACATACCGCGCACCGCCAATTGGCCGACGCTGTTGTCATCCACCAACAGCACCGAGCATTCCTGGGGCGCACGTTGTTTGTCCGGTCCAGGCTTTGACTCGGACGGGACCGGGCTGACCTCCACTTCCAGTTGAAAGCGGCTGCCTTTGCGCGGCTCGGAATGATGGGTGAGGCGCCCGCCCAGCAGTTCGACCAGTTGCCGGCAGATGGCCAGGCCGATGCCCAGGCCGCCGTACTCGCGAGTGGTGGAGCCATCCAGCTGGAAAAAGCGCTGGTACAGGGTGGCTTCATCAAGGAAAGCAAAGCCGATCCCGGTGTCGGTGACGATAAAACTCAGGCGAAGGCGACCATCGCTGTGGGGCACACCGACCACCCGCAGGCGCACCGAACCTTCGTGGGTGAACTTGAAGGCGTTATCCAGCAGGCAATCGAGGCACTGCAGCAGTTTGTCGGCATCGCCCAGCACGCGGTCCGGCAGCTCGTCCGCCACATCGATGGAAAACGCCAGGCCCTTGCTCTGGGCGCTGGCGCTGAACTGCTGGCGCAAGGTGTCGAGCGTACCGCGCAGGCTGAACACCTCGGGCCGCGCAACCAGGCGCCCGGCCTGCAACTCGGTGAGGGTAAGGATGCCGTTGACCATGCGCATCATGTCCCGCGCCGAGCCGGCGGCGGTTTGCTGGTACTGCGCCAGGTCCGCATCCAGCGGCACGGTTTGCATGAGTTCGAGGGAGCCGATCACGCCGTTCATCGGGGTGCGCAGTTCGTGAGTCAGTGTGGCGAGGAATTCATCCTTGAGACGGTTGCTGCGGGCTAATTGGAGGTTGAGCACTTCGAGCTTCTGGCTGGCATCGAACAGGATCTGCGCCTGTTGCTCACGCATTGCGTTGATGCGGTCGGCCAGGGCCAGGGACAACAACGCTACTTCGATCGCCGAACCGATCTGGCTGGCGTACATGGTCAGGAACACATTCGGCAGGTAGCCCAGCACCATCAGGGTATTGACCACCCCGCCGAGCAGGCACGCCGACCAGGCAATGATGAAATAGCGCGCCACCCGCTGCCCGCAATACCAGGCCTTGATGGCCGCGACAAAGATGGTCACGGTAAATACCAGCGCCAAGCCGGTGGCCAGGCGCAGCGCCAGGGCGTAGCTGGTCATCAACGACAGCAGCATCACCACACCGCCACACGCCACCAGCCCCAGCAATAGACGGTTGATCCAGCGGCTGTGCTGGGCCGTGTGCAGAAAGCTGCGCGCAAACAGGCTGCCGAACAACGCTGCCGAGCCAATCAGGAACGGCGTCGCGGCATTCGCCCACCAGGGATTGTCCGGCCAGAAGTACTCCACTGCCGCGCCGTTGACCGACAGCTGGTACATGCCGAATGAAGCGATATACAGGATGTAATAGAGGTAGCTGGTGTCGCGCACGCTGAGATAGATGAACAGGTTGTAAACCAGCATGCCCAGCAACACGCCGTAGATCAGGCCCAACACATACAGGCGCAGCGGCTGTTGTTCCAGGTAGGCGGTGCTGGACCACAGCGTCAAGGGCGCCTGGATCGAGCCTTCGCTTTGCAGGCGCAGGTAGACGGTTTTCGCTTCGCCCGGCGTGAAGTCGAGCTTGAACAGGTAGTTGTTCTGGCGAATCTCACGGGCGGCAAACGGCAGCGCATCCCCTGTGCGCCCGGCGAGGCGATAGGTGCCTGTGCTGTCGGGCAGGTACAGGTCCAGATGGTCGAGCGGCGGGTAGGCCAGCTCCAGCAACCAGGTGCGTTGGGCTTCAGGATTCTGAGGCAGGTAGTGCAGATTGACCTTGAGCCAGAACACCGAACGTGAGTAACCGGCGTTGAGCGTGTCTTTATCGTGGGGCTTGAACTGCGTGACGGCAGAGGGTGCGCTGACATCGGCGATCGTGAGGGCATCGGTCGGGTCTTCGAGCACTTGCAAGGCTCGACCCAGCGGCAGGCTGCGCGTGTCCTGGTTGAACTCGATGGCGCTGGCGAGCAGCGGCAGCCCGCACAACAATAAAATCAGCAAATAGCGCATAGAGCCCCAGCGTGGCCTGCCCGGTTATGTCAAAAAGCCCCCCATTCCTTTTGAGAAGACGTACACCGGCAATACAGTTAGTAGTTTGGATCCACTCTAGCATAGCCACTAAAGGCTATTGGACACCATTGAAATAATTTTTTGAAAGGCTCTAGAACGGTGCTTTCAGCAATATTCATGCACTGACCTGGATTGCTGAAACCTTCCACCCGCGGTGAAAATCCTCTTTCGCGCAACAGCCCCGCCAAAAGCGTTTGGTGGTAAGCTCGCGCACCATGAATATCTACAGCTCTCGCCCCGTTGTCCTCTGTCTCTCCGGCCATGACCCCAGTGGTGGCGCCGGCTTGCAGGCAGATATCGAAGCCCTGCTCGCCCAGGGTTGCCACGCGGCTCCGGCCGTCACCGCGCTGACCGTGCAGAACACGGTCAACGTCAGCGACTTCCGCGTGCTCGACAGCGAATGGGTACTGGCCCAGGCCAATGCCGTGCTCGGCGACTCCGAAGTGGCGGCGGTCAAGCTCGGCATGCTCGGTTCCACCGCGATGGTCGACACCGTGGTCGAACTGCTGCAGGCGCATCCGCACCTGCCGGTGGTGTGCGACCCGGTACTGCGCGCCGGTGGCGGCGGTAGCCTGGGCAAGGACGAGGTCGGTTATGCGATGCGCTAGCGGCTGTTGCCGTTGTCGCTGATCGCCACGCCGAACCTGCCCGAAGCGCGCATCCTCGCCGAGCTGCCGGAAGGCTCGGCAGAAGAATGCGCCGAGAAGCTGCTGCCGTATATCAGGCATTTGCTGATCACCGGCGGGCATGGCGACGAGCACGAAGTACACAACCGCCTCTACAGCCGCGACGGCACGCGCCAGACCTTTACCTGCCAGCGCCTGCCTGGCAGCTATCACGGTTCGGGCTGCACGCTGGCCAGTGCCCTGTCGGGCCGGATCGCCCAGGGCGAAGGCCTGGTGAGCGCCGTGCAATCGGCCCTCAACTACACTTGGCGCACCCTGCGTGACGCTGAACAACTCGGCCAGGGCCAGTTCGTGCCGCGCCGTCTGCCGCTGGATTTCTGCTCTTAACAGCACGAGGCCTGCCTGATGAAACTACGTGGCCTTTACGCCATTACCGACAGCCAACTGTTGGCCGGCAAATTCCTCGCCTACGTCGAAGCGGCGCTGGACGGTGGCGTGACTCTGCTGCAATACCGCGACAAAAGCAGCGACGAAGCCCGGCGCCTGCGTGAAGCAGAAAAGCTGCGGGAGCTGTGCTCGCGCTACAAAACCCAACTCATTATCAACGACGACGCCGAACTGGCCGCGCGCCTCGGCGTCGGCGTGCACCTGGGCCAGACCGACGGCCCGCTGACCCCGGCCCGTGCCCTGCTCGGCTCCAAGGCCATCATCGGTTCCACCTGCCACAGCCAGATCGAACTGGCCGAGCAGGCTGCCAAGGAAGGTGCGAGCTACGTCGCCTTCGGTCGCTTCTTCAATTCCAGTACCAAGCCCGGCGCCCCGGCCGCCACCCTCGAAATGCTGGCCCAGGCCCGTGCGCGCCTGCAGCTGCCGATCTGCGTGATCGGCGGCATCACCCTGGAGAACGCCGAACCCCTGGTGGCCCACGGTGCCGACCTGCTGGCGGTGGTGCACGGCCTGTTTGGCGCCGATAGCACCCAGGAAGTCACGCGCCGCGCCCGTGCGTTCAACGACCTTCTTAAAATTTCAGTTTAGAGAGCCCGATCATGTCCCGTTCCGAAACGCTGTTTGCCAATGCCCAGAAACACATCCCCGGCGGTGTGAACTCCCCCGTGCGTGCGTTCAAGAGCGTGGGCGGCACGCCGCTGTTCTTCAAGCATGCCGAAGGCGCCTACGTCACCGACGAAGATGATACGCGCTACGTGGACTACGTCGGCTCCTGGGGCCCGATGATCCTCGGCCACAGCCACCCGGACGTGCTGGACGCGGTGCGCAAGCAACTGGAACACGGCCTGTCCTACGGCGCGCCGACCGCCATGGAAACCGAGATGGCGGACCTGGTCTGCTCGATCGTGCCGTCGATGGAAATGGTGCGTATGGTCAGCTCCGGCACCGAAGCCACCATGAGCGCGATCCGCCTGGCCCGTGGTTTCACCGGCCGCGACAGCATCATCAAGTTCGAAGGCTGCTATCACGGCCATTCCGACAGCCTGTTGGTCAAGGCCGGTTCTGGCGCGCTGACCCAAGGTGTCCCTAGCTCGGCGGGCGTGCCAGCCGCGTTTGCCAAGCACACCCTGACCATGCCGTTCAACGACATCGCCGCCGTCGAGCAGATGCTCAATGAAGTGGGCCAGGACGTGGCCTGCATCATCGTCGAGCCGGTGGCCGGCAATATGAACTGCGTGCCGCCCGCGCCGGGCTTTCTCGAAGGCCTGCGCGAACAGTGCGACAAACACGGCGTGGTGCTGATTTTCGACGAAGTGATGACCGGTTTCCGCGTCGCCCTCGGCGGCGCCCAGGCGCACTACGGCGTCACGCCGGACCTGAGCACCTTCGGCAAGATCATCGGCGGCGGCATGCCGGTGGGCTGCTTCGGCGGCAAGCGCGAGATCATGCAGCACATCGCGCCGCTGGGCCCGGTGTACCAGGCGGGCACCTTGTCGGGTAACCCACTGGCCATGGCCGCCGGCCTGACCACCCTGCGCCTGATCAGCCGCCCGGGCTTCCACGCCGAGCTGACCGACTACACCACGCGCCTGCTCGACGGCCTGCAACAGCGCGCCGATGCCGCCGGCATTCCGTTTGTCACCACCCAGGCGGGCGGTATGTTCGGCCTGTACTTCAGCGGTGCCGACGATATCGTCACTTTTGACGACGTAATGGGCAGCGATGCCGATCTGTTCAACCGCTTCTTCCACCTGATGCTGGAAGGCGGCGTATACCTGGCACCGAGCGCTTTCGAAGCCGGCTTCACCTCGATCGCCCACGGCGAAGCCGAGCTGAAACTGACCCTCGACGCCGCCGAACGCGCCTTCGCCGCACTGAAGTAATAGGCCGCAACCATCAGGCACCCCGCAAACGGTGTCTGATTTGCTACTTTGCTTACAGATATTTCCGAGTTTTTCCGAGAATTCACCTGCAATCCGGCAGATAACTTGGCCAAGCAGCAGAAAAACGAGTAAAGACTTTGTAAGCAGAGGCCTGCTTATTTCATAATGCGCGCTTATTGGATCCCCCGAGGGTCCGCGTGCCCCGTCAGAGGAAGT
>Ga0157369_10009932_pt1 | contig 10877 bp, 8 predicted proteins | sample C25metaG_FD_113461 | JGI IMG/M metagenome (GOLD analysis project Ga0157369, IMG submission 113461) | Corn rhizosphere microbial communities from Kellogg Biological Station, Michigan, USA - C2-5 metaG | ecosystem: Host-associated > Plants > Roots > Rhizosphere > Soil | place: USA: Michigan... | reverse complement strand
CGTGGAGACGTCGGGTATATTTCGAGGTCCGGGCGGTGGGTTAGCGTCGCCGGGCGGAGGGAGTTCTAACAGCGGTCGATTTGGCACGGTTAATTTCTTCCTTATTATCGCCTTGTGCACCGATGCGCGCGGACCAGACCTTGAGCTGTTCCGCAAGAGTCATTTTCAACGAAGCCCCTCCTAATGATAGGACGTGACGGCGCATTACATCGAGACAAAACTGCTCAGCCTCGCTGATACTCAACGAACCCAGTTTTCTTCCGATGCTTTCTCCCGACATTCCCACTGGTTCTGGAAGTCGCGTGAAGAATCTGTCGATGAACGCGCCCAACTCCTTAACCCCGGGTTGAGGGAGTTCGAGGCGCAATTGAAATCGTCGCCAAACTGCACGATCTAGTAATTCGGCATGGTTCGTAGCAGCAGCAATCACCGTGTAACTCGGAAGGTCATCGATTTGCATAAGTAGCGAAGTGACGACACGCTTAATTTCCCCCGTTTCATGCTTATCTCCTCGTTCTTTACCAACCGCGTCGAATTCGTCAAAGAATAGGACACAAGGGCGTGTTCGGGCGTAATCAAAGACTCGCTTGAGTCGCCCGGCCGTTTCGCCCAAGTAGCTGCCGATCATAGCCTCGTATCGGACGACAAGTAGCGGCACAGACAGCTCGTCCGCCAGCGCTTCCGCGAGCGACGTCTTTCCGTTACCGGGGGGGCCGACTAGGAGCACCCGATGCCGTGGTTCTAGGCTGTGAGCGCGGAGAATATCTGCGCGTTGTTGCTCTTCGATTAACTGTTGACAAGCGAGTCTAACCAATGGCGGAAGTACCAAGTCACTCAAACGACGGTCGGGGCTAATCTCCGCAACGAAGTCTCGGCTTTTGTCAGGGCCATCAGGCGGGGCCGATCGAAGAAAACTGATCGAGTTGCTTGGTGTCCCATTCATGGCTTTTTGAAGTCGGTCAGCGAGCACGTTGTGCTGCTTTCCTCGCTCCTCCGCGACTATCGCTTCGACCGTTGAGCGCAGCAGTCGCTGGTCCCCAGAGGTGCTGGCTTTTACCAAATTGATGAGGAGGTCACTTCGCGCCATGTGGGCTCTCAAAAAACTGCGATTGATGTCGAATTATATTGATACGGACATGCACGTTCCCACGGCGTTCACCTGTCAAAACGTGACGAGGTCAACCGGGCGGCAGATAGCATCGTGCTCGGACACGTCGATCCGTCGCACGACGATTTTATGGCAGACCGCCGATGGTCATTGTCCCGTCGCAATCGAAGCAGTAACGAATTTGTGACCGAACCTTTCGTAGCGTTAGCTGCATTGCGTTAGCTTGAGTATGGTCGGATGCGAAACAGCGTACTCCTTTGCCAACCCGCGAGCCGAAACTCCCTCTGCAAGTCTCGCGCGGATCACTTCCTTTTGCGCCGGAGTCAGGGACTCACGACGTCCGAGCTTCTTGCCTTCGGACCGTGCTCGAGCGAGCCCAGCATGCGTCCGCTCAATGAGCAAATCCCGCTCGAACTGCGCGACCGCCGCCAGTACAGTCATGTGCAACCGCCCCGATGCGCTGGTCAGATCGACGCCTTTCAGGGCGAGGCAATGCACATGCACTCCCATCGCAGCCAGTCTTTCGACGGTCCCAAGCACGTCAGTGGTATTGCGGCCAAGTCGATCCAGCTTCGTGACAACTAGTGTGTCGCCCTCGTCAAGCTTATCCAGCAACTTGGAGAAGCCGGGCCGATCCCCTGCCGGAACGCTGCCCGAAATCGTCTCCGCGATGGTGTGGCGTGTCAGGATGCCAAAGCCCGCCGTCTGCGCTTCAACCAACTGATTATCGGTGGTCTGCCCGGCCGTGGAAACGCGAGCGTACAGAAATGTGCGGGCCATCGTCGTTCCGCAAATGGTAATTAATCGTGGAAATTATTGTAAATGGTATTTATCCTGTTTACAAGGGATTAATTACCGCCGGGGAGCTGCCGACTTGCGCGGTAAAGAATCGGACGATTGATTTCCAATGGTGGTAACCGTGTCCAACGCACCCACCACTGCGCAGATTGTGAGTTGCGACAAAACATTCGAGTCAAATGCGGGTCAAGCCGCCAAAGATTTGGCCGTAAACAGAGATAAGGCCATTTAGCTATGGTGAGTGAGGGTCATGATGCCGATCTTCGGAGGGCTGCGCGCCATTGCGTGGGCAGTTCTCGGTATCGCGACGACGGACTTGATCGAGACAATTCACACAACAAACGGACGCGAGATGCGCGGCTGCACTATAAATGCGGTTCGCCAGGTTGACTTGCGTAAGGATTGAGTTTGTGTTTTCTAAATGCAATTTCCAGCGAGGCAGATATCAAAATGAAGTTTGAGCGATTCAAAAAATATGACAAGCTCTCTTGGGCAATGCGAACGTTTCGAAAGCATGAGACCGAGGTAAACGATTTGTATTGGTCAAATGCCCCCGCTTACCACAACGCCTCTTACTTGGTTCGTCAATCGCGGTCTTCATCAACACCAGTTTCTCCAGCCAATGTACTTAACGCGACGGGACCTGATGCAAAGCGCATCCCTGCGACGGTTGCATCATGGCAGCGCTCAATTAAATCATTTCAAGTCTGGGCTCGGTCAACACTTATTGTGGGCGCTACCGGGGCATTAGAAACGTATATTCAACGTGCTGTACTTACCGCCCTGCGATCTGATCCCGCTGCGCAACATGGTAAATCACGTGCAATTGACGGAATTTCTTGGCTCAAGCTTGACATCAAGCCGCTTTACAAGGAGGAGTTAAAGGCGTTTGAAAAGGGCACGTGGCAGCAGCGAACCAGCGCGATAGCTGGATTGTTTGGTGAGGTGCCTGGGCTGTCTATTCATATTGAAGAGCTTGATAAAATTCGGATATTTCGAAACTCGGTCGGACATGCCTTTGGGCGGAAATTAAATGAAGAACCCGACCTGCTAAGCATTGCGCCCGAATCGATGAACCCCATATCTGAAACAAATTTCAAAGATTGGCTTAACACGCTATCTAAGGTCGCTAACGCGGTAGATAAACATCTCGTCGAAAACCACATCGGAGAATACGAATTGTTGCATCACTTTCATGTGTGGTGTAAGAGAAATCGTATCAACCCGGCTACGATGAGGACGGACACCCATAGGAAATACCTCGATATTCTTGGTGGACTTACGAGCGGCGTACCGGGAAGAGATTTCATCGCAGAAATGATCGATTACTATAATCGAGTGTAAGAAGGGGCCTGGGTCAGATGTGTACCGCGATCGAAAAAGAAATTATTTCGATCGCGGTGATAGCTGCTTTCAGGCTCGGATGTCGAATGTTAGTGCACCGCCAACAATCAAGAAACGCGCGATGAATGCCCAACAGTACAGCTGCTCGAGCTCAGCGGTCAGAGGAAATGATTTTCAATACTTGGGAAAGCGGGCTATCCAAGTACTGCGGCGTGAGAAAACTCGCTTTCCAGCCGTTGGACAATGCCATGAATTTCATCCAACGCGTTTTCCCGGCATGACTCCCGCTTCGCGATCGCTGCGCGTGAAAACAGGCGATCCATTAGGCTTGCCTCTCCGTTGACATCGGTAGCTACCCTAGCAATCCAGTCTATCGCTGGGAACGGAATCAGTTGCCGTGAACCCTTCTGATATGCATATGACTTCAGAGGATACAAATCAATCACCTCGACCAAATCTTTGTCGCACGTGAGCAAACTCGGAAAGAAGTAGCGGGGCGTCTGCTTGGCATTTTTAGATATTGCCCCCTCTAATGTCGCGGCACCTTCCACGTATCGAACGTGAAAAAAGTCCCATGCCATGTTCTTCAGAGCTTTGAATAGCTTTGGAAGGTGGTTCGATGGTGATTTATGCAATCTGCTAAAGAAATTAAGTTTTTGTCCCTTTGCAAAGTATTCTGCAGCAACTACCGTCTCTCTGGCATGTATGGTGCATAGCGTTCTATCGAGAAATTCAGTGAACTCATAGAGTTTATCCACCAAAGCCATCTTGGGATTCCGGAGTTGAATCGTCGCCATTTTGAGCAGCACTGCGTATTGGCGCGCAAGCTGCGCATCCAGATAACTTCTTACGTCTGGGTCAGATGCATCGTGGATCATCTGAGACAGTAACTCATCAACATTTTGACTTTGCTCAGCCTTAGTTGAAGCCGAACGTATTTCGCCTGTGGCACGAAAGTGGGGCAAATCGATTGTGCGCAGTGTTTCATAACCTTCAAGTCGCTTCTTAATTGGTTCTATGTTCTCCGTGCGCGATATGTTTGGCAAATTTTCCAGCATGTAGGGAACCGCATCCACGAAGACGCGATCGTCTGCGATAAAAGAGAAGATTTCTTGGAAGTCGTCCGGGAGCTTGGACGATTTCCCATCGATAAATGGTGCGAGGTAACTGAGCGCCTGAGTATCCAGAGAAATGGAGTAATCGATAGGAAAGACTGCTTTTCGACCGCCATTCATATCCTCTCTAGTTTCTGGGTCAAGAACGATGACTGATTTCTTGGAAAATAATCCGCGCACGACCGACCCGTCTGAGAAAGTGCGGTGTGTCGAAAGCCCCGGCATTGCACCGCCATCCGAGGCGAAGACAAATTTCCAGTCGGGAATAAGCCCAACATAGTCATCATATGCGCCTAATGCCTCGGGCAATGAATCAGCATTTGCGATCGATGCAACAACGATCCGTTCGATCTCCGGGAATGACGGATTACGCTTCGCCATATCGAACATGTTTGGCACTTGCTTTACCATGTTGGCAAGTAGTTTAATTGTGCGGTCAAGATCGGTGTTGTCCATTGGAGGCAAATTAAGGTTTAGATTTTTCTGACGATCGAATCGACTATTTGTCTCTTCGGGCACTGTGCGCGCATCGGACGTCTGCGAGGTGATAGCAGCAGCGGAGCTTAACTTGCATCGGTAAAAGACAGGCAGCGCAAATTTCGTCCGCTTTTGCTTTCAACTAGAAGTACACTTCCCCGGTGGCATGTGGTTTTGTCGTGGGCGCACCACTCGTATATCGTCAATTCTGCGTCGAGATTTAGTACTTTTGAGGCTGAAACGCGTAAAGCCGTATTCCGGTAGTGGTCCGTTCGCGCGGCGAGCCCAGTCCGTCGACTGTTTGGCTTGCAGGCGCATTCGAGTTTTTGGATTTGGATTGATTTGCAATTGCAATCGCGAGGTGCTCCAAAGTCGCGGGCTGCTGCCTTGTTGCGACGTTCGGTGACGCGGACAGAGTCGAAGCCGACCATAAGAGAGCTTAGATCGACGAGCAGCGACACTGCTTCTGGCGAGCCGTCTGTGGTCGTCCTTACGGCTCCGTATATGTCTGGCGCATTTTGGGGTGAGAGTTGGTGGGGCAACTTTGGGGGCAACTGTTTTGGAATTCCCGAAATTGTAGTTGATATAATTGCGTTTTTATCCCCAGTTTGGTAGTCCTCCTCTCCACCAAACGGCCATATCAGAGCCCTGCAAGTCCAAAGACTTGCAGGGCTCTTTCTTTTCCACTCAAAGACCTAAACCCCGAGCGATGCAATCCGGGAGCAAAGGCGCATCCTCAACGCCAAAGCCTCGTTACAAGCCATCAACCCGAACCAACCCGCACCAACCCGCATTAACCCGTACTAACCCGCGTCAAGCGCCCTCGAACGTGCCCGGGCAGGTTTCAGCCGGCGAGTTGGTCAATCGCGCCGAGCGGCTTGGCATTCGTCTCGACGAAACCGAAATGGCCGCAGCACTCGCGCGGCTCGGCGGCGCGGTTCGATATTCGCGTTGATGCAAGGAAGCCGAGAGGAAACGTTTTTTTGATCTTCCAACGCTGGTCGCATGCCGCGCGTCTGCGACGCATCACGCCTCCGCATGCTTGCGCCGCCCACCCTGACACCGCGCTTACTCAGAGAAGAACGCTCAAAACCGATCCCACCCGTCATCCGCCCCGACCGCCACGGCTGCCGTCGCCAGTGCGGCAAGCGGCGCGGCAACCGGCGCGGGCGTCGCGCGGACGGCGCGCCGGACAGGCGCAACAGCCGATTCGCGTCGCTGAATTTCCTTATGCACGGGAACAGCAGAACCAGAAGCCATTGCCGCATCGCTATTCAGAATCTGAAAGAATGCCACCGCCTCGTTCAACTGCTGGCCCTGATCTTCCATCGACCGCGAAGCCGCCGCCGCTTCTTCTACCAAAGCGGCATTCTGTTGCGTGACGTTGTCCATCTGCGTGATCGCGAGATTGACCTGCTCGATGCCACGGCTTTGTTCGCTCGATGCCGCCGCGATCTCCGACATGATGTCCGTCACCCGCGCCACCGCCTGGGTGACTTCGGCCATCGTCTTGCCGGCTTCACCCGCCAGTGCCGAGCCGTCGCGGATCCTGTCCACGGAGCTGGCAATCAGGTCTTTAATCTCCTTGGCTGCGCTCGATGAACGCTGCGCCAGGCTTCTGACTTCGCTCGCGACCACCGCGAAACCGCGGCCCTGTTCGCCGGCGCGTGCAGCTTCGACGGCTGCGTTGAGCGCAAGAATGTTCGTCTGGAACGCAATGCCTTCGATAATGCCGGTGATGTCGGCGATCTTGGTGGAGCTATCGCTGATGTCGTGCATCGTGCTCACCACCTGGCCGACCACTTCGCTACCTTTCTGCGCGACCGACGAAGCATTCGTGGCCAGCATGCTGCCCTGCTGCGCATTGTCGGCGTTCTGCTTCACGGTGGAGGTGAGCTCTTCCATGCTCGACGCCGTTTCCTGCAACGACGCAGCCTGCTGTTCGGTACGCTGGCTCATGTCCATATTGCCCGCGGCGATCTGGCGTGCCGCGCCGGCAATACTCGTGCTGCTGTCGCGCACGCGTGCGACGATCGTGGTCAGCCGTTCGTTCATCTCGCGCAGGGCGCCCAACAGTTTGCTGGTTTCGTCGCGGCCGTTCACGGCGATGCGTGTGCGCAAATCGCCTTCCGACACGGTGCGCGCAACGTCGATCGCCTGGCGCAACGGTCCAGTGACGGCGCGCGTGATCAGCACGCATGCGCCGATCGCGAGTGCCACCGCGATCAGGCTGATCGCAATTAGCAGGTTGCGCTGGTTCTCGTAGTGCGCCGCGTATTCGTTGATCATCTGCTCCTGGCGGCCGTGCGTGTAGTCGGCATACGCGTTAGTCGCGCGAATCAGCGCGGCGAGCAGCGGCCGGCATTGATCGTCCATCTTGACGATCGCTTCGTCGCGTTTGTTGTTGAGCGCAAGATTGACGATGTCGGTGGCGACCGGTCCGTACGCGGCCTCCACCCGATTGATCTCGGCGACGAGGCTGCGAGCTTTCTCCGAGGTGTCGGTCGCGGCGGCGATCATGTCGTTGAGCTTCTTCAGATTGGTTTGCACATCTTCATGTGCGCGCAGCACGTCGGCTTTCTCGAGGTCCAGATCCTGAGGTTTCGTTACGAGCACGAGATTACGCGCGGCGATGGCCCGGCGGTCGACGGCGGTTCGCACCTGCACCGCCATGTCGGCGCGCGCGTTGATGCCGTGCACGAAGCCGGAAAATCCATCGGTTGAGTCGCTCAGCGCCTTCAGCGAAAGCGAGGAGACCGCGACGACGATTAGAGACAGCATGCCGAAGCCGGCAATGAGTTTGGCTTTGATGGTGAGGTTCTTCAATGTCACGATTTTTCTCCAATAACGAAACGTGAATGCTTTCGCAATGGACTCTCAGGTCCGGGCATGGGAGCGTCTGTGTGGCCGTCGTACATGGCGGCGGCCCCGCGCTATTTACCGCTTCCTTGTCTCATGTCGAATGCGTGACTGGCCGCATCGGCGTAAGCCGCAAAAGAGGCATCCCATTCACCGAATATCGGATCGCAACGTCAAATCCTGAAGGCTAATCGGGTATAACACTAGAAAGTTTGCGCGCGATGAGCGAAGAAACACACAAGTTCGTGCCGATTGAATAATTTGATCATTGAGTGAAAGGCTCGGATTACACTTGCGTCTCGTGTCGGCGTTCTGAACGCGGACGGAGGACATGGCAAAAACCCGCCTTGCCGATCGTTCGGCGCGCTACAGCGTCTGGTACGCTACCGATTTACGGCACGCGCCAGCCCGGACGCGGCCTTCCTGCTCACGCGCGCGGGTCCGCGCCTGCTCGAACGAAAAACCATGGTGACGCGCCGACCGAACATCGTGATTGCGATCAGCATCGTGCTAGCCAGCGCGATTCTCGCGATCGCCGTGTGGGTGCTGGCGCAAATGCGCGACGACGCATTGCGGCGCGCGCAGGATTCCGTGTTCAACGTGTCGTTGCTGGTAGAGCGCGACGTGTCGCGTAATCTCGAGATCTACGACCTTTCGCTGCGCGCGGTGATCGATGGGCTGAAACAGCCCGGCGTGCTCGACCTGAAGCCGGCACTCCGCCAGATGGTCCTGTTCGACGGCTCGGCGAGCGCGAAAGACATGGGTTCGATCCTCGTAACCGACGAGGCCGGCAACGTCAGGTTCGACTCACAGGCCTCGCCACCGCGCCAGGTCAATCTCGCCGACCGTGATTACTTCAAGGTTCAGCGGGACTCTCCCAATGCCGGCCTGTTCATCAGCCACCCGTTCATGCCGAAAGTGAGCGGCAAAGACGTCAGCATCGCGCTGAGCCGGCGGATCACGCGGCCGGACGGCAGTTTCGGCGGCGTGGTGGTGGGCACCATGCGCCTCACCTATTTTCGCAGACTGTTCGCCGGCATGAATCTCGGCGCCGGCGGATCGATGGCGTTGATGCTGAACGACGGCACGATGCTGATGCGGCGTCCGTACGATCCGAAAATCATCGGCATCAATCTGACCGGCACTTCCAATTACTCACGCTTCACCCAGCAGCCGAGCGGTGACTTCTTCGGCACGGCGGCGATCGACGGCGTCGAGCGCTGGTACGCGTTCCGTCATATCGACATGTATCCGCTGATCCTCGACGTCGCGCTGTCCACGCGCGACATGTACGTGGAATGGCGGCGCCGTGCGTGGATCATCGGCTCGCTGATCGCCGCGCTCGACGTGACGATTATCGCGCTGGCTATCCTGTTCTCCCAGCAACTGCGCCATCGCCGCGCGGCGGAAGAAGAGTTGCGCGTGCTGGCGCGCACCGACGGGCTGACCGGTCTCTTCAATCGCCGCACCTTCGAGGAGCAGGCAGAAGGAGAGTGGCGCCGCGCGCAGCGCAACGCGTGGCCGTTGTCGATGCTGCTGATCGACGTCGACAGTTTCAAGGGCTTCAACGATCTGTACGGCCATTCGGCGGGCGATGAAGCGCTCATTGGCGTGGCCCGCTGTATTGCGCAGAGCGTGCGGCGCCCAGGCGACACGGCGGCGCGCTATGGTGGCGAAGAGTTTGCCGTGCTGCTGCCGGATACCGACGAAACCGGCGCAACCCATATCGCGGAGAAGATTCGCGCCGCGGTTCAGGCGCTCCAGCTTCGCCACGTGGCGAGCTCGCACCATGTGCTCACGGTGAGCATTGGCGTCGCGACTGCGTTACGCGACACATTCGCCACGAGTCGCGCCCTCGTGAATGGTGCCGACGAAGCTCTCTACGAAGCCAAAGACGCAGGCCGCAATCGCGTGCTGTGCTACCACGCGACCACCCGTGCGATGCGTGTAATGCGTGCGACGCCCGGTCCTGCCTCTGCAGCGGAATCCGTTACCCAAGCGAAAAACTCCACCTGACGAATCGGGCGATGCTTCGATTGCGCGATGCAGATTGCTCGACGCGTCGTGCGCTGCCGGAGAGGACAAAGATCGCCAAAGACGTGCAGCGCAGGCGCCGCTTTCGCAACACACGCGTGAACGCCAACGCGTAAGTGCGCTTGCGCGAGTAACAGATCGTGCGCGAGCAACAAATCATACTGACGAAAAAAAACCGCTCACGCTGGGGGAGCGTGAGCGGAAAAGTCGGAGAGTTACAACATCGCATGCGCTTGCTCATGGGGATCAACGCAGCGGGCCAAGTCTAGGCGTAAGCCGCCGCCCTATAAATCAGACAAATCCCAATCGGGGTGTCGACTTGCCGATCGTCCGGTCTTTTGCGATCCGGCCCAGTCCCTTCGGCATCGCTTACAACATCCTGTCCCGGTTATTCCTGACATTTCGCGCATCAAGTCGCGGTGATGGCCGCCGTAAATGAGGTGGGAGCGTCGCTGCGCAGCCAGAAGGTCGCGAAATACTTCGCGATGGCGCGGCGACTCGAGCGACCCGTCGTGACTCGTGAAGGATGGTGAAATGAAGTGGTTCGACCGCATGCCTGTGTTCAGGAAACTGCTGCTGGCGTTTTCCGTTGTGATTGGTTTTTGCGTCGTGATCGGCGTGACTTCGCTGAGTACGCTGTCGTCGATGCACGACATTACCGACGCGATCGGCAATAAACACATGAACGGCCTCTACTGGATGGAAGAGGCGAACCGCCACAAGATCGACTCCGATCTGGCCGCCGCGAACCTCGGCTATGCGGCCGACGACGCCGGCCGTCAAAAGTTGAAGGACAGCATTGTCGGCTCGCTCAAGGAAATGCACGGCGGCTACGACCAGTACCGCGCGACGATCGGGACGAGCAAGGGTCAGGCCATGTTCGACGACGTGCTGCGCGCGTCGGCCGCGTGGGAAGGCATCGTGCATCAGCAGATCGGTCTCGAGCCGGTTCCGGCCGGCGTCGACAACAACGAACTCGTGCGCCGCGCGATTGCGTCGAGTGAGGCGCTGCGCGATCGCATCATGGCGCTGATCGACTATCGCCGCGAGCAGGCCAACGCAGCGCAGCATGAAGCCTCCGCCGGCTATCAGCACATGCGCATCGTCATGAGCGTGCTGGTGCTCGGCGCGATCGTCGCGGG
>Ga0157369_10009930_pt1 | contig 10877 bp, 8 predicted proteins | sample C25metaG_FD_113461 | JGI IMG/M metagenome (GOLD analysis project Ga0157369, IMG submission 113461) | Corn rhizosphere microbial communities from Kellogg Biological Station, Michigan, USA - C2-5 metaG | ecosystem: Host-associated > Plants > Roots > Rhizosphere > Soil | place: USA: Michigan... | reverse complement strand
GTCGGCATGCTCGATGCCTTTTCAAGGGGCAGCGAACGAGGAACAGGAGCGCACATCGAGACTGAGTCGTCGAAGCGTGTCCCTTACGCAGGCACTGGGGGTGGGAACCATGGCTGACACCGCGCTGAAGCGGGTTGCCCAGCAAGGGGCGACGGTCCGCGAACAGCTACATGCGATGGACGACGCAGGGGTCGTCACATCGTTCCTTGGGGGAGAAGAGCGCGCGTTCCAGGAGCTGGTGGAACGCTATCAGACGCGCCTGCTCAACTTCATCTATCGCACGATCGGCGACCGTGAGAAGGCGGAGGACCTGGTTCAGGAGGTCTTCATCCGCGTCTATCGGCACCTGCACCGGTTCGACCGGTCGAAGAAGTTCTCGACGTGGGTCTACACCATCGCCTCGAACCTGGCGAAGAACGAACTGCGGAACCGGTCGCGGAACCCGCTGGTGCTCTTTCAGACCATCAAGGGGAACTGGGACGACGACGATCGTCCGCTACAGTTCGAGGACACGACGGCGCGTCCGGACGATCTGTACCGCAAGCGGCACCTGAAGGAGCTGGTGGCCGAGACGGTGGCGAAGCTCCCCGAGCATCACCGCCAGGTGTTCGTCCTGCGCGAGCTCGAGGGCAAGTCGTACGAGGAGATCGCCGAGATCACCGACTGCAACCTTGGCACGGTGAAGTCGCGCCTCAACCGTGCGCGGAACGCATTCGCGGAGATCATCGAGCCGTGGGTAGACTGAGAACGTAGGACCGAGGGACCGGAGGACCGGAGGACAGGAGGACCGGAGGACCGGGAAGGGCACACCGTCATATTTGGGTGTGCCCTTCGCTGTTTCGGTCCATCGGTCCATCAGTCCATCGGCCTCTCAGTTCTTCGGAACCCTCCCTGGTCCCGCGTGTACGGAACGCGACCCCAGGAAGTCTCCTTTGCCCTTCTGCCGCGCCTCATGAATTGTCGGGAGTTCCGCCGCAGGCACGATGCGTATATCGACGACACGTTGAGTGGCGTCGAGCAGGAGGCCATGGAGCGACATCGGCAGCTGTGTGCGCGGTGCGCCCGTCTGGACACGCGGGTGCGGCGGGCACTGCTGCTGGCGCGGAATCTTCCCACCGTCGAGCTGTCGCGCGGGTTCGATGAACGGCTCCGGTTGCGCCTGATGCAGGAGCGGGCCCTCATCGCCGCCGGACGTGCGGCGCACGGGTCGTCACCGCTGGACGTGGGCGGGTGGCGACCCTTGTCATTGAGCACCTATGCGGCCATCGCCGCGGGACTCCTCGCCATCGTCGGCCTGACCGCGACGCTCGGCGCGCTCGGTCACGGACAGCCGGCCGAGATCCGGCTCGCTCCCGTGGTGGCATCGCTGCCGGCACCCGAACCCTCCGCACTGGCCACGCCGGCGATGGTGGCATCCATGCCGGCGGGGATGCCCGTGTGGCCGGCGGTGTTCGTGGCGCAGCAGGCGCCGTGGCACCTGGCGAGCGACGTGCTGGAGCACTAACCGGGCATCACGCGCCGCCACGGCCGAGCGTGCAGCGCCGGTCGTCCCCATCTTCTCCATTCGCCCTATATTCCCCGCATGGCTTCCGCTGGGGAACGAGCGCTGCACGCAGCGCTCAAGTCACGCACGTTCGATCCGGTCTACATTCTTTTCGGCGACGACGAGTTCCGGAAGGACGCGGCCGTGCGCGACCTCGTCGATGCGGCGGTGGATCCCACGACCCGTGACTTCAACCTCGAGCTTCGCCGTGGCGGCGAGCTGGCGCCGGAGACGCTCGACGCGCTGCTGAGCACCCCCCCGATGCTCGCCGAGCGGCGCGTGATGGTAGTCCGCGAGGTGGACAAGTTGAAGAAGGATGCGCGCGCCGTGCTCGACCGCTACCTCGCGCGGCCGGCGTCCGATCTGCTGCTGCTGCTCGTCGCGCCTGCCGGTGCAAAGCTCGACAAGAGCCTCGCCTCGCGCGGCACTGCCGTGGAGTTCGAGCCACTCGCCGGTGACCGCCTGCCGCGCTGGGTGTCGTACCACGCCCAGCACGTGCTCGACCGACCGATCACCCCGGAAGCGACCGCCCTGCTCATCGAGGCAGTAGGCGCCGATCTCTCGCAACTCGCGCTCGAGCTGGAAAAGCTGGCGAGCTACGCGACCGACACGATCGACGAGCGGGCGGTGTCGGAAGTCGTGGGAGTGCGACGCGGCGAATCACTTGGCGACCTGCTCGACGCCGTAGCGGCGAAGGATGCGGCGACAGCGCTCGCACTTCTGCCCGGCGTGCTGCAGCAGCCCAAGACGACGGCGGTGTCCATCGTGATGAATCTCACGACGCAGACGCTCGCCATGGCGTATGGTGTAGCGGCGCGCGACCGCGGCACGCCGCCACGCGCGCTGTTCAACGAATACATGGCCCTGCTGAAGGAGACGGGCGCCTTTCCCGGGCGGCCATGGGGTGAAGCAGTGAACGCGTGGACGAAGCACACCGACCGCTGGAGCGCCGCGGAGTTCGATGCTGCGCTCGAGGCGCTGCTCGACACGGATGCAGCCCTCAAGGAAACGCGTCTGTCTTCGCCCGAACAATTGCTCGCCACGCTCGTGCTTCGGCTCTGCAGCGCCGGCCCGTCGCGGCGCGCGGCCTGAACACTTCCTCCTCCGCTGGTGCATTGGATGTCCCGTTTCATCGTCACTCGCGCGCTGTTCGCGCTCGCCCTCGCCACGCCGATCGCGGGTGCACAGTCCACGTCACCGACCAGCGCACCAGCAACCGACAGTGCAGGCACGGCGCCGGCGAAGAACGATCCCATTCCACGGCCGGCGAACGACTCGCTCTTCCGGCGCGCGCGCCGGATGGTGAGCGAGGGCAACGGTACTGCGGGCCGCGCACTGGTGGATTCCCTGCTCGCTGCGGCCGACCCGTCGACGCCGGCATACGGTGACGCGCTCTATTGGCACGGAGCGCTCGCACCGACGGCTGCCGCGGCAGAAGCCGACTATCGCCGCGTGATCGTGGAGTATCCGCTGGCCTACTACTCGGGCGATGCACTGCTGGCGATCGCCGAACTCGAACAGGCGCGCGGCGATCGTGTCGGCGCGATGCAGCATCTGCAGCGGTTCGTGCGCGAACATCCCGACAACCCGGGCCGCGGCATTGCCGCGCTCGGCGTGGCGCGCCTGGCGTTCGAGCAGCGTGACAGTACGCTGGCCTGCTCGATGCTCACCGAGGCTCGGCGATCGGTGTCGGCGAGCGACGTCGAACTGCGAAACCAGATCGAGTACTACGGAAACCGGTGCACGACCTCGGCACCGGCAAGTGCAGTCGCGAGCGCGCCCGCGGTGGCACCCGCGCCAGCAGCGTCCCCGGCACCAGTAGCCGGTCCGACGCGCACCTCCGCGAGCGCTCCCAGCACTGCAGCGGTTCGTACCCCCGCGCCAGCTTCGTCGAAGCCGGAACCGGTCGTGGCGACGAAAGCGCCAACGCGCGTCCCTTCATCGGCAGCGGCGAATGAAAAGGCGAGCACTGCATCGGCGCCGGCCAAGAACAAGGCGAAGACAGCGTCGGTGAAGGCGGCGAAAACGGCGACGGCGAAGGAAACGAAACAGGCGAAGGAAGCACCCACGCGGATGAAGCGCGCGCCGACGGCTGCACGTACCGGCATCCGCTACGCGGTGCAGGTGGCAGCGTACAACACTCGCGCCGAGGCCGACGCGCTGGTGAAGCGGCTTGCCGCCCGTGGAGTGAAGGCGCGGGTGAGCGGCACGAGCAAGCCGTTCCGCGTGCGCCTCGCGCTGCACGCGACGCGCAAGGATGCCAGCGACGAACTGTCGGCGATGCGCAAGCGCGGCATCGACGGGTTCGTCGCCGAAGAGGAGGTGAACACGGGAGCGCGCAGGCCGTGACGGCGCCCGTCGTCACCCCGCTCATGCAGCAGTATCGGGAGATCAAGGCGCGCCACCAGAGCGCGATCCTGTTTTTCCGGATGGGCGACTTCTACGAGATGTTCTACGAGGACGCCGAAACGGCCTCGCGCGTGCTCGGGCTCACGCTCACGGCACGCAACAACGGCGGTGCGGCTGAGGTGCCGCTCGCCGGCATCCCGGTGAAGGCAGGTCCCGAGTACCTGCGGCGGCTGGTGCAGCAGGGCTATCGGGTGGCCATCTGCGAGCAGGTGGAGGATCCGCGTGCCGCAAAGGGCATCGTGCGGCGCGAAGTGGTGGAGACGGTGTCGCCGGGCGTGGCGTTCGCTGACGACCTGCTCGATGGTGCACGCAACAACTTCGTCGTCGCCCTCGCTGCCGTGCCGCGTGGCATCGGTGTGGCGGCCGCGGACGTCTCCACCGGAGAGCTGCGGCTCTGCACGACGACGCCCGCTGAACTCGATGCGGTGCTGGCGCGCCTTGCGCCACGCGAGCTGCTGGTGGCGCGCGGGAGCGCGGCGCTGCCGCGCGGCCCGGTGCTGGACGGCGTGCTCGTCACGGAGCGCGAGGCATGGGAGTTCGACGAAGCGATGGCGCGCGACGAGCTCGCGCGGCAGTTCGCCGTGCGTGGACTCGACGGAATCGGCGTCGAGCAGGATGACGGCGTTGCCGTCGGCGCGGCAGGAGCGCTGCTGCGCTATCTGAAGGAGATGCAACCGGCCGGCGTGCCGCATCTCGCGCGGCCCGTGATGGAGCGCTCCGGCGACGTGATGCCGCTCGACGAGATGACACGCCGCAACCTGGAGCTGGTGGAGTCGCTCCGGGGCGCCGACGTGAACGGCACGTTGCTCGCCGTGCTCGATCGGACGACGACACCGATGGGCGCGCGCCTCCTTCGCCAGTGGCTGCTCGCGCCGCTCGTGAACCGGTCGGCGATCGAAGCCCGGCTCGATGCCGTGGACGCGTTGCTCGCCGATGCGAGCGCCCGCGGCGCGCTGCGCGATGCGCTCGACGGCGTGCGCGACGTCGAGCGACTGGGCGGCAAGGCGGCCGCGGGCCGCGCGACACCACGCGAGCTGGCCGCACTCGGCACCTCTCTCGCCCGGCTGCCCGACGTGAAGCGCGCCATCGACCGACTCGAGGAGGTCGGCGCGCTCGGTACGCTGATGCGGCAGTGGGATGATTGCGCCGAGCTGGCGATGGCGGTGACGCGCACGCTGGTGGAGCGGCCGCCGCTGCAGCTTGGCGACGAGGCGACGATCGCCGCCGGGGTGGACGCCGAGCTGGACGAGCTTCGCGCATTGCGCGACGGAAGCAAGGATGCCATCGCGGCGATCCAGGCCGAGGAGCGCACGCGCACGGGGATCCCGTCGCTCAAGGTCGGCTTCAACAAGGTGTTCGGCTACTTCATCGAGGTCACCAACGCCAACCGCGACCTCGTGCCGGCGGACTACCAGCGCCGCCAGACGCTGAGCGGCGCCGAGCGCTACGTGACGCCGGCGCTCAAGGAGTACGAGGAGAAGGTGCTCACGGCGGCCGAACGGATCGAGGCGTGCGAGCGCCGGTTGTTCGAGGCGTTGCGTGCCCAGGCGGGCGGCGCGATCGCGCGACTGCAGTGCGTGGCGCGCATCATCGCCGAACTGGATGTGCTGGCGGCGCTGGCCGATGTCGCGGCGCGCGAGGGATACGTCCGGCCGACGCTCACCGACGAGTTCGACCTCGACGTCACCGGCGGACGGCATCCGGTAGTGGAGCGGATGATGCCGCGCGACAAATTCATCCCCAACGACGTCCGACTCACGGACGAGGGACGCGTCGTGATCCTCACCGGGCCGAACATGGCGGGCAAGAGCACCATCCTGCGCCAGGTGGGATTGATCGTGCTCATGGCGCAGGTGGGAAGCTTCGTCCCCGCGTCGGCGGCGACGATCGGCGTGTGCGACCGCGTGTTCACGCGCGTGGGCGCGAGCGACAACCTGGTGCGCGGACAGTCCACCTTCATGGTGGAGATGGCAGAGACGAGCGCCATCCTCCATACGGCCACGCGTCGCAGCCTCGTGCTGCTGGACGAGATCGGCCGCGGCACGAGCACCTACGACGGCGTGTCGATCGCCTGGGCGGTGAGCGAGCACCTGCATGAGCGCACGGGGTGCAAGACGATCTTCGCGACGCACTACCACGAGCTGGTGCAGCTGGCCGATGAATTGGTAGCAGTGCGCAACTATAATGTGGGCGTGCGCGAGGTGGGGGACCAGATTCTCTTCCTGCATCGCCTGCAGCCCGGTGGTGCAGACCGGTCGTACGGAATCGAGGTGGGGCGGCTGGCCGGCCTGCCGACCCCGGTGATCGAGCGGGCGCGCCAGGTACTGGCGCTGCTCGAAGGTGAAGGCGCCACCCTGGTACCGGCGCTCGCCTCGGCACTCGCCGGACGAGCGAGCGGGAATGGGCAGCGCGTCAGCAGCGGGCGCATGCCCAGGGCAGCCGATGTCGACCAGCTCGGCCTGTTCGCCGCGGCGCCGCATGCCGTCGTGGACGCGCTGCGCAGCGTGGACGTGAATGCGCTCACTCCGCTCGCTGCCCTGCAGCTGGTAGCCGAGCTCGCCGAGCGCGCGCGCAGCTGAGCATGCGGCCGCGCTCGCCGGTGGTTGCGCCGGGCGGCTACATTGCGCGCATGACCGCCGCTCGCTCGCTGCATCGCGTCATGGTACCTGCGCTCGTGCTCGCCGCGCTCGCGCTCGCCGGCTGCATGGATCACGATACCACGCAGAAGGTGGCGCGTGCGCTCCAGGCTGGGCCGCCGGTGCCGGACGAGATCCCGCGGATGATCAACACCGAGCTGCCGTTCCGCTATCCGCCGGCGCTGTACGCGCAGAAGGTGCAGGGCAACGTCACGCTTCGCCTGCGCGTGGACACCAACGGCCAGGTGCGTTCCGACTCGACGCGCATCGAGGAGTCGAGCGGGTATCCGGCGCTGGACTCCGCCGCCGTGAAGGGCTCGCAGGAGCTGCGCTTCGTGCCGGCCAGACTGCACGGCGAGCCGATGGCCGTCACCATTCTTTTTCCCGTCTACTTCCGCCATCCGGATGCGCGTCCCCTGCCGGGCGACACCATCCTGACGAAGCGGGACAGCACGACTCCGGAGCGTCCATGAGCACCTCGGTCTCCCGCGACCGTTCGGCACCGTCATCCATCCCCGCGCGCAATGCGCGTCCGTACGACACCGTCCTCGAGACGATCGGCTGGACGCCGCTCATTCGCCTGCACCGCGTGACGCGCGGCATCCGCACGCCGGTGTACGGCAAGGCGGAGTTCTTCAACCCGGGCGGGTCGGTGAAGGACCGCATCGGGCTGCCGATCATCGAGCAGGCCGAACGCGAGGGAAAGCTCAAGCCGGGCGGCACGATCGTCGAAGGCACGAGCGGCAACACCGGCGTGGGACTCGCCATCGCCGCCGCGCTCAAGGGCTACAAGTGCATCTTCACGATGCCCGACAAAATGTCGCAGGAGAAGGTGCGGCTGCTCAAGGCGTTCGGCGCCGAGGTGATCGTCACGCCGACGGCGGTGGCGCCCGATCATCCGGACAACTACGTGATGATGGCGAAGCGGATTGCCCACGAGACGCCGAACGCGGTCCTCGCCAACCAGTTCTACAATCAGGCCAACCCGGATGCGCACTACGCCACCACCGGGCCCGAGCTGTGGGAGCAGACGCAGGGGCGCATCACGCACTTCGTGGCGGCGGCGGGGACGGGGGGCACGATCACCGGCGTCGGCCGCTACCTCAAGGAAAAGAACCCGAACATCAAGATCATCGCCGGCGATCCGCACGGGTCCATCCTCGCCGAGCTGTGGCGCAGCAAGGGGAAGCACGAGATCGATGGCGCGCCGTACAAGGTGGAGGGGATCGGGCAGGACAAGCTGCCCGGCACGCTCGACCTGTCGCTCATCGACGACTACCGCACGGTGAGCGATCGCGACGCGTTCGCCATGGCGCGACGCATGACGCGCGAGGAGGGATTGTTCGTCGGTGGCTCGTCGGGCCTCATCGGCCACGTGGCACTGCAGGTGGCGCGCGAGGTCGACAACCCCGACGCGCTGGTAGTGACCTTCCTGTGCGACACGGGTGAGCGCTATCTGTCGAAGCTCTACAACGACGAATGGATGCGTGAGAACCAGCTGCTCGAGCCCGAGCTCGTCACGCTGGGCGACCTGCTCGACCACAAGGGCGAAGGCGCGCCCGCCGAGCTGGTGAGCGCGGCGCCGGGCCAGCTCGTGCGCCAGGCACTCGGCCTCATGCGCCTGCACGACGTGTCGCAGCTCCCCGTGCTGGACGGCGGCGAGTGCGTGGGCAGCGTGACGGAGTACGCGCTCACGCAGCGCGGCCTCGAGAGCTCGCGCTTCCTCGACGCCGTGGTGGGCGAGGTGATGGACGATGCACTGCCGATCGTGAGCGCGGATCAGCCCGTGGAGTCGGTCCAGAAGCTGCTCAGCAAGGCGACGCCGGCCGTGCTCGTGCGCGACGGCGCGACGCTCCGCGGCATCGTGACACGCGGAGACATGCTGGCGTACCTGATGGCGCGCTGACGCGCGCCGTGAACCGTTGACCGTGAACCTTAACGGCGCGGCAGCAGCGGATCACAGTTCACCGTTCACGGTTCACGTGTTGCTCACCAGCGGGTTTCGATGCGAATAACAGTTCTCATGGGCGGCACTTCTTCCGAGCGCGACGTCTCGCTGGCGTCGGGGCTCAGGATTGCCGAGGCGCTGCGGTCGCGGGGGCACGACGTGAAGGTGGTGGACACGGCGAAAGGGCCGGTGGATCGCGCGGCGGAGCAGCAGATGATCGCCGGTGGCGTCGTGAAGACGAAGCCGCCCACCCCCGACGAGCTGGCGCGGATGAATGCCGAGTCGCTGGCCGACACGGCGGCGCGGCTGCCGAAGCGCGGGGAGTGCGACGTCGCGTTCCTTGCGCTGCACGGCGGACGCGGCGAGGACGGCACCATCCAGGCGCTGCTCGACCTGGCCGGCGTTCCATATACGGGCAGCGGGCACCTCGCCAGCGCGCTGGCGATGGACAAGGATCTCTCCAAGCACCTGATGCGCGCGCACGGGGTGCGCACCGCCGACTGGCTGATGGCCACCGACCCGAAGGCACCGCCGAGCGCGACGGAGGTGGAGCGCGCGCTCGGCTTCCCCGTGATCGTGAAGCCGTCCAAGCAGGGATCCACCGTCGGGCTGTCGATCGTGAAGCAGGCCTCCGAGCTCGCGCCGGCGATCGCGGAGGCGTTCCGGCACGATGACGAAGTCATGCTGGAGCGGTTCATCGCTGGCCGCGAACTGACGGTGCCGATCCTGGGCGGCGAGGCGCTCCCGGTGGGGGAGATCATCCCGAAGAAGGAGATCTACGACTACGAGTGCAAGTACACGCCGGGCATGGCGGTGGAAGTCTTTCCGGCCAATCTGACGCCCAGCCAGACCGCCGAGGTGCAAGGCCAGGCGCAGCAGGCATTCGCGGCCCTCAAGCTCAACGGATGCGCAAGGATCGACTTCCGGTTGAACGCGGCGGGCGAGTTCTACTGCCTGGAGGCGAACACGTTGCCGGGGATGACGGCCACGAGTCTTGTACCACAGGGCGCCGCGGCGGCGGGAATGGACTTTCCCGTGCTGTGCGAGCGCATCGCGCGGCTCGCGCTCGGCGAGCACTAGCTGGAATCACGCCGTCGTGACCGACGTCACCAGCCGCGCGTGAGGACGGCGAGCACACCAGCGGTGAACAGCGACCGGAACCACAACGCGCGCCTCGGTTAGTACGTTGAACAGAGAGATGACCACTCCCGCCATGCCCCTCAGGCCCGATGCGCGCCGGCTCACGCCGGCGGTGCAGGTGCTGATCGCCATCAACGCGGCGATCCTGTTCCTGCAGTGGACCATCGTGTCCAGCTCGGACGTGTTCACGGTGCTGGGGTTCCAGGACGGCAGCCTCGAACGCACGCTGTGGAGCGCGGTGACGTACTCGTTCGCGCACTACGGGTTCTGGCATCTCGCGGTGAACATGTACGCCTTGTTCGCCTTCGGCCCGCGGCTCGAGTCGGCGATGGGGACGCGGGTGTTCACGCTCTACTATCTGTGGTGTGCGCTGGGGGGCGCGATCGCGTACATGGTGTTCGTGCGCACGGGCATCCTCGTCGGCGCGTCGGCGGCCGTGCTGGGCGTGATGTTCGGCTATGCACAGCAGTGGCCGGACGAGGAAGTCGTGCTGCTTGGCGTGCTGCCGGTCCGCGCGTGGACGGTAGTGCTGCTGTTCGCGGTGGCGAACCTCGCGCTCGGCATGGCGGGCGCGGGAGACGTGCCCGGTGGCGAGCGCATCGTGTACCTCGCGCATCTGGGCGGTCTCGCGTTCGGATGGCTGTACTTCCGCACGCCGCCGGCGGCGAGCATCGAGCGGCTGCGGCAGCGGATCTCGCCGGCGCCCGACTATCCGGACGAGGTGCCACCGCGCGCCGTGCCGAAGACGCTGCCGCGACAGCGCGGGGGCACGCAGCAGCAGCGCGACGAAGTGGACGAAGTGGTGGCAAAGAGCCACGCGATCGCCGCGCAGCAACCCGTGCCGCGCCCCGTACCGGTGGCGCCGCGCCCGACGAGCGAGCCACGCACGACGGATCCCGACCGGGTGCTCGACAAGATCTCCGCCGGCGGCCTCGCGAGCCTGAGCGCCGCGGACCGCGCGGTGCTGGACGAGATGGCGAGGCGGCTACGGGGAGAGGGAGCGTAGGACCGAACGGCAGGAGGACCGGAGGACCGAGAGACCGGAAGACCGGAAGGGCACACCGATCTGAGTTCGGTGTGCCCTTCGCCGTTTCGGTCCACCGGTCCACCGGTCCACCGGTCCACCGGTCCACCGGTCCACCGGTCCACCGGTCCACCGGTCCACCGGTCCACCGGTCCACCGGTCCACCGGTCCACCGGT
>Ga0157369_10009929_pt1 | contig 10878 bp, 15 predicted proteins | sample C25metaG_FD_113461 | JGI IMG/M metagenome (GOLD analysis project Ga0157369, IMG submission 113461) | Corn rhizosphere microbial communities from Kellogg Biological Station, Michigan, USA - C2-5 metaG | ecosystem: Host-associated > Plants > Roots > Rhizosphere > Soil | place: USA: Michigan... | reverse complement strand
TCACCGTCCAGCGCTTCTTCGGCGAGTGCGGAGCCGTCTACGGAAGCAGCACGGACGTCGCCAAGGCGGAGGGCGAGTGCGGCATCGTCACCACCCTCATCAACCGGTTCAACGCCGAGAATCCGGACGTCCACGTGGACGTCAACGTCGTCGCCTGGCCCGGCTACCCGCAGCTCACCGCCCAGATCGCCGCCGGCGACCCGCCCGACCTCGTGACGATGCACCAGTCGGTCATCGCCGACTATCAGGGCCGCGACCTCCTCGAGCCGATGGACGGCGTGCTGCGCGAGGCCGGGATCGGCCCGGAGGCGATCACCCCGGCGGGGCTTCGCGGGGTGACCAAGCAGGGCCGGCTCTACGGCATGGCGTGGGACACGATCGGCGGGCTGTTCCACCTCAACACCAGGCTCTTCCAGCAGGCCGGGCTGTGGAAGGACGGCCGCCCGATCCTCCCCACCTCCGCCGACGAGCTGCTCGACCAGGCGCGGCGCTTCAAGGCGGCGACGGGCAAGCCCTATCTCATCCAGTCCGAAGTCAACGATGCGGCTAGCTATGTCCGCAACCTCTACGGCTACATGATGGCGCAGGGGGCGGTGATCTTTCCCGACGCCCGCCACGTCCGGCTGCGGACGCCCGAGGCGGTGCGCGTCCTCGAGCTGTTCCGGACGATCGAGAAGGAGAAGCTCACCACCCTCAATCAGGATACGCCGGCGGCGATCGCCAGCTTCATGAACGGCGAGGGCGGCATCTATCCGACCGGCACCTGGATGATCGGTTCGTTCGACCAGGAGGCGAACACGGCGGGGCGGCCGCTCTACCGGAGCTACGGAGTCTATCCCTATCCGCGCCTGTGGGGGCACGACGCGACGTTCGTCGACGGCCACGCCTGGGTGATGCCGAAGCGGCACCGCACGCCGGAGCAGGCGCGGGTCATCGCCCGCTTTTTGGGCTTCATGGCGCGGCACAATTACGATTGGGCGCGCACCGGCCACATCCCGGCCTTCCGGGCGGTGCTGGCGAGCCCCGAATTCAAGGCGCTGCCGCACCGCGCCGACATCGCGCCGCTCGCCGCGACCGGCGTGCAGCTGCCGCCCTACGTCCAGCGCCAATCCGCCATCCAGGGGCTGATCGGGGAGGAGCTCGCCTCCGCCGTCACCGGGACCAAGCCGATCGACCGCGCCCTCGCCGACGCCGAGCGGCGCGTGAACGAGCTGCTCGCGCAGATTCTCTGACCGGCACTAGCGGTTAGCGAACAGGGTTAACGCCTCCTTCACCATTTCCCTTTACCTCTCGGCCCCGGTTACCGGGGGGTGCCTAACATGATGACGATCGCAATGCTTCTGGCGGCGAGCCAGATTCGGCCGGCCGCAGATCTCGACGAGTTGCGCTGGCGCCGTTTCGTCCACGCCGCGGTCGCCACCGAGACGCCGTTCGCAACCCGCCTGGCCGAGCTCCGCCGCTCGGTCGGCCGGCTTCCGGGAGCGCGGCTGCCGCGCGGCCCGCGGGGCATGCCCGGCCCGTCCGGAATGTAGGGCGCGGCGGAACTCCCGCCGCGCCAGACAGGTTCCGTTCATGATTTCCGGACAAGAGACCGGCCACGCGCTTTGGGAGAGATCATGAGCCGTCAGATCGGGGGCGCCGGCGTCGCAGCCTTCCTCCTTGCAAGCTTCGCCGCGCCGGCTCCGGCGGCGGCCGACCCCGGCTGCACAGGGCGGCCGAGCGAGACCCGCGTCTACGTCAGGGTCGAAGGCGTGCGCTCGAGCGCCGGCCTCATGGCCGTCACCCTCTATGCGAACGACCGCAAGCGCTTCCTCGCCAAGAGGGGCTCGCTCTATGTCGGCCGCTCGCCCGCGCACCAGGGGGTGACCGAGACCTGCATCTTCGTTCCGCAGCCGGGCATTTACGGCTTCGCGGTCTATCACGACGCCGACGGCAACCGGAAACTGAACCGGAGCCTGCTCGGCTATCCGACCGAAGGGTTCGGCTTCTCGAACAACCCGAACACCTTCCTCGGCATACCCTCGTTCAACTCGGTGCGGGTCAACGTGCGCAACGGCCAGCGGATCACGGTGAAGCTGCGCTACCCCTGAACGAGCGCAGGAAGGATCGGAAGAGATGCTGAGGATCATAACCGTCTTCGCCGTCCTCACCCTGCTCGCCGGCGCCTACGGCTTCGGCTGGATCACCGGCGAGCGGAGCGGACCGGGGCGCGCCGTCTTCTGGATCTTCGCCGGCCTCCTCGCCCTCCTCATCCTGCGCGCCGTCACCAGCCGGCGCGGCGAGCTGTAGGTCTTTCGGCGCCGCCGGCGCCGCGCTAACGGCGAGGGCGATCCCAAGGCCCTCTTCGAGCGTTCAGCCCCTGTGCCGCGTTATTATTTCAATGTCTGCTGCGACGGGTCCGAGACCACGGATGTCATCGGCGAGGTCTGCGCCGACGACGTCGAAGCGCTCGCGCTCGCGCTTCGCACCGCCGGCGGCTGGCTCCAGCGCGGCGCCTTCACCAGCCATTCGGTCCACGACGGCTGGATCGAGGTCGAGGACGAAAGGCACCGCGAGGTGATGCGCCTGCCGCTGATGGCCGCCGCCTATTGAAGACCGGCGACAGCCTCTTGTGTTACAGGGCGGCGAGGGAGAAAGGCGATGGTGTCGCTCAAGGTCCGCTCGCGCCAGGAGGAGCAGATGGACGCGCCGGACCTCGATCCGGCCGTCTACGAAAAGGTCCTCCACGACCTCGCCCGGGTCAACCGCGCGACCTTCACCGCCTGGCCGACCCTCGCCTTCCTCCGCCGCGCGATCGGGGAGGCGAAGCGGTTCCGGCTGATCGACGTCGGGTTCGGCGACGGCGACGTGCTCCGCGCGATCGCCAGATGGGCGAAGCGCCGCGGGATCGAAGCCGATCTCGTCGGCGTCGACCTCAACGAGAAGAGCGTCAAGGCGGCGCGCGACGCGACCCCGGACTGGATGCAGATCGATTATCGCGGCGGGGACTATCTCGACCAGCCGGGGCCGTGGGACTTCGTCGTCTCGAGCCAGGTCACCCACCATATGACCGACGCGCAGCTGCTCGCCTTCCTGCGCTTCATGGAGGCGGAGGCGCGGATGGGGTGGCTGATCTGCGACCTCCACCGGCTTGCTTTCTCCTATTGGGGCTTTCCGATCCTGGCGCGGCTGCTGATGGTCCACCGCATCGTCCGCGAGGACGGGCGGCTGTCGATCGCGCGGTCGTTCCGCAAGGCGGAGTGGGAAGCATACCTGCGGGAGGCGGGAGTGCCGCTCAGCCAGGTGCGGATCGTGAGGCGCTTCGCGTCACGGCTGTGCGTCGAGCGGGTGAAGTAGGGCCCTCTCCCCGCGGGGAGAGGGATCAGGCCCGCCGCCCCACCGTCACGAACAGCCCCCCTTCCCCGCCGAGGCTCTTCATCCAGCCGATCTGCGCCATGACACTTTCGAGCGGCCATTCGTCCTCGGCGGGGGCGAAGAGGTCTTCCGGCTCCTCGCCGATCAGGGTCGAGGGATAGGTGGAGACGAACTCGATTCCGTTGCCGGCGAACCAGCGGCGGACCTCGGCGAGGCTGTGGCTGTGCTCCTCCGGGTGCATATATTGGTCGCGCAGCCACGCCTCGCGGCGCGCCGGCTCCGCCTTGCGGTCCTTCAGCACCGGATCGAACGGGATCCAGCGGTAGCGGGTCATCTTCGCCACCGCGCGCCTGAGCCGCAGCGGCACCCGCGCGTAGAGATTGTAGAGGCCGAGGACGATCATCCCGCCGGGTCGCGCGGCGCGGACGATGCTGGCGAAGGAGGCGGCGGGGTCCGGCGTGTGGTGGAGGACCCCCGAGCAATAGACGACGTCGAACGCCCCCTCCCTGAGCGGCAGGCGGGTGAGGTCGCATTCGACGAACTGGACCGCGCGATCGAGCCCGTAGCGCCGCGCCGCAGCGGCGCCGAGGGCGAGCGAGCCGCGGGCGAGGTCGCAGCCGATCACGATGCGGTCGGCGCGGGCGAGGTAGAGGCTCATCTGGCCGGTGCCGCAGCCGATCTCGACGATCCTGGCATCGCCGGGGATCGCCTGGTCGAGAACCCGGGCGAAATGGCTGCGCTCGGCGCGGGTGCGGAGCCAGGTGAGGCTGTCGTTCGGCGGATAGCCGGGGAACGGCGCGCGGTTGTAGAATTGGCGGACCACCTCGGTCTGCCCGGCGACCTCCGGCCGGAGCTCGGGAATGCCGTCGGGCGCCGGCCAGTCGCGGCCGCAGCCGCCGCAGCGCCAGCGCTCGGCGAAGGCGCCGCCGCAGGCCGGGCAGGCGAGGAGCGTCAGCAAATCCTCCACGCCCGCCCTTCCCGGATCAGAAGATCGAGTAGATGAACGGCGCCAGCGCCTCGACCCCCGCGGCGAGCACGAGCAGCAGCCCGGTGACGCAGAGGAAGACGGCGAGCGGCATCATCAGCTTCTTCTCGCTGCCGCCCTTCCACAGCCCCTTGGCGAGGTCGCCGGTCGAGCCGAACGCGCTGCCAAGCACCACCAGCTGCCGCCGGAAGCGCCCCTTCCTCTTGATCATACCAGCTCCTCCTCCTCGTGCGCCTCTCGCTTCGCGTTCTTCGGGCGCTTCCTGACCCTCGTGTTGCCGACGATGAGCAAATCGACCCCGCTCCTCCTGAACGTCGAATAGCCTTCCTGGGGCGTGCAGACGATCGGCTCGCCGGCGAGATTGAACGAGGTGTTGAGGAGGACGGGCACGCCGCTCCGGCGCCCATAGGCCTGGATGAGGTCGTAGAGGCGGGGCGCGAAGCTGCGCTCGAGCGTCTGCAGCCGCGCCGTGCCGTCGACATGGGTGATGGCGGCGAGCCGGTCGCGCCATTCGGGCCGCACCGGGAAGACGCCCGACATGAAGCGCGAAAGCCGCGCGCCGCCGGGCGGAAGCTCGAAGTAGCGCTCCGCTTCCTCGATCGGAACGACGGGGGCGAAGGGGCGGAATTCCTCGCGATATTTGATGTCGCGGTTGAGGCGGTCGCGCATCTCCGCGTCGTGGGGCGCTGCGAGCAGGCTCCGGTTGCCGAGCGCGCGGGGGCCGAATTCGGTGCGGCCCTGGATCCAGCCGACGATGCGGCCGGCCGCGAGGTCGTCCGCAGTCTCCTCGATCAGCGCCTCGTCGCTGAGCGCCTCGTGCGGGAACTTGTCCTCGGCGGCGATGCGCGGGAGCGCCGCGTCGTCCGGCTCCGGGCCCCAGAAGGGGTGGTCCGGGAACGCGCGGTCGGGATTTCCGAAGTGGATCCGGTCCGCATAGAGCGCCGCGCCGAGCGCGCAGCCGGCGTCTCCGGGCGCCGGGGGCACGAACAGCCGCTCGAAGCCGGATTCCCGGAGGATCCGCGCGTTGGCGACGCCGTTCAGCGCCACGCCGCCGCCGAGGCAGAGGTCGGGGAGCCGGGTGCGGTCGTGAAGGTCCCGGGTCAGGTCGACCAGAATGTCCTCGAGCACGCGCTGCACGCTCGCGGCGCAGTTGGCGAAGCGGCGACCTTCGTCGGTCGACAGGTCGATCGGCTCGTAGCGGCTGCGCGGCGGCCCGAAGAGCTTGATGAACTTGTCGGAAAAGCTGCGCTTCGACGTGGTGTGGAAGTCGAAATAGTCGAGGTCCAGGCGGAACGCGCCGTCGGCGGTGCGCGGGATCAGCTTCCTCACCTGATCGGCCATGGTCGGCTCGCCGTAGGAGGCGAGGCCCATCACCTTGTACTCGCCCTCGTTCACCGCGAAGCCGAGATAGGCCGTGAAGGTCGAATAGAGCATGCCGAGCGAGTGCGGGAAGCGTATCTCGCGGTCGATCTCGATCGAGGTGCCCGAGGCGCCGCGCGTACCGGTGCCGACGGTGAGCGTCGCCCACTCGCCGACGCCGTCGGCGGTGAGGATCGCCGCGCGTTCGGTCGGCGCCGTCAGGAAGGCGGCGGCGGCGTGGCTCTGGTGGTGCTCGGTGAACAGGATCTTGTTGCCGGGGACGCCGAGGCGCGAGGTGATGACTCCGCGCACCCAGGCCTTTTCGCCGAGCATGTTCTTCATCGCGTGCGGGAAGGAGCGCCAGCTGTGCGGAAAGGCGCGGAGCGCCGTCGTCAGCACCCGCTCGAACTTCAGCATCGGCCGCTCGTAGAAGACGACGGCGTCGAGCTCCTCCGGCTCGAGCCCGGCCGTGTCGAGACAATATTCGACGGCCTCGATCGGAAAGGCGGAATCGTTCTTGCGGCGGGTCAGCCGCTCCTCCTGCACGGCGGCGACCGGCATTCCGTCGATGACGAGGGCGGCGGCGCTGTCGTGGTAGAAGCAGGAGAGGCCGAGGATCTTCATTCAATATTGCCCCTTGAGGTCACGCCGGTCGCGGGCGGCCGCCCAGCCCTCCGGCTCCCGCTTCGCCGCCCGCTTGGCGCCGAGCGCGAAGACCGGGAGCAGGATGAAATATTGCAGCGTCAGCAGCACCCCGCCCATCAGGCTTCCGAGCGCCACGGCGAAGCGCAGATAGCCCTTCCAGAGGCGGCCGAGCCGCGCCTTCCAGAGCAGCCACCCCTGCTTCTTCGGCGCGACGCGGCCGAGCTCGTGGCGCGTGTAGCTCATGTGGAAATTCTCGTCCTTGAGGATTCGGGCGAAGACGTCGCGGGTCTCCGGATCGGCGCGGACCGCCGCGTGATAGGTCTTGAAGCTGCGCGCCGCCGCCGCTTCGGAGAGATGGAGGAAGGCGAGCAGAGGCGCGTCCCGCCCCTCCTCGACCTCGACATCGTCGAGGCCCCGCTCGCCCGGCGCGAGCCAGTCCGGCTGCCAGCCGGCGGCGGCGCCGGCGGCGGCCGAGGCGCGGAGCAGGTCGGAGCCGCGGCGGCGGAACATCTCCGCGTGGCGCTGCTCGTCGGCGGCGTGGCGCAGGTAGAGGCGGCGGAGCTTGGGGTCGGGCGTCAGCTCGGCGGCGCGGGCGAGGTCGCGGCCGCCGTCCGCCTCCACCTCGGCGAAACGCAGCAGCCGGTAGCCCCGCCGGACGGGGTCCCGCCATACCCAAGCCTGGACCGGGTTGAGCCAGAAGCCCATGTCGCCGATACCCCCTTCGAATCACAGGCCTAACATGGGTTCGGGGGAGTGCCAATGGCGGGAAAAAGGCCGCGTTCCGGCGGCGGGACGGCGGCGGCGCACGCGCTGCTCGGAGCCTTGGGGCTCGCCCTCCTCTTCGTCGCCTGGCGGATGGACGGCGGCTGGGCGGAGCGGCACTGCCTCCCGTCCTGGGCCTATCCGTGGGAGACGCAGCTGAGGATCCTCCTCGGCATCCGCATCGCGATCGCCCTGGCGGGCCTCCTGCTGCTCGTCCTGATCCGGCCCTGGGCGGCGCGGGCGGTCGCGCGCGGGCGGGGGCGGCAGGCGCTGGCGACGGCGCTGACGGTGCTGCTCGCCATCGCCGCGGCCTTCGGCGCCGTCGAGGGGAGCCTCCACACCCGCACCTGGCGCTCGACCCAGGAGAGATGGGACAATCAGGAGCCGCTCCGCGCGCCGGACGCCGACTATGGCTGGACCTTCGTCCCCGATCATGGCGGCAGCGTCCCGCTGCACGGCCGCGTCGTTCACTATGCGACGGGGCCGAACGGCTACCGCGTCGCCTCGGCCGGAGCGGCGCCCGATTTCACTCTGCCGACGATCCTCTTCGCGGGCGAATCGATCCTGCTCGGCTACGGGCTAGAATGGCCGGAGACGATCCCCGCCCAGGTACAGGCGCTGACCGGCGTCCAGGCGGTGAACATGGCGGTGAACGCCCACGGCACCGACCAGACCTACCTCCGCCTCCGCCGCGAGCTGCCGCGTTTCCGCCGGCCGGCGGCGGTGGTCGTGCCTTTCGTGCCCGCCCTGTTCGACCGCAACCTGGACAGTGACCGGCCGCACCTCGATCCGGCGCTCGGGTGGCACCCCGCCGAGAAGCCGTCCTTCCGACTCGTCGAGCTCGCCCGCCGCGCCGTCCGCTACCGCAGCCGCGCCGCGATCGAGGAGGGCACGGCGATGACCCAAGCCGCGCTTCGCCGGGTCGCGGCGATGGCGCAGGCGCGCGGCGCGCGGGCTCTGGTGGTGGTGCCGCAATTCCTCCCCGAATCGCCCCGCGAGGCGGCGGTCAGACGCGCTGTCCTCGATTCGGGCGGCATTCCCTACCTGCTCGTGCCCGTCCGGCCCGAATGGCGCTACCCGGTCGACCGCCACCCGACGCCCGCGGGCGCGCGGGCGATCGCCGCCGCCATCGCCCGGGCACTGGCGGCGCGGCGGCAAGGGGCGTAGTGTCGCCGCCTCAGCCACCGAAGGAGCGCATCCGATGAAGCGGTCCCTTCTCCTCGCCGGCCTTGCCTCGGCCATCCTCGCAGCGCCGGCCGCCTCGCAGCCCGACTGGAGCCGCGCCGAACGGGTGACCGTCTCCTTGTCGAGCTTCAAGTTCGATCCCGCCCAATTGCGCCTGAAGGCGGGGCAGCCGGTCATCCTCCACCTCCAGAACGTCGGCTCGGGCGGCCACAATTTCGCGGCGCCGGCCTTCTTCGCGGCGGCGGCGGTCCGGCCGCAGGACAAGGCGAAGATCGCCGGCGGCGCGGTCGACGTGCGCGGGCGCAGCGCCGTGGACGTCGCCCTCGTCCCCGCGGCGGGACGCTACCCGCTCAAATGCACCCACACGCTCCACAGTACGTTCGGGATGACGGGGAGCATCGTCGTCAGCTAGGGCGGCGGCCATGACCGCGCCCGTGATCGTCCTCGTCCGCCCCCAGCTGGGCGAGAATATCGGCAAGGCGGCGCGGGCGATGCTGAACTTCTGCCTGACCGACCTGCGCCTCGTCGCGCCGCGCGACGGCTGGCCCAACCCTGCCGCCGGCCCGGCAGCGTCGGGCGCCGACCGGGTGCTCGAGCAGGCCCAGGTCTTCGAGACCGTCGCCGAGGCGGTGCACGACATCCCGCACGTCTATGCGACGACGGTCAGGAAGCGCGGCCTCGTCGTCCCCGTCGTGACGCCGGAGGAGGCGGCGCGGGAGATGCGGACGCTCGTGCCCCAGCGCTCCGCCATCCTATTCGGCGCGGAGCGATCGGGGCTGGAGACGGACGAGGTGGCGATCGCCGGCAAGATCGTCACCGTCCCCATCAACCCCGAGTTCCGCTCGCTGAACCTCGCGCAGGCGGTGATCCTCCTCGCCTACGAATGGTCGAAGCATGAGGCGCTCGCCATTCCGACCGAAGGCGACGAGCGCGAGCCGCGGGCGACGCAGGCGCAGCTCGAAGGGTTGATCGGCCAACTCGACGCAGCGCTCGATGCCGCCGGCTACTACCACCCGCCCGACCGCACGCCCGCGACCCGCAACACGATGCGCACCATCCTCACCAAGGCGGGCTGGTCGAACCGCGAGGTGCAGGCGCTGCGGGGAATGATCCGCGCGATCGAGAATCCGCGGCCGCGCGGCGGCTGAGGCTCAGCCGTCCTTGCGGAGCGAGTCGAACCGGTCGAACTCGTAGGCGATCGAGGCCTCGATCAGGCGCTCGTAGAGGTCGGCGGCCACGGCGCGGGGGACGTCCGCCGCCTCGGCGCGGCGAGCGACGTTGGCGAGCACCTGCGCCTTGCGCCCCTCGTCGCGGACGTGGCCGCGCTCCGGCTTAATGCGCGCGGCCGCGTCCATGTAGCGGAAGCGCTCGCCGATCAGAGCCACGATCTCCTCGTCCAGCCGGTCGACGCCGAAGCGCACCTCGGCCATGGTTCGGCAGTCGGCGGGAGGGGTGCGGCTACGGTCGTTCATGGCCACCCGCTAGTCGGCAAAAGCGCGGAGAGGAAGCCCCGGCGGCAGGCGCTTTCGCTCGCTGCCGGAGGATGATAAGCTCCGCTCCACAAGAACCGACCGGAGGTTCCCATGCGCATCGCCCGAGCCGCACTTGCCGCTTTTGCCCTTGCCGGCTTCACCGCCGCGCAGGCCGGAGCGCCGCCGCAGCCGGCCAAGCCCAGGGCCTTCGACCCGGAGAAGATGGTCTGCAAGCGGTTCGTGCGCACCGGCTCGCTGATCGACGGCTACCGGATCTGCAAGAAGAACAAGGAATGGAATGCCGACGTCGACAATGCGCGCGAGGTCGGCGAGAGCATCATCAAGAACCAGTGCGGCCGCGACGGAACCTGCGGCGGCGGCTGACCCGCACAGGGATGCACATCAGGGAACGGGAGAGTTGAAAGATGTCGTTGTTGCGCCTCGCCGCCGGAATGATCCTCGTCTCGGCGGCCGCCGCCGGCCAAGCCGCGCCGCCGCCGGCCAAGGCCAAATCCGGTCTCGACCCCGACAAGATGGTCTGCAAGCGCTACGTCCGCACCGGCTCGCTCGTGGACGGCTACCGCATCTGCAAGACCAACAAGGAATGGGCCGCCGACATGGAGCGCAGCCGCGAGGCGGGCGAGAGCATCGTCAAGAACCAGTGCGGCGGCGACGCCACCTGCCGCGGCAACTGAGCGGCGGCGCCGCCCAGGTTGACTTTTCGGCCCGGCGCCGCCATCTGCCGCGCTTCACGAGGGTCCCTGCCGGACGCGTTCCGGCGGGCCCCGATCGGCCCCGCACCCCGGTGAAGCGGTGGCCGCGTCCAGGGTTTCGCCTGGGCGGTGCGCTCCGGGATACATGAACCAAGCAGATTGGATCCGACATGAGCAAGCGCAGCAGCGCCAAGTACAAACTCGACCGCCGCATGGGCGAGAACGTCTTCGGACGGCCCAAGAGCCCCGTCAACAAGCGCGAATACGGCCCCGGCCAGCACGGCCAGCGCCGCAAGGGCAAGATGTCCGACTTCGGCATCCAGCTGCGCGCCAAGCAGAAGCTCAAGGGCTATTACGGCGACGTCACCGAGAAGCAGTTCAAGCGCACCTACACCGAGGCCGC
>Ga0157369_10009928_pt1 | contig 10878 bp, 8 predicted proteins | sample C25metaG_FD_113461 | JGI IMG/M metagenome (GOLD analysis project Ga0157369, IMG submission 113461) | Corn rhizosphere microbial communities from Kellogg Biological Station, Michigan, USA - C2-5 metaG | ecosystem: Host-associated > Plants > Roots > Rhizosphere > Soil | place: USA: Michigan... | reverse complement strand
GCATCGTGCTTTTCCCTGCCCCATTGCGACCGATGATTCCTACTACCTCGCCTCGCTTTACCTGGAGAGATATACCTCGAAGTGCCCAGAAGTCTCTCTTCCGCTTGCTGTGCATCTTCTTACGGAAGACAGCCAACGGTGCTCGCAGGGCATTCTCGATGAGATGTCGGAGCCCTTCATCCTGAGTCTTGAGGCGGTCCACGTCATACCGCTTGCCGAGGTTCTCGATGGAGATTGCAATGTCTGAATTCATTTGTATTAAGGAGAACCCGTGCGTCAGATGATGTCTGCGAAAGTGCGTTCCGTGATCCGGAAATACCAGATGCCGCTTGCGAGAAGGATCACCACATCTGCGATTGCGATGGCGAGAGAAGGCACGTAGATTCGAGGAGATCCAAGGATGCTCCAGCGGAATCCATCGATAATTCCAACCATTGGATTCATCGCATAAAGCAGCCGAAATCGCTCAGGTACGACACTGCTCTGAAATCCAACGGGGGATATATACAGCCCGAACTGAACAACGAACGGAACGATGAAGCGGAAGTCTCGATACTTCACCATCAGTGCGGCAACCCACAAGCTCACGCCGAGAGATGCTGCGAAGACAAGCGCTACGAAAAAAGGAACGAAAAGCACCTGGATCGGTGGAACATAGCGGAACCAGATCATTAAGGCAACAAGGAAAGCGCAGGAGATCAGAAAATCTACCAGGCTCGTAATCACGCTGCTCGCAGTAATGGCAAGCCGTGGGAAGTAGACCTTGGACACCATGTTCGCGTTTGAGACCAGGCTGCTGCCCGCTTCGGTAAGAGCGGTTGAGAAGAAAAGCCACGGAAGCATACCGCAAAATACAAGCAGTGGATATGGGACTCCTCCCGCAGGCATTTTGCCAAGCTTGCCAAAAACAACGGTTAGCACCGCCATGGTGAGCAGCGGCCGTATGAGCGACCAGCTGATGCCTACCGCCGTCTGTTTGTAGCGCACCAGCAGATCGCGCCAGGCAAAGAACAAAAACAGTTCACGGTAGCGCCACAGGTCGCGCCAATATTGGCCCTCCGTGCGCCCCGCTTCAATGATGATTTGAGTTGTCGCCATGGTGAGAGTTCAGGCTCCGGCAGCATCCACTGGGCCGCGATCAAATAGCTGAACGAGTCGATACAGGATTGTCCGATCGGGAAACGGACTCTCCAATTCGCGCGCCAGTTCGGGTTCGCCGTCAGGCTTATAGTAAAAGCAGTTCATGGGCGTCCCGCTACACACAAGCGCTCGTGGATTGTACGCGATCATGTCAGAAGTGGTCACGGGATTATTGTCGGGTTGAGGCATCCCCGTCAGGCTAGCCCACAGTGCTCCGACAAGGTCGCGGCCCTTTTCCAAACGCATGTAGCACGGCGGTGTCAGACGAGGGTTCATTTCGATCAGATAAGCCAAACCGGTCTGCTTCTCGATAACGAAGTCCAATCCGAAGAATCCTGATAGCCCTAGTCGGGATGCGATACGCTCCGCCGCAAAGCGTATCTCCCCATTCTCGATCAAGTGCACAATACTTGCGGGCCCGGTGCTGCGTTCCGTACGGACTGCTTCCACCGCGATGAAACCGAGCACCTTCCCTCTCCAGGCGAAGACAGAGCAGTTGGCGGGATAACCGTCGATGAATCTCTGGGCGATGATCGGCCTTTCAACCCGATTCATCCAGGCGCGTAGGTAGAACGCGTCTCGATTCACGATCATGCGTTTCATGGCCCGAACCAGCCGCGAAGTCCTGGTGATCCTAAGCCATGCCTCCTCTGAGGAATCCTTCTCAGAGAGCACGCAGACGCCCACGCCTCCCCAGGTACCGTCTGCCTTGATTACACACTTTCTCGACTTCTCCTCGCGCCAAAGATTCAAATCAGCGCTGGATGAGACACGATCTGTTTCAGGTATGCGGATGCCCTCTTCACTTGCCGTGGCAAGCAGATCGTACCGAGAGGTGACGATTCGATACGCGGCCGGATTGCCCAGAGAACGCTCGATGAGAGCCACAATGGATTCATCTCGCGTCTCGTGGTGCAGGGCTTGAGCATACAGTTCGTGCAGGTGTTCTACGCTGCGTTCGCATGATGGGATGATGATGTCCGGATGGGTGCCTTCAATCGCGTCACGGATTGATTTGATCGGATCGGATGCCCTGTATGGGTAGGTGCGTTTGATCGCACGCGTAACGGAAAAGGGATGCCCAACCGATGGGCACAGCGCAGATACGACACAACCCGCGGAAGTCAACCCGATCGCCAGGCGAGCACCGAGATCCCACCGATTGGAGTCGATGAGCAGAACTTTGGGAGACGCCACTTCGAATCCAGTTTGACTCCTCACTCGTTCGGTATTGTCATGTTCAACAACACCGTTCCGGGTGGCTTGCGAGAGTTGGGCTGCAATTTCCAAGGCAATCTACCGGGAAACGGGTTCCTTTCTGCTGGAATTCGTAGTTGCCGTGATCAGGGCGCGTCGTGCGGCGCTGCGTTTGGTGGTGCGCCTCAGGTGCCTGGCAAGTCGAGGAGCAGCAAAGCCCGCGCCCACCGCGAATCGCATCAGGGGTCCGAATGTGCTGGCAGCTGTCACACCGACAAAGAATAGACCGGGTACCGAAGATTCAAAATTTGCCGAGAGAACTGGAGTCGACTCGAGAAGCTCCAAATCAGCAAGGATGTCCGCATCAAGAAACGGGATGCGACGCACATCGGTCCTATACCCCGTAGCAGCTATCAGGTGATCGAACTGGATCGATTCAGTTTGACCGGACTCTCTCTTCAGATCAACTTTGAGTTTGTTCCCGTCTTGTCGAGCGCCAACCAAGCTGGAACTCATGTGAAATGCCACTTTACCGACAACCTGCTTTTTCGTGGTCCAGCCGGGGGCAGGCCCGAGCAACGTCCGAACCTTTTCAAGTCGGAAACTCGCCGGCATCAGACGAAATACCTCGGGAAGGTTTGCGCAGAGCCAATGTTTCCATCCAGGTCCGATTCCCGAGAATGGCCTCCTTATGCGCTGGTACAAGGAAGCGTCTTTCGGCGGATCGTGAAAACGAATGGATGAGCAGCGTGCGATGACATGCGCAGACGCTCCCGCCTTGTTTAATGATGCGGCGAGATCAATCGCTGAGGCACCAGCCCCCAGAATTCCAACCTCCTGCCCTTTAAAATGGTCAAGATTTGCATGCTCGTAGCTATGGGTGACAAGCTCTCTTGGTAGACCCGAGAGTTCCTCTGGCATGTATGGGTAATTCGTCAAACCAATGGCAACAACCACTCTTCGCGCGCGAAATACTTCGCCATTGCCCAGAGTTAGCTCGAATCCGTCGTCGACTCGGTGGGCAGCTTCCACCATCTCCTGCTCAACTTCAGGCACGAAACGCCGCTGGAATTCTAGTCCGTAATCACAGAAGACCTCGAGTGGTACCGGCCAACCAATCGGGCGGTAGGGGAGGCCCCGCTGCCGACAATAGACTTCCATGGTAAATGTCTGTCCCGGATCATACAGCCACGAAGCGAAACCCTCCGACTTCAGGTGCATGCCCTTTGGCATATGGCTCACCCAAAGTCCCATCGGCTCCCCAAAGATCCGAAACTGCACTCCGGCTTCTTTTAGATGGGCTGCAATAGAGAGTCCATAAGGACCTGCCCCGATGATCGCGACGTCACATGACTTCATAGGATTCCGCTCACACGAGTGATATGCTCACCGCCAAAGATTGATAGTGACAATCTCCTGGAAATCGCTACATGGTTTTTTGAAATAAATGTCAGGATTCCCGCGAGGAACTATTCACGAATATTCGCGACATCCGAACTGATCGTTTTCGAATTGGGTCTGATAGTGGAGGCATTATGAGCTATCTGACCTTTCTTCTGGAAGACCCGTTCGTAAGCAGAAATCAAGTTACTAACGGAGTGTTGCCAAGCCAGATGCTCTGCCACTCGTTTCTGCCCGAACTCCGCCATGTGCCGGCGTTCGTCGGGATGATCCAGCAGCCAGAGTATCTTGTCGGCAAAATCCGACACCAGGTTCTTCCCACTACTATAGAGCGAGGCTTCGCCTGCGGTGAAGCGCCCTTCCTTTAAGTCGAACTGAACAATAGGCTTACCAAGAGCCATGTATTCCGCTATTTTGATCATGGTGGAAATATCGTTCATCTCACAAGGTTTGTCGGGATTGACGCAGACATCGGAGGTGGAAAGCACATCCAACAGTTCTTGGTCTGGCACGCGACCTGTGAAGTTGAACATTTCTTCCAGTTTCTGATCCAGCACCATTTGCCGAAGAGCAGACAGGCTTGGCCCCCCACCGACGCAGGTGAAATGAACATCGGAGCGACCTCGCCTCCGGATATCAGCTGCGACCTCGATCAAGATGTCCAAACCTTCCTGGATGCTCATCGTACCAACGTAGCCGACCAGAAATTTCTTTCCATATTTCAGTTCCGGCTTCGCGGGGACAAGTCGGAATGTTTCCAGATCGGGCCCATTGCGTACAACAAACACATCTTCTGAAGCCATTCCCCCACGATTCAGTGCAAGCGCCTTATAGCTCTCATTCGTCGCCATCACGACACTGGCGCACTTGTAGGTCATTGCCTCGAGCAATGACTGAATCTTGAAGAGAGCGTCTCGTCTCTCATATTTCGACAGATATAACTCTGGGTTTGCGTCGTGATGATCAAAAACATAGCGCACACCGAACAACCGGAACGGGAGCGCGACAAGGAAAATGTCGTCAGGCGGGTTACATCCTTGGATCACATCAAAACCGCGTACTAGGAATATCCACCAGCTAAATAGAAATTCCCAGAACAACGCGCATCCATACTCCAGAACGTACCCGAGCGGAGTTCCGCCTTCCGGCAGCATAGGGTGTCTATAAATGTGAACACCTTGCAGAATTTCGTGGGTCTTCTTGTAACCCTTTCCCTTAGGACACAGCACCGTGACGCTAAATCCGTGGTCACAAAGCGCACGCGCTTCCTTCCAAACACGAGTGTCGAAAGGGACAGGAAGATTCTCGACAATAATCAGGACTTTTCTTTTTTTCATTGTCTTCCAACGTTTGCTGGGCCGCGCATACGATCGCGCTATCCGCGCTCTCTTAATCTTGCTATCACTTAGAGGATGGCGAGCCTTGCGAAGTCTTGCTCACACGTACGTAAGCTGTTTAACGCCTGTAGGCGCGAGCTTCGTGATTCGAACCAGATCAACCATGCATTGATCGCCGCGGAGTTTCTCCGGGATCTTGGCAAACTCCGGATCGTGATTTCCGATCACGACTGTCTTCGCATGGTCAAGCACTGCCTCTGCGCTCGGTGCCATCAATCGCGAGATATGCGGAATGCGATTGAGGATGAAGTCCCTGTTCGCGCCAACGAGTGCCGCGATATTGACGTTACGATCGTAGATCTTAAGGTCATAGCCCTTTCCAATGAGCCGTTCTATCACTTCAATCATGGGGCTCTCACGAAGATCATCTGTTCCGGCCTTGAAGCTGAATCCGAAGATTCCAACTTGTGAGTTGCCGCTCTCGATTATCGAGTTCAGCCCGCGCGCAACTTGCATTTCGTTACTCGGGAGTACTGACGTCAGGATCGGAAGTTGGAGATCATGCATCTTTGCCTGATAAGAGAGTGCGCGCAAATCCTTAGGAAGGCATGACCCGCCAAATGCAAACCCCGGCTTCAAATAGGCAGACGAAATGTTCAGCTTCTTGTCTTGGCAAAAGATGTTCATAACCTCTTCTGCATTGACACCGAAGGCGTCACATAAATTACCAATCTCATTTGCGAACCCAATCTTCAGCGCGTGCCAGCTGTTATCGACATATTTGATCATCTCGGCGTTGTTCAGATCCGTTCGGATGAGCGGCGCCTGAAGCTTCTCATAGATAGCGGCAAGGATGTCCCCGCTAGCTCGGTCGAGTTCGCCCAATACTGTCTTGGGCGGGAGATGAAAGTCTTTGACCGCAGTACCCTCTCTGAGAAACTCAGGGTTGTAGCAAACCCCGAAGTCTTTCCCTGCACTTTTCCCAGAGAATTCTTCGAGTGTTGGGATGGCCACTTTTCGCATTGTGCCGGGCAGAATCGTGCTCCGAATAACAACCGTATGGCGGGTAAGCTTGGTCCGAAGTGCCTGACCGATCTGTTCGCAGATGCGCCTAATGTAGCGAAGATCCAGGTTGCCATTCGTTTGGCTGGGGGTGCCAACACACACAAAAGAAATATCAGTGTGGTGAACAGCCTCAGACGGGTCCTGCGTTGCGCGCAAGTTGCCCTCCGAGACCGTACGCTGAATGATTTCGCCTATTTCCGCTTCCACAATGGGGCTCATTCCGCGGTTGATCAGTTCAACCTTATCGTGAACCGGATCCACGCCCAGAACTTGGTGTCCGTCTGCCGCGAGACACGCTGCAGACACCGTACCCACGTAGCCCAAACCAAAGATGCTGATCTTCAAAGTGTGCTCCCTGTCAATCAAACTAGGTACATCGGCTCGCGAACTTCGGAGACTACACCACGGCGGTCTTGCCTACATCGAGACCACGAAGCCATTCTTCAAGAACGACGAGACTGAACAGAATCTTGTGATGATCGTGACGACCTGATGCATGATCTGCATAGATCTGCTTTACTGCCGCCGGATTCAGGAACTGGAAGATAGCCGAGTCTGACTCCTCGAATGTGTGGGCCATCTTGCCACCAATTGAACCGCGAAACCAACCATCCACGACGTTCATTGCAAACCCGCGCTTCTTCCGGCGTACAATAGCCTCCGGCAGAAACTTGCGCGACACCTGCTTGTGCAGCCATTTCCCTACCCCGTTTCGAACCTTCAGGTTGGAACCCAGCCTCTCCGCAAACTCGACGACATCTTTATCAAGATACGGGACCCGTAGCTCAAGACTGTTTGCCATTGAGAGCTTGTCTGCGTACATCAGCAGTTCGTCGGGTAAAGTGGAGCGAATTTCCATGAATTGCAATCGGCCGAGATCATCAGCATCAGGCGCAAGCTCTTCCAGATCGGCCCAACACTGCAACCGTTCTCCGGCAGGAGTTTTGAGAGCGCCATTGCGAAACAAGCTCCTAATCTGATCGCCAGGAAGTAGGGAAAGAATGCGCTCCGCGCGGTTATCGCCGGCAGCGCTGGTGAGAGCGTAAAGGCCTCGTTTAAGTGTCTCATTGCGCGGAAGCGCTGCGATGGCACTCTCCACTGGACCTCTAGCCCATGCAGGAATAGCTGCCCACGTTCCGCCGTAGCGCGCCCCAAGATGGCGCTTGTATCCGCCGAACAACTCGTCGGGACCTTGCCCTACGAGTCCCACTTTAACGTCCTTACGAGCTCGCTGGCACACGAAGTACATGGGAACTACAGATGAAGTGGCAATCGGCTCTTCGAGGAAGTTTACAATGTTGCTCAGCTCGCGCTCGAATACATGCCGATCGATTCGCACGCCGGCATGTTTGGACTTCAAGATCGTGGCCGTATCTTCTGCATCGACTAACTCATCATCGCTGAAGTTCTCGCCATATCCAACCGTGTAGGTGTGCCAGTCGTCGCCATTCTCGTTCATCAATGCCAGCAACAGTGCGGAGTCGATACCGCCGCTCAGTAGTAGTCCGAGTGGCACGTCGCTCATTAGCTGACGGCGAACAGCCTGGCGATACAACGCGAGTAATTCTTCACTCGCGTCGGCTACGCTTCTCGGTGGAGCAAACGGCTTTGGAGAGAATCGGTACCAACGGCTCGTTTCAAATTTTCCATCCTGCGCAACTAGTTTGGCCCCCGGCGCAAGCTTATGCACGCCTTTCAGTGCCGTATACGGCGATGGCGTAAAACGATATTGCAGGAACAGGCTTAGGGCATCTGGATCTACTTCTGGTCGCTCCTCCACAGTCGCGATCACCGGACGCATCTCAGAGCCGAACCAAAGCGATCCGCCGCTAGCGCGGTAGTAAACGAGCTTGATTCCAAATGCGTCGCGCGCAATCAGCAGTCTGCGCTGGCGGACATCCCAAACTGCCAGCCCGAACATACCATTCAGCCGGTTGAGGACTTCATCCCCCCATTGTTTGTATCCGTGGACGATCACCTCAGTGTCCGACCGGGTCCGGAATACATGCCCGTGGCCTTCCAACTCTTTGCGCAACTCGAGGAAATTGTAGATTTCCCCGTTGAAGACCACCCAGACGGTTTCATCTTGATCTGACATCGGTTGATGGCCACCGGAAAGATCGATAATCGAAAGCCGCCGAAATCCCAGCCCCACAGGCCCATCAAGATGAAACCCATCATCGTCAGGACCGCGATGGCGAATCGTTCGTGCCATCGCTTCGAGTTCGCGGCGCTCGACAGGAGCTTGGCGATCAAAATTGAACCTACCGCAAATCCCGCACATGTGCGCGCCCTCGCTCCTTACGAAACTGAAGTTCGAATCTGCGTGCCCTTGAACAGCAAGAGACTCAAACTGCGAAACAGCTGTGCAGACGCCCAGCGATGCATCGGAGTGCTGTCCCACCCAAGGTAAAGCTGCCGACTCCGGAACGAGCCCTCCTTCGTCTGCCACCGGTTCAGAATGTCGGTGACCGAACACTTCAGATTCCGGTCCAGTGCGGGAAACCGCCCACGGAGCAGCATCGCAAGATTGATACACTCCGCGTAGTCATAAAGTTCGCGCTTATACACGGTCAGTCGAGGTGCCTTGGAAAACGGCTTCGGAATTCCCTGCTCGTCGAAAAGGTTCTGCGTATAGTAGTCTATGCCGCGCTCAATTGCGCTCGTACAGTCGCGGTTTCCTGTAAGCGCCTCGATTTTGGCAAGAGCCTTCATTACAAAACAGGTATGGAAGTGATCTACGAAGGACCGCTTTCCATCCCGCGCGTAGAACCATGAACCGTCCGCGTTCTGAGCCTCGAGAACGAAATTCAGATTCCGCTCCGCAACCGCACAATAGCTTCCGTCCGAAAATTCATACCCAGCATTTGTAAGAAGCCATGCGCGATAAGCGTTCGCATTCACAACCATCAACGAGTGCTCTGGAAATGGGGTGTACGAACACGTAGAAGAATGATCAGATGTCGGCACATCTTTGTAGTCCGCAGCTGCATGTCGAGCAATCGAGCGCAGGATCTGGTACCACCTATCGTTTCCGTCCATTCGATAGACTTGCTGAAAGGCCTCAAATACATATGGAACAGTGGTAATCAACGGAGTGCCCGATGGGATTGTGCCATTGATCGTTTCCCAGTGGAATGGGTACCCCCAGCAATACTCCTCGTACCCCGGGCATCGCGTCTGCTCAAGCACCTCAAGGAAGTGCACTGCTCTGTTGTAGTAGGCGTCGCTTTCCAGCGCCTCGGCCAGATAAGCGAACCCCATTGCATAGTGGGCGTCTCCGATCGGAACCCTCTGCGGTTTCCAGAACAACTTTCTCGCCGATGGAACGAACGCCTCAGAAAAGACAATAGGCAGAACGGCCAACGTGCCCAGTCGTCTGTTGGTGTAGTAGAGTTGCTTGGCGCGTCTGCCAACTGGCCCTGAGTAATAGGTTTGGAAGTCGTACGATTCTTCTCCATACTGATCCAACCAGCTTATAAAGCGAGCGAGGCAGTCGTGTGTTTCACGAACTGGCAGGCTTTGTGCCACGTCCATGGCCGGCGAAATAGGTTCGACTGCGGTAGTGATGCTCATTCTGAATCCTGAGTTGATTTTGCGCCAAGCTGCAGATCGTTATGACTGAATGTGATCTGCTGCTTGATGTGAATGCTGGGCCTGCGCCACCGGAAGCAGCCCAAAGCTGTCGATCTTCTTGAATCTGGCCAGCGATGACAGGATCGCGCGGAGCTTCATCATCTGTTCGCGGCGATGGAATCGCATTAGATCATCCGAGACGACCCGCTTCTCGCCCTTTAACAACGCGGTAAAGTATCCTGCAAACAACATCACGCCACCAATGACAAACGGCTTCTTGCGAAGCTGATACGTACATCGAAAGATCTCCCACAAGGGATGACCTCCCATGTAGTAGTCCTTCTTTCCGTACGTGAAGCTCTTGCCGATTTTGCTTTGATTCGCGGTGCCGAGAACGCGATGATGATAGAAGCATCTCTCCCTGAATGAGCGAGTCTTCCATCCCATCATACGTGCGGTAGTGACGGCCATCCAATCAATCCCGCCAGGCTTGCTGGGCGTGTAGCCTCCGATCATCTCGAAGCACGCGCGTCGGAAGATCTGGCACTGGCCCGATACATAGTTCTGCCCCTCAAAGCTATCCGTTTCGGAACAATAGCCGGGCTCCCTAAAGATTGTTCCTGCCACTCCCAGGCTAGGATCTTCCTGGAATCTGTTCATCAGAAATTCAAAATGGTCTCGCTCTAGTGTCACGTCAGCGTCGAGGTTGCCTATTACCTTGTACTCAATACCCGCAAGGCGTTTCTGGCCGGCTCTGAACGCATTAACCTTGGCCGCAAAATTGCGTTCCTGCCGCACCGGGAGATTCACAACCTCGATCCACTTGTACTTTGTAGCGCACCGCTCAGAGATCGGGCCAGTATCGTCTGTCGACCCGTCGTTCACAATGACCCACTTCACCGGAAGCAGCGTCTGCTGCGCCACGGACTCGATAGTCCCCTCAATGAACCTGCCTTCATTGCGGGCTGGGGTAACCAGCACGTACGGCAGGGAGGAAGTCGCTGACTGCATGCTAAGCCTCAATAACCCCTCACTAGTCCACAAACAGCCGATGCGCCAGTTCGAGCGTCAACAGGCGGTTTATCTCAATGGTGTAATTGCCGGTTCCCTTAAGATGCGCGTTTACAATGCCTTTCACCATCCCCGGATTGAGGTATGGACG
>Ga0157369_10009926_pt1 | contig 10880 bp, 8 predicted proteins | sample C25metaG_FD_113461 | JGI IMG/M metagenome (GOLD analysis project Ga0157369, IMG submission 113461) | Corn rhizosphere microbial communities from Kellogg Biological Station, Michigan, USA - C2-5 metaG | ecosystem: Host-associated > Plants > Roots > Rhizosphere > Soil | place: USA: Michigan... | reverse complement strand
GCTTTTGGGCGCGCTCGCTCTCGCCGGCTGCGCCTCCAAGAACGACACCTATGTCGAGCGCCCGGTCGAGACCATCTACAACACCGCGATGGATCAGCTGCTCTCCGGCAATTACAAGGCGGCCGCCAAGACCTTCGACGACGTCGAGCAGCAGCATCCCTATTCGGTCTGGGCGACCAAGGCGCAGATCATGAACGCCTACGCGCTCTACGAGAACCACGACTACGACGCCTCGATCGTCTCGGCCGATCGCTTTATCCAGCTCCATCCCGGCCATCGCGATGTCGCTTACGCCTATTACCTGAAGGCGCTCGACTATTATATCCAGATCACCGATGTGGAGCGCGACCAGAAGGTGACGCAGCAGGCCTATGACGCGCTGGCCGAAGTCGTCCGCCGCTTCCCCGATACGCGTTATGCGCGCGACGCCAAGTTCAAGATGGATCTCTGCCGCGATCACCTCGCCGGCAAGGAGATGCAGATCGGCCGCTGGTATGAAGGCCAGGGCCAGTATCTTGCCGCGATCAACCGCTTCCAGACCGTCGTGAACAATTATCAGACCACGACCCATATACCGGAGGCGCTGGAGCGGCTGGTCGAATGCTATTACGCGCTCGGCCTCACCGACGAAGCGAAGCGTACCGCCGCGGTCCTCGGCTACAACTACCCGCAGAGCAAGTGGTACGTGGCGACCTATGCGCTCGTGACGACCGGCTCGGAGACGCCGAGGGAAGAGCGCGGCTGGTTCGCACGAGTCGTCGACCCGTTCGGACTTTTCTGATCGCCCCTCTAATCACAGGCGCGGCGTAAGGGGCGCGCACCTACCCTGATTTTCCTCGCGCCGCTATCATCCGGCGCGATGCTGCTGGGCCTCTCCATTCGCGACGTGGTGCTGATCGACAAGCTCGATCTTGCGTTTCGCCCGGGCCTCTGCGTCCTGACCGGCGAGACCGGCGCCGGAAAATCCATCCTCCTCGACGCGCTCGGCCTGGCGCTCGGCATGCGCGCCGAAGCGAGCCTCGTCCGCCCGGGCGCGAGCCAGGCGATGGTCACCGCGGAATTCGATCTGGCCGCCGATCACCCGGCGCGCAAGCTGCTCGAAGAAGCCGGCATCGCCGCCGAGAACGATATCGTCGTGCTGCGCCGCGTCGTCGGCACCGATGGCCGCAGCCGCGCCTTCATCGACGACCAGCCGGCGAGCATCGGACTGTTGCGCCAGCTCGGCGAAATGGCGGTCGAGATCGAGGGGCAATTTGCCCAGACGGGATTGCTGGACCCGGCGACCCATCGTGACACGCTCGACGCCTTCGGCGTCGCGCGTCCGCAGCGCGAGCAGCTCGCGATCTCCTGGGCGGCCTGGAAGAAGCTCGCGCGCGAGCGCGAGGCGGCCGAGGCCGATTTCGCCAAGGCACGCGCCGATGAGGATTTCCTGCGCCACGCCATGGCCGAGATTTCCGCGATCGAGCCCCGCGCCGGCGAAGAGGCACAACTCGCCGAGGAACGCGCGCTTCTCGTCAACCGCGAGCGCGTGCTCGAGAACCTCGAGGCCGCTTTATCGGGCCTCGCTGGCGATAGTGGCGCCGAGCACGCGCTGTCGGGCGCAGCACGCGCCGTCGAGCGTGCCAAAGGAAAATCCGGAGGACGGCTCGAAGCGGCCGCGGCGGCGCTGGAGCGCGCCATCGTCGAGACCCGCGAAGCTATCGCCGAGATCGAGGCAGCCTCGCGCGCCTTCCAAGGCCCGTCGAGCCTCGAAGAGATCGAGGAGCGGCTCTTCGCGCTGCGTGCCCTCGCACGCAAGCACAATGTTACAGTCGAGAATCTGCCGAAGCTGCAAGCTGATTTCACCGCGAAACTCGGCGCGCTGGATGATGGCGGTGCGGCGATCGCGGCATTGACGCGGCGCGAGGCCGAAGCTCGGCAGGCTTATCTCGCCGCCGCCGATGCCGTCACCAAAGCGCGAGCCGCTGCCGCCAAGAAGCTCGATACCGCCGTGATGAAGGAATTGCCGCCGCTGAAGCTCGAGAAGGCGCGTTTCCACACCGCGCTGACGACTCTCGCGGAAAGCGAATGGAACGAGCATGGCCGCGAGCGCGTCACCTTCGAAGTCGCGACCATTGCCGGCGCGCCGCCCGGGCCGCTCAACAAGATCGCGTCGGGCGGCGAGCTCGCGCGTTTCATGCTGGCGCTGAAAGTCGTGCTGGCGAAGACGTCGCCGGTCGCGACTCTGGTCTTCGACGAGGTCGATAGCGGCGTCGGCGGCGCGACCGCCGCAGCGGTTGGCGAGCGGCTGGCGCGGCTGGCGGAAGAAAGACAGGTGCTGGTGGTGACCCATTCGCCGCAAGTCGCGGCGCGCGCGGCGCATCATTGGCGCGTTGCCCGCAGCGACGGCAAGAAGGCGAGCGCGACCAAGGTCGAGGCGCTGAGCGATGCCGATCGCCGCGAAGAGATTGCGCGCATGCTGTCGGGCACCGCGATCACCGCCGAGGCGCGAGCCGCTGCGGCGAGCCTGCTGGCTGGGGCCAGAGCATGAAAAGTTTTGAACCACGGAGACACGGAGCGCACAGAGAAACAATATCGGCGCGCTTCGCGCGCCAAGACTTCTTCTCCTTGATCTCCGTGTCTCCGTGGTGAAAAACCGATGTGTGCTGCACGAGCAAAAGCAAAAAAGACCGAAAAGCCCGTCGACGAACTGACCGCGACCGAAGCGAAGACCGAGCTCAAAACGCTCGCGGCCGAGATAACACATCACGACGAGCTCTATCATCAAAAAGACGCGCCGGAGATTTCAGACGCCGAATACGACGCGCTGCGTCAGCGCAACAGGGCGATCGAGGCGCGTTTTCCCGATCTGATCCGCGCCGACAGCCCGTCAAAACGCGTCGGCGCCGCGCCTGCAACCGGCTTCGCCAAGGTGCGGCATCCGCATGCGATGCTGTCCCTCGACAACGCCTTCGGCGAGGAGGACGTCCGCGATTTCTTCAAGGGCATCCGCAATTTCTTCCGCGCGCCGCAAGACATCGCGCGCGTCGAGGAAGACAAGATCGCGGTGATGGCGGAACCGAAGATCGATGGGCTCTCCTGCTCGATCCGCTATGAGAAAGGCGTGCTGGTCCTGGCCGCAACACGCGGCGACGGCGTCACCGGCGAGGATGTCACCGCCAACGTCAAGACGCTGGGCAATGTGCCGAAGCAACTCAAAGGACGCGGCTGGCCCGAGGTGATCGAAGTGCGCGGTGAGATCTATATGGATCGCCAGGGCTTCTTCGCGCTCAACGCCGAGCGCGAGAAAGAAGGCGAGCTGGTCTTCGCCAATCCGCGCAACGCCGCGGCCGGCAGCCTGCGCCAGCTCGATTCATCGATCACGGCCAAACGGCCGCTCGCTTTCTTCGCCTATGCCTGGGGCGAGCAGAGCGAGGCTTTCGCCAAGAGCCATGCCGATGCGCTGAAGCATTTCGCGGCCTGGGGCTTCACCGTCAATCCGCTCTCCAAGCTCTGCCACGGCGTCGACGAACTTTTGGAATTCCATCGCAGCATCGGCGAGAAGCGCGCCTCCCTGCCTTACGACATCGACGGCGTCGTTTATAAGGTGAACGACCTCGACCTCGAGGAACGCTTGGGCTTCGTGTCGCGCGCGCCGCGCTGGTCGATCGCGCATAAATTCCCGGCGCAGCAGGCGCAGACCGTGCTCAAGAAAATCGGCATCCAGGTCGGGCGGCGCGGGACTCTGACACCGGTCGCCGAGCTCGAGCCGATCACCGTGGGCGGCGTCGTTGTCAGCCGCGCGACTTTGCACAATGAGGATGAGATCAAACGCAAGGACATACGCGAAGGCGACACGGTTATCATCCAGCGCGCCGGCGATGTCATCCCGCAAGTCGTCGGCGTGGTCGAGGCGCGGCGGCCGAGGGATTCGAAACCGTTCAAATTCCCTCACATCTGTCCGGAATGCGGCAGCAAGGCAGTGCGCGAGGAAGGCGAAGCGGCCTGGCGCTGCAGCGGCGGCCTCATCTGCCCGGCGCAAGCGGTCGAGCGCCTCAAGCATTTCGTCTCGCGCAATGCTTTCGATATCGAAGGCTTGGGAGAAAAACACATCGTCGATTTCTGGAACGACGATCTGATCAAAGGCCCGGCTGATATCTTCCACCTTGACGCAAAGAAGATCGCCGAGCGCGAAGGCTGGGGCGAGGTCAGCGCCAAAAAGCTGATCGCCGCCATCGACGCGCGCCGCGACATCTCGCTCGACCGCTTCGTCAATGCGCTCGGCATACCGCAAGTCGGCGAAGCAACGGCAAAGCTCCTCGCGCGGCACTATCGCAGCCTCTCGCGCTGGCGGAAGGCAATGGAGGAAGCCGCCGCTCCCGACAGCGAGGCCTGGCACGAGCTCAACGATATCCACGGCATCGGCGAGGATATGGCGGCGGATATCGTCGGCTTCTTCGCCGAGAAACATAACCGCACGATCCTCGACGAGCTGGCGAAAGAGCTAAAGGTCGAGGATTACGCCGTCGCCGCCCCGGTCGGCAATTCGCCTTTCAGCGGCAAGACCATCGTCTTCACCGGCACCCTGACCGAGATGTCGCGCTCCGAAGCCAAGGCGCGGGCCGAGGCCCTCGGCGCGCATGTCAGCGGCTCGGTCTCGGCGAAGACGGATTACCTGGTCGTGGGCGCCGATGCCGGCTCCAAAGCGCGCAAAGCCGCCGAGCTGGGGGTCAAAACCCTCACCGAAGAAGAATGGCTGAAGCTTGCCCGTCAGGGATAAGACAGCCTACCTGCCCACTTTGGGCCACAAAGTCGCGGGAGCGTGAAGCCTCGTTGCTTGCAGCGTTTTCGTTTCCACGGTAATCAAAAGGCTACAAAAAGCTAAGGGAGGCCTCCGTGGGAAAATTTGAAAAGAGCATCAACCGCCGCACGATCCTCAAGGCAGGGGTCGCCGCGGGCGCGCTGCAGATCGCCGCGCCCTATATCGTGAAGGCGCAGGGCGAGCAGCCGGTGAAGATCGGCGTCGATAATCCGCTCACCGGCATCTACACCGCTCTTGGCAAGAACGAGAATACCGGCATGGCGCTCGCCGCCGAGCAGATCAACGCGAAAGGCGGCATTCTTGGCCGCAAAGTCGAGTTGGTGATCGAGGATTCGACCTCCGACAAGACCGACGTCGCGGTGCAGAAGGCGCGTAAGCTCATTCAGAGCGACAAGGTCGATTTCCTCATCGGCAACGTGAACTCCTCGCAAGCGATCGCGATCTCGCAGGTCGCCGCGGAGCTCAAGATGCCGCATATCGATCCCGGCGGCCATGCCGACGTGATCACCGGATCGAGCTGCCAATGGACGACGTTCCGCGTCTGCAATACCGGCGCGATGCAAGGCAACGCCATGGCGAAGCCGCTCGTTAAGATCGGCAAGAAAATCTACATCATCGCCCAAGACTACGCTTTCGGTCATTCGCTCGCCGACGGTCTGAGCAAGGCCGCCAAGACGGCAGGCGGTACGATCGTCGGTACCGATTTCTTCCCGCTCGGCACCACCGACTACTCGGCGATCCTGATCAAGGCGCGCGCCGCCAATCCCGACGTGCTGGTCGATCTCGCTGCCGGCGATGACGGCATCAATTCGCTGAAACAGGCGGTGCAGTTCGGCATCGACAAGCAGCTCCACCTCGCCGGCATGCAGCAAGAGCTCGAAGTGCTCGAGGGTCTGCCGCCCGAAGCCCGCGTCGGCACTTGGCTCTTCGAATGGTACTGGAACCAGCCCAGCAACGTGCCGGGTGTCGCCGACTTCGTGGCCGGCATCCGCAAATCGACCGGCAAAGTGCCGACGGCACGTACCTGGTTCGGCTTCGCCGCCATCCACAGCTTCGCGCTCGCCGCCAATAAGGCGAAGACGCTCGACGCGGCGAAGGTCTGTCACGCGCTGGAAGGCTTGAAGCTGCCGCCCGAAGTCGCGTGCCAGCCGGGCGAGCCTTACTACCGTGCCGAAGATCATCAGCTCGTGCCGGCCGTCTTCATCGGCCATGCGCAAGCCAAGGGCGCGAAGGACCCCGAAGACCTTTTCGTCGTCGACCAGGTCGAGCAGGGCCCGAGTTTCATTCCGCCGGCCACCGAGACCGGCTGTAAGCTCCACTATCCGACCTGATCTCTGTCGCAGACCGCGCGCCGCCGAATAAGGGACGCGCGGTTCTCCTTTAGGGGGTAGGCCTATCGATGACCCAAGTGATCCTGTTCAATGTCTTGAACGGGCTGATCGTCGGCGCGTTCTATGCCCTGATGGCGCTGGGGCTGTCGCTGATCCTCAATCTCAGCGGCGTGATCAATTTCGCGCATGGCGGCTTCCTCGCCCTCGGTGCCTATCTCGCCTACAGCTTGGCGCCCTATCTCGGCTTTTGGGGCGGCCTCGTCATCGCGCCATTCCTCACTGCGGCGTTGGGCATCATCGTCGAGCGCGTGTTGATCCGGCGGCTCTATGGCCGCGATCCGCTCTATAGCCTCCTGCTCACTTTCGGCCTCGCTTTCATCTTCCAGGACGGCCTGCGCTACACCTGGGGCGCATCGAGCGTGCCGTATCAAATTCCGGGCTGGCTCGGCTCGCCCTTGTCGACGAGCCTCTTCTTCCTGACCGGCTACCGCGTGTTCATGGTCATCATCGTCGCCCTCGCCGTGGCTGCGCTGTTCCTGATCCTCGGTTATACGCGGCTTGGCATTCGCATTCGTGCCGGCACGCTCGATCTCGACACGGTCTCGGTGCTCGGCGTCAATGTCCGCGTTCTGCGTAATCTCAATTTCGGCCTCGGCATCTATCTCGCCGGTCTCGCCGGGGTGCTCGCCGCCGGGCTGCTCGGTCTCTCGCCGACGATCGGCGATCAGCTCATCATGCCGAGCTTCGTTGCGATCATCGTCGGCGGCCTCGGTAGCTTGCCCGGCACGCTGGCCGGCGGGCTTCTCATCGGCATCGCGGCGGGCCTGACCTCGGTGTTCTTCCCGACCGCGCAGGAGGCCATCATCTATGTAATGATGGCGTTGGTGCTGATGGTGCGTCCGAACGGCCTCTTCGGCGATGCGGGGCGCGTGCAGTGAAATCGCTCGAAGGACGTACCGGCCCGATCCTGCTCTGGCTCTTGCTGCTGACCGCGCCTTATTGGATGCCGTATGTCGGCGGTTACACTAGTCTCGGCACGCGGGTACTGGTCCTCGCCCTCGCCGCGATGGCGGTGAATTTCCTCCTCGGCTTCACCGGTGTTCTGTCCTTCGGGCACGCCGCCTATTTCGGCCTCGGCGCTTACGGCGCGGGCATGGCGATCAAATACATCTATCCGAGCAGCTCGCTCGGCATGCTGATCGGCGTGCTCGCCGGCACGATCGGGGCGATGATCATCGGCGCGATGATCGTGCGATTGCGCGGCGTCTATTTCGCGATGGTGACCATCGCCTTCGGCCAAGTATTCTACTTCATCGCGTTCCGTTGGGTTTCGGTGACTGGTGGCGATGACGGCCTCACCGGCTGGAAGCGCGTGCCGATCGATTTCGGCTTCACCAGCTTCGACATCCTCCACGACGACATCGCGTTCTATTACCTCTGCCTGCTTTGCCTGGCCGTCAGCGCGGGGCTCATGGCGCTGCTCTTGCGCTCGCCCTTCGGTCACAGCTTGCTGGCGATCCGCGAGAATGAGCGCCGCGCCTGGTTCCTCGGCATTCCGGTCAATCGACACATCTGGACGTCCTTCGTGATCTCGGGCTTCTTCGCCAGCCTGGCCGGGGTCCTCTATGCCTATCTCGACAATTTCGTCGATCCGCGTGCCTTCCATTGGCAGCAATCGGGCGACTTCGTCATCATGGCTGTGCTCGGCGGCATGCGCTCTTTCTGGGGACCGCTGATCGGTGCCGCGGTCTTCGTGGTCTTGCAGGACAAGATCTCGACCCTGACCGATTACTGGATGTCGATCCTTGGCGTCTTCTTCGTGCTGGCGGTCGTGTTCTTCCCGCGGGGCGTGCTCGGCATGATCAAGCGGAAGCAGGAATCGTGAGCCTCCTCGAAGCGCGCGGCGTCACGCGGGCCTTCGGCAGCCTTGTCGCGATCAACGACGTCTCTTTCGCCGTCGAGCCGGGGGAGCTGCGCGCGGTGATCGGCCCCAACGGCGCCGGCAAGACGACGTTCTTCAATCTCATCAGCGGGCTTTTCCCGCCGACCCACGGCTCGATCTTCTTCGACGGGAAGGACATCACGCGATTTTCCGCCAATAAGCGGGTGTCGCTCGGTATTACCCGTACCTTCCAGGTCACCGAGATCTTTCCCGAGCTGACCGTCAGCGAGAATTTGCGGATCGCCGTCGAAAGCGCCGCCGGCTTGCGCATGAGCCCTTGGACCTCGCGCGCCACGCGGCAGCAGGTCGCCGACCGAGTGGTGGAATTGCTGGCCGCGGGCGGACTTATCGGCAAAGGACAGCGCCTCGTCGGCGAACTCTCGCACGGCGATCAGCGCGCGACCGAGATCATGATGGCGCTCGCATTGAAGCCGCGGCTGCTGCTGCTCGACGAGCCGACCGCCGGCATGGGCGAGCAAGAAACGCGCGACGTCGTCCGCCTCATCAGCAAGCTGCACAAGGACGAGCGGCTGACGATCGTTCTCATCGAGCACGATATGCGCGTGATCTTCCATCTCGCCGACCGCATCACCGTCCTGGCGGAAGGCGCGGTCCTCGCCGACGGCGCGCCCGATGCGATCGCCGCCAATGAGCGCGTGCAAGCCGCCTATCTCGGGAGCGCCCATTGACCACGCTCGCCGTCTCGGGACTCCATACTTTCTACGCCAAGAGCCACATCCTGCATGATGTCGGCTTCGAGGTGCGCGAGGGCGAGATCGTCGCACTCTTGGGCCGCAACGGCGCCGGCAAGACGACGACCTTGCGCAGCGTCATGGGGCTGACCCCGGCACGCAGCGGCACGATCCGCATCTTCGACCAGAAGACGACCGACTGGCCGCCCTTCCGCATCGCCGCGCTCGGCGTCGGCTATGTGCCGGAAGGGCGTCGCATCTTCCCCAATCTGACGGTCGAAGAGAACCTCGAGGTTCCGCTGGAGCGCCCGGGCCCGTGGAATACCGCGCGCATCTACGAGCTTTTTCCGCGTCTCGCCGAGCGGCGCTCGAACCGCGGCGGCCAGCTTTCCGGCGGCGAGCAGGAGATGCTGGCAATCGGCCGGGCGCTCCTGCTCAACCCCAAGCTGCTGGTGCTCGACGAGCCGTCGCAAGGCCTGGCGCCGCTGATCGTGAAGCACGTCTTCCAGGTCGTCGCCTCGATGCGCAAGGAAGGCATTGCGGTACTGCTGGTCGAGCAGAATGTCCGTGCCGCGATCGAGATCGCCGACCGCGTTTATGTGCTCGACGATGGCCATATCGTCCATGAGCAAAGCGCGGCGGAATTCGGCCGCGACGAAGAGCGATTGCGCGCCCTCGCCGGCGTCGGCGCGGAAGCCGAATTCGATTAGCCACTAGACTAGCGCGCGGCGCCTGAGCATACGCTGTGATGGACTTCGAGCGTCAACGTTTCGACGCGCTCGGTCAGCGCGCGGACCTTCTCCGTGAGATCGGTGTTCTGCTGCAACATATCGAGCAGCATCGCGGTTTGCTTTGCGACCAGCGCGCTGCGCTCCTCGCTCTCGCGATGCAGCGCTTCGCGATGCTCGGCATCGGCCAGCGACTGGACCTTATCACGATCGGCCTGACGCGTCTGGGCCAGGAGGATCAGCGGGGCGGCATAAGCAGCCTGCAGGCTGAAAGCGAGATTGAGCAGGATGAAGGGATAGACGTCGAAACGGGTGAAGCCCGCGACATTCACCGCCATCCAGATCCCGACGAAGATGGTCTGGGAGATCAGGAAGACCGGCGTGCCGAAGAAGCGCGCGAAGGCCTCGGCCTTGAGGGCGAACCAGTCGTCGCCGAAGACCGAGGCCAGATGCAGATGCGGCCGGTGGAAGCGATAGAATTGTTGGTGGGCAGCGTTATTTGTTGCTGAATGATTAACGTCGATGGTCATGGCGGATCCCCGGGCTGATCGCCTAGAACACCAGGAAATAAGGCTTTTCTCAATGGACTCGGCGTCTTTGACCCGCCCGGCCGGTCCGACGCGCGCAAAACCCGTCGCCTGGATTCAGACAACTGACATAGAATTGGGCCAAACTCCGCTCGTCCGGGTTGTCTTCGGGGGAAGAAATGCTGCGTTATTTCGCACTCATCGCCGCGATCCTGTGCGCGGTCATCTCGGCCGTGCTCGTCGCCTGGTCGGCGCTCTTCCTGATCCCCTTCGCTCTGGCCCTGGCACTCTCCCTCGTCGGCATCTGGGACATGCTTCAGACGAAGCACAGCCTGCGCCGGAACTACCCGATCCTCGCCAATATCCGCTTCATACTGGAGACGATCCGGCCGGAGATTCGCCAGTACTTCCTCGAAAGCGATCTCGACGGCACGCCCTTTAACCGCTCGAAGCGCGCCGTCGTCTATCAGCGCGCCAAGAGCCAACTCGACAAGCGGCCTTTCGGCACACAGCAAGACGTCTATGGCGACGATTTCGAGTGGATCAATCACTCGCTCGCACCGCGCTCGCCGGTCGGTAGCGATTTCCGCGTCACGATCGGCGGCCCGCAATGCGGCCAGCCCTATTCCGCCTCGATCTACAACATCTCGGCGATGAGCTTCGGCTCGCTCAGCGCCAACGCCATTCGCGCGCTGAACAAAGGCGCCAAGCTCGGCAATTTCGCGCATGACACGGGTGAAGGCGGCTTCAGCCGCTATCACCGCGAATTCGGCGGCGACATCATCTGGGAAATCGCCAGCGGCTATTTCGGCTGCCGCAATCCCGATGGCAGCTTCTCGCCCGAGCGCTTCGCCGAATG
>Ga0157369_10009925_pt1 | contig 10880 bp, 11 predicted proteins | sample C25metaG_FD_113461 | JGI IMG/M metagenome (GOLD analysis project Ga0157369, IMG submission 113461) | Corn rhizosphere microbial communities from Kellogg Biological Station, Michigan, USA - C2-5 metaG | ecosystem: Host-associated > Plants > Roots > Rhizosphere > Soil | place: USA: Michigan... | reverse complement strand
CGTCCAGCAATCGTCATTCGGCGGCGCGGCCAAGCTCCAGTGGAAGGTCGACTGGGCGGCGCGGTGGGTGGCGCTCGGAGTCGATTACGAAATGGCAGGCAAGGACCTGATCGACAGCGTGATCCAGTCGGGCAAGATCTGCCGCATCCTCGGCGGCCGCCCGCCCGAGGGCTTCAATTACGAGATGTTCCTCGACGAGAAGGGCGAGAAGATCTCCAAATCGAAGGGCAACGGCCTCAGCCTCGAGGAGTGGCTCCGCTACGGCAGCGAGCCAAGCCTGTCCTTCTATATCTACCGCGAGCCCAGGCGCGCCAAGAGCCTGCACATCGGCGTGATCCCGCGCGCCGTGGACGAGTACTGGCAGTTCCGCGGGAATTACCCGAACCAGCCGCTCAACCAGCAACTCGGCAACCCGGCGCACCACATCCACGGAGGCAAGGTGCCGACGAGCACGCTCCCCGTCACTTACGGGCTGCTCCTCAACCTCGTCAGCCTGCCGGGAATGGCGGACAAGGAGACGGCCTGGAAGTTCGTCCAACGCTATGCGCCGGGGGCATCCCCGGAGGCTGATCCCGAGCTGGACGAGCTGATCGGCCTCGCCGTCAATTATGCGCGCGACTTCGTCGTCCCGACGCTCCAGCGGCGTCCTCCAACTGGGACGGAGGCGGAGGCGTTGCGCGATCTGGATTCAGAGCTGGCGAAGCTGCCCACCAATGCGTCGGCCGAGGACATCCAGACCCAGGCGTTCGAAGTCGGCAAGCGCCATCCGTTCGATTCGCTCCGCGCCTGGTTCCAGGCGCTCTACGAGACCCTGCTCGGCTCGAGCCAGGGGCCGCGGATGGGCAGCTTCATCGCGCTGTACGGGATTGAGAACACGCGCAAGCTGATCGCGGAGGCGTTGGCGCAGTAGGACTTGCATGGGCCTTCGCTGGTCGATCGAATTCGTAACATTGTCGAAACGCTCTCGCTAACGTCCATCCGGGGAGTTCTGATTGCAGAAGGGTTCCCCGTGCATGGAGTATCGATGTTTCGCAGCGGCACGCTCATCGTCATGATCGCGAGCTTGATTGCGGCGGCCGCTCCCGCGCAGCCGAGCGGCGCAGCAGCGGACCAGAGTGCGCCGACGCGGATCGAGGCGCCGGGAGGCGAAGTCATCCTCGGCGATAAATACGACGGCTTTGCCTACGGTCGGGAGGGTTTCGCGCCAGTCCGGCGTTCCGGCGACCTGTTGTTCATTTCGGGCATTATCGTCGCGCGCCGGGCTAGCGAGGGCACCGACGTGGAGTCGTTCAAGAACGAGGTCCGGCGAACATTCAGGCGGATACAGCATGAATTGGCGGCGGCCGGCGCGAGCTTCGACGACGTGGTCATGATCAACAGCTTCCACGTATGGAACGGCCCGGACTTCGCTGGCTCCAAGCAAGAACAGTTTGAAGCGTTCGAGCAGGTCAAGGAAGAGTTCATGCATGGACCGCATCCGGCGTGGACGGCGGTGGGATCGACCGGCCTGCTCGGCGAGGGCGGCATCGTGGAAGTGCAGATGATCGCTTATGTCACGCCGCCGAGAGCACGCTAGGGCGGTGGGTACCGCCCTGCGACTGGCGCTTCTCCTCGTCGCGTTCGCGTTAGAGGGCTTGTCGCCGGCTTACGGCCGCACGTTTCGTGATTGCCCCGATTGCCCGCTGCTACGCGGGCTGCCCGCCGGCAGGTTCTTGATGGGATCGCCGGACCGAGAACTGAGCCGCCAGGCGAGCGAAGGGCCTCGGCACATGGTCAAGATTTCCCACGCGTTTACGATCGGCGTCTACGACGTGACCCGCGAGCAATTCGCCGTCTTCGTCCGTGAGACGGGCTATGCCAGCGACCCGAAATGCGACTGGCGTTCGCCCAAAGCTCGCGGACAGCCGATAAACCAAGGCGACAGTGATCCCGTGGTTTGCGTCGGCTGGGGTGATGCTCAGGCTTATACCAAATGGTTGTCATTGAAGACCGGCCATCTCTATCGCCTGCCATCCGAAGCCGAGTGGGAATATGCAGCCCGCGCGGGCTCGGGCGCGCCGCACCCGTGGGGGAGCGCCAGCCCGCGAAACTTTGCGAACTACGGTTCGGATCAATGCTGCGCCGCGTTTACAACTAGCCGAGATCGTTGGCTCTATACGTCACCGGTGGGCTCGTTTCGTTCCAACGCGTTCGGACTCTACGATATGCTCGGCAACGTCTGGCAGCGAACCGACGATTGCGGTCACGACAATTTTTCGGGTGCGCCTGGCGATGGGTCAGCATGGGTCGCCGGAGGCGATTGCAAGCTGCGGATCATTCGCGGAGGCGGGTGGTTTGCCCCGCTCGACCAACTGAGGTCCGCCGTACGCGCAGCCGACCCCGCCGAATTCCGCAAGAACGATATCGGCTTTCGCGTAGTGCGTTTGCTTTAGTCTCGAAGAATCGATGTGATTGGGACAGCCTCGATGGGCAGCTTCGTCGCGTCTGGGGTCCGACAGCGGGCGCTTGATAGCGGAAGCACTGAAAGGCGCCGCTACTTAGGGTGTGAAGAAGCGCGGCATGCTGCCGACCCCGAACACCAGGGCACCGGAGGGCAATCGATCGATCATGGTGATGTTCACCGCGGTTTTCGGAGAGAGCCCGCCGCGGCTGACGACGGCGGCAGCACGGGCTGTCTGATGGGGGCAACCGGGCCCGTGCCGCGCCGCCGGAAGGCGCCGACTGGCCATGGCCGGCGTGACCGTTAAAGCCGTCAAGAGGATGAGCAACCTGACCGTCTGCCTGGGCATACGTACGCCTCCGCAATGACTTTACGCCGGCGGTCGCGGTCGGGCGTCGGGTAGTCGACACGACGTGGCCTGATTTTCGACGAACGGTCAAGCAGTGCCATGCTCGCCTGTCCTCCGGACACGCTGCGCGCGTCACTTCTTTGCGGCAATCCAGGCGTGGATCTTCTGCTCAAGGATCTCGAGCGGGAGCGCGCCGCTATCCAGCACCTGAGCGTGGAACTCGCGGATATCGAACTTCGGTCCGAGCTGTGCTTGCGCCTCTCTGCGCAGCCGCTGAATGGTGAGCGAGCCGACCTTGTACGCGACCGCCTGGCTGGGGATGGCGATATAGCGCTCGACCTCGGCCGTGGCGTCGGTCCGCGATTCGCCCGAATTGGCGAGCATATAGGCAATCGCCTGATCGCGGGTCCAACCCTTGGAGTGAATCCCGGTATCGACGACCAGCCGCATCGCTCGGAGCATCTCGTCGTTAAGTGTTCCGAACCGCTGGTAAGGATCTTGGTAGAAGCCCATGTCGTAGCCCAGTGACTCCGAATAAAGTGCCCAGCCTTCGACATAGGCCGTATTGCCGCCGAAGCGCATGAAGCTGGGAAGGCTGGTATCCTCCTGCGCCAGGCTGATCTGGAAGTGGTGACCGGGCTCGCCCTCGTGGAGGAACAGAGTCGTCTCCTCCCAGGTGAAGCGCGACGGCAGATCGTAGGCGTTGAAATAGAAAGTGCCGGGCCGCGAGCCGTCCGGGGTTCCCGCGTCATAGCTCCCGCCGGCCTCGAACTTCTCGCGATAGGTTGGATAGGGCCGGATCACGAGCGGAGTCTTGGGCACCTTCGAGAAGAAGTGCGGCACCTGCACCTCGACCTTTTTCTTGAGCGCATAGAAGTCGTTCGCCAGCTGCTCGCGGCTCTTCGGCGCGAACCTGGGGCTGGTCCGCATGTAGTCGAAGAAAGCGTGGAGATCGCCCTTGAACCTCACCTCCTGGCGCACCTTTTCGAATTCCTTGGTGATCCGAGCGACTTCGCTGAGTCCGAGCTGGTGGATCTGGTCCGGAGTCATCACCAGCGTCGTCGTCGATTGGACGAGGTACCCGTAAAGCGCGTTGCCGCCCTTCATGTACATGAGGCCGACGCCCTCTCGAGCGCGCGGCAGATACTCATTCTGGAGGAAGTCGTGCATGCGCGTCAGCGCGGGGTAGATGACGCCGGTGATGGAGGCACGAAACTCGCTCGTCAGTCGCGCCCGATCCGCCGCGCCGATGGACGCGGGAAAGGCCTTGATCGGGCCCCAATAAGGCGAATCTTCCGGCTTGAGCTTCAGCTGGTTATCGAGTTGCTCGATCATGTTGCGGACGGTGAGCTTGGTGTCGACCACCCCCTCCGCCTCGCCCTTCTTCCACTGGCGGATCGCCTCGTCGACGTTCGCGGCGAAATCGCGGTCGCGTCTTAAGCTGTTCTCATAATCCTCAACCGTCGCGTAAGGCGCTCCGCCCTGTCCGCTCGAGATCGTCGGATATTGGGTGTGCAGCCCGTAGAAATGGTTCATCGGCAGCGCTTCGGACAGCATAAGCAAATCCGGCCGGAGTCCGCGCAGCGTATCCTTCGTCTGGAAGTCGAACACATCGAACGCAATTTGATCTGAGGCGCTCAGTTGGTTGCGGGGAATCTCGTGGAGCGCAGCGAGATCGTGCTCGGCAGCGGCCTTCTCGCCCCGATAATGCGCGTCACTGTAGAGATCACCGAGCTGGTCGGCATAGCGCATGTCACCCCGAAACAGCGCTTGCAGCGGGTTGCGCTTGAGGCTCGCCTCGTCGCTGTCCTTGAACAGCTGGAACAGCCGCTCGTGCGCGCTCTGCTGCGACACCGGCGCCGGTTGTGCCGCCGCGCAGGTCATCGGCACGGCGAGCGCGGCGGATAAGAACAGCGCGGCGGTGAGCTTCATGGGAACCCCAGCAAAACAATATCGCAGAATGCGAAAGAGGCGCTGCGGCTAGGCCGCAACGCCTCCTCGATCAACAGCCGTCCCGATTCTACCAGAAGAAATCGTGGATGACGTCGATCACTTGCCCGCTGTAGGTGTCGACCAGGACCGCGTCGTTCCAGTAACGGACCCACACCGCACCGGGGGGCGGGTAGGGCAATTCGTACATCGCCGGATCGATCCAGTATTGCTGGCCGAAATAGACCGGCGGCAGACTATAGCCGATGTCGAACGGCTGATAGCCGTAGCCGAACGGATCGAAATAGATCCCGAGACTGAATATTGACCGGTGGCTGTTGCGATAACGACGCCAGTCGTAGCGGTTGTCGTTGCGCCAGTTGCGATTCCAGTTGTTCGCAGTGCGGCTGCCCTCGTTACGGACGCCCTGCCGCTGCCATTGGCGTGCTTGGCCGCCGTAGGCACCGGCATAACCGTTGCGACCTTGCCATTGCTGCGCCTGATCGCGCTGCCGGCCGTCAAAGCCCACACGGCCGCCGCGTTCGAAAGCCTGCTGCTGTTGCTGCACCGCCTGCTGCCGTGCGGCAAAGTCGCCGCGGTTGAAGCGCTGCCGGCCGTCAAAGCCGCCGCGGCCCTGCGCCTGTTGAACCTGCTGACGTTGCTCGATCTGCGGTGCTACGCGCTGCTGCTGTTGCGCCGCGAACCCGCCGCCGTTGAAGCGCTGCTGCGGAGCCTGCCGGTTCTCCTCGCGCGCCTGCTGGCGCTCCTGATGCGCCTGACCGTGATCGCCGCGGTTGCCTTGCTGTTGCTGCTGTTGGTCGCGGTGCCCGCGGCCGTCGCCGCGATCCTGCGCAAGCGCGGGCGAAGCCGCCACTCCCGCAAGCAATACAGATAGGATGATTTTACGCATGACTTTGACCTCTCAGTTCCCTGGGACTGGAAGTGCGCCTTTGTCCATGAGCAGCGGCTTAACCGTTTCGGAAGCGTTCGTTCATCCTTGCGGTACGGGTCGCGACGACGATGCAGAAGCGGCCGCGGCGCGGGCGATCGCCTTGCGGATTCGCGGATAAGCGCCGCAGCGGCAGATGTTCGGCAAGGCGGCGATCTGCTCCTCGCTCGGGACGGGGCTGGTCTCGAGCAAAGCGGCAATCGCCATGATGAACCCGGGCTCGCAATAGCCGCACATCGTCACCTGTTCGGCGAGCCACGCCTCCTGCACCGGGTGGCTGCCGCCCAAACCCTCGATCGTCGTCACCGTCGCATGCTCGAGATCGCGCAGCGCCATGCTGCAGCTGTGGACCGCGCGGCCGTCGACGATCACGGTGCACGCACCGCAATCGCGACTGTCGCAGCCATATTTCGTCCCCGTGAGGTTCGATGCGTCGCGCAGCGCCCATAGCAAAGGCGTGTCCGGATCGAGCCGGTACTGAACCCCTTCGCCGTTAACCGTCATCCGCGTCATGGAGGCCACGCTAGCGCGCGGGCCATGGCGCTGCCAAGATGATCGCAATGGCCCGGGTCCGAACCACGGCAGGCACGCTGATCAGCTATGAGGAAGCGGGCGGCGGAAGCACCACTCCGATCGTCTTCCTGCACGGCGTTGGCTCGGACCGATCAGTGTGGCGGCCCCAGCTTGCGCATTTCGCGGCATCACGCCGTGCGCTCGCGTTCGATTATCCGGGTTACCGCGAGAGCGATCCGGCTGCTCCAGGCACGACCCGGGACGATTATGCGGCAGCGGTCCTTTCGGCGATGCGGGAGCTTGGCGTGGAACGCGCGCACGTCTGCGGTCTTTCGCTCGGCGGCGTAGTCGCCGTCGCAATGCACCACGCCGCCCCGCAGGCCTGCGCCTCGCTGATGCTCGCCGACACGTTCGCCGTGCACCCCGAAGGCCGCGCCATCTACGAACGCTCGCTTGCCGGGAGCCATGACCTCCGCACTATGGCCGAGGCGCGAGTCGATATCCTGCTCGCTCAGCCAACCGATCCCGCAGTGCGTCGCGAGGTCGTCGAGACCATGTCCCGCATCGACCCCGCCGCCTATCGCATCGGCGCCGAGGCGGTGTGGCTCGCCGACCAGCGCGACCGAGCCCGGCAGATCGAGGTGCCGACACTGGTCCTCGTCGGCGACCAGGACCTGATCACGCCGCCCGATTTGTCGAGCGATCTCGTCGATCTCATCCCCGACGCGCAAATGCAGGTCATCGGCGGCGCCGGCCATATCAGCAATCTCGAGAAACCGGCCGAGTTCAATAGCGCGGTGGCCGAGTTCATCGGCGCCAACCGCGAGTGATTCCAGCTCCGCAGACGCGGCCTTAGAGCGCCACCGGCTCAGCGAATACGCCGCCCGCATCGAGCCCGCACGCCCAACAGATGACCGCCTTCACCTGATCGGTTTTGCGGGCCTCCAGCATAACCACCCAGCCCACCTCTAGCGGCCCGGCGGAGCGCAGGCGGAACCCGTCGCTCGACAGGTTGACGATCTGCGCGTCGATGTCGCCCGCGGCGCAGTGCACGCGGACATCATATTCGACGTCGACACACGCATCTCTGGGAGGCCATTCCTGCCCCTCCAGGATCTTTTCATGCTTCATTTCTGGTCCACTTCTAGGCGCGCCCGCGTCCACTCGAGGCACGCACCGATTCCACTCGACGAGGCTTGACGCAGATTGCTTTGAAGGCGCTGAACGAAGGTGGTTGCACGGCCGTTTACCGTGCGGAAAATTCTATCCGCCCAACCCCCGGTAAGCATGGAAGCTGTGCGGCAGGAGGATAAGGTCGACAGCGCTCCGGCCCTTGTTTCGCGGATCCGGTGAAACAGCGACCCGGCGGCCGCTGCTAAGCTCGACCAGCGGACTGGAGGTTGCCAGCGAGACGGTCACTCGCACTGCGTCGTCACGGAAATTTTCCACCACGAATGCACCGTTGTCATAGGTGAACAGCGCCACATGATCCGGCGCGTCGATCCGCACCGAAGCATCGGGGAAGAGATACTCCTTGATCCGAGTCACCATCGGCTGCGGCAGCGAATAGAGGTCGCCAAAATTCTCCGGCATGGTCCAAAGGTAGAGAGTGCCGTTGGAATAATGGTTCATCAGCACGATCGGGAAGCCCTTGGCCGCCGCAACTCCGCGGATGATCCCCCAGCTGTCGTTGGTGTAGAAACGCACTTCGGGGAACAGCACCGGCTTCGTCGTGCCGGGCTCGCTCAGATCTTTCCCGTTACCGGCGCCGAAGCCGTCGAAATATTGGTTGATCGCGATGGTGTGACCCGTCGACTGCCACTCTGCAAGCTGGTCGAATCCGCGGCCCTGCATCGCCTCGAGGAAACCCGAAGTGACGATGATGCTCGCTCCGGCGTGGAGGCTGGCGTTGATCTTGGCGATGATGTGCGGATCGGTCGCCGCCGCCTGAGTCAGCAGGATGGTATGCGCGTCGGAGGGATAGTCGGGATAGAGCTCGATCGGCACGCCGAGATTGCCGATATAATTGTGGAGGAAGTCCTCACCGGTCGCGTGCGGTGGACGGTAGCTCGCTATCCCGACTGACTTTCCGAGCTGTCCGAGCACGCCGTCTGCGATCTGCAGCGCTTGGTCGGCCGCGTTCGCCCAACCCTTGCTCCCGCCGGTCCAGCGGAAGCTGGTCGGCTGACCGGCCCATGGCCGGGACCCCGAGGACGCGGGCTCGGCCTCCGCCATCGGGTGCCAGTTGAACAGCATGATCTCGGGCGCCTTGGCGAACAATGTGTCCCACAATTGCTCGGCATAGCGGTCGATCGCCCGGGTCCCGAACGTATCGACCCAGCCGCCGAGGTTCGCGCCCGGGCGGACGTTCGAAAGGTAGCGGTAGATTTCGTAGCTCTCATACTGCTGCAGCAGCTGGTCGGTGACGATCGGATCGCGGGTCTCGGTGCCGGTGTAGATGGCGTCGAACATCAGCGCTTCGTCGGCCAGGTCGTAGCCCAGGCCGTGGAAGTGCTCGTACCAATTGGGATACTTGATAATCACCCGGACCTTCGAATTCTCCTGCTTCGCAGGGCCGAGAACAAGGGTGCGGGCCACGTTGCGCATCGTGTCGAGCCGGTATTGCGTCCAGCTGCGATCGCCCTTGGCGGCGATGTCGGCGTCGGACTTGGAGGCGTAAAAAAAGAAGTCATCGAGAATCACTTCGTCGAAGTGGCGTGCGATCAGCCGGACGGCGCGTTCGCATTCGGCGCGGTCGGCGGGATTCTCATAATCGAAGGTCCCGAACTGCCCGCCCGATCCGCCGGCGGCGAGGGTGACGCCGCCCGATGTCTGGATGTCCTTGGCCTGGAACTCGCGCTTCACAGTTTCGAGCTCGGCGTCGGTCGCGAAGACCCGGTCGCGATAGGCCTCGATATAAACCTTGTCGAAATGGAGCTGCGAGGAGACGCGGGCGAAATCTCGTTCGAATGTCGCCGGATCGGCGAGGCGCTTGGTGTCGTGGACCGTCACATAGATCGCCGCGCGGAAGTTCTTGTAGGCCCCAGCGCTCGCCACTGCCGGCACAAAGACACTGAACGCCGCCAGCGCCGCAAACAGCCTCGCCATCCGCCGAACGAGCATGAAGATTCCCCTCTCCTGTTAGCGCTATCAATAAAGCGGCGGACTAAGGGAGCAAGCGTTGCGAGGTCGATTGCAGCAACCCTTCGCGGTCCTAGCTCGTTGAGCGAAGCGCATGGTTTTGGTTGATTCCGAAGCAGTCGCCGAAATCCGCTACGATTCCGAGCGATCGACGATGTGCGTCCGTTTCGTCGACGGCGAATGGTACAGCTACTTTGACGTGCCATCGCGAGTTCACGAGGCCTTCGTCGCGGCCGAATCCCACGGCCGATTCTTCCATGACCACATCCGCGACAAATACGCTTACCGCCGCGGTCGCTGAGCGCCTTACGTCAGGCTCCGCTGACCGGCTCCGCCCATTCCCGTGCCTTCTCCGTCGCATTGAGCTCGCGGATCAGCGCATCGACGCTGCGGGTGAGTTCCGGCAGGAAAGTGATATCGTGCCGCGCGCCGCGGTAGCTCTCGGCCATCAGGATCGCGTCGATGAGGATCGGCACGACCAGGCTTTCGGGGTCGTCGAGACCCTCGAGCAACCGCAGCTTGGCCAACACCTTGCGCCGAGCCGCGAGCGGATCCGACATGGCCTCGGTACGTCCGATGCACCAACTCATGAGCAACCTCCCAAAGTCCTGAGGATACGCCTGCTGCGGAAGGCAGGAAGTTCGGATGGGCGCGGCGGCGGCACGGCGCGGCGCAGTTGACGTTAAGCGCGGGGCGGCAAACAGCAGGCGAATGATCAGCTTCGACCAGGCGCTGGCGATCGTTCGGGCTGCGGCTCACACGCTCGGCACCCAGACCGTCCCGATCGAGGAGGCGGCCGGGCGAATCCTCGCCAAGCCCGTCGTCGCCGCCATCGATTCGCCGCGCGCTGACGTCTCGGCGATGGACGGCTATGCGGTGCGTACCGCCGACCTTCCTGGAAAGCTTACGGTCGTCGGCGAATCTTTGCCGGGCACCGGCTGGGCCGGCGTGGTCGAAGGCCGGACCTGCGTCCGAATCTTCACCGGAGCGCCGCTTCCGTCCGGCGCGGATCGTATCGTCGTTCAGGAGCTGGTGAACCGTGAAGGGGACGTCGCGGTGATCGGTTCCCAACCGGACAGCTCGACCTGGGTTCGGCCGCGCGGTGCCGATTTCCGCAAGGGCGACGAGCTGCTTCTTGTCGGGCGTAGACTTGACCCGGCCGCGCTCGTTGCCGCCGCGGGCGCGGATCTCGCCGAGGTCGAGGCATTCGTGCAGCCGCGCCTCGCACTTTTTGCGACGGGGGACGAATTGACGGCTCCCGGCCTGGCGCGGCAGTCGGCGCTCGGCGTTCCGGATAGCGTTTTACCCGGCCTCGTCGCGTTAGCTATGGAGTGGGGCGCGATGGTCGTGCATCAGCGCCGCCTCCGCGACGATCTCGACCCGATGCGCGTCGCGGTGAGCGAAGCGGCTGACCTTGCGGATGTAATCGTGGTCACCGGCGGTGCGTCCGTCGGAGGACGCGATTTCGCCAAGCCGATGTTCGAGCCGCTTGGGCTGGAGCTGCTGTTCTCCAAAGTTGCGATCCGCCCAGGCAAGCCGGCATGGTTCGGCCGGGTCCG